>Ga0256867_10000948_pt1 | contig 11931 bp, 9 predicted proteins | sample RVTome_15_FD_185939 | JGI IMG/M metagenome (GOLD analysis project Ga0256867, IMG submission 185939) | Soil microbial communities from uranium-contaminated site in the Upper Colorado River Basin, Wyoming, United States - RVT150D86 (HiSeq) ... | reverse complement strand
AGATCGCTTGTGCCTTTCGTTCACCCTGGTACACCTTTGCTGAGATCATTGGTACGGAAGGGCGACTAACGCTCAACCGGCCGTTTGTTGCCCTGAATGATGGCGCCCGCCAGATGCTCTTTCACGCGCCGAGCGGCGAAGTCCAGGAAGTCGAAGTGCCGGAACAGGAACTGTACCTGGGTGAAATCGAAGATATGCACGCCGCTATTCTGGATGGCATGCCGACGTATCTGGCCTTGTCTGAAACACGCGACCACGTGCGAACGGCGGTGGCCCTGTATGAATCAGCTCGACAGCAGCAGATTGTCTATTTGGATGAAGAGGGCGAAGCTGATAGGGTAGAATCGGCGTAGCGATAGTGCCAGCAGTAGCCCCGGGACGCGTATTCGTCATTAACTGCCCCCTTTCTTGTATCAGGCCTTTTTCTACGGGGTTGCTGAAATCGTACCAAACTTGTACCCGGCTTTTGTATCGGGATATATGGGCTAAGAACATTCTTTACCCTATGCTAAGATATGGGATAATGGATGTTGGATAGAAGAGCCCAGGTATAAGTATGAGCCAGCAGAGGATAATTGCTAATCGCTTTAAGCTTGAGGAGATAATCGGCTATGGGGGCATGGGCGAAGTCTATCGGGCTGTTGACGAACAGACAGGGCAATTAGTCGCCGTTAAGCGGTTGAAGCCTGAGTTGGTGAAAGACGAGCCAAACTTTGTCAGGCGATTTACTCTCGAAGGGGAAGCCCTCAGCCAGTTAAACCACCCCAATATCGTCGGCATGATCAGCGCCTTTACTGTTGATGACGATCATTACCTGGTCATGGAATACGTGGGCGGGGGCTCGCTGGCTGATCTGTTGGCACAAAGAAAGAGGTTATCAGTACGGCGCAGCCTGGAAATTGCCCTTGACTTGAACGATGCCCTGACACGAGCGCACCGTCTTAATATCATTCACCGCGATATAAAACCATCCAACGTACTGCTGGCCGAGGACGGAACGCCGCGCCTGACAGATTTTGGGACCGCGAGGATTCAGCAGGGCAAAACGCAACTGACAGGGACAGGCGTGATGGTAGGTACTTACGCCTATATGAGCCCGGAAGCGTGTAACGGCGACGCCTTGGATGCCAGAACAGATATCTGGTCCTTTGGCGTCATGTTGTACGAGATGCTGACAGGCCAACTACCGTTTAACCACCCGCAGCTCGTGCATCTGCTGATGTCCATCATGACTGAGCCGCCACCTGATATACAGGAGTTGCGCCCCGAGATCAGCGACGACCTGGCCGACCTCATCTATCGCATGCTGGTAAAGGATGCGGATCGGCGTATTTCAACCACCCGATTGGTTGGCGTGGCGCTGGAAGCGAACTTGCAGGGGGAAATCCTGGACGAGCCGCTGGCGTCAGGCCGGTTGCGTACCCCGGCCCGCGTTGTCACGACAACGTACATCCGGACCGGGCCGGCGCGACACAACCTGCCCGTGATTGCCACACCTTTTGTCGGCCGTGACGCCGAGCTGGCGGAGATTAACCGCCTGCTGGCCGATCCCGATTGTCGTTTGTTGACTCTGCACGGCCCCGGCGGTATTGGTAAAACCCGGCTGGCCATCGAGGCCGGTATCAGTCACCTTGGCCAGTTCCAGCACGGCGTCTACTTTGTCGATTTGACGACAATTCAAGAGGATGAGCTGGTTGCCCCCGCGATTGGCGACGCCATTCGCTTTGGCTTTTTCGGCCACAGCGAACCGGAGATCCAGCTGTTGGATTATTTGCAGAATAAGGAAATGTTGCTCATTTTAGACAACTTTGAGCATCTGATGGAGAAAGCCGATTTTCTGTTCAAGGTGTTACACACGGCGCCGGAGGTACGGATGCTGGTAACATCGCGCGGCCGCCTGAACTTACGCGAAGAGTGGTTGCTGCCGCTCGAAGGGCTGCCGCTGCCGCAACAGGGAATGGAGAAGAGTTCTGATGGCGCCACGGCCGTGGATTTCTTTCTGCAGAGTGCACGGCGGATCCGGCCGAACTTCTCGCCCAATGAGGAAGACCTGCAGGCTATTTATGCTATTTGCCGGCTTGTAGGTGGATCGCCACTGGGTATCGAACTGGCCGCCAGTTGGGTAAACACGTTGACGCCGCCCGAAATTGTAGCCGAAATCAGCGATGATTTTGATTTTCTGACGACCAGCCTGCGCGACTTGCCGGCGCGCCATCAGAGCGTGCGCTCCGTCTTTGACTATTCCTGGAAATTGCTCAAGAAAGATGAAAAACGGGTTTTAGCCCGTCTCTCAGTCTTTCGTGGTGGCTTTGATCGCAAGGCGGCGCATACCGTCACCAGGGCGCCCCTCCTGTTTCTTAATACCCTGATAGACAAGTCGCTGCTGCAGCGCTCACCTGCGTCCGGACGCTACAACCTGCAGGAGTTACTGCGGCAATTCGCGGCCGAAAAGTTGGCCGAATTAACGGAGACGGCCACAGCCACTCAGAAGCAACATGCCTATTACTATCTTCACTATATTCAGGATCGGCACAACGATCTGGTAGGCGGCCGGCAATCTGAGGCGTTGAGCGAAATCGACCACGAGATTGATAACGTGCGTACAGCCTGGCAGTGGGCAGTTGCCGAGCGGGATGAAGAGGCGTTCGTACTTGGACTGGACCCGCTTTACCATTTTTACCTGCTGCGCGGCCGTCAGCGTGAAGGCGCCGACGTCCTGGCCCAGGCCGTGCGCGCGCTGCGAGCCGGGGCTGACGGGCAAAGTCTTACGCTGGCCAGGGCGCTGGCGCGGCAGGGAGCCTGCTCGCGTTTTATTGGCCGCTTGGAAGAGGCTAAAGCGCTGCTGGAAGAAAGTTTGCAAATTGTCCGAGCGCTGGACGACAAGCGCGAAATTGCTTTTGCGCTCTATCATTTGGGAGCGACCGATCCGGCTGATCCGTCGGCTCAATCTTATTGGGAGGAAAGCCTGGCCCTGGCTGAAGAAATCGGCGATCAAATGCTGGTGGCCGAAGCCCTTAACTGGCTGGCATTTGTTAGCCATCGCCAGGGAGAATTTGATGCCGCTGTCGATTTGCTGCAGCAGAGTTTGAAGGTGCGACGTTCCACCGGTGATCATCATGGCCTGGCTACCTGTCTCACGAATCTGGGAACCATTTATGCTTACCTGGGTGAGAATGAGAAAGCGCAGGCGCTGTTACTGGAAGGACTACAAACGTACGAGCAGCTTAATGACCTGCATGGTATGGCAGCCGCCTGTAATAACCTGAGCTATATTGCTATTAACGCCCGTGACTATGGAAGTGCCCAGGAATGGGCCGAACAGGCACTAACCCTCTTACGAGAGGTCGGCGATAAAAGAGGGGAAGGACAGGCTCTGGGTAACTTAAGCGAAGTTGCCTACTATCAGGAAGAGTATGAACGGGCACGGGCTATTTGCCGTCAGGGTATAAAACTGTATGAAGCAATGGGTCTTTCTACCAGTTCTTTTCACAACGATTTGGGCCGCCTGGCGCTGGCACAGGCGGAATATGCAGAAGCTCAACAGGAACTGCGCCGGGCTCTCACGGAAGATCCCAATCCATATTTGACCCTTGATATTCTTACCAATATTGCCGCTGTACAGGTTCGAACAGGAGAACTGGAACAAGCGGTGGCGTTACTGACATTTGTAAAGCAGAATGAAGCCAGTGAACCCCTTGTTAAGGAGCGTGCTCACGGGTACTTGACTGAATTAGCCGAGATGCTGCCGCCTGATCGCTTTGCGCTGGCAGAAAATAAGGGCGGAAATAGAACACTGGTCGAATGGGTGGAAGCTGTACAAAACTAAAGCTGTCCAAAATTCGTAAAAATGGTGTATAATGACGACTGTCCCGGAATAAAGTAGGGAATTCCCTACTGTGACAGCGTGCCCATCCATTCTATCATTGAAGCAAGAGACATAATTCTATATGCGTTAATACGTTTGGTAGCCTTGTGTACTGGTATTTTTGAGGGAGGGAAATACGTGAAAAAATTTGTTCTGAGGCCGCTTTTTTTAGGGGGTGCCTTGCTATTTGTCCTGGCAATGGTCCTGTTGCAAAATCCCCAGAGCCTCACACTTCCTTATTCCGAAAGTCAATCCTATATTGTGCAGGGACGTGATACAGCCCAGGTTGCCCGGCTGGTGGCAAGACACGGCGGTACTGTAACCTCACATCTGGACATTATCAGCAGTGTTGGTGCACTTCTACCTGTAGATCAGGTGGCTCACTTACAAGCTGAACCCGGCATTACTAACGTTATGCTCAATGCCGAGGTGCGACTGGCTTTCGACGCCGCCAGCAGTACCAGTGCGAGTGTGAGCGGGAAAGCCACCGCCGATTATTCTGAAGTTGTTGGCGCTAACAGCGTCTGGGCACAAGGGGTGACGGGTAAGAATATTGCCGTCGCCGTAGTTGATACGGGTATCAAATCAACTTTGCCGGGGTTGGCGAAAGATACCGGCAATAAGAATCGGGTGATCGGCTGGCAAGACTTTATCGGGCCAAATCCAAGCCAGCAACCTGTGGACCCACATGGACACGGCTCACACGTAGCCGGGATCATTGCCAATAGCGACAAGGGCGATGATGGCGCCTGGAATGGGATCGCGCCCGACGTAAAACTGGTGGGCGTGCGCGTTCTTAACGGCCAGGGCCTGGGAACTTACGAGAGTGTTATTCAGGGCATTCAATGGGTCGTTGATAACAAAGACGTTTATGACATCCGGGTGATGAATCTCTCTATTGTGGCAGCAGCCCAGGCGCCTTACTGGGCCGATCCGCTCAACCAGGCAGTCATGCAGGCCTGGGCTGATGGTATTATCGTCGTCGCCGCCGCGGGCAATAGTGGTCCCGGAGCCATGGCGGTTGGTGTGCCCGGCAATAATCCCTATGTCATTACCGTAGGCGCATTTACCGACAATTTCACGCCCCATAACTGGAACGACGATTACATCACGCCTTTTTCGGCTGCGGGACCCACGCTGGATGCCTTTGTCAAGCCTGACGTGATTGCGCCGGGGGCGCATATGGTTTCAACCTTGTTATCGAGTAGCTATCTGGCGAAGAATTATCAATCGAACAAGATAGCCGGTAACTATTTCCAGATGGCCGGCACGTCACAGGCGACGGCTGTGGTCTCCGGCATTGTAGCGCTAATGCTGTCCCACGATTCTGATCTTGCCCCCGATCAGGCCAAGTACCGCCTTATGCGAACGGCGCAACTGTGGCAGGACCCCACCAGCGATCAAATACCCTACAGTATATGGCAGCAGGGAGCCGGCCGTGTTAATGCTTATGATGCCGTCTTTACGTCGAGTCAGGAAGCAGCTAACGCGGGAATGAATATTCAGGCCGATCTGGACGGGAGCGAACATTACCAGGGATTTACCTACTACGATGAGGAAACAGGCGAGTTCCGTTTATATGAGGATCCGGAGATCTGGGGAAGCGGCTACACGATTTGGGCTGGCGGCTATACGATTTGGGCCGGCGGCTACACGATTTGGGCCGGCGGCTACACGATTTGGGCCGGCGGCTACACGATCTGGGCCGGCGGCTACACGATCTGGGCCGGCGGCGCTGATAGCTGGGATGGTAGTGAACCGTGGACCGGTCATTACGACGATCCGCTCTTTGTTGCCAGCTATGAGGCAGGTGAAAGCCCGCCATTAAACACGAGTAGTACTACCAACCAGTGGGTTGATGAGCTGGATTGGGATGATGCTCGCCACATTTACCTGCCGCTTGCTCTACGGTAGGTTACGAGCCGATGTAGCTGATGCGGTAGACAATTCCCCCCTTGTCATCGCTGACGTAGAGCGCGCCGTCAGAGCCAACAGTTACACCGGTAGGACGGCCGTCGGCCGTGTCATTTTCCTTCAACCAGCCCGTGGCGAAATCTTCTAGTGGGCCGGCCACCTGGCTGCCGTCCAGGGGCAGGCGCACGACCTTGTAACCGGTCGGTTGGCTACGGTTCCACGAGCCGTGATAGGCAATAAACAGATCGCCCTGATACTCGGCTGGAAATAACGTACCGTCATAGAAGACGAGACCGAGGGGAGCGGAATGGGCCTGTATCTCGGCCAGTGGCGGCTCGATACCATCGCAAGCGCCGGGGAAACCCAATTCGGGGTCGAGAATACGGCCGCTGTGACAGTAAGGCCAGCCATAATCGACGCCTTGGCCAATGATACGGACGGTATCGGGCGGTAAGTCGTCGCCCATGAGGTCACGGCCGTTGTCGGTGGCCCACAGTTCGCCTGTTTCAGGGTGAACAGCCAGTCCAACGGCGTTACGTAAACCGGTGGCGAATAGCTGCTCGCCGCTGGTCTCGGCGCCATCGTAAATGAGGATCGCCGCACGGCGCGGGTCTTCCTCTTCACAGTTGTTGCAACTGGAGCCAATCGACACGACCATCCTGCCATCCGGCAAAAAGGCAACGGTACGGGTGTTGTGCTGGCCACCGGAAGGATAGTTGTCAATCAGAGTTGTGCGGGAGTTGGCCACGCCGGCGCCGCTCGTGTCTTGCAGGCGAATAACGCCGGCAGGAACGCCGGCGTACCAGGCGCCCTGGTAAAAGGCCAGGCTATGAACGCCGTTCAGGTTGTCGGCAAAGACACGGATAGAATCGGCCGTGCCGTCCCCATTGTCATCAGGTAGGGCCACAATGCGACTGTTGCCTCGCTCGGCCACGTACAGCACACCGTCCGGTCCCAAGGCCATGAAGCGCGGCCCGTTCAAGCCTTGGGCGAAGATGTCAGCGGCAAATCCTGGCGGCACAGTCACGTCGGCTACGCCGCCGCCGCTGATAACCCCGTAAATATTTATCTGGCGGCCGATTACCTGGTAAGCCAATGCGCCAACGAGACACAGGAGCAGAATGCTTGCAGCGAGCCACAAATACCTTCGTTTCCGCACCTAGTAATTCTCGACGAACGTCTGCTCGCTCATAGGCGGCCGGATATAGGCTTTGTCATCCTCACGTACGGGTAATTCTACAGGAACAGGTGTTATATCTTCATAGGGAATCATGCTTAGAATGTGGCTGATACAATTGAGGCGGGCCCGCCTTTTATCGTCGGAATTGACCACGTACCACGGAGCCTGCTTGATATCGGTATACTCCATCATTCTGTCCTTGGCCTTGGAATAGTCCACCCATCTCTTACGTGACTCCATGTCCATGGGGCTCAGCTTCCAACGCTTGGTTGGGGTATCCACACGCGACTGAAAACGCCGCTCCTGTTCTTCATCACTAACCGAGAACCAGTATTTGAGCAGGATGATGCCTGAACGCACCAGCATACGCTCGAACTGAGGACAGGAGCGCATAAACTCCCGATACTCTTCCTCGGTGCAAAAACCCATAACCCAGTCCACGAGGGCGCGATTGTACCAGCTACGGTCGAAGAGAACGATCTCGCCGGCCGCCGGTAGATGGGTCACGTAACGCTGAAAGTGCCACTGCGTTCGCTCGCGTTCCGTATATTTTGGTAGAGCCACCACGCGGACAATGCGGGCACTCATCGGTTCCGTGATCCGCTTAATGACGCCCCCTTTACCGGCCGCGTCGCGCCCTTCAAAGACGATGATCACACGCAATCCTTCGTCGACTACCCAATACTGCAATTTGACCAACTCTTCCTGGAGCCGGGCCAGTTCCTTTTCGTAAAAACGCTTCTTAATTTTGCCTTTCTTGCTGATCGGCGGAATCGCTTCGCCTTCGTCTTCCAGGAACGTTTCCAGGTCGGTATAGCTGGGTTCGGTTGCCAGCGTTGCCTCAAATTCCAGTTCCTCATCCTGATCCATCTGCTCCTCGACTTTCGCTTGCTCCTGCCTGTTTCCCATTATTGCCTCCTTTCTGATAGGTGTAGGGGAATATTAACAGTTATTACTTTTTATCGGTGTGACCACCGGGATATACGGATTGTGGACCAATTGGATGATTGGAATATTTAAGTAGCGCAATTATAACATCAAATTCCAATTCTTAGAGGTTAAGAGCCGCTGGAGTTATGCAATCACAGGCGGCCGCCACTTATAAAGAAAGTTGTGTAGTACATTTTACCTATGACTCTTGTCCTAAAGGCCGTAATCCTTTAAACTGTATATTAACTCGTCAGAAGTACGAATCTATAGGAGCCAAATGGGGGGGCGTTTAGCCACTTCTCTTTCCCCTTAGGAACGCCTGTCGCCGCCATTACTCTTCTGGCAGGTATTTAGGGTATGTGAGTGACCGGCAGAGGAGGCTTCCATGGTTTATAGTGACCTCGACAATGGGCCACAACGTTTGTCTAAGGACTGGATCCGCAATTTTTGGGCGAAAGGGGCAGGACGATATCGAAGAATTCTAATCCCGTTTGGCGAGGAATTCTTGGGAGAAGGTATGCTGGGTTCGGCAATAGAGGCAGCCCGCTTAAGCGCGGCCGAGCTCATTCTCTTGATTGTACGCTCGCCGGCCGCCGTAAAAAAGTATGGCCCTGATCAGGAAAGCCTGTTTACCATTTTGAAAGGTTTGCAGGCCCAATTGCAAAGTTGCCAGGTGCAGATCAGGTTTGACTCGGTGACAGGACCGGCGGCGGCATCAATTGTTGCCTACGCTGGCGACAATTGTGTCGATCTGATTGTGATGGCCGGCGAACAGGGGGACGCGGAGGCAGGCGATACTGTCGCCCAGGCTGTTCTGAATGAAGCCCAATGCCCCACGTTTATTGTTCAGCAGAACTAAGCGCGTTTACGCTAAACGGCACGTAGCTCTTGATGGCGAAAGCAATCGACCGTGTGGTCATTGACCATACCGACTGCCTGCATGAAAGCGTAACAAATGGTGGGGCCAACGAAGTTGAAGCCGCGCCGGCGCAAATCCTTGCTCATGGCTTCGGACTCGGCCGTTTGCGCCGGTATCTCGGCCAGGGTTCGCCAGCCATTCTGCTTCGGTTGCCCGCCGACGAATTGCCAGATGTAGGCGTCGAAGCGGCCGAACTCCTCTTGTACCGCCAGGAAGGCTCGCGCGTTGGCGACGGCCGAGCGGACCTTGAGTTTATTGCGTACGATCCCCGGATCGCTTAGCAGTTCGGCTACTTTCGCCTCGTCATAAGCGGCTACCTTTTTTGGATCAAAGTTGTCGAAAGCGCGGCGGTAATTCTCTCGCTTGTTAAGGATCGTAGACCAGCTTAACCCGGCCTGCGCCCCTTCCAGGATCAGAAACTCAAAGAGTGTCTGGTCGTCGTGGACCGGCACGCCCCATTCCTCGTCGTGGTAGGCTACATAAAGAGGGTCGGCGCCGGCCCAGCCGCAGCGCGTTTTCATGTGTCGTTTCTCCGCGATAATGCCATTGCCCGCAGAAGGTCCAACTGGCCAACGTGGTAGGTTTCGTGCCAGTGTAAGCCCGCCAGGTATTCTCCAACAGCTCTTTGTCCCCGATCGGTTTCTACAACTGCTGCCAGCGCTTCGGCCGATACCTGCTGCAAGGCGTCACCGATCCGTCGCTGAGCTTCTGTCAGCTCTTCAAGTAACGTTGCCAGCTCTCGTGCCTCGTCTGGTTCTTGAATTGGCTCTGAACCCGAACGGTACTTTGTCGTAACTTCCTCGGGCCAGATTGGATCCTGGCCCAGTTTCGTTGCCGTCATATCTCGCTCCTTTACGGGTGTAACAAGAACACATTGCGCCTAAGCAAAACGAACCGAATAGATTGGCGGAAAGTAATTCCCAAGGCACTGCCAGGAATCGCCACGGTTATCAGACAAAAAGAGGTTGCCGGTGGTGCTGCCGAAGGCCAGGCTCTCGCCGCTGACATCGAGCGCGTGGCGAAAGACGATGTCGTAGCAACGCTCCTGGGGCAACCCTTCGCGCAATTCGGTCCAACTCTGGCCGCCATCCTCGGTCCGGCCGACGCACAGCGCGCCCCCCACGGCCATACGCTTCTCGTCGCTAATGCCGGGTACGACCCAGGCGGTGTTGTCGTCGTAGGGATCGGCGGCAACAGGGAAACCGAACCGGACCGGGCCATCGGCCTGGGAGATGTCAGTCCAGATGCGGCCGCCGTTGGCGCTGTGGAAGACGCCGCAATGATTTTGCTGCCACAGAACGTCAGGATTGGAGGGGCTGGCCGTGATGCAATGGGGATCGTGGCCATATTCGGCGTAGGGTTCAGGCAGAAAATCGGCGCGCAGCCCCTTGTTGCGCCCTTGCCAGGTCCGGCCGCCGTCTAGCGACTCGTACACACCGCCGACGCTGACGCCCACGAAGAGGTGGTGGCTATCCCGGGGATCGACGACGATGGAGCAGGCGCCGGCCTGATCGCGGCCGCCGCCAAACCAATTCTGACGCCGTGATGGATGGTTCCACAATCCCTCGACCAGGTGAAACGTTTCGCCACCATCGTCACTCTGAAAGAGCCCGCCTGGTTCTGTGCCGATGTAAAGCCGTTCGGGCTGGTCGTTACCGCCGGGCACGACCGTCCACAGGTAGCTGACCTTGGCCGGTTTCTCCGCGCCGTCGGCCCATACGTCGTATATCACGGCGTCTTCAGGGTATTTTGGCGCTTCGACTTCGGTTAACGTCGCGCCGCCATCGTGAGAGCGATACAGCTTTTGCCCCCAGTGACCATGATCGGCGCAAGCCCAGAGGGTATCGTTGCGGGGGTCCACGGCCGCGTACGAGACAGGTATGCCCGGAAAAGTCTCGTGAACGATGCGCCACGCCTGCCCGTTGCGCCTGAGCACCAATAATCCTTTGCGCGTACCTAGAATCAAGGTACTGTTACTCATAGTGCCTCCTTTACTATAGGCGATCTGCGGCCGCCTGTTGAAAGGTTGACAAGACGACAAGGTGACTTGCTGCTTGCCACTTGTTACTCTTTAGCCACCCGAAAGCGCTTGAAAAATAAAAATCTGGTCGTTTTCGCCAACGGGATCTTGTAGCGTTTCGCGGTCGTGGATCAAATCCCGTCCCAGGAAGATGTTGACGTGCCGGCGTAAAGTGCCGCGTTCGTCAACAATGTAGTCGGCCAGTCCCGGATACTGCTCGTCCAGGGCGGCCACGACTGCGGCTACCGTTTTCCCTTCGACTTCAATGCTATCGCCGAGGTCGGGAAAGAAACGAACCAGGTGGCGGGTGAATTTAACGCGGGACATGGTTTCTCCGTGTTCAGTTATCGGTGAACAGTATTCAGTGAACAGTTAGCAGGGATGCTACGGCGTGATGTCCTTTTTCCTCGGCCAGAGCCAGGGGAGTCTGGCCTTTGTCGTTGGCGACGTTGGGATCGGCGCCGTAATCCAGGAGGAGCCGGGCCATAGCCACGCTGTCATTATCCGCGGCCGTGTGCAGCGGCGTAAAGTCACCTGCCTGCCGTGCGTTGGCGTCGGCGCCATGTTCCAATAGCATCTTCAGAACAGCCAGGTTGCCGTTGGCCGCGGCCGCGTGAATGGGCTGGATATGCATATCGTTCCTGGCGACGGCATGAATGTCAGCTCCATGCTCGATCAGCCAGAGGGCCGTCTCTTCATGGCCGAAAAAGGCTGCCAGTTGCAGCGGCGTGTAGCCGTCGTGGCTGTACTGGTTAAGCCAACCTTCCCACTCGGCGTAAGCTGCCTTTACTTCATCTAACTGGCCGGTAGCGGCCGCTTCAAAGATAGTGCGCACGGCGCCAAGTGCTACCAGATCGGCGGCAATCTCTTTCTGCCCCTGGTAGACGGCCGTTAAAAGCGCCGAAAGCCCTATCTCGTCGCGAGCCCCGGCGGTGTGAGGGCTGTCTGCCAGCAGCCGGCCGGCCAGCTCGCGATCGCCGGCGCGGACGGCCCTGATCATCTCTTTGTTTGCGGCTACCACGCCGGCCACCTCTTCGGCCTGTGCTACGATACGCTGCACCACTTCCTGCCGCCTATCCACGCCCAACTCCTCAGCGCCAACA
>Ga0256867_10000947_pt1 | contig 11936 bp, 11 predicted proteins | sample RVTome_15_FD_185939 | JGI IMG/M metagenome (GOLD analysis project Ga0256867, IMG submission 185939) | Soil microbial communities from uranium-contaminated site in the Upper Colorado River Basin, Wyoming, United States - RVT150D86 (HiSeq) ... | reverse complement strand
CGTTGCCCATCGCCCCGGAGATGCCCTGGCCGAGCGCGACGACGCACGCGCCGGTGAGCGTGGCGGTGTCGACGATCAGCTTCGGCTTCCTCTCGACGAGGAACGCCAGGGCATCGGCGAGCACGAGTCGGCCTTCCGCGTCGGTGTTGAGCACCTCCGAGGTCGTGCCGCCCCTGTGGGTGATCACGTCGCCCGGCTTCTGGGCCGATCCGCTCGGAAGGTTCTCGGCGCACGGGATCGCGGCGATCACGTTGATCTTCGGCTTCAGGCGCGCGATCGCCTTCATCGTGGCGAGGATCGAGGCGGCTCCGCCCATGTCGTACTTCATCGTCTCCATGCCCTTGGCGTCCTTGATCGACAGCCCGCCGGAGTCGAACGCGATGCCCTTGCCCGAGAGCGCGATCGGTGCGGCGTTGCCCGCGCCGGTGTACGTCACCTCGATCATGCGCGGGGGGTTCACGCTTCCCTTGCCGACGCCGAGGATGCCGCCGAACCCGCCCTTCTCGAGCTGGGACTCGTTCCAGACCTTGCAGGTCAAGCCGACCGAGCGCGCCATGCGCTGGGCCTCTCGCGCGATCTCGGCCGGGGGCATGTCGCCGGCCGGCGTGTTCACCAGGTCGCGCGCCCAGCTGACCGCGTCGACGACGATCGCGGCGCGTTTGACGGCCGCCGTCAGCGGCTTCGCGTCCCACGCCGGGTTGCCGAGCACGACCACTCGCTTCAGCCCGGCGCCGTCGTCACGCTTCGACCGGTACCGATCGAACCGGTAGTCGCCGAGGCCGAGCCCCTCGGCGGCGGCCTGGACCGCGTCGTCGGCCCGGCGGGCGCCGAACGCGATGGGGAACGTCGTCGCGACCGTGCCGAAGCGTCGGGCCGTGGCGGCGGCTCGGCCGAGCGCCCGGCGCGCCGCCTCGACCGTGAACTCGTCCTTGGGGCCCACGCCGACCAGCAGGACCGCGTCGGCCGCGAACCGGGCCCGATCGCCGCGTGTCACCAGGAACGACTCGCCGCGCTTCCCGGTGTGCTTCGCGGCCGTGTATACCTTCGCGAGCCCGGCCTCGCGCGCCCCCGGTCCCGGCTTCGGGCCCTGGAACACCGGCACGATCAACAGCCCGGCCTTGACCTCGGTCGGCGCCTGGCTCGAGTACGCGTACGTGGTCACGTCGTGTCGCTCCTTCTCGGGGTCATCCGTGTGCCGCCTGCTCGCGACTGCCGGGAGTCTAGTGGTCGACGCCCGGATCCTGCCTCGCGGCGAACGACTCGCCGATCACGGTCGTGAGCCGTGCCGGGATGTGACGGCGTACAGCTCCACCGCGCCGGATACACCTTTGAGCTCGACCCGGCCGACCTCCCGGAATGTCGCGACCCCGGGATCCGATGCGTCCTTCACGGCCCTGCTGACGAGCACCTCGCCGGGCCGGGCGTACTCGCCGATCCGGGCGGCGAGGTTCACGGTCTGGCCGTGGTAGTCCCCCTCCTGACGCGCGACCGGGCCGGCGTGCAGGCCGACGTGGGCGGGCGGGAGATCCTCCTCGGCGAGGGCACCGACCATCTCGATCGCCGCGAGCACACCGGCGCCGGGATCGGGGAAGTGGAACATCACGCCGTCGCCCAACCGCTTGACCGGCAGTCCGTCTTGGCGCACCGAGATCGGTCGCACGATCCGGTTCGACCGCTCGATCGTCCGAGCGGCCTCGGCATCGCCGACCTCCTCGGTGAGCTGCGTGAACCCGGTCAGGTCGAGGAAGCACATCGCCGGCTGCTGCTCGTCGCGCGTGTGCAACCCGGCCTGCTCGAGCGCCGTCGTGATGCCGTCGACGAGGTTAGCCGACCACACGTGCATCTGCTGCGCGTGATAGATCGCGACCAGGGCTCGATCGGCCGCCCGTGACAGTCGAGGAGAGATCTCGGCGGCGCGACGTCCGAGCTCGTCCGCGTGGATCCCTCGCGCCAGCAAAGGGGCCTGGATCTCGGACCGCCACCACTCCGCCTCCGCCTCGGCCACCCGCCTCAGGCTGTCGCCGTACACGCGCGGGGCCGTTCGATCGCCTCACTCCGGAAACCGAGCTCGACCTGGTACGCGACGAGCGGCAAGACGTCCAGCTCGTCCTCGCGCACACGTTCGCCGGGTTCGGGTGCCTTGCCACCCGTCACGTCGCGGAGCACCGCGAGCATGCCGAGCGAAGTGCCGGAGCGTTCGCTCAGCTCGGCGAACGTGACGTCGCTCAGGGCCGTGAAGACGTTCGAGCCGGCCTCGTCCAGGAACCGCAACGAGACGGATCCTCGTCGGAGAAGATCCGCCAGGCCCTCGGTTCGAGCCCCGCACGCTCCAGGGCTCGAACGACCTGCACCCGGCGGACGTCGGCATCGCTGTAACCGACGTCGGCATCGGAGGTCAGGATGCCGAGCTCGGTCAACCTCGTCATCTCGCCCGGCTCCACACCGGCGCGATCTGCTGCGATCTCGAGTGAGTACCCAGCCATCGCATCACCCTATCGACGCGTGACCTGAGACCGTCGCCCGGCGTCTGCGGGCGTCTAGGCTGTCGGCGATGAAGCCACGAGACCTGCGAGACCTCGTGTGGTTCGACGACGAGGCTGCGCGCACGGAGGTGCTCTTCGAGAGTGATCGGATCTGGAGCCAGCTCGTCTGTCTGCAGGGCGCCCAGAGCATCGGGCCGGTCGCCGACGAGGGTTCCGACGCGATCGTGTCCGTGCTCGCAGGCGAGGTCGCGGTACAGGTCGGGAAGGGACGCGCCCGCATGCAGCAGTGGAACACCGTGCTCGTGCCCGCCGGGACCCAACTCACGATCCGCAACGCGTCGGAGGAGCCGGCCGTCGTGCAGGTGACGACCGCGCCACCTCCGGCTCCCGCCATCTGAGCCGAGATCAGATCCGACCGAACGTTCCGACGCGGAAGCGATCGATCCCGACGGTGATCGCCGCCGTTACCGCCATCAACAGCACGCTCATCGCGGTGGCCTGGCCGATCGAGGCGGCGCCCGGCTGTGAGAGCAGGCGCACGATCGCGACCGGCATCGTGGGGGAGTCGAGCCTGGCCACGAACGCGGTCGCGCCGAACTCCCCGAGCGCCACCGCGAACGCGAACGCGGCCGCGCCGAGGATCGCCCGTGAGGCGACCGGCAGCAGCACGTCGCGGCTCGTCTGCCACGGGGAGGCCCCGAGCGCCGCCGCCTGCTCGCGCAGGTCGTGCCCGGCGGAGGCCAGCACCGGCTCGACCAGGCGCACGACGAACGGGACCGCGACCACCGCCTGGGCGGCCACGAGCAGCCAGACGCTCCCGCGGATGTCGAGCGCACCTGTGTCGAACGCCACGACGTAGCCGAAGCCGACCGTCACTGCCGACACGCCGAGCGGCACCGCCGAGAGCCCACGCAACCAGGACCCGCGTGCCGATCCCGTCACGGCCCACGCGGCCAGCACCCCCACGACGATCGCGATCGCCGCGGCGCCCGCCGCGACCCGCAGCGAGGTCGCCACCGCGGCGAGCGCGGAGACCGGCAGCGCGCTGCCCTCGCGAACGCTGCCGAGCTCGAGGTACCGGTCGAGCGTGAGCCCGGCAGGGGTGCGGACGGACCGCCAGACCAGTCGTAGCGGTGGCCCCAGCACCGCCAGGGCCAGGAGCGAGGCGGCGACCGCGACGAACGCGCGTTCCCCACGGGTGCGTGGCACCCGCGCAGCGTCGGCCGAGGGGACGATCCGCTGACGTACGCCTGCGCGAGACTCCGTCACCGAGGTGACCCACAACAGCGCCGAGACGATCGCGAGCTGCACCATCGTGAGCGCCGCCGCGACCGGCAGGTTCAGCAGCTGGGAGGTCTGCCGGAAGATCTCCACCTCGATCGTCGGGCGCGACGGACCGGCCAGCAGCAGCGCGACGCCGAACGACGTGAACGTGAACAGGAACACCAGCGTGGCCGCACCGACGATGGCCGGCCGGGCGAGTGGCAGCAGCACATCGGTGAACCGGCGAACGCCCGTGGCGCCCATCTCGGCGGCGAGGTCCTCGTAGGCAGGGTCGAGCTGTGACCAGAACCCCCCGACGACCCGCACGACCACGGCGAGGTTGAAGAAGACGTGGGCGGCGAACAACGCCGCGAGCGACGGCCTGGACCCGGCGAACGCCGTGCCCACGACGACGGTCGGCAACACGAACGCCACGAGCGTCGCGACGCGCAGCGCCGACCGCCCCGGGAAGTGGAACCGCGCGAGCAGATACGCGGCCGGCAGTCCGCTCGAGAGCGTGAGCGCGGTCGAGACCACGGCCTGCCACGTCGTGAACCAGATCACCCCCCGCAGCCGGGCATCGCCGAGCACGATGCCGGGCGAGACCTCGCCGATCACCGACCCCACGATCGAGGCCAGGGGGTAGATGAAGAACAGCACGAGGAAGGCGGCCGGAACCGCCGCGAGCGCGATCCGCCCGAGGGCCGGCCTCAGCCGAACATCAGGTCGGTCCACGCCTGGACCCACGCGTCCCGCTCGACGGCGACCAGCTCCGGCGGGAGCTCCAGGGGCGCCTCGGGCTCCTCGGACCATCGCTCGAACTCGGACGGCAGCTCGGCGTCGTCGGCGACGGGGAAGACGAACATCCGCAACGGCACGTCTTCCTGGAACGGCCGCGACAACAGGAAGTCGATCACCCGGCGGGCCTCTGCCGGATGCTCGGTGCCGGCGAGCACGCCGGCGAACTCCACCTGCCGGTAGCAGCTCTCGGTGACGGTGGCGGTGGGCGCCTCGTCGAGGGGTTCCTCCGCGAAGACGACCTCGGCCACCGGACTCGTCGCGTACGAGACCACGATCGGACGATCGCCTTCACCGCCACCGGCCCCGGAGAACTCCCCGTAGTACGCCTGCTCCCACCCGTCGACGACGAGTACCCCGTTGGCACGCAGGTCCTGCCAGTACCCCTGCCACCCGTCGTCGCCGAACTGCGCGATCGTCGCCAACACGAACGCGAGTCCGGGTGTCGAGGTCGCCGGGTTCTCGACCACGGTCAGTTCTCGGTAGGCGGGATCGATGAGGTCGTCGAGACCTGCGGGCGGGACGAGGTCGCGCTCGGCGAACCAGCCCAGATCCACGTTGAGGCAGACGTCACCGTGATCGACCGGTGTGACCGCATGAGTGGGGTCGAGCTCGAACCGGTCGTCGACTCGCCCGAGGCGGGGCGACTCGTACGGTTCGAAGACACCGGCATCGACCGCCGCCGGGAACAGGTTGTCGTCGACGCCGAAGAGCACGTCGCCCTCCGGGTTCCCCGCGGTGAGGATCGCGCGGTTCACGAGCTGACCCGCGTCGCCCGCGGGCAGGATGCGCAGGTCGATGCCGCTCTCACGCTCGAATGCCCGGACCACCGCCTTGGAGACGTCGAAGGAGTCGTGGGTGATCAGGGTGACGGCGACCGGCTCCGACGGCGAGACGGACCGCGGCGGCGTCTCCCCGCGTTCTCCGGAGCACGTGGCGAGCACGAGCGTCACCATCGCGGCGGACGCGAAGCGACCGACGGTCATACCGACACCTCGTCGCCCGGCCTGATGGCGAGGATGACTCCTTCGGCAACCTCGACCACCGCATGATCCCCGAGGAGGCGGTTGCTCACACCGAGGCTCGAACCCGGGTCCAGCACGGCGTCCTCGAGCGGCCACCGCAGGCCCTCGGTTCGAACCCCTCGCGCGGGTCCACCGAGGGCGAGCAGGCTGATCAGCTCACCCGGCGTTCCCGCGAGCTCACGCCGTCCCCGGCAGACGTGCAAACGAGACCCCCCGAACACCCCGTCGACCTCGACGGCGGCATACCGAGGTGAACCCAGGACCAGCGCGTTGCCCACGAGGTGGTCGAGGCGGCCCCCTCCCCCGCCGACGACGACCACGCGCCCCACTCCCGCCACGACCGCCGCTTCGATCGCGAGATCGAGGTCGGTCGCGTCCTTGTCGTCCGGATACCGCCGGACCTCGCCGCCCTCGCGCTCGAACCGCTCGAGGGCGCCTGCGTCGACGGAGTCCATATCGCCGACGAGGATCTCGACCCGCACCCCCAGGCGCTCGGCCTCGGCCAGCCCCACGTCGGCGGCGATGACGAGCGCGTCGTCGGGCACCACGAGCGGCACACGCGAGGGTCCACCCCCGCAGAAGATGAATGAGGATCGCACCGGTCCGAACTCCCTCCGCCGGCATTACCCGGTTCAGGTTCGTCGGGTCGCCGACGTCGCAGCCGGCCTCTCAGCCCGGTTCCCCGAGCTCCCCGTGTCCACACCCGAGTATAGATGGCGGTCGCGGCGAACGCTCAGGTCCGCACCGGCCCGGCCGCGATCAGATAGTTGCGGAACGCGCGCATCGACCGATCCATCAGCGCGAGGAGCACCGGCCGGTACAGCGCTGCGGCGAGCTCCCCGACCACCGGCAGATCGAGCCGGACCCGCTCGCGCCACGTGAATCGCGTGCCGCCGTCGACGGGCTCGAGCATCCACGTGCCGATGCCGCCCACCAGCGAGCCGTGCCCGATCTCGAGCCGGCGCGGCGGATCCCAGTCGAGGACCTCCATCGGCTCGGTGAACGCGGCGATGCCGAACAGCCGAGTGCGCACCGCCAGTCGCACCCCGACGCCTTCCCGATGATCGCTCACGACCGCGACGCTGTCGGCATCGACCATCCAGTCGGCCTGACGCTCCCAGTCGAGCAGCACCGTCCAGGCTTCTTCGAGCGGCGCCGGGACCACGATCTCGCGTTCGACGAGCACGAAGTGAGTCTAGGCGGGACGGCGGGCCGGACCGTCGCCGTAAGCTGCGGCCGTGGCGCGAGGAGGGGTGGCGGCGGCGGCGATGGCGACCGCGCGGGGCGCCGAGCCGACCGGCGAGGCCTCCGAGGCGGTCGAGGGCGGGGTCGGCGTCTCCTGGGACGAAGATGGTTCGATCGTGTACGTCGGGGCGGCCGACGGTCTCCCGTGGGAACCCACGCTCGGCGACCCCGACGAGGGGTGCCTCGTGCCGGGGTTCGTGGACCAGCACACGCACCTGCCGTTCGTCGGGTGGCGGGCCGACGAGTTCGAGGCACGTCTGCGAGGGGTCTCCTACCGGGAGCTGCACGGCGGCGACGGAGGGATCTTCCGGTCGGCTCGCATGTTCGCCGAGGCGAGCGACGACGAGGTGATGAGCTTCTCCCGCGCGCTGCTCGACGAGATGCTCGCCCACGGCACCACCGCGCTCGAGCTGAAGACCGGCTACGGGCTCTCGGTCGACCGGGAGCTGCGGGCAGCCGAGCTCGCGCGCCGGCTCGCCGAGGAAGCCTCGCAGACCTGCACCGTGACGTTGCTCGCCGCCCACGCGGTGCCGCGGGAGTTGGACCGCGTCGGCTGGGTCCGCGCTGCGAGCGACGAGCTGATCCCCGAGGCGGCGAGGCGCGGACTCGCCGACGCGGTCGACGTCTACGTCGAGGACATCGCGTTCTCCGTCGACGACCTCGAGGAGCTCGCCGGGTCGGCACGTGCCGCGGGACTCGACCTGCGCGTGCACGCCGATCAACTCGGCGACTCGGGCGCCGCGGCCGCGGCCGCACGGCTCGGCGCCAGGAGCGCGGACCACCTGAACCATTGCTCGCCCGAGGGCGTCGCCGCGCTGGCCGCTGGTCGCACCGTCGCCGGACTGCTCCCGGCGTCGACGTTCTTCCTCCGGAGCACCCCCGCACCGTCACGGGCGCTACGCGAGGCGGGCGTGCCGATCGCGCTCGCGACCGACGCGAACCCCGGAACCTCCCCCGTGGTCTCGATGCCCGAGGTGATCGCGATGGCCGCCGCCGTCTACGAGGTGCCCCCGATGTACGCGCTCACCGCCGCTACCCTGAACCCGGCCTGGGTGCTCGGCCTCTCCCGCACGCTCGGCACGCTCGAAGTGGGCAAACGCGCGGACCTCGCGCTGCTCGAGCACCCCGAGTTCGCTCACGTGCCGTACCGGCCGGGTCACGATCCGGTCGTCGCGACGATCGCGGGCGGCGAGATCGTGCACACCCGGTAGTCCGACCTGTCTAGTCCAGCGGCCCGGTCGTGGCCTCGGCGGCGGCGACCAGATCCCCCTGTCGCACCAGGCCCACCGCGTCGGCGATGTCGGGGCCGAACTCGCGATCGGCCTCGAAGAACGCCACGGCCGCCCTGATCGCGCGGTGCACGGCGCGCGTGGCCGGGCCCGGCTCGAGCGGCGCGCGGAGGTCGAGCGCCTGGGCCGCGGCGAGGGCCTCGAGCGCGACCACGGTCTCGGCGTTGGCGACCACCTCGCGCGCGTGCCGGGCCGCGGTCATTCCCATGCTCACGTGGTCCTCCTGCCCGGCGCTCGAGGGGATCGAGTCGACCGATGCCGGGTGGGCGAGGATCTTGCACTCGCTCACCAGCGAAGCGGCCGTGTACTGCACGAGCATGAAGCCCGAGTTCAGCCCGGAGCCGTGTACGAGGAACGGCGGAAGGCCGTTGGACTGGTGCTCGTCGAGCAGGCGGTAGAGGCGGCGCTCGGCGATCGAGGCGAGCGAGACGATCGCGGTCGCGACGGTGTCGAGCGCCACGGCGACGGGCTGACCGTGGAAGTTCCCACCCGAGACCACCTCGCTCGCATCGCCGTCGGGCAGCACGATCGGGTTGTCGCTCACGCTGTTCGCCTCGATCGCCAAGACCCCGGCGGCATAGCGAAGAGCATCTCGGGAAGCGCCGTGCACCTGCGGGGCGCAGCGCAGCGAGTAGGCGTCCTGCACCAGGTGCAGTGAGTCGCGATGCGAGGCGAGGATCGGCGATCCGGCGAGGAGCCGGCGCAGGTTCGAGGCGCTCGCCGACTGGCCCGGATGGGGCCGGAGCGCCTGCAACCGCTCGTCGAACGGACGATCGGTGCCGAACGAGGCCTCGATCGTCATCGCGGCGACCACGTCGGCCGTGCGCGTTAGGGCCGACGCACGAGCGAGGGCGAGGATGCCGATCGCCAGCATGCCCTGGGTGCCGTTGACGAGGGCGAGGCCTTCCTTGGCCTCGAGCGTGATCGGCTCGAGGCCCGCGCGGACCATCGCCCCGACTGCGGGCTCGACGCCGCCCTCGGGTGTGAGTATCCCGCCGTGCCCGATCAGGGGAAGGGCGAGGTTCGCGAGCGGGGCGAGGTCGCCGGACGCGCCGAGCGATCCCTGCTGGGGCACGGCCGGGATCACGTCCTCGTTCAGCATCGAGACCATCAGCTCGATCACTTGGGGGCGCACGCCGGAATACCCGAGCGCGAGCACGTGGGCGCGCAGCAACAGCATCGCGCGCGCCTCTTCACGGGTGAGGGCGGCACCGACGGCGGTCGCGTGCGACCGCACGATGCCGTGCTGCAGCGTCGAGGCGTCCGAAGGATCCACGCGCGTGTGCGCGAGCGCCCCGAAGCCGGTCGTGACGCCGTAGATCGTCTCGCCGCTCGCGACCGCACGGTCGATCACCTCGCGCCCCGCCTCGACACGGGCCCGTGCCTCGCTCCCGAAGGAGACAGGCGCGCCGCCGGCGACCGCGACGACGTCGTCCACGGCGAGAGGGCCGCCCACCTCGACGTTCATCCGCGAGCCGCTTCCAGCAACCGGACCTCGAAAGGCTCCTCGACGATGTCGCCGCGTTCACCGGGCGCGACGCGACGAGCGCACGCACCCTGGTCGGAGGCGAGCACCTCGGCGACCTCGTCGCCCACGAGGTGCACGGCCGCGAGGTCGTCGCACGCGATTCCCGGCGGGAGCACGCCTTCGCCAACGAGCCGGTGGAACTCGGGGCGTCGAGCCGGCTCCGAATCGAAGTGCGGGCAGAAGCTCCCCGGCACGATGCCGAGCCCGTCGGTGAGCGGATCGGCCCGCCCGAGCAGGAACGAGTCGGTCGTCGAGGCCTCGAACCAGCAGTTCGCACCCGCGCTGCCCCCGGCGAGGACCACGCCGGCGTCCCACGCCTCGCGGAGGATCTCGTCGAGGCCGTGTGCTCGCCACACCGCGAGCATGTTCACCGTGTTCCCCCCGCCCGCGAGAACGACGTCGTGCGACAACACGAACGATCGGAGATCGCGCACGGTGCGTTCGAACAGCGCGAGGACCGTGGGCTCCCACCGCCCCGCCGGGAACGCTCGGAAGAACGCCGCCACGCTCCGATCGTCGTCGCCGGTCGCCGTCGGCACCGACAGCACCTTGGGCCGTGCAGCACCGGTGAGCTCGAAGATGTATCGATAGATCGGGTCGTCGGGCCATTGACCGCCACCCATCGCGACGATGTGACGCCCGCTCACTCCGCCTCCCGCATGGGGATGCGCACGTCACGTCGCTGCGCGAGCTCGATCGCGCGGTCGTAGCCGGCGTCGACATGGCGCACGACGCCCATACCGGGATCGGTGGTGAGCACCCGTCGCAGACGTTCGGCGGCGTTCTCGGTGCCGTCGGCCACCACGACCATGCCGGCGTGGATCGAGGAGCCGATGCCCACGCCGCCGCCATGGTGGACGCTCACCCAATGGGCGCCCGCTGCCGTGTTCACGAGCGCGTTGAGGATCGGCCAGTCGGCGATCGCGTCGGACCCGTCGAGCATCGCCTCTGTCTCACGGTACGGGCTCGCCACGCTGCCGGCGTCGAGGTGATCGCGGCCGATCACGATGGGAGCGCCGACCGCGCCGCTCGCGACCAGCTCGTTGAACCTCTCACCCGCCCTGTCGCGCTCGCCGTACCCCAGCCAGCAGATCCGTGCCGGCAATCCCTGATAGGCCACCCGCTCGGATGCGAGTCGCAGCCACCGCTGCAGCCGTTCGTCGTCGGGGAACAACGAGGCGACGGCCGCGTCGGTCGAAGCGATGTCCGCGGGGTCGCCGGAGAGCGCCGCCCAGCGGAAGGGACCCTTCCCCTCGCAGAACAGTGGACGGACGAACGCGGGCACGAACCCCGGGTAGCTGAACGCCTCGTCGTGGGCCAAGCCGCCCGCCTCCGCCCCCGCACGCAGGTTGTTGCCGTAGTCGAACGCCCGCGCCCCCCGGGCGGCGAAGCCCACGATCGCCTGGACGTGGGCGGCCATCGACTCCTCGGCGCGTCGCACATAACCGGCAGGGTCGGCCGTGCGGAGCTCCGCTGCATCTGTGAGCGAGACCCCTGCGGGCACGTACCCGCCGAGGGGGTCGTGCGCGCTCGTCTGGTCGGTGACCACGTCGGGCTGCCACCCACGAGCGAGCAGCCCCGGCAGCACCTCGGCGCAGTTGCCCTCGAGACCGATCGAGACCGCCCGACGCGCAGCCTTCGCCTCGTCGGCCCAGCGCAGGGCTTCGTCGAGGTCGGCCGTCTGCCGGTCCAGATACCCCGCCTTCACACGGCGCTCGATGCGTGACGGGTCGACCTCGACACACAGCGCGACGCCGTCGTTCATCGTCGCCGCGAGCGGCTGGGCGCCCCCCATACCGCCGAGGCCGCCCGTGAGTGTCACCGTGCCGGCGAGCGAGCCCCCGAAGTACTGGTGCGCACACTCGGCGAGTGTCTCGTAGGTGCCTTGCAGGATGCCCTGGGTCCCGATGTAGATCCACGATCCGGCGGTCATCTGGCCATACATCGTCAGCCCCTGGGCCTCGAGCGCCCGGAACGTCTCCCAGTCCGCCCATCGAGGCACCAGCATCGAGTTCGAGATCAGCACACGGGGCGCCATGTCGTGGGTGCGGAAGACCGCGACCGGCTTCCCCGACTGCACGAGCAGCGTCTCGTCGTCCGCCAGCGTGCGGAGCGAGCGCACGATGGCTTCGAAGGCCTCCCAGCTGCGGGCGGCGCGCCCCGTGCCCCCGTAGACCACGAGGTCCTGCGGCCGTTCGGCGACATCGGGATCGAGGTTGTTCATCAGCATGCGCATCGCGGCTTCCTGCGGCCACGAGCGACACGAGAGGGCGGAGCCCCGCGGCGCGCGGATCTCTCGCACTGT
>Ga0256867_10000946_pt1 | contig 11938 bp, 11 predicted proteins | sample RVTome_15_FD_185939 | JGI IMG/M metagenome (GOLD analysis project Ga0256867, IMG submission 185939) | Soil microbial communities from uranium-contaminated site in the Upper Colorado River Basin, Wyoming, United States - RVT150D86 (HiSeq) ... | reverse complement strand
TGTTAAACAAAGACCCCGTCATGGGTTATTTCAAAGCCGGTTGGCAGATGCAAACTATCCGCAAAGATGATCTGTTTGTCCGCTTTTCCATCGTGGTCTTCATCGGTCAGGATCAGGATTTTATCATTGGGTTTGGGGTCACCGGGTCTCCAGTGGGGATAGGTGGGCATGGTGGCCACCCAAAGCCGGCCCTGGTTGTCAAATGACAGTTGGACCGGATTGGCCAGATCGGGGAACTCCGATTCCGAGGCAAGTAATTCAATTTGATAACCCGGCGCAGTGGTGATGGAAGCCAATGCTTCAGTTCCGTAAAGATATCGGGGCGCCGCACCCTCCACTTTTAGTTCGAAATTGGTTTTAACCACCGGTAAAGGACTGGTTTGTTCATCAGCGGATCTCAGATCTGTTCTTTCCCCTTTGGCGGCTTTCCAGATAGCCTGGTCCCGGATTGCCGTCATCTCCCTTATTTTGGCCAGTTCGGCGGGGTAGTTATCCGGCCCGAACGGGTTGTACCTGCGCCCGAAAACATGGACACCATTGGGAATTTTAAAATCGTTATGCCAGAGCCAGTTTTTTTCCTGTACCGCTTCATGAACCAGTTCCCGATGTGGAGAAGGGGATTTTGATTTCCCGAAAATCTGGTCTGCCAGAAAGGTGGAAAACTGCTGGTACCCGTATTCATTCAATTGCAGCCCATCGATGGTTAGGGGCTGACTGGAGCTCTCCATCCAATGCTTACTGGGATTGAAGGCATCTACAAACTCAACATTATGGGCCAGGGCCACTTCCTGCATGGCTTTGGTGTAAAGCGCCAGGTTGAGATTTTCCAGAGTTCCATCGGGCAGATCATAGGTATCTGAAAGGTTTTCGAAGGCGACAGGGGATACCAGGACTAATCGGGGAGGTGAGTGCCCGTGGTATTTTTGGGAAAGTGTATGGGAAATGAAAGCCTTTAATTCCTTTTTGTAGCGGTCCAATCCCGCTTCACCCTGATATGATTCGCTGAAGCCAAAAAATGCAATGATTATATCGGCTTCCAACCTGCTGAGCCATTGGTCAGGGCTTTCAAAATGGCCTTCACTGCCGGAATTTGTGCCTAATTCATCATAGTGCTGTTCGGCTCCAGGAAAAGCCCAGGGGTTATCCCGGCCGGAATGGGGATTGAATCCGGGCATGTTACCTCCATCGCACATATTGCGAATGATCAGTGTACTATCAGGATAGCGCAACTGCAACTCGGTCTCAAACCAGCCGTAGTTCATCATCCTTGAGCCAAGATTGTTACCGATGAGCACTATATGGTCGTCCTTATGAACCTGAAGATAATTTTGATCCGGTGCACAGGATAAAAGCCCAATCAGCAGCAGACTTCCACTAACCACCTGCTTAAACATCACTGAGTATCTCAACATCGATCAATTGATTAGCCGGCAATCTACAAAGGATGGGTTTGTTTGCAAAACCGCAGGGCAATTTCCAAATATTACAAATTAAGTTAACTTTGATTGAGGATGTAAAATGACATCCTTTTTTGATTTATAGAAATGGAAATAGTGGATCAGCGGTATGTAATTCAGGGTGTGGATCTATTAGACCTGACCCGGGAACACGGTACCCCAATATACGTTTATGATGCATCGGTGATAGCCCGCCAGGTAAAACTGATGAAAGAGGCATTCCTGGGACAGGCAATGCGGATCAAATACGCTGCCAAGGCCCTTACCAATATTTCCATTCTGAAATTTATGCGCTCACAGGGGATCGATCTGGATGTAGTTTCAAAACAGGAATTGCAGCTGGCCCTGACTGCCGGCTACAAACCTGCGGAAATACAATACACACCAAATTGTGTGGATTTCGATGAGATCAAATGGGCAATGGACCAGGGTGTACAGGTCACGCTTGATAATATTCCCATCCTGGAAAGTTTTGGTAAAGCCTATGGCGGGGAAAAGCCTTGTTGTATCCGGTTTAATCCGCACATTATGGCAGGGGGGCATTTAAAGATTTCAACCGGACATATAGACAGCAAATTTGGCATTTCCGTATTGCAGTTGCCGGAAATACTTCAGGTAGTCAACAAGTATGGCATCAGGGTCAACGGCCTTCATATCCATACCGGATCGGATATACTGGATACCGAGGTGTTTTTAAAGGGGGCTGGCATACTTTTGGGGGTGGCCAAAAACTTTCCGGAACTGGAATACATCGATTTTGGCAGTGGTTTTAAAGTTTCATACCAGGAAGGCGATCCGGCAACTGACATATTTGACCTGGGAAAGCAACTCAAAGTGGTTTTCAGTGATTTTTGCAGGGATTACGGCAAAGACCTGGAATTATGGTTCGAACCTGGAAAATTCCTGGTAAGCGAAGCGGGTACCTTACTGGTCAATACTAATGTGGTGAAAACTACCCCGGCCACGGTTTTTGTGGGAGTGGATTCAGGGATGAACCACCTGATTCGACCCATGATGTACGACTCACATCATCAGATGGTCAATATTTCAAATCTCAATGGTCATACCAGGGTATATGCAGTAGTGGGGAATATCTGTGAAACAGATACCCTGGGGTGGAACATAACCCTGAATGAAGTTTCAGCCGGTGACATAATCGCTATAAAAAATGCAGGCGCCTATGGATTCAGTATGTCATCAAACTACAACAGCAGGCTGAGACCGGCGGAAATTCTCATACATAACGGGAAGGCCCATCTGATCAGAAGAAGGGAAACCCTGGATGATTTACTGGCCACCCAAATTGAGATTACAGAGATCTGAGATCTGAGATCTCAGATCTCAGATCTCCAACACCAGGTTGCCTCCTCTTCGAAATTTGCTCTTATCATGGACCGGCATTTTTCGACCGTGATAGTACTTTTTAAACGCGGCTTTAAACATTTGACCGATCGCTTCAGCCATTTTGCCGGATCCCTTTTGTCTTCTAAACCACTGAGAGTCATTAAGGCTTCCCTGATGACAACCGGCAATTTGATTAAGTACCTTACCGGCACGGGCCGGGAAGGTCTTTTTTATCCAGTCTTCGAAAAGAGTTCCAATGGTACCGTTGAGTCTTACCACGGTGTATCCGGCAGTGAGAGCGCCTCTTTGGGCAGTCTCCTTCAGGATGGCAGGTGTCTCATGGTCGGTCAATCCGGGAATAATAGGCGCGTTCATAATTCCCACCGGGATGCCATTGCTGGAAAGCATTTCAATCACCTCCAACCGTTTGGCAGCTGTAGCAGTTCTGGGCTCCATTCTGGCCCTGATCGATTCATCCAGGGTGGTGATCGATAAAAAGACGTTAACCAGGTTTTCTTCAGCCAGTTTTTGCAATATATCCAGGTCCCTGATGATCAAACGATTTTTGGTAATTATGCTTACCGGGTGTCGATAATTATAGAGCACACGCAGCAGTTTCCGGGTCAGTTCAAATTTTTTTTCAGCTGGTTGATAACAATCGGTATTACCTGATAGCAATATTGGAGTTACTGGCCCCTGATATCTATTTAAATAACTGACAAGCAAAGCGGGAGCATCCGTTTTCACGATGATCTTGCTTTCGAAATCCAAACCTGAGCCGAGGCCCCAATAATTGTGAGAATTACGAGCATAGCAGTAAATGCAGCCATGTTCACAACCCTGGTATGGATTAATTGAATGCATTGGTCCCAGGTCAGGGCTTTCTGATTTACTTACAATGTTTTTGGGAGTCTCAAAAAAAAATTGTGTTTGTGGCGGACCTCCGGATTCTGTATCTTCTATGACACAATGCTGTTTAAGGAACGGGTTCCCGGTATTGATTTGAGCGCCTCGACCTTTTATCAGGGGTTTTTCCATTTACTAATATACTAAAATTAATAGTAATAACTAATTATAATAGCATTCAATCAAAAAGATTTATGCATGTTGCAACATTTATTAATGGAATACGTGAATTCACTTAACAATTTTTCAACGATAAAAACAATTAACACTATGAAGATTCTAAAACTGACACTCGGGTTAATGCTGACCGTGATAATAGCCAGTGCCCAAACCACCTGGAGTTTTATAAAGCTCATACCAACATAACCTTTAACGTTGAGCACCTGGTGATCTCAGAAGTAACCGGAAATTTCGGGTCATTTGATGGACAGGTAACATCGGGATCGGAGGATTTTGCCGGCGGCAAGGTCAATTTTACAGTTGATGTAGCCAGCATCGACACCGAAAATGAAAGGAGGGACAATCATCTTAGGTCCGATGATTTTTTTAATGCAGAAATGTATCCTAAAATCACTTTCAGCAACGGGACTCTGGAACACGTTGATGGCAAAAATTATAAACTAAAAGGTGAACTCACCATCAGGGATGTGACCAAACCAGTGGAAATGGAGGTGAGGCATGGAGGAACCATAGTAGATAACAATGGGAATACCAAGGCGGGATTTAAAGTTACCGGTGTTATCAACCGGTTTGATTACAATGTGAAATTTGATGCAGCCATGGAAGCCGGAGGACTGGTAGTTGGTGAAGAGGTGGAAATTGTGTGTAATGTGGAATTGAAGAAGGAGTCGTAAAAGACAGCAAGAGCATACAGCAAGAGCATACAGCAAGAGCATACAGGTGATACGCAGGGGGTTGGTGCATGGAGCAGAAGATAGGGAGCAGAAACCACTGTATGCTCCTCACTGTATGCTGTTGCTGTTAAACTGTATGCTGTTGCTGATTACAAAGTAAATTCATCATCCTCATCATCGGAATTGATGCGCAGGAAATGGTCCTGGTGATGCAGCGATGCAGGTTGATCCGCGGTAACGATACGCAGTGATTCCGGTCTGAAGCTGTTCCTGTACAACCTGCCCTCTTTGCCAATCCAGGAGCATTCCACCAGGCGCTGGCCGAATACAGAACAGACTTTCATGACATCGTTTGGATTGGTTATCAGGCATACAGTATCGCCTACCCTGAAATCGTGCATAGTGTTTTATGTTAGCGGATAATCAATAAATATACTATCTGATTTACGTTTATCCTAGTCAAAATACCTAACCGCAAATTTTCTGCCAAATCTTGGGGTTATTCTGTTTAACAACTTGAATCTGCCAGCGCTATATCACTAAAATTTCATTAATTGTGTAAAAATGAGCCTAGGTTGAATGCTGATAAAACCGTTCTTTTCAAGATAATTTGCTGGTTAACCACCACAGCATTGGGGTATGGGGCCTGGGCACAGGATGGACACTACTAGACACAGCAATACGGGACAAAATCCATTCTTTTAAGTAATTCAGTCATCGGCAGAGTCACCGACCTGGGAGCAGTGTATTACGATCCAGGCAGGTTGGGGCTGATGCACAATCCGGCTTTCTTGCTCAATGCAAATGTTTTTGAGTATAATAAGATAAAGATTGAAGATGCCGCCGGAGATGACGCTACCCAGTCACAGACCTCCCTGAATGGGGCGCCTAATTTTGTAGCAGGGTCTTTCAAACGGCCCTTCCTTGAAGGGCACCATTTCGCCTATTCAGTAATACAACGACAACATTTTAACCACCCCTTCCATTACCCTGGGGAGTAACGGAGAATATTCCTATCAGGAGTTCCTGATAGATTTTGAGCCTTCCCCGGATTCTTACTGGTACGCTACCAGTACCCAGGAACCATCCGTTAATTATAAAAGGCCATAGGGCTACTTGTGGGTGTTAAATGATTAATTGTTAAGAATTTTGGCTTTTAAATGCTGAAATTCCTGATCAGATATCACACCTTTTTCTCTAAGCTCATGCAGTTTTGTTAGTTCATCTGTAATGCTCGTTTCACTTTTAATTCCAACCGCAGTTGCAAACTTTTGTGCTTGTTCCTGTATTCGTTCTTGATGATAACTCTCCTGGTTTTTGGTGATGGTATCCTTTAATAGTGCAGGTCTTTCAACCATTTTATGCGTTGAAGCACCCCATTCTGCTGCTGTTTGGATTGTTACATTACCATAGTTAAAGATTCTTCCAAAAAAGGGTTTCCTGTAAGAAACATTATTTATTTTATCCAAAGGACTTTCTTTTGTATTACTTGAAAATACACCATGTTCATCAATTACTCTTAAATTCGTTACTACCCAAATATTCGAATTTCGATCAATGATTGTATAAATGACCCATAAAATAGGTATAGCCCCAGCAATAGTGAGGTAGATTGAGTACTTAGGATCTATTTGGGGATAGGAAATTATAATAACAAATATTATGACAAGAGTCCAAAATATAGGTCCAACCAATGTTAACCAGTGCTGTCTGACTAATATTGAGACTTTTTCATTTGGTTTAAGTGCTGTTTTCATGTTTAATTCTCTTATTCATAAAATGTCCTTTACATATTTATTCCAATTAAATGAATTTGATTGAGTTCATTAAAAATACCTTGGGTATTACTGATTTAAAATAATCCTAAACGATTGCTAATGATTTATAAGTTGGACTATTATAGGGAAATTATAAATATATGATACTCTCTATATAAAAAAGAGTTATACATCTTAATGTAACTCTCTGATTACTACCTGTGGGAATTACTGGATTCGAACCAGCGACCCCTTGCCTGTCAAGCAAGTGCTCTAAACCAACTGAGCTAAATCCCCGGATTGAGTGTGAGTGTGTAGTGTGACTGCCCACTCCAAACCTCTGGTCAAAATTAATGATTCTTTTTATCGATCTCAAACAAAACCGCGTTTAGCCTTTTATGACAATTATGATTTAATTTCCCGGGTTGATATGGTTATTCGGTTAAGTCTACCTGCGAAATGAAATCTGTCGACATCACCATTATTGGAGGCGGCCTGGCCGGACTGAGCTCTGCCATACAACTGGCTCGAAAAGATTTGGACATCCTGTTGGTGGAGAAGAAGGAATATCCCTTTCACCGGGTTTGCGGGGAATACGTTTCCAACGAAGCCCGGCCGTTCCTGGAGCGCACCGGGATTTTCCCAGGCCATATGAACCCGCCCGATATTAACAGGTTGCTGCTCACCTCTACCAGTGGCCGGCAGTCTACCATCCAACTTCCTCTGGGCGGCTTTGGAATCAGCAGGTACTCGTTTGATCATTTTTTGTACCGGACGGCCACTGAAGCCGGTGTGCGATTCCTCACCAGAAAATATGTACAATCCATAAACTTTCGGGATGACCGGTTCGAATTGAAGCTGAATGACCAACAAAAAATTAACTGCAGTTTGGTCATTGGCGCTTTCGGAAAGAGATCGCTACTGGATAAAACCCTGGATCGCCCCTTTATGAAGAGAAGGTCTCCTTACCTGGCAGTGAAATATCACCTGAAGGGTGATTTTCCGCCAAACCTGATCGCCTTACATAATTTTAAGGGCGGCTATGCCGGTGTTTGCATAGTGGAAAATGAGCTGATAAACCTGTGTTATCTGGCATCCCGAAATGAGCTAAAGAAGTTAGGTGATCTCAGACGTTTAGAAGAAAAAGTGCTTATGGAGAACCCCTTCCTGAAAAGAATATTCAATGAATGTGAATTCCTGCCCGGCTATCCCAAAGTTATCAATGAGATTTCATTTGAAAGCAAGCGGCCGGTGGAGCGGCATATATTGATGTGTGGTGATGCCGCGGGCATGATCGCTCCCCTTTGTGGTAACGGCATGGCCATGGCCATTCGCTCTTCCTGTTTGTTGACACCCCTGGTGCTGAAATATTTTAAAAGCCCAAATTACCACAGGGCCCAACTTGAGCAGGAATATGCTACCACCTGGAACAGTCATTTCAATAGACATATCAGGGTTGGCCGCAGCATACAGCTCCTTTTTGGAAGCCGCTGGGCGTCCTCACTGGCGGTTAGCCTGGCCGGGAATTTCCCAGAAATTGCCGGCTATCTGGTCAGGCAAACCCATGGCAGGGTTTTTTAGTGATTTAGAATATAGAGCACCAGGAAACAGGCATTCAGCGACATCGATGAAATAAAATTTAATCTCATGGTATGGTGGTAATCGGCTTTGGAAGGGTCTTTCCTGGCCACAGCATACCAGTAGCTGAAATAAATGACTACCGGCAGCATACATCCAAGAAAGATAAGACTATGGGTAATTTCGAAGAATGTCTTAAAGTAAACCAGAAACCCCACTGTGGCCGCCAGGAAAAGCCCTGCGGTAAAGTGAAAAGTACCCGGTATTCCCAATTGCTGGCTCAGGGTTACATCACCTCTGTTAAGATCTTCCTGGTGCTGGTAGATCTGGGTCATTGGATAGGAGCCCCAAAGCATCAGCGAACACAGCAGAGCGGCAGCTAACAGATGTGGTTGACCAGTTTGATTCAGCCCATGCACACCTGTCACCGTCATCATAAAAGTAAAGAATCCCTGAAAAAAGCCCGCTACAATCCAACTGATCCAGGGATATCGTTTCAGTCGAATCGCAGGATGACTGTAGGCTTTGGACACCAGGCCGTAAATCAACACCATCAGCGCAAACGGCCAGTTAACAGTCAGGCCCAGAAGCACCGCAACCAGATCCAGGATCAATGATACCCAATAAAGGTCTTTGGTAACGGGCGGCGGGCTGCGCAGGCCCCCTATGCTGGCCTGGTCGCGATCGAAATAGCTGTTGTAACTGTTACTGGCGGGATAAAGCAGCAGGTGAAGTATAATGAATACCAAACCTACCGTTTCCCATGAGCCCCGGGGGATCTGACTGATTGCAAAGAGAAACACCGGTAGCAGGAAAAGGGAAAACGGGATCCTGAGGTGAAGCAAGGTAGATCTGCTAAACATTTGTTCAGTATTCAGGGATCAATTTATGGGTTTTTTGTGTATTATTCTGAAAGGTGAAATCGTATATCCAATCCATAGGCACTGCTACTCCCGGTTTAAGAATTCCGCAGGAGCGTATACTGGACTTTATGCTTCAGGCCCACCAGCTGCAGGGGGATGAAGCTCGAAGGCTCAGGGTATTATACCGGGCCACCGGAATAAAATACCGGTATTCTGTGATTTCCGATTATTCGAATCACCATCGGGAATTCTTTCCCCGAACCGCCGACCTTGAGCCATTCCCCACGGTTGAAAGACGCATGCAACTCTTCCGGGAGAAGGCGCTGGGACTGGCTATGGAAGCTATCGAGGACTGTTTCTCCCAAATACCTGCATTCAAATCAGATTCAATTACCCACCTGATCACAGTAAGTTGTACCGGATTATACGCTCCCGGGCTGGACATTGAATTGGTGGAGCAGCTTGGCCTGCGCAGCAGCGTGGAGCGCACGGCGGTGAATTACATGGGCTGCTATGCGGCCATTAACGCCATCCGGCTGGCGGATAGTATTTGCCGGGCCCATAGCAACGCTACTGTGTTGATCGTGTGCCTGGAATTATGCAGTATTCATTTTCAGAAGGAATTTAAAGAGGACAACTTTTTGGCTAATGCCCTTTTCAGCGATGGCGCCGCCGCTGTGATCCAATCCGGTCAGCCCGGGCAGCAATTCAGGCTGCAACCTGAAAAATTTTATTGCAATATTTTGAGTGAAGGGAAGCGGGACATGGCCTGGAGTATAGGGAATTTCGGCTTTGAAATGAGGCTTTCTGCCTATGTGCCCGATGTGATAAAGTCGGGTATCAGGCAATCAGTATCTCAATTGATGGACCACTGCCAGATGGAACTGGAGGACATAGATTTTTTTGCAGTTCATCCAGGGGGCAAATTGATTCTTGAAGTGATAGAAAATGAGCTGGCTATCGACAGGGAAAGGAATGAGTATGGTTTTGAGATCCTGAGAAATTACGGAAACATGTCATCGGTATCGGTGCTTTTTGTACTAAGGAAGGTCATGGAGAAATTTCAGTCCGGATTGAAAGATCACGGTAATATTCTTGCCATAGCTTTTGGCCCTGGCTTAACCCTGGAAAGCATGGTACTTTCTGTCAGTCGCGGATCTGTAAGTGATCATGAGAAATAAGTTTGCTCATAGGTCGGTTGAGTTAGAGATGATGGATGATCTCAGTTGTTCAGGAACACTGGTTGATCAAACTCTGCGGGAACTGGAAATTATCAACCGATTGCTTGGCGGCAACGGCATAACTTTAGGCGGCATCAAAAAGCTGCTCAAAAGGTTTGATTCGCCTGGGAGGGTGCTTAAAATAGCCGATTTGGGCTGTGGTGGTGGAGATATGTTGAAGGTTCTGGCCAGGTGGGCCAGGAAAGCTGGTATCAGGGTCCGATTGGTGGGTATTGACGCTAACCCTGCTATCATAGACTATGCAAGCAGAAACAGTTTTAATTATCCTGAAATCGAGTATCAGGTACTGGATATATTCTCCTCTGGGTTTCGTCGGCAGGAGTTCGATATTCTTACCTGTACTTTATTTACTCACCATTTTACAACCCATCAACTGGTTTCCCTGTTCGGTTCATTGAGGAGGCAATCGAGGATTGGAGTGGTGATCAATGACCTGCACCGCCATTGGTTTGCCTATTGGTCAATCAAAAGATTGACCGAATTTTTATCAAAATCAGATATGATAAAAAACGACGCACCCATTTCCGTATTGCGAGGCTTTCGGCGTCAGGAATTAAAGGAAATTCTTTCAGACGCTGATATTTATAAATTTCACCTAAAATGGAAGTGGGCATTCAGATGGCAGCTGATATTCCGGCCAGAAAATAGCAAAGCCCAGTGAAAAGGTAAGATTTTTTTAAGAAAAATTACTAAATTACTTAGCTCACGGACATTAACTACCATAACCATGAACCTCTAATTTTTATCTTAATCCCCACTGTGCTTTTATGTTTCGCCCCTGAGAATTGCTCAGCCCAACTTAAAGGGTTGGGGAAAAGAATAGAGAGAAAAGTCGAAGAAAGGTTCAACAGAAGAGTTGACCAGGCCACTGACAAAGCCCTGGATGAAGTTGAAGGCGGTGCCGGTGATGCGGTAGAGGGTGGTGAACAACCGGCAGAGAACGCCCCGCAAAATGAAAGTGGTACCGCGGCTGACCCTCAGACGTCACCGGATGCCACCGGTAACACATCAATAGCGGCGGCAGCAGCCGGTCCTGCAACTTTTGCCGTCAACACCAAATTTGACTACGTGCCCGGTGAGATTTTAATGGTATCCGAAAACTTCGAGCAGGATGCCATAGGGGACTTTCCGTCAAGGTGGAATACGGACGGCACCGGTGAGGTAGTAACTTTTGGCAATTCGAATGAGAAATGGTTTATGATGAGAAGTGGGTCGGACTACATTCCGGACCTGCCCCGTGAATTGCCTGAAGAATACACCATCGAATTTGATGTGGTTGCTCGCGGCCTGAGCGATCGTACTGTCTCAACCACGGTACTGGAAGTTATTCTGGATGATAATAATGCTTTCCAGCAAGGAAGGAACTACGCTAAAATTCGCATTCCTTTTTGTCAGTATCACCCGGTTGGATTCTACGTACATAATGCCATCGAGAACAGGGCATCAATAAACAACCAGATAGAAGGGGATATCCGGCAGCAGGTGCTTAACCGTCCCCATATTTCGATAGCGGTAAATAAAACTCGCTTTCGTTTATGGGTTAACGAGAAAAAATATATTGACATTCCCAGGTTAATGCCCCCCGGTAACACCATTAAATATTTGAAATTCCGAACTTATTATTTCGATGAAGCAAGAGGAGAAGACCTCTTTATGCGGAACCGGAAGATTGCAGAAGGTGGTCTCGATTTAAGGGATCAGCTGCTCAAGGAAGGAACAGTTTCCACTACCGGTATCCTCTTCCAGGTAAATTCCGCCTACATCCAACCCGAGTCCTATGGAGTAATAAGACAAATTGCCCTGGCCATGCAGGAGAATACCAGCATGAAACTGAATATTATCGGTCACACTGATAGCGATGGTTCCGATACGGATAATCTGAGCCTGTCACAACAAAGAGCTGAAGCCGTAAAAACCGCTTTGGTGAATGATTTTGAT
>Ga0256867_10000945_pt1 | contig 11953 bp, 14 predicted proteins | sample RVTome_15_FD_185939 | JGI IMG/M metagenome (GOLD analysis project Ga0256867, IMG submission 185939) | Soil microbial communities from uranium-contaminated site in the Upper Colorado River Basin, Wyoming, United States - RVT150D86 (HiSeq) ... | reverse complement strand
GCACTTGATGCCGTCAGGATTGTGAGAGCCCCGCTCCAGCTTGGCCAAGCTGTCCTCTCCCCATTAAGATGGCATGCTCGCCTCCCCCGAAGGGGGCGGGAGGCGTCCATGCCATCTCGGCGGTTCAAATTTAACGACTCACGATTCACGGAGATCAAGATGGTTCCATTCGACAAGCAAATGCCGACCGTAATCCGGCCGAGCCAGATCGGCACCGACACGACCTACGAGCCGCCGCTCCGCATCGGCTTCGGGGTCAACGACGAGACGGTCGACGGCGCCAATGCCACCATGGGCCGGACCATCCTGGTACCGGGCTCGAAGCCCAATCCCACGCACTACCACACGGCGAACAACGTCTGCTGGTACATCCTCTACGGCAAGATTCGCGCGTGGTTTTCACGAAGCGACGGCAGCGACCGAAAAGAGGTGATCCTCGAAGGAGGGGATTTCGTCTTCATCCCGGCCGGGGCGATCCACGTGATCTCAAATGCATCGGCTACCGAGGAGGCATCGCTTATCTTCTGCTATATCGGCGTCGGCAATACAGACGCCGCAGAGACAGTCTGGATCGAGAAGGATTCGAAGGTCGCGAAGCAGGTGGCCGGCGTCGTGTAATCGAAGGGGAGGGCGCGACGGGAATATCAGGCCGGGTCGAACCGGCCGCCCCAAAAAACAAGAGGGCCTGCTTTTGCAGGCCCTCTCTTTTTTGCAAGCAATGGGGACGGAGCCCGTCTCGAATAAAGTCACGACCCCCCTGTTAAGCGAAACCAGGCTCCGTACCCATTGCTCGCGCGGCGCACTGCCCCCCAGTTTTCCCCGTAATCTTTTCCAGCATTGCGGATCTTTTGCGCCGTGCGAGTAACGCTACTCCCCTGGACAAAAAGTTCAATGGGCTCTCTTCACTAAAACGCATGGGACGTTTGTCATTCTCTCGATCAGGGCGAAAATTTTGACCACGGCAGGTCAGGCCTGGAGGGGTGTTTTTACAGCTCATGTTGCGACCGCACATATGCATAATCAGATACAAGTGAAATATGACCAGAAACTCAGGTTGGGTCCACTCGCCACTGACAAATCACCCGCTCCGAAGGAGACGACATGTTCCGCCACCTTGCCATTCTGAAATTCAAGCCCGAGTCGTCTGAAGAGGCGAAGGAACGGTTCCTCGACAACTTCCCGAACATGGCGAAGGCCATCCCCCAGATCAAGTCGTGGTCGATCGGACGCGATGCCGGTGCAGGCGGGGAATCACACGTAAAGGCCGGCGGCTATCCTCCAAACTACGACGTAGGGCTTCACATGGACTTCGACAGCCCGGAGGCGTACCGGCAGTACGCCGAAAGCTCCATACACCAGGCATTCTTCAAGGAGTACGTCGGCCCCGTCATCTCCGAGCGCGTGGTCGTTCAGTTTCACATCTGACAACCTCGCCGAAGCAGTGGGTTTGATATAATCGGCCGTTCCAAAAGCGCCCGTAGCTCAGTTGGATAGAGTACCTGGCTACGAACCAGGGGGTCGTGGGTTCGAATCCTGCCGGGCGCGCCAAACATTCCAAAGGCTTGCTGCAATGCAGGCCTTTTTTCTTTTTCCCGTGCCCCCTGCGTAACCTTTGCCTGAGGGCGGGATAGCCGCTCGGTCAATGTCGGCTTTGGACGGTTGCTTACCAGCGCAGCGCGGACGCCACCGCGGTCCTATCTGGCACCCCTTCGTAAGTATTCGGTCCAGATCGGTCACTACGTAAGGCTGGTGTAAGACCAACTTGTTAAATGCCCTATCGCACATGCGTCCATGTGCGGAATAAAACGTCGTAACCACCTGTTAGGCAGAGGGTTGGCAAAAGATCTTGTTGGCTGCCCGGTGCGACCATCGCTGCGCAGGAAATGACGAGTGGTAAGCGTCGACGCTAGCAATTCTTCATGGGGCAACATTGATATGCATCGCTCCGCAGTACGCGATGATCTGGAACGGAGGTTTGAAGCGGCGCTGGAGGCGTACCTGAGCAGGAATTTGGCTGGCGCCGCAGACGGGTGCAAATCGATCCTCGATGTTGACCACACTCATTTCGATTCACGGTATCTGCTGGGACTTTGTCACGGCCGAGCGGGCCGCGCGGATGTCGGCATGAATTTGATCAAACGCGCGATCGCGCGGGGACCATCGCTTGAACACTACGACTTCAAGCGTGGCCTGCTGACCCCTCGCAAAGTCGAAGACCAATTGCAGTTCCGGGAAGAGCTTTTCCTGCGATACCGGCTGTTTCAACTGGTGGATGCCTTTCTGATTTCCTATCCGAAGTGTGGTCGGACGTGGTTGCGGTTGCTCCTCGGCAAGTATGTGATCGGCCCAGCAGGGCGCAGCGACCCGCTTGAAGTCCGGCAGCTTACGTATTCGAACCCGGAATTCAGCTCTCTGGAGGTTAGCCACGACGACTTCCCGCACTGGAAACGGGCCGACAGTGTTGTCACAAACAAGCAGGCCTACGCGGGCAAGAAGGTGATTTTTCTGGTACGTGATCCGCGTGACACGCTGGTGTCCTATTATTTCCAGTACACCAAACGTGGCGACAAAAATTTGGCCAACGATGCAGGGTTCAACGGCACACTTTCCGATTTTATCCGCCACGATATTGGCGCGTTGCGGTCCCTGGTGGCCTTCTACAATGCCTGGGCGAGAAACCGTGACGTCCCGCATGATTTTTTACTGGTTAAGTACGAGGACATGATCAGCGATGTCCGGCCGATATTGCGGGGCATTGTCGCGTTTCTGGAATGGCCGATGCGGGACCCCGCTTTCTTCGACGACGTCGTGGCGTTCGGGAGTTTCGACAACATGCGCGAGATCGAGGAAACCAACGCACTCAACAATGTACGGCTGCAAGCGCCGATGGACCGGGATCCGGAGGGCTTCAAAGTTCGCCGGGGCAAGGTCGGCGGTTACATTGATTATCTCCAACCAGAAGATATTCGCTACGTTGATCAATATCTCCAGGAACATCTCGACGATTATTTCTCGGACTATAAGCGCCCCGCAGTGCCATCAAGGCTGGGATGATTGACAGCTCCGCTCGCACCGCGCCAACGGGGTCAGCGCCAACGGCGCCTCGGGTATATTGGTATAGGCAACGTCTGGATGAAGCCGATGAGGATTCCTTTTGCTTGGACGAATGGTTTCGATGCCGTTAGTGACGTTCTAAGGCCGCGAAATCGGCCAAACTCGACGAAAAATCTTGCCGGTGCCGGTACCTGGCGTGGTCCGACCCGGGACCCTTGGGACCCGCTGGCTTGCCTTCGTTAACCGGTTTGCGTTGCTAGGTCTCTCCAAACCACGCGAGAACCGTGCTTTTCTGGGGTTCCCGCTCGACGATCGCTTGAAGGCGAAGGGTGGCGAAGCACGTTGCGCAATCCAGGTGGTCGACACCCGGAGCGGCGACATCGTCCATTGGATGAGAATAGAAGGCGTCGTGAACGAACTCTACGACGTTGTGGCACTACCGGGTGTGCGTCGGCCGATGGCGCTTGGTTTCAAGTCCGACGAGATCCGTCGTGTGCTTACGGTGCAAGACGTTTCAGTTCGCCAATCGCACTGTCTCCCTGTTAGCAGTGAGAACAAGATGTGTCTCAATTGTGACTGGAACAGCCGGAAAATCGAATCGGCAAGCGTTGCAAGGTGTTGATTTAACAAAACTGCTAAATTTCCGAGTCCCACTACAAACCAGGGGGTCGTGGGTTCGAATCCTGCCGGGCGCGCCACCTTTACTAAAGGCTTGCAGCGATGCAGGCCTTTTTTATTGCTTGGAGCGTAGCTGAATCGTAGCCCCTTCCCCGTTACTACCGACCAACCGCAGACCGGATACACGATCGACGTAGTGGATGAGATGCTCAGAGGAGAGGTGAGCATACTTCCGCACCATCTCCGCGCACTCCCAACCGCCCAGCTCTTGCAAGACATGCAACGGAGTCCCCGCCTGAACATGCCAGCTCGCCCAGGTATGCCGTAGATCGTGCCAGCGGAAGTTCTTAATACCCACCTTCCCTAAGGCACTTGTACGAACCCATGTTCATAAAAAAAACGATTTTGAGACAGGTTCTAGCCGAGTCCCTGCGCGGAGATGGCGGTGGGCGCTACGTCGTCACGCGCCGGGTCGGGATGCGCCCGCCCTGTTCCGTAGGAGCCACCGCCGGACGATCCACGTGGCAATGCCGAGCATGGCGATCACGCCGCCTATCAACCAATAGTTGATTCTCGAGGGATCCTGGAGCGCCGCTGTGATCTGGTCCCCGAATACCGTCGCCGTCAGCGTGCCGGGAAGCATTCCCAGCAACGTTCCCGCGAAAAAGTGAACTGAATTGATCCGGACCGCGCCGGCGACCATGCTCTCGACGACGAACGGTGCGACCGGGACCAGCCGCACCGCGGTCATGGCAAGGAGACCGCGCTCGCGCAGCACGTTTGTAAGACGGTTCAGTCGCTGGCCGGCGATGTGCCGCACCGTGTCTCGGTGGAAGAGCCGTCCGGCGTAATAGCCGGCAGCCGCCGCCAGCAGGATGCCGCTCAGCGCATAGGCGATTCCGAGCCATGGCCCGAACGCGACCACCGCGGCAAGCGTGATGAGCGGCCGCGGGAACATGATTACCTGGGCGGGCGTATACGCAAGGACCACGAGCGGCACCGCCCACCAGCTGCCGGCGAACGCCCGGGTCCACGCAATCACCTTCTCCGGCGTGACGATCTCGGCGAGCGGCGTATAGCGCCAGACGAGCCACAGCGAGGTTGCGAAAAACACCAAAGCCATGATCGATTTCCAGAACGGCACGGTCTTCTTCGCGTTGGTCTCGGGTGCGAACTGCTCGATCAGCGCGTCGAGCGAGACCGGGCGCTCGGGATCGGCAAGGGCAGCCGCGTTGATCGTCGTTTCCGACCACTCCGGAAGCGCGTCGAGGGGTTTTAGCGTTCGCCTTTCGGAGCTGAGCGCCGCGATTGCACCATGCATGCTGCCGGCGCTCGCGAGCTCCCGCGCCACCGCGTCGACCGGTAAACCGAGGTGCTCGGCGAGCAGGCGGTCGCGCAGCCCACGGATCGCGTCGCGGACGGCCCGCCGGCCCCCGGCTTCGATGACGGCGTCGCATTCCGTGTCGAGACCCATGGAGCGATTGCTGAGATTCGCCGAGCCGATGCGGAGCCATTCGTCGTCCACAGCCATCATCTTGGAATGCATCTCGACGCACGTGCCCGCGACCAGCCCTTCGACGTGCGGGTAATAGACGTGGAACTTGCCCCCGGAATCGGCCGCCTGGAGGTCCTTGATCAACTTCGTCCGGAGGACGTGCATCGTCAGCTCCTCTAGCCAGCCATGGCTGATGAGGCGCGTGACGAGGACAATCTCGGGGCCCGCAGGCTCGGTGAGGCGCGCGGCGAGCGCCTGGCCAACGGTTTGCGAAGTGAAGTATTGGTTTTCGAGATAGATGTATTTTCGGGCGCGTGCAATCATTTCGACGTAGAGTCGCTCCACCGTGCGCTCACCCTTGGCGCCGTTGACGGCTGGCGCGGTGCAGGCGATGCCGACCTTCACGTCGCGGATGGACGACTGGAGGAAGGGCGGCCAGGGGTCGCCGTCGGTGCGCACTGGTGGCAGTCGTTTGCGGGTGGCCGCAAGCCACCGCTTGCGCGCGATCTCACCGACAGCGCGGGCCGCTTCGCCGTCGAGCGCCAACATCAGATCGTGGAACGGGGGGTAGAGTTTGCCCGACGCGATGCGGCGCGGATCGTCGGGCCGATGCTCTGGCGTATCCCACCTGCGAGTGGTGAAGTCGATCCCGCCGAGAAATGCTACCTTGTCGTCGATGACGACGATCTTCTGATGATGGGATCCGGCGACTGGATGAGTGTCGTCGAATCGAAAGTGTACGCGCCGGTGCCGCTTCCAGCTTGCGCTGTAGAGCGGCGCGAACTCGCGGTCGGCGCCGAAAACGACCGGATAGTCCCAGTCGAGAATGTAGACGTGAAGACCGCGTCGTTTGCGGACCAGGCGGTTGAGAAAATCACCCATGGTTGTCGTGCAACGATCCTCTGCGTCGAATGCAAGTCCAGTGCGGCTATCGAAATCCCAGGCAAGCACGACGATTGAACGCTCTGCACGCTCGGCCGCCGCCATGAATACCTCGAAGTACGCCTGGGCGTCGACCAGAGGGGCCACCCGATCGGCATGGGCAACCGCGCAGATGCCTGCCCTCGAACGGAGAAGTGGGCCGATGGGTTGCGGCTTAGCCATGGGCGTTCAGGACGAGACGCACGAGAACGAATGCTGCTTGCTCCGCGTGCGACCGTAGGCTCGAAAGAGGGTAACGAAGAGAACTTGATCGCCGAGAGCGCAACACGCTGCCGCCAAGCGTGGTCGACATCGCCCTTCGAGATCGCGCCGAATATCAATAGCAAGATAAGCACGACCACGACCGGCCCAGCAAGCCCGCTCGGGCCGTAGCCCTAGCTCCTGCTGTACCCTCATGTCGGCAGGCCCCCGAGCAGGATCAGGATGAGTACGTGGAACAGGATCAGTCCGAGCGACATCATCTTACTCCTTGAATGGACGACCGACTCGCCGCAGCGCTACCTTTTACGCAGGTATCGTGCCTGGACGCGCGGAGAATTGTGAGCATCGCACTTCTGCGCTCCCGGCCAACCACGTTTGTCGCTATTTTCATACGGGATCGTCCCTTCTCAGGTTGCTCCCGCCATTAGCCGCTATCTCCGATTCGCGAGCATGAACTCCGGAGCGTCGAGGTCGAGCGGGGAGTGCTGCGCCCTGGAAAGTGCTCGTTATGCTCTTCCGTGACATAGTGTTTGGCGAACTCGCCGATCGCCTTGAACTTGGCCTCGAACCACTCGTCGTTCGTGCTGTCCGACGCGAACTGCAAAATGAGGTTCTTTGCGCCGGCGTGTTCCACCGCGGCCTCGTCGATTAGGTGTTGGCCGCGAAGCGTCTCGCGCGGGCGACAATTTCGAACCCGTAGGCGATGTGCGTCTGACTATCGATTTCCGCTTAGGCATCGAGATTTTCTAGTTCAGTCGCGGCAACGATTGTCACCGACCGTGCAAGACACGGGCCTCAATGAACCAGTGAGCAGGCCGAGGCTTTGGAGTCGAATTGCGGAGACAATGCGCTGCGGCGCACTTCGCTCATCGCTTCGAATGCATGTCGCGCGCAAACGGAGCCGAGCGAGTCGCTGTATTTTTTGTTCATGCGGCGGGCACGAAATGCGACGTCGTATGGACACTGCGCAGAAATAAATGCAGTTGGGCCGGAAATTCCTACCGATCTCTCGGGCACCCGCTTGGACAGTCGCGATAAGGTGTTGTTTTTTCGAACTGACGCGCATTGGCACGACCATTGCTGGTAAGGGATTGCTTTGGCACTGGCCCGCCGAGCATCGCCACTGCTCTCGGCGGGGTCGACAGCCCGATTGAAAGTGGCGCTCTAAGATTGGAGAGAACCATGTTTGGATGGGCAATAACTTTTTTGATCGTCGCTTTGATCGCGGCCGTATTCGGATTTACGGGTATCGCAGGAACCGCGGTGCACATTGCGTGGATTCTGTTTGTCGTTGGTTTGATCTTGGCGGTCGTATTCCTGATTCTCGGGCGAAGGCCCCCCGTCTAGCTGGTCCGGGCCGCGTGGCGCCAGACCACGTCGCGCGGTCACGATGATCACGAGTACACGACTTGATGTGGACTTAGGAGTTTGCGAGAAGACTTGCAAACGATTGGAGTGACGATCGCTGTGTTGGTAAGGCCGCGGCACTCGCCTACTTCACGGCGTGTTCGACCGCGCCCGTCCTCGTAATCGTACTGGGGCTCGTCGGTCCGTTCGTGAGCGACTCTGTTATGGTCGCGGAGAGACTTGTCGTCAAGGTCCGACGCTGGTCGACGCCGCGGGCGCTGAGGCGCTCGAAGCAATCTACGCGGTATCTGAGACAACGAGCAGCGCGGGTCGGCGGCAATTGTCGCCGAGGGCGCGCTTCTGCTTGGCGCGACCATAGCATTGGCGGAGCTCAAGGAGCGTCTGGACGAGATCTGACGCGTGCGCAGAGGGCAGGTCAGCGGATTGTGGGGACTCCTCAGGACTCGTCTGCTGTCGCTCGGAATGGTCTTCGTCCTCGCGTTCCTGCTGCTCGTATCACTTGCAATCGAAACGAGCTCGGCGATCCTTTCCGCCTAGTTGAGCGAGCTGAAGGGCTTGGGCGGGGAGACCATGCTGCAGACGGTGTCCACAATCGCCACCATGGTTACCCGTCGGCGCGCTATTCGCGGCCATTTTCTTTCTAGGCGCAGAGCTCGCTGGGCTGTGGGTCCAACCGGGACGGGAACCCGGGGATGACCCTTGGCCGTGGCTTAGCTCACTGGATCAAATCTGACTCGGCTTGACTGCTGGTCAGGAATTCGCTGACCGGAGCGAGCGATTCGACGTGGTCGCACAATATCTTGAAGGTCATGAGTATGGGTACCGCCAAGAGCGCACCGATCGCCCCCCATAGCCAGGCCCAGAACAACATCGAGAGGAAGACAACGACGGGATTCATAGTCAGACGCCTGCCAGTCAGAGTTGGTGTCAGGATTTGGCCCTCCAACGCTGTCAGCCCCAGGAATACCAGCGGCACGCTGAATATCTGGGCGGCACTGTCGAACGTAAGGAACGCAACAGTAGCGATCACGACCAGACTGATCCCAGCGCCAATGTAGGGCAGGAAATTGAGAAGCGCCACCATTGTTCCCCATAGCATCGGATTCGGCATACCTAAAAGATATAAAGCCGCGGAGGTAACCACTCCGAGCCCGGCGTTGATACATGTGACGATCAGAAGGTAGCGCGCCATGTCGGCCTCGACTGCGCGCGCAAATTCCACCGTCCGTTTCTTTTGAGTGAAGGTGGACGTGACGCGCACCACCTTGCGGAGAAACATGTCTCCTGAGGCGAGCAGAAAGTAGAGCAGCACGATGGTCGTGACAGTGGAGATGAGTACGCTCTGCGTGCCAGTGAAGATCCGATTGAGGAGGCTGTTCCTCGAATCTGCCGCAATTTGGGGCTTTTTGTTGCTCTCGAGGGTGGCGATTTCCTCGACTTTCTTGGCGGCCTTGGTGATCTCCGCCACCGATTTCTTAACTCCCCAAAACTTGGCTTCCACTTGGCTGAGCATATGTGGGGCGCGCTCAATCCACTTTGTCGCGGGATCGATTAGCAGGGAGAGGCCGAATCCGAGGCTCGCTAGGAGCGTCACCACGACGAGCGCGGCGCCAACGGGCTCCGGGATCCACAAGCTTTTGAGTCCACGCACCGCAGGTTGGAGAATCAGCATCAGGAGTAGGGCTAGTGTCACCGGGAGCAAGACCTCTCTCGCGAAGTACAGTGTGTAAAACACCGCCAGCACGAACAATCCCGTAAAAATGATGTCCGGGCCGCCAGTGACGCGAACGAGATCAACTGGCGCAGGCCGCTCCGCCGCATCGTGCGCGGGCGTAGGCCCTTCTTTGCGTACGGGCTGATTCATGTCATAGCTCCCTTTATAGTCTCGTTGGTTCCAAAAAGTGTCCTTGCTCGGGCGGACACGCAAGTGCGGAGGGCACATGCGTCTCAGCGCCGGGCGTGCCTGTGATCATCGGCGGAAGTGCCTATTCTTGGGGCGCATCCGGTCGCAGCAGGTCAGGTTGTCCCCTTCCGCCGATCGGAGGCGTTCGCGGATCCCGCGCATCGCCTCGCTGCGCACCTTGTGGAAGTCGGCCCTGCGCTGATCCTTCCAGCCGTAAACTCGCAAGATGACGTTCAAGTCGCCCTGAGAGTAGATCTGAGCGAGGCGGCGCTCGATCGCGGCGTCATCCACCGGCGTGTCCCGGGCGGCGATCCTCGGCGGGACCGCTGTCTTCTCCGCTCGCGGGTGAAGCAGCTGAATCGACTGCGCCTGGACCGTCGGAGCGTCCGAGAGTACTGTGCCGACCATGCGAACCAGCAGCTGGACCCGACTAAAACACCGCGGAAACTGGCAGGCATAGCGCGAGTCGGTAAGCGCAATCTCAGCAAAAGGAACCGGCATCTTCAACCTCTTCGTCAAGGGCGATAACAGCTACGAAGTGCAGATCGACTTCGACGGCACCGGCAAGGCCAAGAAGGTGGACGTCACCACCAATCTGTGGGAGGCCGACGCGACCGATCGTGCGAAAGAGAAGGGCTCGAACCGCAAGTAACGCGGCGGGCATCGCAGGCGGCGTGGCGTCCTTGTGATGTCACGTTGCCTTTGCAAGGGAGTAAGACGAGGTGGCAGAACTTGCCGGGCTACAATGTAAGCGTTACCTGCCTTGCGGCGCGCCGCGACCCGACGATGATCGCGTTTTAGGCCGGATGTCTCCGCTCGCAGGACGCGCCGCGCGGGCCGGCTGTGGCCTCACGTCCGACCAGAGGCGCTGCGCAAGACGCCAGGGCGAAACGGGGCTTGCGCGCATGAGCGCCAGGGCCGTGCCTGCGAGAAGGGTCCCAACGCTGTGCCGTGGGCTTGGTCCGTTCGACCGGTTTGCACGCAGCGCCTCCCCGAGCACGAACCCGAGCGCGGCGACTCCGAGCAGTGTTTTCGGCGATGTGACCGCGTCGCGCGCCGTCTCTCCGCAGTCCTCGAGAAGCGCTGCAATCCCGTCGCGCTCGCGCGCGATTTGGGCCTCAACTGTGTGGATCTCGTCGTCCAGATCCCACATCAGGGCGCCTCATGCGGGGGATCGCCTTTGAGCTGCCGTAACGTGGCGGCAAAGGGCGGATCCTTGTAGAACCTTCGCAGCGACGCAAACAGCACTACGCTGCCGATGACATTCAACGCCGCCCCCAGACCGAGTGCGGCTGGCCACGAGGCGCCGCTACCCAGGAGCCAAATGATTGCCCCCGTTATCAGCGCTAGCCAGGCGGTCACCAGCAGAACCGCGACCACCAGCGTGGAACACAGCATCCAGGCGAGGCTGATCGTCGCACGGCGCGCGTCGAGAACTGCGAGCAGCGCATAGTCTCCGGCCAGCACACGGGATCGCCGCAGAAGGAGGGCGGAAAGGGAGCTCAGACTCGCTCCCCGCTTGTCGCCGGCGGGCCGTGAAGCGGCGTGACGCACGCGGTCAGCGCCCGGTCAGCCGGCTCAGGAGGTAGCCCGCTGCAAACGCGATACCTAACGCAGAGAGCGGATGCTCGCGAACGTACTCCCGGGTGGACGCCGTCCATTCGTCGGTCACCGCGACCCACTCTTCACCGCGCTCTTCGAGGCTGGCTGCGGCCGACGCGGCTGCTCCGGCGGCCCTGTCAACCGACTCATGCGCGGCGGATGAAACCAGTTCGGTGGCTTTGTCTACTGATTCGTGTGCGGAATTCCGGAGCCGGTCGATCCCGGCGTGGCCGCGTTCAGAAACGCCACTCGAGTCCAAGGTCGATGAGGAAGGCGGAGTCTTTTGCATTGCAATGTCCTTTGAAGGGTTGTGAGATCCCGTGCCCCCGGTCGGGGCGTTACTCGTTCCCGGCAACGTTTCGCCCGCAACTGCCGTGCCCGGACTCGCTCACGCCCACGTAAGTATTTGTATTTCCGACTCCACTGCACTGCGCGCCTCGATCCAAGTGCGACTTGCGCCGTCGTCCTACACTCCAGCCGGTGTTCGGGAGACATCCCGCTCCATGCCGGAACCCGCAGCATCGCATACCGACCAGCATGGCTGGTCGGCCCTAGAGCCTGTTATGCACTTGCGATGATTGGGATGATTTTGTGAAGCATAAGGCAAGCGAAGGCGAGGTAGTGGAAGCCGGCAAGTGTTTCAGCGAGACGTTCGTAGTCCCGCGCCAGGCGCCGAAAGCGTGCCGCCCAGGCAAAGCTGCGTTCAACCACCCATCGGCGCGGCAAGAGTATGAAGCCACGCTTCGCCTCGGTGTGTTTGACCACCTCGA
>Ga0256867_10000944_pt1 | contig 11955 bp, 4 predicted proteins | sample RVTome_15_FD_185939 | JGI IMG/M metagenome (GOLD analysis project Ga0256867, IMG submission 185939) | Soil microbial communities from uranium-contaminated site in the Upper Colorado River Basin, Wyoming, United States - RVT150D86 (HiSeq) ... | reverse complement strand
TCTGCCCTGGGGTCCCGCGTTCCGGCCGGCGCTGCCTCCCCCGGAGGTCGACATCGAGGCAGCCCTCGACAGCATCGAGCGCATCCGGAAGCGCCACGCGACGACCCTGCTCACCTCGCACTTCGGACCGGTGCCCGACCCGGCCGAGGCATGTGACGCGGCGGCGGCGCACATCGACTCATGGAGCGAGGTCGTCCGGCGCATCCTCAGCGATCGGCCCGATGCCTCTGCCGGACGGGTCGCCGATGAACTCCGGGCGCTCGCGGCGACCGAGTTCGAGTCGGAGGCCGGACGCCCGATCGACATGACACGGTACGACGCCATCGGATCGATCGCGATGAACGCCGCCGGACTCTCGAGGTATTGGCGCAAGCGGTGGGAACGCGAGGTCGCGCACGAGCCCTAGCCGAGCTCCGCGAGGCGCTCGGCCACGTCGAAGGCCGTCGCGTCGTGACGCATGACCTTCCGGAACTCCTCGGCCGCCTCGTCGCGCCGGCCCGCCTTCTCCAGGATGTCGCCGCGGACGTACCACAGCCGCAGCGTGTAGGGCTCCGAGACGGACCCGCGCGTGCGGGCCCGCGCCAGGAACGCCAGCGCCTCGGCGAACCTCCCTTGGTCCGCCAGCGCCGACGCGGCGACGATGACCGCCTCGGCCTTCGCCTCGTTGGGAGCCTTTCCGCGGAGCTCCTCCTCGGCGAGGGGCACCGCCTCGTGCGGCTTCCCCAGCGCTCGCAGGCAGTCGGCGATCACGTGGTTCTGGTCGGCACGGCCGCTCAGACGCCGATACGCCTTCAGCTCGGTCAGCGCCTCGCGCCACCGCTGCTGCCCGTAGAGGGCCAGCCCCAGCACCTCGCGCACCGAGGCAGACCGAGGCGCCAGACCCTTCGCCTTGCTCGCCTCGGCCGCGGCCGCGCCGGTGTCGCCGCGTTCCAACAGCTCGGCGGCCCGGGCCAGCCTGGAGAGCGCGTCGCGAACCTGGGTCGGCTTCGTCACGCGCTGGACCTCGTCGACGACCTCGCGCGGCAGATCCGAGCGAGGCGCGGGGCGGCCTCGTTTGTGGCCTCCGGGTCGGGGGGTCAGGGCTTTGGGCATGAGGAACACCAGCCTAAACGGGCGAGCGGTGTCTGGCCGACACGGAACGAGCCGCCCCTGAGGGCGGCTCGTTCGAAGATGTCCCGGCGGCGACCTACTCTCCCACCAAGTCGCCCTGGCAGTACCATCGGCGCTGGAGGGCTTCACTTCCGGGTTCGGGATGGGACCGGGTGTTTCCCCTCCGCTCTGGCCACCGAAACGGTGGTTCCCGCCGGCCGTTCGAAAAACCCGGCGAGACGATGTCGAGGGTGCGATCCTCGAGCAGAGCTCGAAGAACCGCGATAGCGAGCGCGAGCTGAAGCCAAGTCCTCGGCCTATTAGTACCGGTCAGCTCCACACGTTGCCGTGCTTCCACTTCCGGCCTATCAACCTGGTGGTCTGCCAGGGGCCTTACCCGGTTCGACCCGGTGAGAGATCTCATCTCGAGGCCGGCTTCGCACTTAGATGCTTTCAGCGCTTATCCATCCCGAACGTGGCCAACCAGCCGTGCCGCTGGCGCGACAACTGGCACACCAGAGGTTCGTCCACCCCGGTCCTCTCGTACTAGGGGTAGCTCCTCTCAGATCTCTTACGCCCACAGCGGATAGGGACCGAACTGTCTCACGACGTTCTAAACCCAGCTCGCGTGCCTCTTTAACGGGCGAACAGCCCGACCCTTGGGACCTGCTCCAGCCCCAGGATGAGACGAGCCGACATCGAGGTGCCAAACCCTGCCGTCGATATGGACTCTTGGGCAGGATCAGCCTGTTATCCCCGGGGTACCTTTTAGCCGTTTAGCGACGACCCTTCCACACGGAGTCGTCGGATCACTAGGCCCAGCTTTCGCTCCTGCTCGACCCGTCGGTCTCACAGTCAAGCTCCCTTGTGCCCTTGCACTCGACGTCTGATTGCCAACCAGACTGAGGGAACCTTTGGGCGCCTCCGTTACCTTTTGGGAGGCAACCGCCCCAGTTAAACTGCCCACCAGACGCTGTCCCCGACCCGGATAACGGGCCTGGGTTAGAGTCCCAACAAGTGAAGGGTGGTATTTCAAGGATGGCTCCACGCGGCCCGAAAGCCACGTTTCACAGCCTCCCACCTATCCTACGCAACACATGCCAGAACCCAACATCAAGCTGCAGTAAAGGTCCCGGGGTCTTTCCGTCCTGCTGCGGGTAACGAGCATCTTTACTCGTACTGCAATTTCGCCGAGTCCCTGGTTGAGACAGCGCCCAAGTCGTTACGCCATTCGTGCAGGTCGGAACTTACCCGACAAGGAATTTCGCTACCTTAGGACCGTTATAGTTACGGCCGCCGTTTACTGGCGCTTGGGTTCAAAGCTTCGACCCCGAAGGATCTAACCTCTCCCCTTGACGTTCCAGCACCGGGCAGGCGTCAGTCCGTATACGTCGTCTTGCGACTTTGCACGGACCTGTGTTTTTAGTAAACAGTCGCTTGGGCCTGGTTTGTGCCACCCCTTCGGGCTCACGACGCGAAGTCGTTCACCCTAACGGGGTCATCCTTATCCCGAAGTTACGGATGGAATTTGCCGAGTTCCTTAACCAGGGTTCTCTCGATCGCCTTCGTATGCTCTACGTGCCCACCTGTGTCGGTTTGGGGTACGGGCACCTCATCAGCTCGCTAGAGGATTTTCTTGGCAGCATGGGATCACTCGCTTCACCTGAAGTGGTTCGGCATCGTGCCTCGGGGTATGTGACCTCCCGGATTTGCCTGGGAGATCCCCCTACACACTTGCCCCAGGTCGACCAGCGCCTGGGTCGAGCTACCCTCCTGCGTCCCCCCTTCGCTGGCCTAGTACCGAGTGGGTCGGTAGCCCCCGAAGGGGTTCCCTTAGCACCTCGGATTCGGCCTGGGCGCGGATGAGGTGGTACTGGAATATCAACCAGTCGTCCATCGCCTACGTCTCTCGACCTCGGCTTAGGTCCCGACTAACCCTGGGCGGATGAACCTTCCCCAGGAACCCTTGGGCATTCGGCGGACGGGCTCCTCCCCCGTCTTTCGCTACTCATGCCGGCATTCTCACTTCCCACGCATCCACGGCTGGGTTGCCCCGCCGCTTCACCCGCGTGGGAACGCTCCCCTACCGATCCTCCGACCTGGACCCGGGCGGCCTCCCGCCAGGGCCGAGTCGTATGGAGGATCCCGCAGCTTCGGCTCCATGCTTGAGCCCCGTTACATCGTCGGCGCAGGAACACTTGACCAGTGAGCTATTACGCACTCTTTCAAGGGTGGCTGCTTCTAAGCCAACCTCCTGGTTGTCTCTGCACTCCCACATCCTTACCCACTGAGCATGGAATTTGGGGCCTTAGCTGGCGATCTGGGTTGTTTCCCTCTCGGACACGGAGCTTAGCCCCCGCGCCCTCACTCCCGGGCTCTGGTGTTACGGCATTCGGAGTTTGACTGAGGTCGGTAAGCTTGTAGGCCCCCTAGCCCAATCAGTGCTCTACCTCCGCAACAGAACGCCCGAGGCTGCCCCTAAAGGCATTTCGGGGAGAACCAGCTATCACCGAGTTTGATTGGCCTTTCACCCCTACCCACAGGTCATCCCCCAGGTTTTCAACCCTGGTGGGTTCGGTCCTCCACGAGGTCTTACCCTCGCTTCAACCTGCCCATGGGTAGATCACTCGGCTTCGGGTCTAGGGCATGCGACTCTTCGCCTTGTTCGGACTCGCTTTCGCTTCGGCTTCCCGAGAACGGTTAACCTCGCCGCATACCGCTAACTCGCCGGCTCATTCTTCAAAAGGCACGCCGTCACCCGCACTGGTTGCCCAGCACAGGCTCCGACTGCTTGTAGGCTCACGGTTTCAGGTACTATTTCACTCCCCTCCCGGGGTGCTTTTCACCTTTCCCTCACGGTACTGGTTCACTATCGGTCGCCAGGGAGTGCTTAGCCTTAGGGGGTGGTCCCCCCAGATTCACACCGGATTTCCGGGGTCCAGTGCTACTCGGGATCGCCGCGAGGAGGCAGGTCACGTTTCGTCTACAGGGTTGTTACCTTCTGTGACGGCCCTTTCCATGGCCTTCGACTACGTGCCTGCTTTGTCACTCCTTGGACCCCCCGATGCGGGTCCGTGCGGATCCCACGACCCCGACCAGGCAACGACATCGGTCTATGACACCTGATCGGTTTAGGCTCGTCCCCGTTCGCTCGCCACTACTAGGGGAGTCGCGGTTGCTTTCTCTTCCTCGCCCTACTGAGATGTTTCACTTCGGGCGGTTCCCTCCTCGTGCCCTATGTGTTCAGGCACGGGTGACTGGGCATGACCCCAGCCGGGTTTCCCCATTCGGACACCTGCGGATCAACGCTCTCTCGGCAGCTTCCCGCAGCTTTTCGCAGCCAGACGCGTCCTTCATCGGCTCCTGGCGCCTAGGCATCCACCGTAAGCCCTTCTTAACTTGACTGTAGATGCTCGCGCTCGCTATCGAGTTCTCAAGGTGCTCGAGGGCTCGCACCCTCAAAGCTGAACAGTGTGCCCCGCCGGCATCGCCGACGGAGGCCAGTGCATCGACCTGGAGTCTCCCGGGTCTCAGCTCGTGGATCGTGTTCGACCACGTGCTCCGGGTTGCCAAAGGCTCCTTAGAAAGGAGGTGATCCAGCCGCACCTTCCGGTACGGCTACCTTGTTACGACTTCACCCCAATCGCGAGCCCCACCTTCGACGGCTCCCTCCACAAGGGTTAGGCCACCGGCTTCGGGTGTTGCCCACTTTCGTGGTGTGACGGGCGGTGTGTACAAGCCCCGGGAACGTATTCACCGCAGCAATGCTGATCTGCGATTACTAGCGACTCCGGCTTCACGAGGTCGGGTTGCAGACCTCGATCCGAACTGAGCGCGACTTTTTGGGATTCGCTCCCCCTTACGGGATCGCAGCCCTCTGTATCGCGCATTGTAGCATGCTTGCAGCCCTGGATATAAGGGGCATGCTGACTTGACGTCATCCCCACCTTCCTCCGGTTTGGCACCGGCAGTCTCCCTAGAGTTCCCGGCATGATCCGCTGGCAACTAAGGACAGGGGTTGCGCTCGTTGCGCCACTTAAGGCAACACCTCACGGCACGAGCTGACGACAGCCATGCACCACCTGTGCAGGCTCCGAAGAGCGCCCGCTTTCACGGGTTTCACCCTGCATGTCAAACCCAGGTAAGGTTCTTCGCGTTGCATCGAATTAAGCAGCATGCTCCGCCGCTTGTGCGGGGCCCCGTCAATTCCTTTGAGTTTTAGCCTTGCGGCCGTACTCCCCAGGCGGGGTGCTTAATGCGTTAGCTTCGGCACGGACGGGGTCGATATCCGCCCACACCTAGCACCCAACGTTTACGGCTAGGACTACCAGGGTATCTAATCCTGTTTGCTCCCCTAGCTTTCGCGCCTCAGCGTCAGGTCAGGCCCAGAGATCCGCCTTCGCCACCGGTGTTCCTCCTGATATCTGCGCATTTCACCGCTACACCAGGAATTCCGATCTCCCCTACCTACCTCTAGTCGGGCAGTATCGGATGCAGTCCACGAGGTTGAGCCTCGGGATTTCACATCCGACTTGCCAAACCGCCTACGCGCGCTTTACGCCCAATGAATCCGGACAACGCTCGCTCCCTACGTCTTACCGCGGCTGCTGGCACGTAGTTAGCCGGAGCTTCTTCTGCAGGTACCGTCACTTTCGCTTCTTCCCTGCCGAAAGGGGTTTACAACCCGAGGGCCTTCGTCCCCCACGCGGCGTCGCTGCATCAGGCTTTCGCCCATTGTGCAAGATTCCCCACTGCTGCCTCCCGTAGGAGTCTGGACCGTATCTCAGTTCCAGTGTGGCTGGTCGTCCTCTCAGACCAGCTACCCGTCGTCGCCTTGGTGGGCCGTTACCCCACCAACGAGCTGATAGGCCGCGGGCCCATCCCAGACCGTCGGAGCTTTCCCGGTCGGATCATGTGATCCGATCGGAGTATCCGGTATTAGCCCCGGTTTCCCGGGGTTATCCCAGTGTCTGGGGCAGGTTGCCCACGTGTTACGCACCCGTTCGCCACTGATCCCCGGGCCGAAGCCCGGTTCACCGTTCGACTTGCATGTGTTAAGCGCGCCGCCAGCGTTCGTCCTGAGCCAGGATCAAACTCTCCGTAGAGATAGTGACGTCCCGAGCACGAGGCCCGGGGGTTGCTATCTGGTGTTGGAGTCGGCCGAGCGGGGCAGGCACTGCCCTGCACGGCCTTCGTGATCTGGCTCCGCCCGATCGAGACCGGACGGATCCAGTACAGCCGTCAGGATATCGATGGCACGGCGAACCGAGCCGTCGCCCTGACGGGTAAGGCACTGGCTTTCGACACACTGTTCAGTTCTCAAGGTGCGAGAGGCGCGCGGCGCCCTATCCCGAGCGTAGCAGAGCACGCGGGGAGGGGCATCGGCGCCGACCGACCATGCTAGCAGCCGTGCCGGAAGCGTCAACCCGGCTCAGACGAGGCGCACGAATCGGCGCCTCCCGACCGCAAGGATCTTGCCTCGCAGCGCATCTACTTCGAACTCGGCCTGTGGATCATCGAGCACCACGCCGTCGAGGCGCACTCCCCCGCCCTGCACGGCACGGCGAGCCTCGGCATTCGACTCCACGAAGCCCGTCGCAACGAGCAGCTTGGGGAGCCAGATCCTCGAGCCGCGCTGTGCATCGTGTGGGATCGCCAGCTCGGGCACGTCATCGGGCAGCCCGCGTTCCTTGTGGAGGAGGTCGAACCTGGACTCGACCCGAGCGCCGACGCCCTCGCCGTGGTAGAGGTCGACGATCAGCCGGGCCATTCGTCGCTTCTGGTCGTTCGGGTGCAGGGACCCGTCAGCCAGACCGCGCTCGACCTCGTCGACCTCATCGGCAGGCGTCGACGTGCACAGCCGAAGGTACTTGACGATCAGGTGGTCCGGGATCGACATCAGCTTGCCGAACTGCTCCTCGGCCGGCTCGTCGATGCCGACGTAGTTGCCGAGCGACTGGCTCATCTTCTGCACGCCGTCGAGCCCCTCGAGCAGGGGCATGGTCAGGGCGAGCTGCGGATCCTGATCGTGATCGCGCTGCAGCTGCCGCCCGACCAGCAGGTTGAAGAGCTGGTCGGTCCCGCCGAGCTCGACGTCGGCACGCACGGCAACGGAGTCGTACCCCTGCAGGAGCGGGTACACGAACTCCATCAGCGAGATCGGGGCACCGGCGGCATGCCGCTGGGCGAAGTCGTCGCGCTGCAGCATCTGCGCGACCGTCGTCGACGCCGTGAGGGCCAGAACGTCGTCCATGCGCATGTGCTCGAGCCATTCGGAGTTCCGGCGGATCTCGAGCCTCTCCTCGGAGAGGACCTTCCGGAACTGGATGAGGAGCCGGTCTGCGTAGCCGTCGACCTCCTCCTTGGAGAGCTGTCGGCGCATCTCGGACCTGCCCGAGGGATCACCGACCCGGGCCGTGTAGTCGCCGACGATCAGCACGGCGACGTGGCCCAGGTCCTGGAACCGGCGGAGCTTGCGGAGCACGACCGCCCATCCGAGCGTGACCGCCGGCGCGGTCGGGTCGAGGCCGAGCTTCACTCGCAACGGCCGGCCCAGCTCGAGCTTGTCTCGGAGTGCGTCCTCCGGCACGATGTCGGCCGCGTCGGCCGCGAGCGCCGCCAGCTGCTCCGGACCGGGAGTGACGGGGCGGGCGGGATCACCCATAGCGCCGGATGCTACCAGTGGCGATACCACGGACCTCCGTGGTTGCGGGCGTTCCCCGGTTTACACTCGCCCGGCGATGCGCCACCGCCGACGCTTCCCCGCGATCGGTTCGGCATTGTCGCTCGTCGTCGTCGCGGCGGGCTGCTCCTTGCCGAGCCTCGATGACTACGACCCTTTGCCCCTCGCGCAGACCTCGTTCCTCTACGCCGCCGACGGCACGTTGATCACCCCCCTGCACGCAGCCGAGGATCGCGTGGTGCTGCACGAGCGGCAGATGTCCGTCGCCGTCCGGGACGCGGCCGTCGCGATCGAGGACCGGCGCTTCTACGTGCATCACGGCGTCGACGTGCGAGCGATCGCTCGGGCCGCGGTCGTCAACGCCAACGAGGGCTCCGTCGTGGAAGGCGGATCCACGATCACCCAACAGCTCGTGAAGAACCTGTACGTGGGCACCGCCGAGACCTTCCGCAGGAAGCTGGACGAGGCCGCCCTCGCCTGGCAGCTCGAGGATCGGCTGTCGAAGGACCAGATCCTCACCAGGTACCTCAACACCGTGTACCTGGGCGAGGGTGCGTACGGCGTGCAATCGGCCGCGCAGATCTACTTCTCGACCGATGCCGCCGACCTCACGCTCGCGCAGGCGGCCCTGCTCGCCGGGCTGATCGCCCGCCCCAACCATTTCGACCCGTTCATCCACCCCGAGAGCGCCTACGGCAGGCGTAACGTGGTGCTGCGGCTCATGCGGGAACAGCGCATGATCGGCCCGGCCGAATACCGCGCGGCCGTTCGGGAGCCGATCGTGCTCCGCAGGGGCGAGCCGGAGGTGCGATACCGGTTCCCCTACTTCGTCGACTACTTCAAGGAATGGTTCCTTGCGAACGAAGCATTCGGGCCGACCCGTCAGGACCGCTACAAGTTGCTGTTCACGGGGGGACTGCGCATCACGACCACGCTGGAACCTCGGCTCCAAGACGCTGCCGAATCGGCCGTGCGCTCGGTGCTCGCCTACCCTGGCGATCCGGACGGTGCGATGACCGTGATCGACCCCCGGACCGGGTTCGTCAAGGCGATGGTGGGCGGCAAGGACGCCGACTACTGGAAGGACTCCGACGCCGGTCGCGTGAACCTCGCGACCGGCGAGGGGGGCCTGGGTCGCCAGACCGGCTCGGCGTTCAAGCCCTATGCTCTCGTCACCGCCCTCGAGAACGGCATCAGCCCGTCCACCGTCTTCGCGGCTCCGTCCTCCATCGACATACCGCTCGACGGCGGCACCGTCTGGCACGTCACCAACGCGGAGGGAAGCGGCTACGGCGCGATGTCGTTGCAGAGCGCGACCGTCAACTCCGTCAACACCGTCTACGCCCAGTTGATCGACCGCGTCGGCCCCGAGAGAGTCGTCGAGACCGCCGAGCGCATGGGCATGCGCTGCTGCCTCAAGGTGGCGGAACCGCACCAACCACTCTCTCCCTACCTGTCGGCGGTGCTGGGGACGAACGAGTCGAACACCCTCGAGATGGCCAGCGCCTACGGCACGCTCGCCACCGGCGGCGCTCACGTCGGCCCGGTGCCGGTGATCAGCGTCACCGATCCCCATGGAAAGACGCTCTGGCGGGCCCATCCCGATCCGAAGCAGGTGCTCGAGCCGGAGGTCGCATCCGTGGCCACCGACATCCTGCAGGACGTGGTGAGCTACGGCACCGGTCGTTCGGCGATCATCGGCCGGCCCCAGTTCGGCAAGACGGGCACTGCCGAGACACACACGAACGCCTGGTTCGTCGGGGCCGTCCCTCAGCTGACGGCCGCCGTGTGGATCGGATTCCACGAGGGGCTGATCCCCATGGAGCCGCCGCGAACGCGGATCACGGTGTTCGGGGGAACGTGGCCGGCTCAGATCTGGCGACTCTTCATGGACCACGCCACGGCCAACCTTCCCCCACGCGAGTTCCCGACTCCCCAGGTGGGCTACCTGTCGATACCGGTCGACGTGACCCAGTCGCCGTACTGCCTGCCGAATGCCTACACGCTCCCCCAGAACATCGATACCTTGCAGTTCATCCAGGGCACGGAACCGACCCGGGTCTGCACGTCCCCGACGAGCGTTCAGTCCGTGTCGGTCCCGTCGGTCATCGGCCTCGATCAGGCGTCGGCCGAGCTCGCCCTCGAGCAGGCCGGCTTCTACGTCAGCGTGCGCGTCGAGGTCTCGACGCAGCCGGCAGGCATCGTCATCTCCCAGACCCCGTCGGCCGGCACCGATGCCGCCCAGACGAGCACAGTCACGATCACCGTCTCGAAGTCCTCGGGCGACCCGTCGGAGGCCCCGGACGTCCTCGGCTGACTGAGGGATCACCCGACACGAGGAAGCGCCACCGCCGCTCGAGGCCCTTCCGTACCCCCACCCGCACCGTCGACGACACGCGACCTCGGGGCACGGGCGTTCCAAGCTCGATCCATACGTCGAGCCCGCGGACGAGATCGGCACCGTCGAGGGAGCGATCCACCGCCAGCGCCTGGGCGAGCTTCCCAGGCCCCGAGCAGAGTTCCGAGGGACGGTCACGCCTTCTCGCCCGCGCCATGGCCTCGAGCCCCTCCAGCGGCTCCACGGCTCGCAGGAGCACCGCGCTCCCCTCGCCGATCGACCGCGTGACAGCGTTCATCATCCAGTGGTTCCCGTAGGTGAAGTACACGTAGAGATGCCCGGCGGGTCCGAACATGACCGCGTTGCGCACCGTCGGGCCGCGATACCCGTGGCTCGCGGGATCGCCCGGCTCGTAGGCCTCGGTCTCGACGATCCGACCCGCGAGACGCGAGCCGTCCGGAAGCCGGCGCACCAACGTCCGTCCGAGTAGGTCCGGAGCCACCGAAACGGCGGCGCGCTCGTAGAAGGATCGGGGCAACCGCCGCCGGCTCAGGAGCGGTCCTTCCGCAGGAACCGCCGAAGCTTCGTGATGGGCCATGCGTTGATCACGTCGTCCCTCGTCAGCCACCCTCGCTGAGCGGTCGCGACCCCGAACCGCATCATGTCGAGATGACCGACGGCGTGCGAGTCGGTGTCGATCGCGAAGCGCACACCGTGACGCTTGGCCCACAGGACATGCTCGTCGCGCAGGTCGAGACGGTCGGGGTAGGCGTTGATCTCGAGCGCGGTGCCCGTACGCGCGGCGGCGGCGAACACCGCCTCGAGGTCGAGCTCGATCGGATCCCGCCGCCCGATCTTGCGTGTGGTCAGGTGCCCGATGATGTTGACGCGTGGGTGCTCGATCGCGCGGATCACCCGCCGGGTCATCTGGTCCTTCGACTGCCCGAAATGCGAATGAACCGACGCCACGGTGAGGTCGAACTCCGCGAGGAACTCCTCGCCCCAATCGACTCCGCCGTCGGCATCGATGTTGAGCTCGGTGCCGTGCAGCAGCCGCATCTTGGGGAAGCGATCCTGCAGTCCGCGAAGCCGGTGTCGCTGCTCCAGCATCTTCTCGTCGGTCATCCGCTGCATGAACAGATTAGGCGCGTGGTCGGTGACCGCGTAATACGCGTACCTATGGTCGGACGCGGCCTCGAGCATGCGCTCGAGGGTCGCGAGTCCGTCCGTGAGGTTCGTATGGGTGTGCAGGTCGCCGCGGATCTGCCGCGGCGTGATCAGGTCGGGAAGCTCTCCGGACGACGCGGCCTCGATCTCACCCCGGTCCTCTCGCAAGGTGGGCTCGATGTAGGGAAGGCCGAGCCGCTCGTACACGGCCTCCTCGGTCTCGGCTGCCAGGAGCTTCCCCGATCTGGCGCGGAACAGGCCGTATTCGTTGAGCTTCAGCCCGTGGCGCACGGCCATCTCGCGGATGCGGACGTTGTGCGCCTTGGAGCCGGTGAAGTAGATCAACGCAGCCCCCCACGCTTCCCGATCGACCACCCGCATGTCGACCTGGAGACCGCTCGTGGTGACGATCGACAGTCTCGTCTCGCCGTGAGCGATGACACGTTCGGCGAGGTCGGACCCCACCAGGGCATCCATCACGTTCTCCGGCCGTTCGCTGGAGACGAGCAGGTCGACGTCTCCGATCGTCTCCGCCATGCGGCGGAGGGAGCCAGCGTAGGATGCCCGGCTCACTCCGGGCACCTCCCTCAGCCGCCCGAGCAGCTCCTGGGCGACCTCGAGGGCCTGGTCGATCCTCACCCGGCCGCCGCTCGACCGCAACCGGCGCACGCCATCGATC
>Ga0256867_10000941_pt1 | contig 11972 bp, 13 predicted proteins | sample RVTome_15_FD_185939 | JGI IMG/M metagenome (GOLD analysis project Ga0256867, IMG submission 185939) | Soil microbial communities from uranium-contaminated site in the Upper Colorado River Basin, Wyoming, United States - RVT150D86 (HiSeq) ... | reverse complement strand
TGGCTGGCCACCTGGTGGCCGCTACGCGGCGCCGAACCGGGCTTTCGGGCGGAGGTGGGCCGAGCCCGAGACAGCGCGTGGGCCGGCGTCGTCACGAACGTCCGGCGTGCCGTACTCGTCGCGATCGACTACAGCCACACCCGCGACGACCGGCCACCTTTCGGATCACTGGCCGCGTACCAGGACGGGCGTTCGGTTCGGCCCGTCCCGGACGGCACGCGTGATCTCACCGCACATGTGGCCCTCGATTCGTGCGCCGCCGCGGGCGAAGCGGCCGGCGCCACCGGCACCGTCCTGACGACGCAGCGGCATGCGTTGCGCCGGCTCGGGATCGATGCCGGATTGCCGCCACGGAAGCTGGCCACCAGCGATCCGCCGGCGTACGTCGAGGCACTCGGCCGGACCAGCCAAGCCGCCGAACTTGTCGACAGTGCCGGGCTTGGCGGCTTCACTTGGCTTGTTCAGGCGGTGGGAACGCAGGTCCCTGCCTCGCTCGCCTTGCTGGGCCGCTGAACGTCACTCAGCCCGAGTCATCGTGGCTCGGGGAGCCCTGCCCCTCGAAGGGCCGGGCAACGCCGTGACCGCTGCGGTCTCCAATCGATGCGGGCGGAATGCCGTCGCCTTCTGTGACGCCGCCTCGTTGCGTGACCATCCACCGTTCGGGTACGTCCACCCTTCTGGCCAGCCGGGCGCGGCGGGCCTGAGCTTCGAGGATCTCTCGGGCCTGCAGTTCGGGGCGGTGCCGAATGACAGCGTCGACTGGACCTGGGGTTGTGTCGACTGCCACGCTGGCGAGCTTGAGCCGGCGCTGGATCGGTCCCTGCGTGAGCCGCACGCTCTGCGTCTTGGCATGCGGGACGATCATCAAAGTCCGGTAGAACACACCTTCTCGGGCGACGACGACCCGGTCGTCCGCGCCGTACGCCAGCCGGAACCACCCGATCGGCCGAAGCCACGCTGCCCGACGTGGTGCACGCTCGAGTGGAACGCTCGCGGGGTCGGCGCCGGGAAGGACCTGGCGAAGCACACTTATCGCCTCCTGGTACGTCGCCACGGGCAGCAGCGTTGAGGTCTGCGGAGAGGACGAGCTACCCGCGTAACCTGCGACGTCGACGTCCACCTTCACCCAGCCCTTTGTCCGCCAGAGAAGGGGCTGGCGCAGCGCCACACCTTGGATCCGGCCGGGCGGGACGGTCTGCGACCGGGTGTCGAGCAGGCCCTTGCGGATCCGGAAGCCATCGGGCGATTCGGCCAGCGTGAAGCCGAAGTTGCGGCCTAACTGGTACCACAACGCGGCACCCACCGCGAACAAGCCCGGAATGAAGCCAGACATGCCGGCGATCACGACCTGGCCCGATCCGGTCGCCACGACGATCGCGATTGCCGCGAACACGGCAACGCCGAACATGAACGCGCCAGATAGGACGGTCGAACCGATCAGCCGGTCCAGTTGGACCTCGTGCACCTGTCTTTCCGGCGCCTCGGGCGTGTCGGCTGAGATGCCTGCACTGCGGGCGAGCAACTCGGCCCGTAGCCGGACGGCATCGTCGACGGAGAGATAGGCCAACGGCGCCTCGGACTCACCGCCGCCGGCCACCTCCATCCGTAGTTCGGACACCCCGAGCAGCCGTCCGGCAAGGGGACGGACGATGTCGACAGCCTGGAGCCGGTCCATCCGCACCCGTCGGGACCGCCGCTGCAGGACTCCCGAGTCGATGCGCAGATCGTCGCCGTCGAACCCATACCGAGTGAACCACCAGGAGGCGAAGCCGAAGCCGAACCCCATGACGGCCACGACGGGGATGATGACGGCGAACCGGCGTGGATCACCCGAGACGACGGCGTTCTGGCCGCCGAAGACTATGGCCGCGGCCAGCCATGCCCAGCCCCGAAGCAACGGAGTCAATGGGTGGAGCCGGCGAAAGTGGGCAGGTGTGGGATCCGCCGCTCCGCTACGTCGCTTGACTTGCCGCTGCGCATCGCGACGCTGCTCGCCTGCAAGCTCCTCGCCGGGAGGCTCCTCGCCGGGACGTTCCTCGCCGTTCACGACGCTGAGCGTAGCTCGCGCGCCGACCGTGGCCATGCCACCTTGGCTCAGAGCCCTGCGGCGCGGGCTTCGCCGAGCGCGGCCAGCCGGTCCCGAAGCCGGGCGGCCTCGTCGGGCGGCAGACCCGGGATGCGGGCGTCCGTGGCAGGCGAAGCTGTGTGCAGTTGGACCGTGGCGATACCCACCCGCCGTTCGAGTGGCCCGGAGTTGACGTCAACGAACTGCATCCGGCCGTAGGGAACGACGCTCAACTTCCGGAACAACACGCCGTGTTTGACAAGTAGATCGTCGTCGCGTTCGGCATAACCCCACGCGCGCCAGTTGCGCGGGATGAGCCACAACCCCCAGATCAGAACGACGAGAGCGATAGCCAGCCCGACCACCGCCAGCCACCACACGAGCAACAGGCCGGCGACCAGTGCTGCGATGGCGAATACGGCCAGCCAGAACATCAATACCGCGCGCCGCAATGTGACGAGCGCCTTGGACACCGGCTGCCATGCTTCACCTGGCGGAGCGAACACCTGATCCACACTCCGGAGGGTACGCGTTGCGGCCCGGGGTTCCGCGACGCCCTGACACCAGGGTGTGCGCGGATGACAAATGATCTTCATCCGCAGCGTTCGGGATGGCAGACTCGGCACTGTGACGACCGAGACGACCGTGGGCATCGGGTCGGGAGCCGGCGAGCTCGCTACTACCGACATGGTCCTCAACATCGGGCCGCAGCATCCGGCGACGCATGGCGTCCTGCGACTCAAGCTCACCCTGGACGGCGAGCGCATCCTCGAGTGCGAGCCGATCATCGGATACATGCATCGAGGGGCCGAGAAACTCTTCGAGGTTCGCGACTACCGGCAGATCATCGTGCTGGCAAATCGGCACGACTGGCTCTCGGCGTTCGCCAATGAACTCGGCGTGGTTATCGCGGCCGAGCGCATGCTCGGCATGGACGTCCCCGTCCGGGCGGTATGGGCCCGCACCCTGCTCGCCGAACTCAACCGGGTGCTTAACCATTTGATGTTCCTCGGCTCGTATCCCCTCGAAGTGGGTGCGATCACACCGATCTTCTATGCGTTCCGCGAGCGGGAAACCCTGCAGCAGGTCATGGAGGAGATATCGGGTGGCCGGATGCACTACATGTTCAACCGAGTCGGTGGACTGAAGGAGGACCTGCCGGCCGGTTGGCTCGACCGGGCCGCCGACGCCGTAGCCGGGGTGCGCCGGCGGCTGCCGGCGATGCGCGACATGATCCTCGGTAACGAGATCTTCATCGCTCGCACCCGGGGTGTGGGGACGGTCGACGCCGAGACGATCCACGCCTACGGTGTGTCCGGCCCGATCGCCCGCGCCTCCGGCGTGGACGTCGATCTGCGCCGAGACGAACCGTACCTTGCCTACGGTGAGCTGTTCCGCGACGGCGGGCCGGGGCGGGTGGTGACCCGGCAGGACGGCGACTGCTACGCCCGGTTCGAGGTGCTCGCCGAGCAGGTCTCTGTGTCGCTCGAACTGGCCGACCGGTGCATCGATCAGATGCGTTCGCTGCCCCGTGGACCGATCAACATCAAACTGCCCAAGGTACTCAAGGTCCCGGAGGGCCACACATACGCCTGGACCGAGAACCCGCTCGGGCTCAATGGCTACTACCTCGTTTCGCGCGGCGAGAAGACACCGTGGCGGCTCAAGCTCCGGTCGGCCTCGTTCAACAACATCGCCATGCTTCCGGAACTGCTGCGCGGCTGCCTGATCGCCGACATGGTCGCCATCCTGGGCTCGACTTTCTTCGTGGTCGGCGACATCGACAAGTAGCGACGGGACCGCCCTTGATCACGAAGACTCCGTGACCGGATCGCGCTACGGACTCTTTGTGATCATTTGCTAGGACGCACCAGCTCACCCGCGTTGACCTCGACGGGCACCGTGTTGGCCGGCGGCGCAAGCGGACAGGACCAGGCCGGGTCGTATGCGCAGGACGGGTTGTAGGCGAAGTTGAGGTCGACGACCAACTCGCCGCCGAGCACATCACCGCCGAGATCGGCGCCCTTGACCGTGTCGATCAGATAGCGGCCGCCACCGTACGTTGCCCGCGGGCCGGAGGCGTCCTTGATCGGCACGAAGACGCCGCCACCGTACGAGTCGAGCCACCACACCGCCAGGTCACCCACACCGGGCACGTGGAGCACACCCGCCAGTTCGAACGGCACCAGGCCGTCGGTTGCCGTTGCGACTTCCCACCGCTGCGGTGGTACGTCCGTGTCCACGGCAAGGGTGAACCGCAGCGCGGGATCGTAGGCCGCATAGTCGAGCCCCTCGAATTCGGCTCGTGTGTCGGCCGGAATCGGGGACGCCGGGTGCTCGGCGAACAGCACGTCGCGTGCTTCCCGCCAGTGCTGGTGGGCGCTGGAAGGGTCCTGGTTCGCCCGCACGTCGGCGTAGATCGCGTGTACCCGGCGGCGCCAGTCGACCACGTCGAATGGCGCCGCCAGGGGACCGCGAGCGGACTCGCTCAGATCAAGCCCTGCTCTTCCAGATAATCGCGGGCCACATCCTCGGCCAGCTCACGGTCGCGGTCAACGCGCGCGTTGAGCTCCGCGAGGTCTTCGGTGGTCAGCACGTCGGCCAGCTGGTTGAGCGCATCGGCGACCGCCTCGTCGCCGGCCGAATCGGCGTTCACCACCGGTACCAGATTGTCGGCCTGCTGCAACGCTTGGTCGTCCTCGAGCAGGACGAGCCCGAGGTCGGCAAGCGTCCCGTCGGTCGTGGCGACAAGGCCAAGGTCAGCGTCGCCATTGGCGACGGCCTCCTTGGTCTGCGGGCTGCTGAAGCCCAGCGGCAGCACTTCGGTGATGTCCAATCCGTAGGTCTGCTCCAGGCCGGGCTGGCAGAACGGTCGCTCGGGGCATTCCTCGACCGCCGCGAGCACGATCGGCTGGCCAAGGGCGCCCAGGTCGGAGAGCGTCGCTACGCCGTTGGCGTCAGCGAACTCCTGCGTGACGGCAAAGCCGTTCTGATCTGCCGCCTGGGCCGGGTCGAGAACCAGGAGCCCGCGTTCCTCGGCGAGCGGACGCATTGCCTCGACCGTCTCCTCGGCGTCGCTGGTCGCGATCGGTGACTCGCTGGGCGCATCCGGCCCGTTGACCACCGAGTTGAGGTACTCGGCCATGGTCGCTGCGTACTCGGGAACCACGTCGATCTCGCCGGCCTCGAGTGCCTGCGCGTAGATCTCGCGGTTGTCCGCAGTCTGGATGTCGACCGAGTAGCCGGCATCGTCCAGCAGGAGCCGGTACATCTCCTGCATGATGTTCATCTCGGTGAAGTTGGCTCCGCCCACGGTGAGCGAGCCGCCGCCGGTGGTGCCCTCGCCGCCTCCCGTTGGAGCGTCGTCGCCACCGCCGTCATCGTCGCCACAGGCCGTCAGGGCCAATGCCAACCCGATCGCCGCGCCTGTGATGGCGAGGGTCCGTCGTCTGTACATGACTTGCGAAACCGCCCTTCTAGCGTCCGCCTTCTGTGTCCCGTGGCGGCCGGTTGCCGCCACGCGTGTCCGGCGGGCGCCACAGCGTGCCGCCCGCATCCACCGTAGTTAACTACCCGGCACCGACAATGCCTTCCCGATCTGCGATCACGCTTGAATTACGGGTAGCACTTCCGCTGCGGGCTGGGCACCGGTGGACCGTGCCGCCCGCAGCGGGTCGACGCGGCGCTGGAGCAACTCCATCAGGACCTCGATCAGTAGCGCCAACACTGCGACGAGGATGGCGCCGGCCACCATCTGCGGGTAATCGCGGCGCCCGAATCCAGCCGTGATGATCCGGCCCAATCCCGGCCCGGCGACAAGGGCGGCGATGGTAGCCGTCGCGACGACCTGGACGGTGGCCAACCGGATGCCGTTCATGATCAGCGGGACGGCCAGCGGTGCCTCGACCCTTCGTAACAGTTGCAGGCCGCTCATGCCCATGCCACGGGCCGCCTCGACAGCGTCCCGATCGACCTCGCGCATTCCGACGTAGGTGTTGGTCAGAACCGGTGGCACGGCGAAGGCCACCAGCGCGAGGATCGTCGCCCAGATCGACAGTCCGACAGGGCTGAGGACGAGCAGCACCAGGATCGCCAGCGTGGGCACCGCGCGGCCCACGTTGCTGATGTTGATCGCCAGCGTGCCACCCCGGCCAAGGTGTCCAAGCCACAACCCCACCGGCAGCGCCACCGCGCAGGCGATCGCCATCGAGATGGCAGTGAGCCACAAGTGCTCGAAGAGCCGGGCCGGCACGCCGGCCGAGCCCTGCCAGTTGGCTCCGTCGGCCAACCAGCCAAACGCGTCGAACAGTAGGTCCATCTACGCCGCAACCCTCCGCCACGGCGTCGTCAGCCGCTCGACGCCCACCAGCAGCAGGTCGGCGATGACGGCGAGCACCACGCAGAGCACGGATGCCGTCAGCACCTGGGCATTGAAGTTGCTCTGGAACCCTTGGAAGATCAGGTTGCCCAGCCCGCCGTGTCCGACGATGACTCCTACCGTGGTCAGTGCAACGGTCGAGACCGCGGCCACCCGCAACGCCGCGAATACGGTCGGCAACGCCATCGGCAGCTCGACCTGCCAGAGCAGGCGCCGGCGGCCGTATCCCATCCCAAGAGCCGACTCCTTGACGTCGGGCGACACACCGTCGAGACCGGCCAGGATGCCGCGGGTGAGGATGGTCAGCGAGTAGAGCACCAGGCCGATGATCACCGTCGTGGACGACAACCCGCCCCACAGTGCCAGACCGGGGATGAGCAGCAACGGGAAGAGCGCCAATGACGGGATGGTGTACAACCCGGTCGACACGCCGAGCACCAATCCGCGCAACCTGGGACGACGCCGCGCCAGCAACGCCAGCCCGAAGGCCACCGCGAATCCGAACACGAGCGAGACCGCGGTGATGTAGACGTGCTCCTGCAACGCCTCCAGGATCTGGTCTGACCTCGTCCGGACGTACTCGAAGCAGATCCAGTCGTTGCGCGTCAAACAGTCCTGCGAGAATGTGATCGCATGAACGGCGGCGCCGACAGCCATTCCCAGGACGTTACAGGAGACGCGATGATCCGTCTGGATCGAGTCTCGAAGCGGTATCCAGACGGAACCGTGGCGGTCCGCGAGTTATCACTCGACGTTCGCCGCGGCGAACTCGTCACTCTCGTCGGCCCGTCCGGATGCGGCAAGACCACGACGATGAAGATGGTGAACCGCCTTATCGAGCCGACATCTGGACGCATCTTCATCGACGGGCGCGACGTTACCGACGCCGACCCCGTCGAGCTGCGCCGAGGTATCGGCTACGTCATCCAGAACGTCGGGCTCTTCCCGCACCGCACCATCGAGCAGAACATAGCTACGGTTCCCGAGCTGCTCGGCTGGCCCAAGTCGCGCCGCAGGGAGCGAGCGGTCGAGCTGATGAATCTCGTCGGGCTCGACCCGGCCATCCACGGACCTCGTTACCCGCACGAGCTCTCCGGCGGGCAGCGGCAGCGAGTCGGGGTGGCCCGCGCCCTCGCCGCCGACCCTCCCGTGCTGCTGATGGACGAGCCGTTCAGCGCCGTCGATCCCGTCGTCCGAGCCCAGCTCCAGGACGAGTTCCTGCGGCTTCAGGACGAGGTACGCAAGACGATCCTGTTCGTCACGCACGACATCGAGGAAGCGGTGCGGCTGGGCGACCGGACCGCGGTGTTCGCCCAGGGTGGCCATCTCGAGCAGTTCGACACACCCGCAGCCATCCTCGGCGCGCCGGCGACTGACTTCGTGGCCGAGTTCGTCGGAGCCGACCGCGGGCTCAAGCGGTTGTCGGTCACCCCGGTCACGGAGGACGACCTCGAACACCCGCCCGTGGTCCACCTGGAGGACGATCTGCGCTCGGCCGATGCGGCGATGGGCACATCACGGTGGGCCGTAGTGCTCGACGCCGAAGGCGGGCTGGCCGGCTGGATCGGCCGCGATATGACCAAAGGTGGCGGCACGGTACGCGATCACGCCAGGCGGATGGAGGCCTGGGTCGAGCTGGAAGATTCGCTCAAGGTGGCCTTCGGCGAGATGCTGCAGTGGAATGCCGGGTGGATCGCCGTGCTCGACAAGAGGTCGCACTATGTCGGCGTGCTCACCCCGTCGACGCTCCACACGGCTCTGCGGCGGTCCGTCGAAGCGGACGCCCAGCAGGTCGACGCCAGCGACATCGAACTCGAAACCGTGCAGGACGCCTGACCTACTCGCGTCGATCATGGGCGGAAACGCCTTTCCGGGCGGTCGGAAAGGGGTATCCGGCCATGATCAACGCAGGTCAGGCGGTGCGGCGCTCCTCCTGCTCGTCGTCGTTGCGGTTGTCGCGCGGTGTCAGCAAGTCTTCGTCGTCATCGCCACGAGCGTCCCACGCGATCAGATCGACCACTGTCGGAGCGTCCGCAAGATCGGGCCATAGCTCGGTCCACTCCGCGTTGTCCGACAGCCGCACGAGGTCGGTGCCCGGCTTGCCGGTGGCGTGGTCCTGGCTGAACTTGACCGACGCCAGCTCACTTTCCAGCCAATCGACCCGGTGCCGCAGCAGTCCGATCCGGCTGGACGCTGCGTCGAGCAATGCGACGAGGTGTTCGGTGAATGCCCGATGCTCACCCGCATAGCGCGCATGCTCAGCCGCGTAGCCGGCCGCGATTCGAGCGCGGGCCGCCGCCACATCGGCCCGCCGCCGCCGGTCGACCCGGAACACCAGTACAGAGACGACCGTCGTCGACACCGCCCCGGCGACGGCCGCGGCCAGAGACCATCGGCCGTCCAGCACGAAGGCCACCGCGACCGCCGCGAACGCCAGCACGGGCGCGAGCTTGGCCACCAGGCGAACCGAGCCGAGACGGTTTCGACGGCGCACGCTTCTCATGGCCAAGAACGGTACCGGTGCCCCGCGTCGATACCGGTCGTCACACGCCGACGGGTCCTCAACTCATGTGGTGATACGCCTCACCGATCACGCAGATCGGGCTGATCGCCCTCGTCGGGCTCGTCCGGCGGAACCCGGCAGGCAAGTTCCAACCGGTAGCCCGCCACGGCCACCGCCACGCCACCCAGAGCCACCGCGCCCGCCAGCAGCGCACGGTCGCGGGCGACTGTGCCACTCAGCTGGTTGAGCACGACTCCTCCGATTCCCGCGTAGACACCGGCAACGATCACGCCGAACACCGAACCGGCCTTGCCGAGCGCGAGCAGACGCGCCACCACCAACGCATCGACGCGGCCGTCGTACCGCCGGTCGATGATCCAGCCACGCGCGACGCGGGCTCCAAGCAGCAGGAGGACCGCCATCACCACAAGCACGATCGCCAGCACCCATGGCACCGAAGGCAAGGCACCGGTAGCCGCCTTGACCAGCCGGCCGAACAGCCACCCTGCGGGGATGCCGGCGAGCCCGACCCACAGCAGGTTACTGATCTTTGTGGCGCCCACGCGTCTCAGGCTGGCAACTCGAGCTCGACGTCGTCCAGCCGCCTGACTCCCGACTTGGAAACGGCATCGCTCAGGTCGCCTACCCGCCCGAATCCTGGGACCGAGAACTCCGGGTCGACCTCTGCCCATGGCACGAGGACGAACGCCCGCTCGGCCAGCCGGGGGTGCGGCACCTGCAGGTCTTCGTCCTCGACGGTCTTGTCTCCCACCGCCAGCACGTCCACGTCGAGCGTCCGCGGGCCCTTCGGCACTTCGCGGGTCCGCCCGAACGCGTCCTCAGCGGCCTGGCAGCGCTCCATGAGTGAGCGCGGCGAGAGGGTCGTGTCGACTACCAGCACCGCGTTGAGGAACGGCGGCTGTTCCGCCGGGCCGCCGACCGGCTCGGTCTCGTAGACGGACGAGACCGCGACGGGAATGATCTCGGAGGAGTCGGTAAGCGCATCAACTGCGGCCTGCAGATACTCCAGGCGATCGCCGAGATTGCTCCCGACGGCGAGTGCGGCACGGCGGAGTGGTCGAAGGTCTCCTGTCAGGGTGTCAGCGTCAACGACAGCGGGGTTCGGGAAGTTGGTCACATGCGGGCCCTTCGAATCGTCACGGTCACGTCGCCGAACGGCACCCGAATCGGCGCCTCCGGCTTGTGCACGGTCACCTCGACGTCCTGGACGTGGGCGAACGTCAGGCATACGTCGGCAATACGCTGGGCGAGCGTCTCGACCAGCTTGACCGGCTCCCCCGCGATGACACCGACGACTCGCTCGGCAAGGTCGCCGTAGTCGACAGTGTCGGCGAGATCGTCACTGGCAGCCGCGGCGCGCGTGTCGACGCCTAGCACGACGTCCGCGAGGAACTCCTGGCCGGCTTCATGCTCCTCGGGGAGCCAGCCATGCCGACCCCGGGCACAGAGTCCGCGCAGCGCGATGCGGTCAGTCACATCACGACCCTAACCTCCCTCAGGGGCGGATCGCGCCACCGGTCTGGTGAGATCGACTACTCAGCGATCGGGATCTTCCACCGCGGACGCGTGATGGACCCACATCCGCCATCTGCCGTCGAGGTAGCAGAACACATTGGTGGTCACTGCCCGCCCGCCTGCGAACATCGTCTCGGGCATCCCTTCGGGAGCCGACAGCAGGTTCTCCGTGCAACTGACCACCCCGACGTCACCGAACCGGCGGGCCTGGGTGTCGGTCAGGACGAACTGCAGGTACGGCGTGCTGGCGAGAATCGCAGCCCAGGACCTCATGACCGCCTTGGCGCCGTGGATCGGTGGCAGGCCTGGGTGGACGCAGACCGCCTCGTCGCCGTCCACCCACAGGGCCGTCAGAGCATCCAGGTCGGCTTGTTCTAAGGCCTCGTAGAACGCAGCGTTCGCCGCCAGCAGGTCCGGGTCGGTAGTGCTCACTCGGGCGCCTCGTCGCTCCACCCACCGGTCGCACTCGGCCCCTCACTCGTCCCTCGCTCGGGCGCCTCGTCGCTCCACCCACCGGTCGCACTCGGCCCCTCACTCGTCCCTCGCTCGGGCGCCTCGTCGCTCCACCCACCGGTCGCACTCGGCCCCTCACTCGTCCCTCGCTCGGGCGCCTCGTCGCTCCACCGCCTGGCGACCTTGACCGCATCCATTGACCCCGGCACGTCATGAACCCGCACACACCACGCGCCGGCCAGGGCGACCAGCGTCGACAGCGCGGCCGTGGCGGCGTCGCGCCCGTCCGGTGGACGCTCCCGTCCACTGGCCGGGTCGGCCAGCAACGTGCCGAGGAAGCGTTTGCGGGACGCCGCGACGAGAACGGGAAAGCCGAGTTCGATCAGGCTGCCCAGCCGGTACAGCAGAGTCCAGTTGTGCTCTCCCGTCTTGGCGAAACCGAGCCCGGGATCGACGATGATCTGGTCCTCCCGGATTCCGGCAGAGATCGCCGCGTCGATCTGGGGACGCAACTCGGCCACGACCTCCGCCGTCACGTCCTGGTAGTTCGCGCGAGCCTGCATGTCGGCGGAGTGACCTCGCCAGTGCATCAGGATGACCGGTAAGCCGGAATCGGCGACCACCTTGAGCATGTCAGGATCCGCACGACCGCCGGACACGTCGTTGACCAGCCGGGCTCCCGACTCGATCGCCTGCTCTGCCACGACTGCCCGCATCGTGTCGATCGAGACCGGAACTCCGGCGGTCGCGAGTTCGCGGACGACGGGCATGACTCGGCGCAGCTCCTCGCTGACCGGTGGGCGCTCTGCGCCGGGTCGCGTGGACTCCCCACCGACGTCGACCAGATCGGCGCCCTGGGCGGCGAGACGAAGGCCGTGGTTGATCGCATCCGCGGGCTCGAACCAGCGTCCTCCGTCGGAGAACGAATCCGGAGTCACGTTCACCACGCCCATCACCAGGCAGCGGTCGGGTTTGGGCAACCCGTCCACGTACGCCGCAGGGCGACCCATGGGGCGTTCGACTCCCGTCACTCCGCT
>Ga0256867_10000939_pt1 | contig 11987 bp, 8 predicted proteins | sample RVTome_15_FD_185939 | JGI IMG/M metagenome (GOLD analysis project Ga0256867, IMG submission 185939) | Soil microbial communities from uranium-contaminated site in the Upper Colorado River Basin, Wyoming, United States - RVT150D86 (HiSeq) ... | reverse complement strand
TCCGATTCGGCACGCCGTCCAGGCCCGCCATGAGCATCGCCGAAAAGGCCAGATATGGGTTGCATGACGGGTCCGGGCAGCGGAACTCGAGACGCTTTGCCGCCGGGCTCTGGCTGTACTGGGGTATCCGCACCGCAGCCGAGCGGTTCCGACTCGAATAGACCAGGTTGACCGGCGCCTCGTAACCAGGCACCAACCGGTGATAGGAGTTCGTGGTCGGGGCGGCGAACGCCAATATCGCGGGGGCGTGCTTCAACAGCCCGCCGATGTACCACCTCGCCATGTCCGATAGCCCGGCGTATCCCGACTCGTCGAAGAAGAGCGGCTCACCGTCCTTCCACAGAGACTGGTGAGTGTGCATCCCCGAACCGTTGTCCTCGAAGATCGGCTTGGGCATGAAGGTGACCGATTTGCCCGCCTCCCAGGCGGTGTTCTTGACGATGTACTTGTACAGCGTGACGTTGTCCGCGGTGCGCAGCAACGTGTCGTAACGCATATCGATCTCTGCCTGACCGGCGGTTCCCACCTCATGGTGCTGAACCTCGATGGTGATCCCGGCCTTCTCCAGGTTGTGGGTCATCTCCGAGCGGAGGTCCTGGTAGTGGTCGGTGGGAGGAACCGGGAAGTAACCCTCCTTGTACCGGGGCTTGTACCCCAGGTTGCCGCCCTCCTCGAATTCGCCCGAGTTCCAGGCTCCTTCCACCGAGTCGAGGAAGTAGAACCCCGAGTTCTGGTCCTGACCGAAACGGACGTCGTCGAAGATGTAGAACTCCGCCTCGGGGCCCCAATACGACGTGTCGGCGAGACCGGTCCCGATGAGGTACTCCTCGGCCTTCATGGCAACGTACCGGGGGTCCTTCTCGTAGGGAGAGCCGGTGATCGGGTCGTTGACGAAGCAATAGAGGATGAGCGTCTTGCGCATCCGGAATACGTCTTCGATCGCGGTCGACGGATCGGGGATGAGGATCATGTCCGATTCCTGGATGTCCTGAAACCCCCGGATCGACGAGCCGTCGAATCCGAACCCATCCTGGAACGAGTCCTCGGTCAACTGATGTACGGGAACGGTGAAGTGCTGGACCTGACCTGGCAGGTCGCAGAATCGCAGGTCGACGAACTCATATCCCTCCTTGTCGACGAGGGACAGGACGTCGGCAGCCGTCTCGGTCACGAGATCTCCTTCCAAGTCGCGACGTGAACCGCAGGACTTTGTAGACGGAAGCGGTTGCGGATGGGTTGCTGGCGTGTAAACGCTGTGTTTCGTGGTTTCCACAGGCTCGAGCGTGAGCCGCAATACACGCCACAGCCGTACTACTGCACACGCTTAATACCGTGACAGGCAGGTGAACACTCCGATAATCGGTCCCGATGATCGATGTGTACCAATGGGATGGTGCCGGCAACCTCTCCCATCCCGACGCGTACACCGGGACACCCGCCGGTGGCTGGGTGTGGGTCGATCTGGTCGGAGAGGACGAAGACACCATTCGGGATTTGGGTCACCGGTTCGGGCTTGATGACAACTCGATCGACGAGGCCATCGGCAACACCAACCTGCCCCTGATCGAAGAGCACCCCGACCATGTCTTCGTGGTCCTCCACGGATTCACCCATGGAACCGGCGAGAGAATGTCCACACCGGAGATCGACATCTTCATCGGAGCCGGGTTCCTCGTCACGGTCCGAGACGAGGCTCGTTTGACCATCGACCTGATCAAGGAACGCCTGGGCGAAACCGGTGCCGCAGCGTTCGAGTCTCCCGCGGAACTCCTGGCGTCGACGGCGCTTCTCGCCTCACGCCGATACACCCCGTTGATCATGGAGTTGGAACGACAGGCCGACCTGCTCGAGGAACAGGCCCTCAGAGCCGACCCTTCCACGATCGTCGAGGCACACGCCCTGCGACGCGACATCATCCTGCTGAGAAGGGCCCTCTCCCCTCAGTTCGACGTCTATGAAGACCTGTCCGAGTCGACACATGAGGCAATCACACCCGATGCCAGGCGGCTGTTCCGGCGTGTCGCCTCCACCCACGAGCGGGCGCTGGAATCTCTGGAGGCAGGACGGGCATTGCTCTTGTCTGTCGTCGAGATCTACCGGGGTGCCGTCGCCGACCAGACCAACGAGATCATGCGAGTTCTGACGGTGTTCTCCGCCATCCTGTTGCCGCTGAGCCTGGTTGCGGGTCTCTGGGGGATGAACTTCTTACGAATCCCAGGGGCCGAAGTCGAGGATGGCTTTTGGTGGCTGATTGGCGGCATGGCGGTATTTGCGATCGGGCTATGGCTCTACTTCGCCCGCCGCGGATTCATCGGAGCACCCCGAATACAGGACATCCCCAAAGCCGTTGGTCTTGGACTCTTCAACATCGGGACCGCCCCTATCCGGGTGGTGGCGGAAGGGATCCGGTATTTGGGCAAACCCGACGAGTAGCAACCGGGACGCCCCCTACTACCGTCGTGGCCCGAGATGACCGCGACCATCGTGCTCGGCGCCCAATGGGGTGATGAAGGCAAAGGGCGGGTCGTCGACTACTTCGCAGAGCACGCCGACTACGTGGTCCGGTTCCAGGGTGGCAACAACGCCGGGCACACCATCGTCGTTGGTGACTTGAAGCTGGCTCTGTCGCTGATCCCATCAGGAATTCACTACCCCGACTGCACCCCGGTCATCGCCTCCGGCACAGTTATCGACCCTGCCGTGTTGATCGCCGAGATGGACAAGCTCGCCGGTCTCGGATTCGACCCGAGCCGGGTCCGGCTCTCTTCCAACGCCCATCTCATCATGCCGTACCACCGCAAGCTCGACGCCGTGATCGAGCGATACCTGGGCAAGAACCAGATAGGAACCACGAAGAAGGGGATCGGCCCCGCCTACACCGACAAGTACTCGAGATTCGGCATCCGGGTTCAGGACCTATTCGATCCCAAGATCTTCGCCGAGAAGGTGGAGGCCGCCCTCGTCGAGAAGAACAAGATCCTGCCCAGGGTCTACAACACCCTCCCCATGGAGGCTGGGGAGATCGTCGAGGAGTACCTCGGTTACGCCGAGCGCCTGCGGCCCCACGTCACCGACACCTCACTGCTGATCGACCAGGCGATTCGCCGAGGAGAGAACGTCCTCTTCGAGGGGGCCCAGGGGACCCTCCTCGACATCGACCACGGCACCTATCCCTTCGTTACGTCCTCCAATCCCACCGCTGGCGGGGCGGTGATAGGTACCGGTATCGGGCCCAAGGCGATCGACGAGATCGTCGGAGTAGCCAAGGCCTACATATCGCGGGTGGGGACCGGGCCCTTCCCCACCGAGCTGCACGACGAAATAGGCGACCGGATGATCGAACTGGGCGGCGAGTACGGGACGGTCACCGGACGTCGCAGGAGATGTGGCTGGCTCGACCTGGTCGCCTTGCGTTATGCGGTACGGGTGAACAGCCTCACCCGCATCTTCTTGACCAAGCTCGACATTCTGTCCGCGTTCGAGAGCATCAAAGTCGCCACGGCCTACCGGGCGGGTGGAGACCGCCACGACCACTTCCCCGCTCAGCAATCCGTCCTATACGACTGTGAGCCGGTGTACGACGAATTGGACGGCTGGAGTGATGACATCACCGGCGTCCGTGATTACGGCGATCTCCCCAAAGAGGCCAGGGCCTATATCGAGTACATCCAGGAAGCTGTCTCGGCTCCCATCGGATGGGTGTCGGTCGGACCAGAACGGTCCCAGCTGATCGAGATCTCATGAAGGTCCTCCTCATCGGATCGGGTGGGCGAGAGCACGCCCTGGGGTGGAAGATCGCGTCATCGCCCAGGGTGAGTGAGCTGATCTCCCTCCCGGGCAACCCAGGGCTCGCTGAGCTCGGCCCGACGGTCGAAGGGATCGAGGAGGGCGATGTCGGCGCGATCGCCGCGATGTCGCGGATCCATGGAGTCGACCTGGTCGTGGTGGGCCCCGAGGCCCCGCTGGCCGCCGGAGTGTCCGACGCGCTGGCGAACCTGGGCATCCCTGTGTTCGGGCCGACCCGGGCGGCGGCACGACTCGAGTCTTCGAAGTCGTTCGCCAAGAAGGTCATGACGCTGGCCGGTGTCGCCACCGCGGAATCTGCGGCTTTCGTGATGGCGCAACCGGCGCATGCTTATCTGGAGGCGATGGAGGGGCCGTTCGTGGTGAAGGCGGACGGTCTGGCGGCGGGCAAGGGCGTGCTGGTCACGGACTCTCGCACCGATGCGATGTCCTGGGTCGACTATTGGGTGGAGCAAGGCCCGGTCGTCATCGAGGAGTATCTCGAAGGCCCCGAGGTCAGCGTCTTCGCCGTTTGCACCGACACAGGGGCAAAGGGCATGGAGCCGGCCCGCGACTACAAGCGTCTGCTCGACGGTGATGAGGGCCCCAACACCGGCGGGATGGGCTCGTACTCACCAGTGGAGGACCTCTCGGATGGATTGGTCGACCACACGATGACAGATGTGATCGAGCCGACGCTCCGGCACATGCGGGGAGAAGGGAATCCTTTCACTGGGTTCCTGTATGCCGGTCTCGTTCTCACGGCCGCTGGGCCCAGAGTGTTGGAATTCAACGTGAGGTTGGGTGACCCGGAAGGCCAGGCGGTCCTGCCCCGACTGAGCAACGACCTGATCGATGTGCTCGAAGGCGCCGAGCCTCAATGGTCCGACATTTGCGCGGTCAATGTGGTGCTGGCGGCCCGGGGTTACCCCACCGCACCGGAGAAGGGTGCCGAGATCGAGGGCCTAGATGGGGGTCTCCCCGACGATGTGATGGTCTTCCATGCGGGAACGGCAGCAGAGGGCGAGAAGCTGTTCGTGAACGGCGGGCGGGTGCTGAGTGTGGTGGGCACCGGCCCAACGGTCGACGTCGCCAGAGATCGTGCGTACGCCGCTGCCGAGAGGATCAGATGGCCGGGCGTGCAATACCGACGCGACATCGCCGTCTAGGAGCGCCGACCCTTGTCGGTCGCCTCAGCGCAAGAGCAGGTCCAGGAGCAGACGGATCTCGCCGGGTTCAGCGGGGGTGATGGTGATCGACCCGTCAGTGATGCCCACCTTTATCTCTTCCAGCTGGTCTGCGATCTTCGTCGCCTGCCCGTTCGACGTCACGTAGTCGAGACCACCGGTGGCGATAGTCATCTCGACGAGACCAACCTCACCGGTGGTGAGATAGTTGCTGATGGCCTCGTAGATCGCACTATCGAGGCGTTTGACGACCGAGGTGACGATGTGGCTCTGCAACCCGGCCAGGTACTCCGCCTCCTCGACGCCCTCCGCGGTGCCTGACGAGAGTGCATCCTGTCTCCAGACTTCGAACTTGGCGTGCTCGTCGGCGTCGACACCGATCGACCACAGCTGCCTGCCAGAGGACGGCTCGTCGTAGACCGCCGAGAACATGCCGAGCCCTGATTCGCCGGCAGCGGCAAACAGCACATCGACGCCCTCATCGATCAGCAACGTGCTACCCAGATAGCCGAGGTTGTAGCTGCTGAACCCGTCGTAGTTCGAACTGAGATAGACATGGCTCACCGCCACGTCCGGGTTCACGTGTTCCGCTCCTTGCTCGAAGCCATCCTGGAACGGGTGCATGAAGTCCACGTCCACCCCCACCAGTATCCCGACGTGGTCGTTTTCGGTGGTCAAGCCGGCGACGGCACCGGCGAGGAACCCCATCTCCAAGTGACGGGAGGTGATGCACCACTCGTTCGGGCTCACCTGACCGACGTCGCCCTGACAGTCGAGCCATATGAATGTCGCCTCGGGGTGAGAAGCAATGAGCTCGTGGACTCTCGCTTCGAAGCGGAGGAGGTTGGTCAGGATGACGAGGCCGGTGCCACGTTCGACCAGTTCGTCGATCGTGTCGACGTTGGTCAAGTCCAGATCGAGAAACTCCTGCCCCACCACGCCATGCTCCTCCACGGCGCGGTCATAGCCGGAGTGGATCATCTCCCCAAAGACCCCGTCCCTGGATTCGGACCACAGGATGACATCCGGTGGCGGCGCAGGTATCAAGTTGACCACCAGCAGGGTCACGGCGCCTGCCAACGCCGCCACTGCACCACCAAATGCCCAGAGGCGACGTCGAGCGCTCTTGCGAAGTGCCTCCTCCTTGTGGGCCTGTTCGCGCAGACGGGCCTCCTCCGTATCCCTCAAACCAACGGAAGCCTCGAGAAACTCACGCTCTGTCCTGGTGAGACGTAGCGACGTCGTTGCTGTCCACGTCTCGAATCGTTCGAGTCGCTCGCCGCGCAGCAGATAGTCACTCGATCGTTCCGCCTCGACCCAGTCGGCAGACGCTGACTCGATGGCGTAGATCCGATCGAGATCGTCGGCATGCGCTGCGAGCCAATCTCCCATCTGAGGCCACTCCGAGATGAGGAACTCATGGGCCATCTCGACAATGGCAGCGCCGGTTGCGTCACGATCGAAGGTGATCAGACGGCGTGCAGCGAACGCCTCGAGGACACCATGCAGCGCCACTGTGTCGACACCGAGATCGACCAAGTCACGAACCGCCACCGGCCGTGCCGTGCTCAAAGCGCGGCCCTTCTGAATCATCCGCATCATCAATTGCTCGGCAAGCTCGCGCTCCTCGGAGTTGAACTCGGCCAGCAACTCGTCGGCACCACCGGTGAGGGCCCCGTGGATACCGCCTAGCTTCTGATAGTCCATGAGGGTCAAGCCATTGGAGGTGTCCTCGAACATTTGGAAGAGGGTGAACTGGAGCAAGGGGAGCGCTCCTGGCTCGTCGCCCATGTCCGCCACCAGCTGAGCGAGAAGGGCAGGCTCGACCCTCACTCCGGCAGCTCGGGCCGGCTCCACGACGGCGCGTTCGATCTCCTGGGGCGTCATCGGTTTCACGCTGACCACCGAGTCGGAGAACACGCCCGCAAGAGACGGCATCGAGAGGGGCTTGTCGTAATAGTCGGCTCGCAGCGTCGCCACGACACGCAGCGGTGTGCGATGACTCCGGATCGCGCCCGAGATCAACTCGGAGAATCGCACCGCCGCGTCATACTCGGACAGAGTGAACAGCTCCTCGAATTGGTCGATGACAAGGACGATGGGACGAGTGGTCACATCGACGAGTGCGCTGGGGTCGGTCTCGAAACGACGCAACAGCGTGGCGCGTGATCCCAGACCGGCCTTATCGAGAGCTCCGGCCAGCTCCCACAGGGGCCTCGAGCCTGGCTGGAAGATCACCACGGTCTCCCCGGCTGCACGGAGAGTCGGAGTGACCCCGGCGCGGGCGGCGCTCGACTTCCCCGATCCGGAAGGCCCAACGATCGAGACGAAGCCGGGGCCATTGCGGAGACGATCGAGAACGCCTTCTACCAGGCTCTCACGCCCGAAATACACGTCGGCGTCGTCCTCGGAGAAGAACCTGAGGCCCCGGTAGGGGTTGCCTTCCGAGGAAACCTTCCTCTCGATGTCTAGCGAGGGATCGTGGAGGAGAATCCTCTCCTCGAGATCACGAAGGGCTTCGGAGGAATCGACACCGAGCTCATCTGCCAGCAGCCGCTGATAGCCGGCGAAATGACGGAGGGCCTCAGCCTGGCGTCCAGTGTGGTACAGCGCCAGCATCATCACCCGGCGGGGCTCTTCACGGAGTGGATCCGATTCGAGGGCGGAGCGAGCTACCTCTCGGGCGGCCTCGAAGTCTCCCTGATCCAACTCCAGTAAGGCCAGGGCCTCAAGGGCATCGGAACGCAGCTCGGTGAGTGAACGGATGTGCCCCTGAGCGAAGTCTTCGTAGGCGAAGTCGGCCAGCGGATCGCTCGTCCAGATCTCCAGGGCTTTTGTCAGTCTTAGCCGGCCCCTTGCCATGTCACCCGCTCTGATCGCCGAGAGGCCATCCCGAACGAGTCGCTCGAATCTGAAGGTGTCCACCGCCTCGGGTGGAACATTGATGACGTATCCGGGTGGTCGTGTGTCGATCATGTCGGATGAAGTTCTGTTGGATAGAGCCTTCCTCAGCTCAGAGATGTAGATCTGGACCGAATGTTCCGCGGTGCGTGGGGGATGATCGCCCCAGACCATGTCGACGATCCGGTCGGTGGGGACGATCTCGTTGGCATGGAGGAGGAGGACGGCGAGAACGGCTTTCTGCTTGGGCGAACCGAGCTGGAGCTCACGGTCCTCGGTTCGCACTGCGAGTTGTCCCAAAAGTTGGAAACGCAACTCTTTGCCCAATGTTCTCGCCGTCAACGGTACCTCCGGTGGGCCGGGGTTGATTGTGTCCTACCGACCAGAGCTCGATGCCCCGAATCGGAGTTCGACCATGTCGGCCGCGCGCTGCTCGTTGATCTGAGCCAGCCACCCCTTGTGCACGTTCGAGTAGTGCTCGACCATGTCGGCCGCGCGCTGCTCGTTGATCTGAGCGACCCTCGCCATGAATGGGCCCCTGTAAAACGCAATGAGATCTGCACTCTTGGTTGCGTTGACCTCCGCGATGTACAGGTTCTCCAGGTGATCGGCGAGCAGCCCACCTCTGACCTGCTCAATCTGAGCCGGGTTGAGTTCTGCTTGGTCTGCGATCGCGGCGACACCCAAAGTTGCGGCCACGCCGACTGCGCCGGCCACGACGGCCACGGCTGTGTACTGAACGAGTTTTCGTCCATCGACACCACTCGCTGCTTTCTTCTCCAGGACAGTCATCTCGTCTCCTTCATGTCCCTGTCGACGGTCTTTCCGACGACGGGGTAACCATCCGAGATGACCCTCTAGACGATGTCCGGGCCGGCTCTAGATCTGCTCTAGATGTTCTAGGCGCCTCTAGAGCGGCAGAATGCGACCCTCGAGGGCACCAGTCAACACGGAGATCGCTCCAGTGTTGGCGGGCGGCGGATTATCCGGCGGCGTAGTCGGCACCGGCGACGACGGTCCACTCGCGTATATGCCACTTGGTGACCAGTCCGTTCGCCACATAGGGATCGGCGTCGACAAAGGCCCTGACCACCGACTCGTCCTCACATCGAAACACCATTGCAGCACCGTCCGCCGGGTCGGCGTAGGCACCCGCATAGCGCAGGAGCCCGCGATTCGTCTCGAGTGTCGCCAGCGCCAGGTGCTCTGCCCGGAATTCCTGCCGGCGCTCCAGATAGTCATCGACGACGTCGTAAAAGAGGATGAAGTACTTCATTCCGCGAGGCTACCGGCAGCTGGGCACCGACGCCGAGCCCGCATTACCGTCGGCTCGGATGAGTCACAGAGTCGCGATAGTGATGGGATCGGGATCCGACCGCCCGGTGATGGACAAGGCAGCCACGATGCTCGACGAATTCGGCATAGAGCACGACATGAGGGTGCTGTCCGCCCACAAGACGCCGGACCAGGCCATCGAATACGCCGCGTCGGCCGCCGACAACGGGTTCGGCGTGATCATCGCCGGGGCCGGGAAGGCAGCCCACCTCGCCGGGGTCATGGCCGCCAAGTCGTTGCTCCCCGTGATCGGAGTCCCGATCAGCGCCACACTCGATGGCATGGACTCACTCCTCTCCACGGTTCAGATGCCGACGGGCATCCCCGTGGCGACCGTGGCCATCGATGGTGCGGCCAACGCCGCATTGCTGGCAGTGGCCATCCTCGCCGTCGGGGACCCTGTGTTGACCGCGAAGCTGGCGGCCTATCGCGAGGACCTGGCGGCGAAGACCCTTGCCGGCTGATGACGGATAGCATCGACCCGACATGAGCGAAATCTCATTCGACAAGCCAGATGCCCACGACTTCTTGGGGATCGACGAGCTCCTCACCGAAGACGAAATCCTCCTGCGCGACACCGTCCGTAGCTTCGTCGACAAGGAGATAAAGCCCCACGTGGCGGACTGGTGGGACGAAGGTCGCATCCCCCACGAGGATCTCGCCCGTGCATTCGGGGAGCTGGGAATGCTCGGCATGCATCTCGAGGGATACGGCTGCGCCGGGACGTCGGCCACGGCATACGGTCTGGCCAGCCTGGAGTTGGAGGCGGGCGACTCAGGCATCAGGTCGTTCGTGTCGGTGCAGGGTTCGTTGGCGATGTTCCCTATCTGGAAGTTCGGCTCGGAGGAACAGAAGGAAACATGGCTCCCACGCATGGCCAAGGGCGAGGTCATCGGGTGTTTCGGCCTCACCGAGGCCGATTCTGGCTCGGACCCGGCCTCGATGCGCACCAACGCCAAGCGGGACGGCTCCGACTGGGTGATCAACGGCTCCAAGATGTGGATCACCAACGGCTCGATCGCCGACATCGCCGTCGTCTGGGCGAAGACTGATGAGGGGGTCCGCGGGTTCATCATCCCCACCGACACACCCGGCTTCACCGCACACGACATCAAGAAGAAGGCTTCACTCCGGGCTTCGGTGACCTCCGAGCTGGCATTCGACGACGTCAGGGTGCCGGACGACTTCGCCCTGCCCGGTGTGGCCTCGATGCGTGGCCCGCTCTCCTGTCTCAACGAGGCCCGATTTGGCATCGCCTTCGGGGCGATGGGCTCAGCCCGCGACTGTTATGAGACTGCCCTCTCCTACTCAAAGGAACGAGAGCAATTCGATCGGCCGATCGGATCGTTCCAACTCACCCAGCGAAAGCTCGTCGAGATGATGGTGGCGGTGCAACGAGGCACCTTGCTGGCGCTCCATCTGGGCCGCCGCAAGGACGAGGGCAAGCTCAGCCCCGAGCAGGTGTCCTTCGGAAAGTTCGACAACGTGCGCAACGCCCTCGAGGTCGCCCGGACCGCACGTTCCATCCTCGGCGGGAACGGGATCACCCTGGAGTATCCGGTGTTCCGTCACATGGCCAACTTGGAGACGGTCTACACCTACGAGGGCACCAATGAGATCCACACCCTGGTGATGGGCCAGGCCATCACCGGGCTCAACGCCTTCACCTAGGCGATCACAGGTACTCCCAGAGGTCTCCGTTGCGGGAGACGACCACGTCCTCCAGCTCCAGCCACTCGGCCACCATCGCCAACTCCTCGCTCAACGCCCTGCCAACGGCTTTCCGATCCACGCCGGGCTCGGCGAATGAGCCGCGAACCTGCAAGCGGTTGTCACGACGATCGGTCTTCAGATCGACCCTGGCTACCAGATCGCCGTTCATCAAGAACGGGAGCACGTAGTACCCATATACCCGTTTCGGCTCCGGGACGTAGATCTCGATCCGGTAGTGAAAGTCCCACAACCTCTCCACACGGGGCCGATACCAGATGAGACTGTCGAACGGCGAAAGCAGACTCGTGCCCCTCGCCTTTCTGGGCAGCATCGCATCGGGATGCAGATAGGCGGTCTTATCCCAGCCCTTCACCTCGATCTCGACGAGGTTTCCGGCTTCGACCAGCCTCCTGATCACCGGGCGGGCCGCAGGCATCCGGATCCTGTAGTAGTCGGCGAGGTCGTCGGCAGTGGCGACACCCATTGAGCCTGCGGCCAGCATCAGAAGCTCGGCGAGGGCCTCATCGTGACCAGGATCAGAAGCGTCGAGGTGCTCTGTGGGTATGACTCGCTCGGAGAGGTCGTAGAGGCGGCTGAAGTTCTCGCGGTCCGCCGTCGTGATCTGACCCTTGAGAAAGAGGATTTCCAGCGCCAGTTTGCCGGTCGACCAGTTCCACATCGACTGGTTCAGCCTCACCCCTTCGTCGCTCAGGTCACGCGCCCGCAGGGGCCCGCGATCCTCGACCTGTGCCAGCACGTCGTCGAGATACTCGGGCTCATGCTCTTCGAGACGCGTCATCGCCCGCCAGTTGGCACCACGCTGCATCTGCCAACGAAAGAGGCGGTGGTGGTCGACCGGTATCAGCGACGCTTCGTGCCCCCAATACTCGAATAGCTCCCTGCTACGCCACGCCCAGTCGTCCAGCGCGTCGCGCTCGTACCGCCCGATTCGGGAGAAGAAGGGCATGTAGTGCGCCCGGCTGAAGACGTTGACCGAGTCCAGCTGGATGAGACCAACCGTGTCGACCACTTTTCGGAAGTGACGCACATCGATCCGGCCTGGGGCGC
>Ga0256867_10000938_pt1 | contig 11992 bp, 9 predicted proteins | sample RVTome_15_FD_185939 | JGI IMG/M metagenome (GOLD analysis project Ga0256867, IMG submission 185939) | Soil microbial communities from uranium-contaminated site in the Upper Colorado River Basin, Wyoming, United States - RVT150D86 (HiSeq) ... | reverse complement strand
GACGCGATGTCGGCACCGCCGGGGGTGGTCGCGTGCACGCCGCTGGCGATCGCCGCCATGCTCGTCGCCCGCTTCAGGGCGGGATGGCGCGCCACGGCCTCGGAACCGAAGCGCTCGACCCAGGCCGCCACCTCAGGTGCGGTCACGTCGGGTGCCTCGACGAGGACCGTCAGCTCGCTCGAGAATCCGGTCCCCTCGCGCAGGTCCTCGAGATCGGTGACAGCCCGGCCGTCCTGGTCGACCCAGCGCTCCGGGTCCGTCTCGATGGCAAGCCCGCCCTCGATGGCCAGCCCGGCGGCGACAACCACGGCACCGACGAGCAGCAGCGGCACGGCGGCGCGGGCCGGCAGGTTCGACACGATCCTCACCGCCGACTCCACCGTGCGGTACGCCCCCGTGGGCCGGCCGGGTCGGCGGCGGTCGCGCAACACCAGAGCAGCAACCGGCACGGTCAGCGCGATGGCGACGAGGACGGCGACCCCCACGGACAGCAACCGGCCGAAGTCCTGGATCATCGGCACCTGCGACCGCAGCAACGCCAGGAAGCCGACGACCGCGGCCACCATCGCCAGGCTCAGCGGCGGGGCCATCCGACGCACCGTCCTGTCGGCGGACGCCTCGACCGTGCGTCCATCCGCGCGCTCCTCCTCGAAGCGGTTGTGCATCTGGATGGCGAAGTCGACCCCGAGCCCGATGAGGATCGGCAGGCCCGAGATGGTGACGAGCGTGAGCGGGATGTCGGCCAGTCCGACGGCCCCGAAGGCCCCGATGGCGCCGATCACCACCACGACGAGGGGCAGCAGACGCCACCGAGCCCGGAACACCACCACCAGCAGGAGCGCCATCACGCCGACTGCGATCGCGCCGAGCAGGGCCATGCCGCCGCGGAGGTAGTCGTTGATCTCGGCGAGCAGCTCCGGCGGGCCGCTGGCGAGAACCTCGACCCCTTCGATCGGGTGGCGGGCCACGACGTCGTCGACCAGCTCGGCCGCCCGGGCCTGGTCGTCGATCGACGCGTTGCCGGGGAGGCGGACGAGCAGCAAGGCGTGGTCTTCGTCGAGGAAGTTGTCGCCCATGGCGGGACGGATCTCGCCATCGGGGCCGAACATCAGGAACTCGGCGAAGGCCGGGTTGTCCAGCGACTGCTCGCCGGCCGCGGCGAGCCGCCCCATCTCGGCCGCCAGCAGCTCCTCGCGGTCGGCTCGCACCGCCGCCCCGGCCGATGCCGCCGCGGCTGCCTGCTCGGCGGCCGGCCGCCCTCCGGCGGCCGACGTCGAGCGCGCCTGGTCGGCCGCGGCTGCGGCGTCGCGCTCGGTCGCCGCTGCGATCATGTCGGGCGCGACGGCGAGCTGCCCGGCGGCGAAGTCGAGCGCCGTGGCAGGTCCCACGACCGCAGGAAACTCACCGGTCGCCCGCAGGTCCTCTTCGAACGCGGTGATCTCGTCGAGGGGCGCCCCGGCCGCCATGGCACGGATGTCGCCGGTGAGGAGCACGAGCATCGGCTCACCGCCGAACGTGTCCTGGTAACGCTCGTTGACGCGATACACGTCCGAGCCCGGGTCGACCATCGTGTCCTGGCCGGTCACGAACTCGAGGCGGGGCAACCCCACAGCAAGCAGCGCCACAACCGCGGCCATCACTGCCAGGAGCCGGACCGGGTGGCGGGTACAGCCGCCGACAGGCGCTTCCAGATCGGTCCCAGGGTCGCCTCCTCGTCCGCCCCCGGCCCACCGTCCGGGGGCGGCCGGCAGGCCGGGGTATCAACTCGACCCTATGAACGATGCACGGAGGTCCCTAGAGGCGAAGGGCCTCAACGGGAGGTGGGCGTTCACCGCAACCTGATGTGACCTACGGCCCTGGTGGCCGGCGCCGGGTATGCCCACTGTGGAGGCATGGCGCAATCACCTCGTCATCCCCAGACGGGCGCTGAAGGCGAAGCGCCCTCCGTCCGGGCAGCGCCGTCGAAGGACCGCTGGCTCCTGACGGAGCGTTCACCCGACGGCCCCGCGGCGCCGTTCGTTGCCCGGATCGCCGCTGTCGGGCGCAGGCTCCCGGCAACCCACCTGACTACCGACGAGCTGATGGGTTCGACCCGACACCGCACCCGCATCGACCTCGAGCGCCTCACCGGCATCCACGAGCGGCGGGTATCGGTGGGCGACGAGGACTCGCTGAGCCTCGCCGTCGGGGCAGCCCGCGACTGCCTCGCCCGCTCGGGGCGGCGCGCAGAGGAGATCGACCTCGTCCTGAGCTGCAGCATCACCAAGTACCGCGACGGCCTGGTGCAGTGGCTCGAGCCGACCACCAGCCTGGCCGTTGCCCGCGCCATCGGCGCGGGCAATGCGACGACCTTCGACCTGTCCAACGCGTGCGCCGGCACGCTCACGGGCGTGCTCGTGGCGAACAACTGGATACGTCGCGGGGCGGTCAGGCGGGTCCTCGTGGTGAGCGGCGAGTACATCTCGCGACTCGGCGTCAACGCCGCGCGCCACGTGCGCTCGATCGTGAGCCGCGAGCTGGCATCGCTCACGCTCGGCGACGCCGGCGGCGCCGTCCTGGTGGAACGAGCGGAGGCCGGGCAACCGGGCATCACGGTCGCAGGTTTCACCACCGTCGCCGACCACAGCCGCCTGTGCCTCGCGTATCCGGCGCGCCACCATGCGGGAGCCCGCATGTTCACCAAGGCGCGGGCGATCCACCAGGTCGCCATCGCGGACACACCGGTGCTGCTGCGGGAGGCCCTCGAAGCCGGCGGCCTACGCATCGACGACATCGACCACGTGATCCCCCACCAGACCTCGGCCCGGGCGATCCGCAAGGGCGAACGGGTGGTGAACGAGGCACTTGGTGGTGCGCCCCGGAACCGGGCCGTCGTCACCGTCGACCGCTACGGCAATACGGCGTCGACCACCCACGTCGTGGCGCTCGTCGAGGAGCTCGATGCGGGGCGGCTACACGCCGGCGACCGGGTCGCCCTCCTGGCGCTGGCGTCGGGGCTGGAGATCGGCGTCGTGCTGTTCACCGTTGACGAAGGACTGGAGGCCTGCCGTGGCGACGATCATTGAATCGGTCGGGGCCGTGCGGCGACGCCGTCGCCTGCGTAGGACAGGTGCCCGCTCGCTGGCCGACGCGGCCGCCAAACGCTCCCTCCACCGCGCCGGGTTGGTAGCGGGCGACATCGACCTGCTGCTCAACGCCGGCCTCTACCACGACCGCAATCTCGGCGAACCGGCGCTGGCCGCCCTCATCCAGGAGGACATCGGCGCCAACCCCGAGGATCCACACGACGGCGGTCACGGCACCTTCTCGTTCGACGTGGCCAACGGGGCATGCGGACTGCTGACGGGAATCCAGGTCGCCGACGGCTTCCTGCGGTCGGGGACCATCCACCACGCGCTCGTCGTCGCCAGCGATGCCGACCCCGGGCACGGTATGGCACCCGGCTTTCCCTTCGAGCCCGCCGCGGCGGCCGTCGTCTGCGGGTGGCGCCCGGGGGCCGAAGGCATCCAGGGCTTCAGGTTCGCCAACCGCCCCGCGGGCGGCGAGGGCGACACCGAGGGCGGCGACGGGCTCAGGGCCACCGTTGCGCTCGAGGGTCGGGGCAACCTGCTGACGATCGATCAGGATCCCGAGTTCGCCGCGGCGGCGGGCACGTGGGCGGCGGAGGTGGCGGCAAAGCTACTGGCCGACCATGGCATGGCTGCGAGCGACGTCGACCTCGTGGTGGCCACACCCCTGGCACGTGACTTCCTGGACGCGCTGGCCGCGGACCTCGGGGTCACGGCGCAGCAGCTCGTGGCGCCGGCCAACCGCCACCGGGTCCACACGGCGGCCCTCGGCGTGGCACTCGAGCCGCTGGTCTCGCGAGGCGGATTCGACGGGAAGACGACGCTCCTGGTCTCGGCGGGCGCTGGCCTCGTCGCCGGCGTCGCGCTCGTGCGCCAGTGACAGCTGCCGGGCTCGTCAGTGGGCCTCGCTCGCTGGTCGAGCACGGACGGCGCGGGCCGCCACGAGCCCCGCACGCAGGCGCCCGGCCGCGTCCGCTGCGCAGCCGCTGAGCCGCGCCAGCGTCGTGGGCTCGGCCTCGACGCCCAAGCTGTTGAGCGTCATCGCCAGCATCTCGTAGTGCCCCACCAGGAGGCACAGCTCGATGAGCTGGCGCTCGGTCAGCTCGGTGGCCAGCGCCGCCCACGTGCGGTCACTGATCACTCGGTGGTCGTGCAGCTCGTCGGTGGCCATCAGGAGAAGGCGCTGGCGTGGGCGCCAACCGGCGGCGCCCGACCCCTCGATCACCCGCTCCAGGTCGTGGGCGACCAATCCGGACCCCGCTGCCAGCGCCCCATGCTGCGCCCACTCGTACCACGAGCCGGAGCGCCAGGCCGTGCGCAGGATGACCAGCTCACGGTCTGCGCCCGGCAGGTCACCCCGGAGCAGGAGGGTCGCGGAGAATCGCAGCCACGTCCGGAACAGCCGTGGGTGGCGTCCCAGGGTGGTGAACACGCGAGGTGCCTCGCCCCGGGTGGCTCGCGCCGTCAGGCTCGCGACGACACGGACCAACGGACCCTGCGAGCGCCGGGGTGCCGGTGGCACCCGTACCGCCGGGGTTGATCCGTCGAGCGTGGCGGCCACGGCACTAGCCTCCCACGAGCGCCAGGGGCCCGGTCCGGCGGTCCCAGACGTCGGTGCAGAACCGGTCGATCTCGTCGACGAGGCGGCGCGGGTGCAGGCGCAGCTCGACGATGCTGCGCGCCCCCACCAGCCGGGAGTCGGGCAGGTGCCGTACCAGCGCCTCGGCATCGCTGAAGGGATGGATCAGATCCGCCCGGTGGCCGAACACGAGTGCCGGCGCCTCGATGCTGCGGCGCTCGTCGACGGTCGGCACCGTCGGTCCGACCAGGATGCCGTGGAGGACTGCCGTGGTCACCTCCGGCGGCGAGGCCAGCGGCGCCAGCAGCCCGCCCACCATGTCGTTGCCGGTCCGGCTGGCCCAGCGTGCCGCCCTGCTCACGGCTCGGGCCAGCGGGAGCGCGTAGTGCACGGCCAGCAACGCTGGCACGAACGTCAGCGCCGCTGCGGGCACCGCTCGCTCCAACACCGGCATCTCGATCACCAGGCCCTGCACCCGCCCAGGGTGCCGAGCCGCGACGTGCAGAGACACGTTCGCCCCCAGCGACATGCCGCCGACGACCGCTCGCTCGGCGCGCAGGTGGTCGAGCAGCGCCACCACCTGGTCGGCGTAGACGTCGAAGCGGTACTCGGCGGCGTGCTGCGGCTTGTCGCTGTTGCCGTGCCCCAGCAGGTCGAGCAGCACCACACGGTGACCGCGCGCTGCCAGAGCCCGGGCGAGCCCGCGGTTGAGACGAGCGTCCATCAGCAACCCGTGGAGGAGGACCAGCAGCCGGTCACCCTCGCCGTAGGTCTCGTACGCGAGGCGACGGCCGTTCCAGGTGAACGATCGATCGATCACGGCCTGCCCTACGCGCCCACTCATCGCGCGTACATCTCCTCCACGAGATCGTTGAAGCGCTCCACCACGATGTTGCGCTTGACCTTGAGCGTGGGGGTGAGCTCACCGCCGGCAACGGTGAGCTCGCGTGGCAGGATCCGCCACGCCTTGATGCGCTCGGCCGGCGCCCGCTCGGCGTTGAGCCGCTCGACGGCCGCGGTGATCTCACGGTCGACCAGCGGATGGGTGGCCAGCACCTCGGTCGTCCCGTGGCCGTTGTGACCGCCGATGGCCGCCTCCACAGCGTCGTCGTCCAGCGCGATCAGCGCGGTCAGGTACTTGCGCCCGTCGCCGACCACCACCGCCTGCGAGATGAACGGCGCGGTCTGGAGCCGCGTCTCCATGTCTTGCGGTGCGATGTTCTTACCGCTGGAGGTGACGATGAGGTCCTTCTTGCGCCCGATGATGCGCAGGAAGCCGCCGTCGAGGGCGCCGAGGTCCCCCGAGTGCATCCAGCCGTCTTCGAGCAGCGCCGCCGTGGCCTCGGGGTCGTGCCAGTAACCCGCACACACGTTGGGTCCCCGCACCAGCACCTCGTCATCCAGGGCGATGCGCACGTCGACCCCGGGTAGCGGTTCGCCGACTGTGCCGATGCGGATGCGGCCCGGACGGTTCATGGTGGTCGGCCCGCAGTCCTCGGTCTGGCCGTAGACCTCGGCGATGGGGATGCCGACGGCGTGGAACCACCGCAGCACGTCCGGGTCCACGGGCGCGGCCGACGACACGTAGATGCGCCCCCGGTCGAGACCCATCTGGCGACGGATGCGCGTGCCGAGCGTTCGGTTCAGGGCTTCGTAGACCAACCGGTCGCGCCAAGCCAGCGGGGGACGCGCCCCCTCCCGGGCGCCCACGACCGCGTGCCCCAGCTCCACCAGGCGGTCGACCTGGGCGCGCACGGGCCGGGGGGCACGCGCCAGCTCGGCCTGCACGGCCTGCTGGAACTTCTCCCACACGCGCGGCACGGCGAAGAAGATCGTGGGCCGGCACGCGCGCAGGTCCTCAGGCACGGTGGCGAGGCTCCGGGCGAACCAGGTCTCGCCGCCCGAGATGATCTGGGCGAGGTGGCTCGTGCAGCGCTCGGCAATGTGCGACAACGGAAGGAACGACAGGAAGCGATCGGTGGGCCCCACGCTGACCACGCTGGTGAGGGACCGGATCGTCTCGGCGATGTTCTCGTGGGTGATCATCGTTCCCTTCGGGGGACCGGTGGTGCCGCTCGTGTAGACGATCGTTGCCACCGCGCCGGGCTGCAGCCCGGCGGACCGTTCATCGACGGTGGCCGGGTGCTGCCGGAGCCGTTGCCGACCGAGCGATCGCAGGTCGTCGAATGTGAGCAACACATCGTCGTCCAGGCCGTCGGGCGGGTCGCCGAGCATGATGATCCGCGCCAGGGCCGCGAGCCGCGGGCGGGCGAGCAGCAGCTTCGCGAGCTGATCGCTATCACCGACGAAGCACGCACGGCTCCCGGAGTGCCCGAGCACGTGGGCGACCTGGCTGGCCACCCCCGTCGGGTATGCGGGCACGGACATGGCCCCGGCGGCGACGATGCCGACATCGGCCATGTGCCAGCGAGGCTGGTTACCCGCGAGGATGCCCACGCGGTCGCCGCTCTCGATGCCGAGCGCCACCAACCCCGCGGCGACCTCGCGCACGGCGTCGCCGTACTCGGCCCACGAGATGACCCGCCAGTGGCCGCCGTCCATGTAGCGGAGCGCTGGGCGATGCGACCAGCGGGCGACGCGATCGAAGAACAGGTCGACGAGCGTTCGGCCGGGCTCGAGCGGCGGGGCGGTCTCAGGGCTCGCTCGGACCGCCGATTCTCTCACGCGCGTCAGGACCGCCATGGGACACTCCTTTCTCGGAGCTGCATCGACGGTACGCGAGCGCCCTGCCCGCCGTTAGGGCCGGAAGTCCCGCGATCGGCCCGCTGGCTGTGACCTTCGTCCCTACCACGCGGCGTGGCCGCCGCGCAGAGTGGAACCGTCCCCGAGTGGGAGGTCGTTCGTGGACCAGCTCCCGTTCCCGCGCCGGCTGTCGGCGTCCGACAGCCTGATGTGGCGCATCGAGTCGGATCCGGTGCTCCGCTCACCCATCCTCGTGGTGGGGCTGCTGGATCGCTCGCCGACTCCCGAAGGCTTGGCAGCGATGATCGACCGCGCCGGGACACTCCTGCCGCGCCTGCGCCAGCGGATCGAACCACCGCGTCTGGGTCTGGGCCGGCCGCGTTGGCGCGACGGCGGCCATCCCTCGCTGGCCCACCACGTCCGTCGCATCCGGGCACCGGGTGGCGACCTCGACGCAGTGCTGGCCGTGGCCGAGCCCGAAGCGGCGGCCACGTTCGACCCGGCCCGACCACCCTGGACGCTAACGGTCGTCGACGGGCTGGAACGCGGCCGGTCGGCGGTCGCGCTGCGTTTCCATCACGCCATCACCGACGGTGTGGGCGGCGTCGAGGTCGCCGAGCTGCTGTTCGACCGGAGCCGCCGGCCGGCCGGCGCCGGCACTGCCACGGAAGCGGTGCGCGGACCCTCGCACCCGCGCGGCTGGCTCGACGCTCGCCGGCTCGCGGCCAGCGGCGCCGACACGGCCCGGCGCGCGCTGGCGGCCACCACCCATCCCGCCCCGACGCTGATCGCCGCTGCGAGGCTCGGTCGCTCGACGGTGCGGCTGCTCGCCCCCGCGACCGGCGGCGGCTCGCCCGAGCTGGCCGGCCGGAGCCTCGATCGCCGGCTCGCCGTCACCCAGCGACCCCTGGCGGCACTGCAACGGGCGGCGGACGCCACCGGTGGCACCGTCAACGATGTGTTGCTCGCCGCCGTGGCCGGGGCCCTCGCGGCATACCACCGAGCGCAGGGCCGGGCGGTGCCGGCGGTCCGGGTGACGATGCCGATCAACATCCGGCGGCCGGGTGACCCGATCGGCGGCAACCGGTTCGTGCCGGCCCGGTTCACCCTCCCGGTCGACGATCCCGATCCCGAGGCACGCATCAAGATCGCGGGGGCGATCGTGCGGGCGTGGCGGGCAGAGCCCGCGCTGGCCTCCACCGGTCTGCTGGCCGCGGGGCTCAACCTGCTCCCCGCGCCGGTCGTCACGCGGCTGTTCGCCGGCATGCTGCGATCGATCGACGTCGACGTGGTCGACGTGCCCGGGCTGGACCACCCCGCCTTTCTCGGCGGCGCCCGTATCGAGCGTCTCTGGGCTTTCGCCCCGCCGACGGGCGCAGCCCTCAGCGTGACTCTCGTTTCGCATGCGGGCGCGTGCGGCATCGCCCTCAACTGCGACCGGTGCGCAGTGGCCGACCCCGACCTGCTCACCAGCTGTCTGGATGCGGCGCTCGCCGAGGTGGTCGCCCTCGGCCGGCAGCCGCACGCCCCCGCTCGTTCTGGCGTGGCCGCCCGGAGGTCCGCATGACCGTCGACCGCCTGACGGCCCTGGACGCGAGCTTCGTGTGGTTCGAGCGACCAGGGGTCCCCATCCACGTCGGGGCCGTCGCGACCTTCGAGGCGGGACCGCTGCTCGACGGGAGCGGGAAGCTGCGGCTCGCCGAGCTGCGCGAGAACATCGCGGCCCGGCTCGATCCGCTGCCCCGGCTGCGGCGGCGGCTAGCGCCCGTGCCGTTCGACCTCGACCGCCCGCGGTGGGTGGACGACCCCGACTTCGACATCACGAACCACGTCGGCGAGGTGCGCCTGCCGCCGCCGGGCGACGATGCCGCGCTGCGCCGCGTCGCCGGCGACCTGCAAGGCAAGCTGCTCCCCCGCGACCGTCCGCTGTGGGACCTGCGTTTCGTCACCGGCCTGTCGGGTGATCGTGTAGGGCTGGTCCAGCGGATACATCACGCCTTGGTCGACGGCGTGTCGGGCGTCGAGCTCGCCACCCTGCTGCTCGATCTCGATCCCGATGCACCGCCGCCACCACCCCCGCCGCCCTGGTCACCCGCACGACCGCCCGATCCCCTGACGTTGTTCGCCGCCGGCCTGCGCGACCGATTGACCGATCCGGTGCGGGCCGCGCGCGCCGTCGCCGGCCTCGCGTTCCACCCCACGCGCGCGGTGCGGGCGGCCGGCATGGTCGCTCAGGGCGCCCGCGCCATGGTCGACGAGGGACTGCTGGCACCCCGCAGCTCGCTCAACGCACCCCTCGCCGGCGCCCGCCGCCTCGCCTGGGTGCGCGCCCGGCTCGACGAGGTCCGCGGCGCTGGTCGCGGGGTCGAGGCGTCGGTCAACGACGTCGTGCTCACGGCGGTGGCCGGCGGCCTGCGCTGGCTGTTCCTCGAGCGTGGCGAGCGGTTGCCCCCCGACCTCACGCTGAAGGCGCTGGTGCCGGTGTCGCTGCACGGCGCCGACGAGCACGGCACGCTCGGCAACCGCGTCAGCTCGATGTACGCGCCGCTCCCCGTCGGCATCGGAGACCCGCAGGGCCGGCTCGCCGCCGTGGCCCGCTCGATGCGGAAGCTCAAGTCCCGGCCCGAGGCCGACTCCATGGGGCTCGTCCTCGACGCGGCCAACGCGTTGCCCGCCGGCGCCGCCCGGTTGATCGCCCGGGCCGTCGAGCACCAGAGGCTCGTGAACCTCGTGGTGACCAACGTGCCGGGGCCACCCGTGCCGCTCTACGCCGGCGGGGCCCGCATGCTGGAGGCTTTCCCGGTGGTACCTCTCGACGCCAACATGACGGTCGGAGTCGCAGTGCTGTCGTACGACGGTGCGCTCACCATCACCCTGACCGCCGACGACCTGGCGTGCCCGGATGTCGACGTGTTCGCGGCCGGGATCGAGCGATCGCTGGCACAACTCGGAGTGGCCGCTGCGGAACCCCGGCAGTCGACGCCCGGACCGATGTCACTTGCCGCCCCCACGCCGGCCTGACCCGCGCTCGGCGTCGACACCCGAGCACCGCAACCTTGGCGGGCGGCTGTGACCTTCGGCCCGGCCGGCATCGACCGTCGCCCCTGCCCGGGGTCGCCCCGCGCACCCGATGATCGGCGCATGACGAGACCGCTCGATGTGCTGGTGATAGAGAGCCATCCTGGAGTTGCGGCGTCGGCCGTGCAAGCGCTGGAAGCGGCCGGGCACCACGTCCACCGCTGCTACGACGACGACAGCCTCGGTTTCCCCTGCCGGGCCGTGATCGATCCCGCCCAGTGCCCGCTGCTGCGCCACACCGACGTCGCCTTGCTCGTACGGGGCCGGGTTGCCCCCCGACCGACGGAGCTCGAGCAGGGTGCGAGCTGCGTGCTCCGGGCCGGTGTGCCCTTGGTCGAGCAGGGCCCCGACGCCCTCGACCGCTTCGAGCCCTGGCTGGCCGCTCGCGTCGACGAGAGCGTCGTGGCCACATGCGAGGCCGCCAGCGACGCGGCGCTCGGAGAGCTGCGACGGGAGATCCTCCGACTGGCCGCTGCGATCCTCTTTAATGCCGGGATCCCGGCCAGCAGAGCGCGGTGCCGCGTCGAACCGGGGGCGACGCGGTTGCGCGTGATGTTCGACCTGCCTGCAGCCGTCACCCCTGGTGTGAAGCAGGCGCTGGCGGTGCGGGTGCTCGACGCGGTTCGGGGCGCCGGACGCACGTTCGGGCCCGTCGAAGTGACCGTTCACCCCACGACCTGAAGCGGTCATTCCCGCCTGGCGAGCGGCGCCAGGGTCCCCGTTCGGCGGACGTGGGTCAACCGCGTCAGCCGAGCCAGACCTCGGGGGTGTCGATCTCCATCCGCTCGAGCATGACGAACACGGTGTCGGGCGTGACCGCCTTGACCAGCGCGGCGAGCGCGTCGCGCATGGAGACCACGCCGACGGCGTGGGCGCGGCGCGTCACGACCAGATGGCGCACGCCTTCGCGCAGCATCAACGTCGCCACGTCCATGACGGTGGCATCGAGCGGCACGGTCAAGGGATCGGCCGAGGCGATGGCGCCGACCTTGGTCTCCTGCGGCCGGGCGTCGGCCAAGGCCTGCGTGAGGTCGCGCTCGGTCACGATGGAGACCAGCTCGCCGGGCTCGCCGACGACGAGCGCCGAGATGTTGTGCGCCCGCATGATGCGGGCGGCCTGATCCAACGGTGCGTCGGCGGCGACGGCGACTGCGGGCCGCAGCCGGAGATCGTCGACCCGGGGCACCACGTGGTGCGCGGTTGTCTTCGTCATGACCTCATCGCGCCATCGAGCCCGGCACGCGGCTAGGGCCGATGGTCCTCAAAGCCCCCGCCGGTCGGCACCCAGCCCACGGAGGCATCGGCCGTTGGCTCCATTCAACCGCCGGAGCGTCCGACGAGCGCAAGGACCTTGGTGAGCGCCTCCGCGGGCCCGGAGCCGGTGTCGACGATCGTCGCTGTGGGCCAGGGATCCTCGGCGAGTCCCAGCTTGGCGGCAATTTCGGGGGTGGCGTCGGAGGGATCTGCGCCGGCCGCCACCCGTCGGCGGATCCGCCGCGCCGCCAGATCGGGAGGAGTGCTGCAGCGCAACTCCAGCAGCTCGGCATCGGTGCGCGCCGCGACC
>Ga0256867_10000937_pt1 | contig 11994 bp, 12 predicted proteins | sample RVTome_15_FD_185939 | JGI IMG/M metagenome (GOLD analysis project Ga0256867, IMG submission 185939) | Soil microbial communities from uranium-contaminated site in the Upper Colorado River Basin, Wyoming, United States - RVT150D86 (HiSeq) ... | reverse complement strand
CCAGATCGCCGGGATGCTCCGCGAGAAGGAGCCGCCCACGCCCTTGGAGAGGGAGCTGGCCCACGTCGGTCGTCGTCTTGGGGTGCTTGCCGGTGCGGTGGCGACGTTGGTATTCGCCTTGGGCCTGGTGCAGGGGAGACCCGTGGAGTCGATGTTCTTGCTGGCTGTCGCCCTGGCCGTAGCGGCCATCCCGGAGGGTCTGCCCGCAGTGGTAGGGGTGACTCTCGGTCTCGGTGTTCAACGAATGGCGCGTCTGAATGCGATCGTCAGGCGGTTGCCCGCGGTCGAGGCTCTAGGGGCTGTAACGGTCATCTGCACCGACAAGACGGGAACCCTCACCAGAAACGAGATCAACGTGCAGGAGGTCGCCGTCGACGGCAACCTCGTCACCGATCTCGAGTCCGCGCTGGATGACCCGAGGATTCGACGTTTCGCTCAGCTGGCCATTCTCTGCAACGACGCACGGAGCACCGAAGACGGGTGGAGGGGAGGCCCCACGGAGATTGCGCTGTCTCGGGCGGCCACCGCGCTGGTTGATCCCGCGGAGACCAGGGCGCAATGGCCTCGTGTCGACGAAGTCCCATTCGAGTCGGCTAGCAAACGCATGACCACTCTCCATCGCTCCAATGGCCGATATCTCGTTGTGGTGAAAGGTGCTCCCGAGGTTGTCCTGCCCGACTGTGTCGCCGTCGAGACCGGGTCGGGCGTCACCGATCTCGGTCACCAACAACTCAAGGAGTGGCTCACCACGGCAGAGGAGATGGCGGCAAGGGGTTTGAGGACCTTGACACTCGCCTATCGGGAGCACCACTCCGCACCGTCAGAACTCTCTTCAGGGAGTGATGATCTCGTTCTGGTGGCGCTCGTTGGCATGAGTGATCAGATTCGAGCAGAGGCGAGGTCATCGGTCGCAGAGGCAACCGGAGCGGGGGTCAAGGTCGTCATGATCACAGGCGATCACGAGACAACAGCCAGAGCCATCGCCGACGACCTCGAGCTGCTCGAGGGTCGTGAGGTAATGAGCGGCACACAGTTGCACTCCATCGAAGACCCAGTTTTTGAGGACCAGGTAGCCCGATTCGGCGCCTATGCCCGGGTCGACCCGAGCGACAAGGTGAGGATCGTCCGCGCATGGCAAGCGGCAGGAGAGATCGTGGCGATGACCGGGGACGGCGTGAACGACGCCCCAGCCCTTCGCATCTCCGACATCGGCGTGGCCATGGGCTCGGGCACCGATGTCGCCAGAGACGCCTCCGACATCGTCCTCGCCGACGACAACTTCGCCACGATCGTCGCCGCCGTTCGGAGCGGGCGGACCATCTTCTCCAACATCCGACGTGTGATCTCGTTCCTGCTGGCCGCCAATGTCAGCGAGATCGTCGTTGTGTTCGTGGGCTTTCTCGTTTTCAGCGGCCTGGGAGATCCGCTCCTGGCAACACAGATCCTCTGGGTGAACCTCGTTACCGACGGGCTTCCGGCCGTGGCCCTCGGCTTCGACCCTCCCGATCACCGAGTCATGCTCCGACCGCCCAGCCGTCGCCGATCTCTGCTCGACAGGACCAGTCAGCTCGCTTTGCTGGCACGCGGTGCCTTGTTGGGGGGCGTCGTCTTGTTGGCATATGCGTACGGAGTGGGCCGCGAACTCGAATGGGAAGTGACGAGGACTCTCGGATTCACGTCACTGGTTCTCGTCCAGCTCGCCTACACCTATTCGCTGAGGGTGATCGAGTCGGGGTGGAAGGAGGGACTGACCCGAAATGCGCTCCTTCATGGCGCCGTGCTGCTCTCGGTGCTGCTTCAGATCCTGGTCGTGGCAACGCCTATCGGGAACAGTCTGTTCGCCACGACAACCCTGTCCGTTGGGCTCTGGGCCTTGACCATTGGCGTGGCGACCCTCGGATTCCTGTTGGTGATTGCGGTTTCGCGTCTGATTCCGGGGTTGTCGACCCACGACTGAGGTCTTCTCGGGAGCATTCGCGATTCATGGCGTCATTAGCCTTGGGTCGTGGGAGCCGAGCGACCAGATATCCGTTTCACCACTACCGCAGACGGTGTCGAGATCGCGTTCTGGGAGATAGGTGCCGGTCCGACACTTCTCCTTGCTCAGAATCGAAGTCTGAGCCACGCTGAATTGGAGTGGGCGGTTCCATCAATGGCTGCCTTGTACCTCGAGTTGGCCCGATATTTCCGCTTGGTGAGATTCGATCCGCGTGGAGCAGGACTGTCGGGCGAGCCGCTGAGGGATGAGGGGGTGGCACTCGAGGGTCTGACCAGAGACATCGACGCGGTCGTAGACGCTCTCCACCTCGACCGAATCAACCTGGCCGGAGCCGTTTCGATGGGCCCTTCTGCGGTGAAGCACGCCGTCGAACGACCTTCACTTGTGGAGCGGTTGGTTCTCTGTGACACAGGTCCCAACCTGAGCGATCTCCCGCTAAACGCCTACGTCCGGGCGACCGACGCTTTGGTCGATCTCGGTGTCGTTCCCAGCCTGGCTGGCCTGTTCCCCTCGACGCCCACCGACGATCTGCCGGCGATGGAGCAGCTGATGAAGGGCTCGCTATACAACAGGTCGAGAATCGAGGCCCGAGATCTCAGGCAATTCGACGTGAGCTCTCTTCTCCACGAGGTGCACGCACCGACTTTGGTAATCAAATCTGCCCACAGTCTCTATACCGATCTCGCCGAGACGCGACGCCTGACCTCTGGCATTCCGGAGGCTCAGATGCGGATCGTTCCTGGGACGATGGCACCCTGGCTCGCAGACCTTCACTCCGTGGTCGAGGCGCTCGTCTCGTTCCTGACAGACAAACATCATCAGCTCGTCCGCACCAACGGCGATGAGTTGCGCACCGTGGTCTTCACCGATCTGGTGTCATCCACCGAGGCCCTGACCCGACTCGGCGACCATGAGGGACGTCGGGTGTTCCGTGACATCGAGAACCGGATAAAGGAGCTGTGCTCCACACATCGAGGACAGCTGATCAAGAATCTCGGAGACGGCTCGCTGATCACCTTCAGTTCGACGCAACGAGCGATCGCCTTCTCCATGGACCTCCAAGACGTCATGGTTTCGTCACCTCTGGGAGTGAGGATCGGCATCGCTGCCGGTGAGCCGATCGAGGAGGACCACGATGTCTACGGCGCTGTCGTCGTCCAAGCAAGTCGTATCGCTGACCTCGGAGACGCTGGAGAGATCCTCGTCTCCGATAGCGTCCGTCAACTGGCCGTCGGGAAGGGGTTCCAGTTCGAGTTGGAGGGCGAAACGACTCTCAAAGGATTCGACCTCCCCGAGCACGTTTGGAAAGTCACCAAGTCGGCTGTCGAGAGCCCGCGATCTTCCGACTGCTGAGCTCAGCCGCGAGTGTTGAAGAGTCACCTCGTGGCGAACCCGACGACGGCGCTCAGGATTACATGAACGGTGTTGTCGACGGTGATGAAGTGGGGATCGGCCTCACTGTCGACCTCGACGAAGTCGATGGCGGTCACCTTGGGGTGGGCGGCGCAGCGAGCGACACCTTCGGCGAGCTGACGAACCGTGAGTCCCCCAGGGCGTGACCCGGGACAGCCCGGGGCGAATATCCGGTCGAGGACATCGAGGTCCACGTCCACATAGATCCGGTCACACGTGTGCGACATTTGGGAGAGGGCAACGTCAACTGCTGCAGTCATCCCGATGCGGTTGACCTGGTCGACGGTGACCACCGTGATGCCGGCCTCGTCGCTATAGCGGCGGTATGCGGCCGAGTTGGCGAACGAGTGGATCCCGATCTGGACGACGTTCTGGCCGGGAAGACCATGCTCTTCGATGAGCCCGCGGATCGGAGTCCCGTTGGTGGGCCCTCCCTCGAGCGACCTGACATCGTGATGAGCGTCGAAGGTGATCACCCCAACGCGGCCCAGGTTTTCGCTCTCGGCGACCACCAGTGGTCGGGTGATGGCGTTGTCCCCTCCCAGGTAGAGCTTCAGATCAGCTGGCGGAAGGTCGCGGGCCAGCCGGGCTACCGCTACCGGCATCTCGTGCATGTCCAGGTTGGACACCGGCCAGTTGCCCATATCGCGCACTGGCAGGTCACCGAAGTCGATGTTCATCTCACCATGAAAGGTGGAAAATCGGGACAGGCGGTCGCGGACGACCAGCGGGGTCAGGTCGGCCCGGGAAGGGCTGAGCGATGCTCGAGACGACAGCACCCCCACGACCAGGAGCGAGGGGTCGTCGTGCTCCGAAGCAAGCCAGACACTGGCACGCGGCCAGTGAGGATCAACGATCGACATCGAGCATGGGAATGTCGACACCGCGCTCTGCGGCCACACGTATCGCCTTCGCATACCCGGCGTCGGCGTGACGCATCACACCAGTGCCCGGGTCATTGGTGAGCACCCGCTCGACCCGGAAGGACCCCTGGTCGGTGCCATCGGCCACCACCTGGGCACCCGCGTGGATTGAGTTTCCGATCCCCACCCCACCTCCGTGATGGACCGCTACCCAGGCCGCCCCCGACGAGACGTTGAGCATGGCGTTGAGGATCGGCCAGTCGGCGACCGCATCGGACCCATCGAGCATCGACTCAGTCTCCCGATAAGGGGACGCCACCGAGCCCGAGTCGAGGTGGTCCCTCCCGATCACGATCGGAGCCGACACCTCACCGGAGGCGACCAGTTCGTTGAATCGGAGCCCGGCGAGATGGCGCTCGCCATAGGACAGCCAGCAGATGCGTGCCGGGAGACCCTGGTAGTGGACCTTCTCCCCAGCCAGGGTGAGCCAGCGGGAGAGCGGCTCGTTGTCGGGGAACAGCTCCAACAGCGCCTTGTCGGTGGCGGCGATGTCGTCAGGGTTGCCGCTCAAGGCGACCCATCGGAACGGGCCCGAACCTTCGGCGAAGAGGTCGCGGATGTAAGCGGGGACGAAGCCGGGATAGGAGAAGGCGTCGCGGTACCCGGCGGTGAGGGCCTCGCCGCGGAGGTTGTTGCCGTAGTCGAACACCTCGGCCCCGGCCGTCTGAAAGCCGACCATCGCCTCGCACTGGGTGGCCATCGACTCCCGCGCCGACTTGATGTAGGTGTCGGGGTCGTCTTGACGGAGCCGCTCCGCCTCTTCGAGCGTGCGCCCGGCGGGGACATAGCCGTACAACGGGTCGTGAGCGGAGGTCTGGTCGGTGACGATGTCCACGTCCAGGCCCATCCCGAGCAATTGCGGGAAGAGATCAGCAGCATTGCCCAGCAAACCGATCGACAGAGGCTTCCTCGTCGCCTTGGCACTGGCAGCGAGTTGGATGGCATGCTCAACGTCGTCGGCCTGGATGTCGAGGTAGGCGGTCTCGAGTCGTCGGTCGATGCGATGCTGGTCGACCTCCACGCAGATGCACACCCCGCCGTTCATGGTGATGGCGAGTGGTTGCGCACCACCCATCCCGCCGAGGCCCCCGGTGAGTGTCAGGGTTCCGGCCAGTGTCCCGCCGAACTTCTTCTCGGCGATGGCGACGAAGGTCTGATAGGTGCCCTGGAGGATGCCTTGGGTACCGATGTAGATCCAGGATCCAGCGGTCATCTGGCCGTACATCATCAATCCCTTGGCCTCGAGCTCCCAGAAGTGGTCGAGGGTTGCCCAACGGGGAACGAGAAGGCTGTTGGCAATCAGGACCCGCGGGGCCAGGTCGTGGGTCCGGAACACCCCGACCGGCTTACCGGATTGGACGAGGAGGGTCTCGTCGTTCTCCAGCCTCTGCAGGGTGGCGACGATGGCGTGGAGCGACTCGATGTTGCGGGCGGCTTTGCCCCGCCCTCCGTAGACGACCAGGTTCTCCGGGTCCTCGGCTACGTCGGGATCGAGGTTGTTGAGGAGGCAGCGGAGGGCTCCCTCCTGGAGCCACCCCTTGGTGTTCAGTTCTGAACCGTGAGGCGCATGCAACGGAAAGGTGAGGTCGAGCATGTGGCCGTGGAGCCTATTGCTCGGGTCGCTTACTTGCGGAGCATGCCGTCGAGACGACGGGAGGCGACGGCAGCCCCGAGCAGACCCATGGCTGCCAGAAACGCCGCGTGGCCCAACATCGTCCAGTCGACGAAACCGAGGGTGAACCCGCGGAGCAGCTCGGTCCCGTGGTACAGCGGTGACAGTTTGGCCACGAACTGCAACACGGGCGGGTACACATCCAGGGGAAAGAAGGTCCCCGAGAACAAAAACAGCGGCATGGTCACCAGCGACACCAGATCGAAGTCCTGCCACGACTTCATCCAGGTGGCGGCGGCCAGGCCGACCGCCCCGAATGCGAAACCGATGAGGGTTGCCGCAGGGATGGCCAGGATCGCCCACCAGGACTGGGTCATCCCCAGACCGAACATCACCCCGACGAACGCCGTGGAGTAGAGCACGCCGCGCAGCAAGGCCCATCCGATCTCCCCGATCGCGATGTCCGACGGCTGCATCGGGGTAGTGAGGATCCCCTCGTAGACCTTGCCGAACTGGAGCTTGAAGAAGATGTTGAACGTGGTCTCGATGACCGAGCCGTTCATCGCCGAGGCGGCCATCATCGCCGGGGCCACGAAGGCGGCGTACGAGACCGACTGTCCGCTGGCCAGGGAGACGTCACCTACCAGAGCCCCCACGCCGATACCGACGGCGAACAGATAGAAGACGGGCTCGAAGAAACCGCTCACCACCACCTTCCACAGACGGCGGTATGCGATGTAGTTCTTCTCCCAGATCCGCTGCGCCCGGAACGGAGTGACTCGCCCCAGTGGAGTGATCCGCGACGGAGCCTGCACGCTCATGGGCGGATCCTCTCGTCGAGCCAACGGATCGACAGGTACAGCCCGGCCCCGGCCATTACCAGCAGATAGCCGAGATGAACCCAGAGCGGAAGCGAGGTGACGATCGACCCGTCGACACCGGGGAGGGCGATCTTCCTCACCAATTCGACACCGTGGAAGAGGGGTGTCGCATAAGCGACAGGCTCCAGCCAGTCCGGGAGCTGGCTGATGGGGAAGAAGGTCCCCGAGAATAGGAACATGGGCACGATCAGGAAACGGAACAATGTGGAGAGGCTTCGTCCGTCTTCCTGTCTGAGGGTCCAGGCGGTGATGGCCGTTGTGAAGGCCACGCCGGTGAGCACGCCGGGTGGGATGGCCAAGAGGGCAGGGCCGATCTCCAACGCGCCGAACAGCACCGCGATCACGGCGAACACACCGAGAACAAATGTGAGCCGGGCAACGCCCCAGATGAGACGTCCGAGAATGATGTCGGCCGATCCCAGAGGGGTGGTGATGGTGCCGTGGAAGTTCTTGCGCCAGATCAGACCGGCCATCACCGGGAAAGAGCCGTCACCCGCCCCGCCCTGCATTGCGTTTGCGGCGATCAACCCGCTGGCGACGAAAGCGAGATAGGGGATGGAGAGATTGTTGCCGGTGCCGTCATCGACCAGCTGCCCGAGCCCGGCACCCATGGCGGCCAGGAAGAAAACCGGGTTCACGAACGACGAGATCACCGTCCCCCGCCAGGTGCGCCGATAGGCGATCACCTCCGACTCGGCATAGCGAAGCGATCGGGAAAGGGTGGTCATCAGTCGATCAGACGTCGGCCGGTGAGACGCAGGAACACGTCCTCGAGAGTGGAGCGGCGGACCAACACCTGTTCAGGGAAGATTCCTCGGCTGTGCATCGCGTTCTGGGTCTCGTCGGCGTCGTCGGTGTAGAGCAGCACCCGGTCGGCCAGTACTTCCGACCTCTGAGCGAGCCCTTCGAGCTGTAGCACGGCCTCGTCCTTGACTTCACCGTCGAATCTCGCTTCGACCACCTCCCTCGGGGCGTACCGCTCGATCAGCTGCCGTGGCGACCCTTCGGCGACGATCTTCCCCTCGTCCATGACCACCAATCGGTCGCACAACTGCTCGGCCTCGTCCATGTAGTGGGTGGTGATGACGAGGGTGGCACCTTCACGCTTGAGGCGGTAGAGACGGTCCCAGAGGAGATGACGGGCCTGTGGGTCGAGACCGGTTGTCGGCTCGTCGAGGATGATTAGGTCGGGGCTGTTGATCAGCGCCCGGGCGATGGTCAACCGCCGTTTCATGCCGCCGGAGAGCGGCTCCACCCGTGAATCGGCCCGCTCGCCCAGTTGGGCGAACTCCAACAACTCCTCGATGCGGGGCTCGATCTCGGACCGCTTCATGTCGTGGTAACGGCCGTAGATGTAGAGGTTCTCGGCCACCGTCAGCTCCAGGTCGAGGTTGTCCTCCTGGGGGACGACCCCGAGCCGCTGGCGGATAGAGCGCCCATCCGTCATCGGGTCGATGCCGAAGACAGTCATCTTCCCCTCGGTGATCGGGCTGACCGAGGTGATCATCTTCATCGTCGAGGTCTTGCCCGCGCCATTGGGCCCGAGGAACCCGAAGGCCTCTCCCTCCTGGATGTCGAAGTCGATGGCATCGACCGCGGTGAAGTCGCCGAATCTCTTGGTCAGGCCGCGCGCCTGGACGAGTGGGTCAGCCATGACGGACGACGGTAACTCTCCAGTGGGACATATTCCCAAACGTTTTCGTGCGGGCCGGTGGAGGTGCCCGTGAAAGCTCCAGGCCAGTTCGAGGGGCGCTCAGTATGAGTTGAGTTTGACCACTTCAGCCGCGGGCTTGCGTCCCCCGAACCGGCGCGGCGCTGCATCGTCTGCGGGGTACCCAAGGGCAACTGCATAGCGCGCCACCGCTCCGTTGGGGACATCGACAGCGGCCGCTGCCTGCTTTTCACGATGGAGAGTGATCGGGCAGGAGGCGACACCGATGGCCTTGGCGGCAAGCATCATGTTCTGGGCGGCGCGGCCGATGTCGAACATGTTGCCCCCCTTCTCCTGGACAAGGACGATCGTCGCCACCGAATCCCTCACCGGCTGGGTGAAGTCTCCTGCGCCCGCCAGCTCTTCGAGGCGTTGTCGATCGGTGACCGCAACGAAGGACCACGATTGGCGGTTCTTCGAGCTCCCCGTCCACCGTCCCGCCTCGAGTATGGCGGCGAGATCCTCATCTGAGAGCGGATCTGGCTGGTAGTCCCTGATGGCGCGCAGGCCGAGGATGAAGTCGTAGGTGTCGGTCATGACATTGACACTACGTGTCGTTCGCGTCGCGCCCCTCAGTCAGGGCGCGCCTTGATCTCCTTGCCCGGCTGATGGAGCACGAGCTGGGTGCAGCGGAAGAGAGCAAGCACCTTCTCCGATCCTTCCATGGTGACGGTGACGTCCCAGACCTGAGTGGTTCGCCCACCGTGGAGCATCTTTGCCGTCGCCAGCATCGCCCCTTCGAGCGACGTCCCCAAGAAGTTGGCCTTCAGCTCGATCGTGGTGAAGCCGGTTCCCCCTTCGGGGAGGTTGCCGATGCACCCGTAGCCCGCCGCCGTGTCCGCCAGGGCGATCACCGCACCTGCGTGGAGGTAACCGTTGGGTGCCCCATGATGCTCGGTGATCTCACAACGCATCGAAGCCGAGCCCTCGTCGAGGGAGACCAGCTCGAACCCGAGATAGCCGGGAAGTTTGGTCGCGCCGGCAGAGCGTAGTAACTCCGCCACCTGGTCGCGTTGGGATTGATCATTCATGAGCAGGCGACGGTAACCGTGGATGCCAGGTCGCCGAACGATGGTTTCCCCTTCGCGAACAGCCACTGATAGGTTGGCCCGGCACACCACCCTCATAGGAGCATTCACCCATGCCCACGCCTCACATCTCCGCCGACAAAGGCGATTTTGCCCCGTCGATCCTCCTCCCGGGCGACCCTCGCCGCGCCAAGCACATCGCCGACAACTTCCTCGCCGAGGCGAAGCTGGTGACGGACGTGCGCAACATGCTCGGATTCACCGGGACCTACGAGGGCGTGCCGGTGTCGGTGATGGGAACGGGGATGGGCATCCCCTCGGCGTCGATCTACTGCACGGAGCTGATCAACGACTACGGCGTGGAGAGGCTGATCAGGGTCGGCTCGTGTGGCGCGGTGACCGAGAAGGTAGACATCCGCGACGTCATCCTGGCGATGGGGGCATGCACCGACTCCTTGGTCAACCGAACGCGCTACGGAGGGCTCGACTTCGCCGCTACCGCCGACTTCGGGCTGCTCCGGGCGGCGGCCGACGCTGCCACAGCAAAGGGGATCGAAGTCAAGGTGGGCAATGTCCACTCCACCGACCTGTTCTACAACCCCGATCCCGCAGCCTTCGATCGGATGGAGGGGATGGGTGTGCTCGCCGTGGAGATGGAGGCGGCAGGTCTCTACGGAGTCGCCGCCGAGCACGGTGGCCGTGCCCTCACCATTTGCACGGTCTCGGACCATATCCGCACCGGTGAGGCGACCTCAGCGGCGGAGCGGGAGAAGACGTTCGACGACATGGTGGAGATCGCTTTGGAGACGATCATCCTCGACACTGCATGATTTGATCAGGCGTGGAACACGAACTGCATGCTGGTCTTCTCGCCTGCCACGGCATTTACCAGGTTCACCACCTCAACGTGATCGGGGTGCTCTTGATAGGCACGCCAGTCGGTCTCTGAGGCGAAGTCGGCCACCAGCCCGAAGTCGGGGTTGCCTTCCCTGATGCCGATGTCGAGGCCAAAGCTGTAGCCGGCGATCTCCGGGATCAGGCCCGGAAGGGTGCCCAGCCCCTCCAGCATCGCATCTATCTGATCGTCCAAGACGTCGTCTCTGAACCGGACCATCAACACGTGACGGAATGTGCTCATCCCGAAACCATCCCTTCGTAATGGGTGTTTACAGCAACGGTCATTACCCCTATCCTGCCCTCTTCATGTCTGTGGACCGAGCCACCGTTCGACGCGCCGTCGGAGACGCTTTGCCTCTCTTCGTGCCTGCGGTCCCGTTCGCTCTGGTGATCGGTCTGGCAATCACCGAATCGGGCATCAATCCTCTGGTCGGCTGGTCGACATCATGGCTCATCTTCGGCGGTGCTGCCCAGCTCACCCTCATCTCGCTCATCGGCACCGGTGCCGCCATCGCCGCCGCCATAACAGCCGCGCTGGTGGTGAACGCCCGTCATCTCATGTACTCCGCTGCCTTGGCGCCGACCTTCCAGAAGCAACCGGCGTGGTTTCGATGGGTTGGCCCCTACATCCTGATCGACCAGCTGTTCGCCCTGTCTGTGATCGAAGAACACTCCGAACCGGCGATATTCCGCACCTACTACCTGGCAGCCGGTGCCACCTTCTGGACCCTCTGGCAGATCACCACGGCGGTGGGGCTGGCCATCGGCCCGGTGGTGCCGGAGGACTGGCACCTCGAATTCGCCGTCCCACTGCTGTTTCTCGGTCTCATCGTCCTCGGTGTCGACAAGCTTTCCAAGGTCGTCGCCGCAATCGTGGGGGCGGGCGTCACCTATCTCGCCGCCGGTCTCCCCAATAGAACCAGCCTCCTCGTTGGCGCGATCATCGGCATCGTGGCGGGGACGATCGTGGAGAGGCTGAGGTCATGAGCGCTCTCCTCGCCGCGATCGCCGTTGGCATCGGGACCTATCTGAGCCGAGCGATATTCATTCTGGCCCTGGCCAAACGGAGGATCCCCGACGCGGCCCTGGTAGCACTCCAATTCGTTGCTCCGGCGGTTCTGGCATCGCTGATCGTCGCCCTCCTCATCACCGAGGATGGGACCGTTGGCCTGGGTGTTCCCGAGGCGGCGGCCCTAGCCATCGGTGGTGGCGTCGCCTACCGAACACGCAACCACATCCTCACCCTCGTTGCCGGGATGACCGTGTTCTGGCTCGTCCGCGCCCTGGTGTAACCAGGCTTTATCCACGGGGGTCTGAAAGGTGCTGTTTCACCCGACAGGCTGACTAGTCCTAGGTCTAGGTTGGGTCCGCCGCCGGCAAGAGCAGTCAACGACGGCTGAGGAGGAACATGACAGACACGAGAGAGAGGCCGGCACCCACATCGGGTGGCTCCGGGCTCGATTCGTACTTCAAGCTCACCGAGCGAGGTACCAGCGTAGGCACCGAGGTGAGGGCAGGGTTCACGACGTT
>Ga0256867_10000932_pt1 | contig 11999 bp, 10 predicted proteins | sample RVTome_15_FD_185939 | JGI IMG/M metagenome (GOLD analysis project Ga0256867, IMG submission 185939) | Soil microbial communities from uranium-contaminated site in the Upper Colorado River Basin, Wyoming, United States - RVT150D86 (HiSeq) ... | reverse complement strand
TGGTTCGCCTTCGTCAGGGTCACGAGCTTCACGCCGACCCCTGGCTCCCCCGCCGCGGGCATCACCAGCAAGGAACCGGCCGGCGTCGGAACGTGGGTGCGGAGCTGGCCCTCGGACGGATCGCCGTCTCGGAACGCCACCTCGAGCGCGTCGATCGCGGCACGCACGGGAAGGCGCCGGAGGAGCTCGGGGCCGTCGACGAAGGGCACCGGCACGGCGCCCGCCTCAGAGCTCGCCGAGGTACGCCTGGCGCATCTGCGGGTTGTTCAACAACCCCTCCGCGGTGTCGGCGAGCACGACCTCGCCCGTCTGGATCACGTAGCCCCGATCGGCGATGCGCAAGGCCATGTTCGCGTTCTGCTCCACCACGAACACCGTGCGGCCGAGCTCCCTGATCGTCTGGATGATCTCGAAGACCTGCTCCACGAGAACCGGCGCGAGGCCCATCGAGGGCTCGTCCATCAGCAACACCTTGGGGTCGGCCATCAGGGCGCGGCCCATCGCCACCATCTGCTGCTCCCCGCCCGAGAGCGTGCCCGCCTTCTGCTTCAGCCGCTCGCGCACGCGCGGGAAGGTCTCGAGGATCTGCTCCCGGTCGCGTCCGATGCCGTCCTTGTCCTTGCGGAGGTACGCCCCCAGCCGCAGGTTCTCATCGACGGTCATGTCGGCGAACAGGCGCCGGTTCTCCGGCACCATCGAGATGCCGCGCCGGACGATCTCGGAGGTCGGGAGGCCCGAGATCGTCCGGCCCTCGAAGGTCACCTCGCCCTCGCTCGGCACCACGTAGCCCAGGATCGTCTTGAGAGTGGTGCTCTTTCCGCTCGCGTTCCCGCCCAAGAGGCAGACCATCTCCCCCTGATAGATCTGCATCTCGACATCGCGCAGCACGGCCACCAGCCCGTAGTGGGTCGAGACGTTCCTGAGCTCCAGGACCGGGGTGCGATCGGCGGTGGCGGTGTCGATCACCCGAGCTCCTCGTGCCGGCGCCCCAGGTACGCCTCGATGACCTGCTCGTCGTTGGCGACCTCGTCGTACGTGCCTTCGGCGATCTTCCGCCCGTAGTCGCACGCGACGACCCGATCCGAGACGCCCTTGACCACCCGCATGTCGTGCTCGATCACGAGCACCGTCAGCCCGAGCTCGTCGCGCATGCGCACGATGTGGTCCCGCAGCTCGAGCGTCTCCCGCGGATTCATGCCCGCGGTGGGCTCGTCGAGCATGACGACCGCCGGGTCGGTCGCCAGCGCCCTGGCCATCTCGAGACGGCGCCGATTCGCGTACGACAGCGCGAAGGCGGGCTGGTCCTGGCGGTATCCAGCCAGCCGTGACCCGAAGAACCCCAGGCACGCCTGGGCCCGCTCGCGGATCGTCTCCTCTTCCTTGCGGACCCTCGGGGTCCGCATGATCGAGCCGAACACGCCGGCCGTGCTGCGGCAGTGCTGGCCGACCATCGCGTTCTCCAGCACCGTCATGTTCGGGAACAGATGCACGGTCTGGAACGTCCGCGCGATGCCCGCACGCGTGATCCGGTTCGGGGCGAGTCCGACGATCGTCTCCCCTCGCAGGCGCACGTCGCCGTCATCGGGCGGATAAAGCCCCGTGATCACGTTGAACACCGTGGACTTGCCGGCACCGTTGGGGCCGATGATGGAGACGATCTCGCCCTCCGCCACGTCGAACGAGAGATCGTTGAGGGCGCTCAAGCCACCGAACCGCTTCGTGACGCCGGCGACCTCGAGGAGCGGGGTCGTCATCCCGCGCTCTCTCCCAGTGGGGAGGCAGCCGCCGCAACGTGTTCATCGGCGGCCACGTCGCCGGCCCACTTGTCCTGTTCTCGATCTTCCTCCTGGAGCTCGCGGCTGCGGCGGACGTTCGGCACGAGCCCCTGCGGCCGCAGGAGCATCACGGCGACGAGCGCCCCGCCGTACGCCAGCAGCCGGTATTCCTCGAACTCCCTGAGCAGCCCGGGAAGCCCAACGAGCACGAGGGTGCCGGTGAGGACACCGGGCAGGCTGCCGATGCCGCCGAGGATCACGATGCCCAGCACCTGGATCGAGACGAGCACGGTGAAGCTGGCCGGGGTGAGCGAGCCGATCTTCACGGCGAACAACGCCCCGCCGACCGAGCCGATCGCGCCGCCCATCGCGAACGCCAACAGCTTGTACGCGGTCGTGCTCACGCCCATGGCGTCGGCGACCTGCTCGTCCTCACGCAGGGCGGTCCAGGCTCGGCCGACACGGGAGTTCGCGAGCCGCCACGAGACGAACAACGCCAACACGACGAACGCGAACGCCAGGTAGTAGAAGTGCTTCGGATCGCGGAACCCGAAGTTCCCGATCGCGGCGTTCGTGATGTCGCGCATGCCGTTCGGTCCGCCGACCAGCGGGTCCAGCCACGGGCTGGTGACGAGCACGACGATCATCTCGCCGAGCCCGAGGGTCACGAGAGCCAGATAGTCGCCTCGCAAGCGAAGCACGGGCGCGCCGATCAACACGCCGGACAGCGCCGCGATCAGCACCACGACCGGGATCGCCACGTAGAAGTTCAGGTCCAGTGCGATCGCCGGTGCCGTCGATCCGACGAAGGTGTTCAGCGTAGCCCCCGTGAGCAACGCCAGCGAGTAGGCCCCGAGCGTGAAGAAGAAGACGTATCCGAGGTCGAGCAGTCCCGCGTACCCGACGACGATGTTGAGCCCGAGGCCGAGCAACGCGAACACCATGACGGTTCCGAGCACCTCGGAGATCACCGATCCCAGCACGTGCGGCGCGACCAGGACCGCCGCGAGCCCGGCGAGCGCGATCACAAAGCTGAGAGGGGTGAGCTTCGGTCCCTCGGCCTCGCGGGAGCGGCGCCCCGCGACCGCGCGTCGTATCGCATCGCCCTTGCGGTCCTTGAGCACCGACACGCCGGCCGACACCAGGGCGATCACCACCGCACCGACCCACGTCAGGCCGCGGGTGGTCTTGCTGTAGAGCCAATCCCGCTCGATGTCGAGCTGATCGAGGGCGATCGGCACGATGCGCTGGAGGAACCCGAAGAGCAGCGTCACCCACACGGCGGACCCGAGCGGCTTGCGGATCGCGTCGGGCAACACCCGGTACACGGCGCCGGCGATGCCTGCTGCGACGGCGATGGCCACCAGCAAGGCGGCGGCCACCGGCACGGGGCGCTCGCCGACCAGGAAATCCATCAGCGCCGGCGAGATGTTGAGGAAGATGGCGCGGATGCGCTCCACACCGAACACATCGACGAAGACCACGAAGGCCGCGAAGACGCTCCCGGCGACCACGCCCGCGACCGCGCCGAGGATCGCGGCCCGGCCTCGGTCGACGCGGACCAACGAACCCGACTCGAGCTTGGGGGCGGTGACGACGTATCCCGCGATCAAAGGTGCGATGAGGAGCATCAGCCCGGCGAACGTCACCTGGTCCCCGATGAGGTTGAGGTTCGTGAAGTTGCCGATCAACCCGACCGCCGCCAGGAAGATCGTGACGATGCCCCCGCTCGCGCCGACGCGCATGGCGGGCCGCATCAGACCTTCTCCGCCTCGCCCGAGCCCAGCAGGCCTCCGGGACGGAACACCAGCACGAGGATCAGCACCAGGAAGACGAACGCGTCGCGGATCGAGAACGGACTCGGGATGGAGAAGCCCGTGAGGAGCAGCGGGGGCCCGATCGCCTGCAGTAGCCCGAGCACGAACCCGCCGAGGGCCGCCCCGCCGATGCTGCCGATGCCCCCCAGCACCGCCGCGGTGAACGCCGCGATGCCCGGCTTGAACCCCATCGTGAACTGCACCTGCTGGAACGTGAGGGAGAACAACACCCCGGCGATCCCGGCCAACACACCCCCCACGATGAACGTGACGACGACGATCCGGTCGACGTCGATGCCCATCAGGCTCGCGATCTCGCTGTCCTCGGCGACCGCCCGCATCGATCGGCCGGTGCTGCTCCGATGCACGAACCATTGCAGCACCACCATCGACACGATGGCCACGACGAACACCATGATGATCACCTTGCTCACGGGGATACCGAAGAGCTCGACCGACCCTGCGAGCACGTCCGGCAAGGGATAGCCGTACGGCTGGGGACCGAAGAAGCCGCGGAACGCGTTCTGGATGAACAGCGAGGCACCGATCGCCGTGATCAACGGCACCAGCCTCGGCGCGTTGCGCAGCGGCCGGTACGCGATGCGCTCCAGCAACACGGCCACGACCGTCGATCCCACGATCGACACCACGAACAGGATCAGGAGCGAGAAATAGGGGTTCGAGTTCAGGAACCCGCTCTTGACGTAGGCGTCGGCGAAGAAGAACGAGATGAACGCGCCGGCCATGAACACCTCGCCGTGCGCGAAGTTGATCATGCGGAGGATGCCGTAGACGAGCGTGTACCCGAGCGCGATCAGCGCGAGGATCGCGCCCTGGCCGAGCCCGTTCACGATCTGGTCGACCCAGAAATCACCCGAGTACCGCTCGGCCGCCGGCAGGGTGAGCGTGCGGTACGAGCCCACCACGACGACGAACGCGATCGTCGCACCGAGGATGATCAGGATGATCCGACGCCACGGGAGCGTCGCGAACCCACCCACGCGCTGGACGCGTGTCTTCACGGCCCCGGAACCGGCCACGCCTGTGCGGCCCCCTCACTCGGACGTGCCCGGGCGGCCGCTCAGCGGCCGCCCGGGCATCGTTCCGTCCCTTCGTTCCGGGATCAGAGGACGTCGTCCAGCGACTTCGTTTCGCTGAACACGGGTTGTCCGTCCCCTTCCCCGCCTTCGACGGGCCAGTTCGGGCCCTCGAAGATGCCGATCGTCACGTCGGTGGCGCAGTCACCCAGCTCGGTGCAGGTGATGATGCCGGTGAGCCCCTCGTAGCCCGAGGTGGCGAACACCGCGTCACGCAGCGCCGTCCGCGGGATGGAGAGCGACCCGTCGTCGTTCTCGATCGCCACCTGCTCGATCGCGTCGAAGATCACGTTCGCCGCGTCGAACGAATGCGCGTGGAAGAACGCCGTGGGTTCGCTGCCGAACTGGTCTTCGTACGCCGGCAGGAACTCGTTCGAGTAGAACTCGCCCTCCTGGAACACCGAGATGTCCGGACCCGACACGAACACGCCATCGATCGCGTTTCCGGTAGCCTCGATCGTGTCGGGGCTCAAACATCCGTCGGACGTCATGATCGTGACGTCGGGCATGATGTCGGCCGCCTGCTTGATGATCAACGAACATGCCGCGACGAACACCGGCGCGTACAGCACGTCGGGATCTCCCTCGGCGATCGAGCGCAGGACCGGCTTGAAGTCGGTGTCCTCGGAGTTGACCCTCTCCGACGCGGTGATCGTGCCGTCACCGGCCTCGAAGTTGACCTCGGCCGCGGCGGTGAGACCCTGCGTGTACGGGCTCTCGTCGCTGATCGTGGCCATCGAGGTGGCGCCGGCCTCGTTCACCGCGTACTCCGCCACGACCGCACCCTGGATGCGGTCGTTGTGCGCGGTGCGTGCGTAGAACGGCTGGTGCGCCTCATCGGAGGTCAGCGCCGGGTTCGTGTTCGACGGCGAGAAGAGCAGGATGCCCTTCTCCGATGTGATCGTGTCGGCGATGCCGAGCGCGGAGCTCGAGCAACTCGTGCCGATGACCGCCGCGATCGACGGGTCGGCCGCGAGCGCGGTCGCGCCCGCCTGGCCGCCTTCCGCCGAGCACAGCTCGTCCTCGTGGACCCAGTTGATGTCGTGGCCGAGGAGCTGTCCTGCGGTGCCGTCGAACGTGCCGTCGAGGTAGTCGGCAGCCAGAACGGCGCCGTTCTGACTGTCCTGACCGAGCGCGGCGTCCGCGCCCGAGATCACCATCAACGTGCCGAGATTGATCGGCTCGCCCGCGGCGACCTCGACGGTGCCGAACTCGTCGACAGCGGTCTCAGTGTCGGTGCCTCCGCCACCGCCGCCCCCGTCGTCGTCGTTGGAACAAGCGCTCGCCACCAGGGCGAGCACGGCTACGGTGGCGACCACCGTGAGCCAGCGTCGACGTTTCATCGGGCCCCCTTCCCTTTCATCCATTTTCGAGACGGGTCGTTTGGTACCACATCCCGAAGCCTCAGGCCAATCACCTCGGTCCGATCGGCCCTCACGTGCATACGTGTCAGAGGTCCCCACGGGATGCCGCTAGGGTGGGATCATCGGTCGAGCGGGAGCGCGGAACGGAACGCCTCGACCAGGCCGATCGCGCCGTCGACATCGCCCTCGACCATCCGCGCCATCAGGGCGCTGCCCACGATGACACCGTCGGCGAAGGCGCTCGCATCGCCCGCCTGCTCGGGAGTGCCGATCCCCACGCCCACGAGGAGCGGCAGGTCCGTCATCGGACGTAGCCGGGCGACGAGATCCTGTGCGGTGTTTCCCAGCTCGTCCCTGGCGCCGGTGACCCCGTAGCTCGCGACGCAGTAGACGAACCCGCTCGCCCGGGCGGCGATCCCGGCGAGCCGCGCGCCTGACGCTCCGGGTGCGGCCAGAAGGACGACGTCGATGTTCCGTGCGGCGCTAGCTTTCCTCAGCCCTTCAGATTCGTCAACCGGAAGGTCCGGCACGATCAGGCCGGCAACACCGGCGGCAGCCGCCTCGTCGAGGAAGGTCTCGAGACCTCGCCGGAGCACGGGGTTCACGTAGGTCATCACCGCAACCGGGACGGGCAGATCGGCATCAGCGATCGTCGCCAGCACGTCCACGGGCCGCGCACCGGCGGCGAGCGCCGACGACGACGCCTCCTGGATGACGCCGCCGTCCATCACCGGATCGGAATGAGGCACGCCGACCTCGATCGCGTCGACCCCGGCCGCGGCGACGGCACGCAGCATCGTCGCATCGACGCCCGGGTAACCCCCCGTCAGGTACGGCACGAACGCCACACCCCCTGCCTCGCGCCGCGCGCGGAGCGCGGTCTCGAGGGCGCCCATCAGGCGCGTCGTTGGATGGCGGCGAGCACGGTGTCGAGGTCCTTGTCGCCGCGGCCGGAGAGACAGACGAGCACGCGCGAGCCCTCGGGGAGCGGCCGGCGCAGCAGCCACCCGATCACGTGCGAGGGCTCGAGAGCAGGCAGGATGCCTTCGGTCCGTGCCAGCGCCTGGAACCCGGCCAGCGCGTCGTCGTCAGAGGCGCTGACGTACTCCGCGCGTCCGGCGTCGTGGAGCCAGGCATGCTCGGGACCCACCCCCGGGTAGTCGAGTCCGGCTGAGATCGAGTGCGTCTCGACGACCTGACCGTCGGGGTCCTGCAGCAGGTAGGTCATCGCCCCGTGGAGCACGCCGGGCTCCCCCTGCGTGATCGAGGCGCAGTGCTCCCCGAGGTTCATGCCGCGGCCGCCGGCTTCCACGCCGATCAGGCGCACCTCGTGAGCGTCGACGAACGCCGTGAACATGCCGATCGCGTTCGACCCACCTCCCACGCATGCGACCACGACCTGCGGGTCGCCGTGGAGTCGCTCCGCGTACTGATCCCGCGCCTCGTCGCCGATCACCCGCTGCAGGTCGCGCACGAGCTGCGGGAACGGGTGCGGTCCCACGACCGACCCGATGATGTAGTGCGTGTCGGTCACCGTGGCGGCCCAGTCGCGCAGGGCCTCGTTCACGGCTTCCTTGAGCGTTCGGGAACCCGCCGTCACCGGTACCACCTCGGCGCCGAGGAGCTTCATGCGGGCGACGTTCGGGGCCTGGCGGTGGGTGTCTTCCTCGCCCATGTAGACCACGCAGGGCAGGCCGAGGAGCGCGCACGCGGTCGCCGCCGCCACGCCGTGCTGGCCCGCGCCGGTCTCGGCGATGATGCGTCGCTTCCCGAGCCGCTTGGCCAGCAACGCCTGGCCGAGCGCGTTGTTGATCTTGTGAGCGCCGGTGTGGGCGAGGTCTTCACGCTTGAGCCAGACGTCGTAGCCGAGCTCCCGGGAGAGGCGCTCGGCGTGCGTGATCGGGGTCGGGCGCCCGACGAAGTCGCGGCTCAGGGACCCGAGCTCGGCACGGAAGCCGGGATCGTTCCGGAGCGTCGTCCACGCCTGCGCGAGATCATCGAGCGCCGGGATCAGGACCTCGGGCACGTACCGGCCCCCGTAGTCGCCGAAGCGCCCGCGCGCGTCGGGCACGGCCGTCGGCGTCAGCGTGGCGTTCTCGGGACTCATGCGGAGCCGTCACCTCTCTCGTCGTCATCGACCGGGGCCGAGAAGCTGCGCGCCGCGGCTTGCGGGTCGCCCGAGCGCATCAAGGCCTCGCCTACCAGGATGGCAGACGCGCCGCAGGCGACGCCGGCCTCGACGTCGGCACGGGTGCGAACCCCCGACTCGAGCACTGCGATCCGGTCCGCCGGTACGCGGCCGAGCCGCTCGAGCGCGAGCGGTACGTCGACCTCGAGCGACTCGAGATCGCGTGCGTTCACCCCGATGACCTCCGCCCCGCTAGCGATGGCGCGGTCGAGCTCGTCGTCTGCATGGGCCTCGACGACCGCCCTCATGCCCAGATCGCCCGCGATTGCGAGCATCGCGGCGAGCTCACGATCGGTGAGACAGGCGGTGATCAGGAGCACGGCGTCGGCTCCGTGTGCCCTCGCCTCGATCACCTGCGCCGGATGCACCAGGAAGTCCTTGCGCAGCAGCGGCGATCGCACGACCGCGCGGACCGCGGCGAGGTCGGTCAACGACCCGAGGAAGTGCTCGGGCTCGGTCAGTACCGAGATCGCCGCGGCACCGCCGGCCTCGTACGCCATGCCCAGCGCGACAGGGTCGGCGTCGCCGGCGATCTCTCCGGCGCTCGGGGATGCGCGTTTGACCTCCGCGATCAGCGCCGGGGTACTCGCCCGGAGCGCCGCTGCGAAGTCACGGGCCGGCGGCCGCGCGGACGCGCGGGCGAACAGCGCACCCTCGTCCAGGGGATGCGCATCGAGCTCACGCCGAACGCCGGCCACGAGATCGGTGAGGAAGCCCATCGGGGCAGCGAGTGTAGTCACCCGGAACCGAACAGCTCGTTCAAGGGAAGGCCGCCGTCGAGGAAGGCGCGACCGACCACCGCACCCGTCGCGCCGGCCCGGCGGACGGCGCGCAGGTCATCGGCGGTCGCGATGCCTCCCGCGGCAATGACCGGGCGGCCGGCCCGCACCACTTTCCGCAGGGTGTCGACGTCGGGGCCCTCCAGGCTCCCGACCCGGGCGACCGCCGTCACCAGGAACGTGCGCGCCCCTGCGGCGACGAGCCAGCCCAGCGTGTGGACCAGGGGGAGGTCGACATGCGCCCGACCGCGAGACCGTATGCGATCGCCCTCGACCTCGATGCCGACCAGTGCGCGGTCGGCGAGCTCGGTGATCATCTGCGAGGCAACGGCTCCGTCGGCGAGCGCCCCCGAGCCGAGCACCACCCGGTCGGCCCCGGCATCGAGCACCGCCCGCGCATCCTCGACCGTGCTGACCCCCCCGCTCCCCTGCACGCGGACACCGAGGGCCGCGATCGCCCGCACGGTCTCGAGGTTGCGGGCCTCGGCGACGAACGCGAGGTCGAGGTCGACCACGTGCAGCCGCCGCGCACCGGCGGCCACGTACGCCCTTGCGGCGACGAGCGGGTCGCCGCCGAACGCGCCGGAGGGGGCAGGACCGTCGGTCGTGAACACGGCGAGCCTGCCGGCGGCGACGTCGATCGCCGGGATCAGCTCGAAGGTCATGCGTTTCACCCTAACGGCACCCGCTGGCATCATGGACGCGCATCATGACGAGATGGAGCTGCCCGTCTTCGCGCTTCACACCGTGCTGTTCCCCGAGGGAACGGTGACGTTGCGGGTCTTCGAGCCCCGCTACCTCGCGCTCATGGACGACGTCCTTCCGGCCGGCAGGTTCGTCGTCGTCGCGATCAGGACGGGCCAGGAGGTGGGTGGCGACTACGAACCTGATCGAGTCGGCGTGACGGTCTCGATCGACGCGCACGTCCGTGACGACGACGGCACGCATCGGCTCCGGATCGCGGGGCGAGACCGGGTCTCCCTGATCGCTCGGGTGCGGGACGACCCGTACCCCGTCTGGCATGTCGAGGCGTTCCCCGACGAAGGGGGCGCGGGCACCGATGACTTGGAGGCCACGAGGGAGGCGCTCCTCGCCTACCTGGAGGCCACGGGCGGCTCGGGGGGACGGCCGCCCGCCGTCCCGCACGACCCGGTCTCGGCCAGCTACGCGCTCGCCGCCGCCGTGCCCGGCTCGATCCCTGAGCGCCAGGCGCTGCTCGAGCTGCCCGGGGCCGGGGAGCGTCTCCACGCCGTGCGGGCGGTGTTCCGTAAGGAGGCGGCGCTCGTGCGAGCGCTCGGGGCAGCGGCGGGTGGCGCCAGCCTCGACGTGAACCCCAACTAGTCTGCGCAAGACTACCGGGCGGCGGTTCCGGCCGACTCGCGCTCCCCCCGGTCCGGGTCCCGCTCGAGCCGAGCGGCGCCGCCGCCGAGGAGCGACCCGAGCTCGCCGAGCAACGGCCCCGCAGGGTGGACGCGGTAGGTGCCCAGCTCGAGCGGCGTGACGCCGGTCGTCGACAGGAATCGCACCCGGACCGGCGCACCGCCCGGGTGGGCCTCGAGGAGCTCCTTGAGCCTGGCCAGCACCGAGGGCGTGCACGCCGACGCCGGCAGGTCGACCACGAGGGCCTCGGGTGCCTCGATCGTGGCCGCGGTGCCGAGGTCGGGCTCTCGGACCTCGGTCGCCCGGATCTGCAGCTCCCGCCCGCGAAGATCGATGCGCCCGGTCGCCACCACGATGCGGTCGGTCTCGATCATGCCCGGCACCGCCTCGTACACGCTGGGGAAGGCTACGACGTCGACGCCGCCGGCCAGTCCTTCGAGACGGAACTGCGCGTAGGGCTCGCCGCGCTTCGTGTACTTCCGCGCGACCGCCCCGATGATGCCCCCGATCGTGACGAGATCGCCGTCACCGAGCGACTCGAGATCTGCGATCTCATGAGAGCATTTGGCGGACAGGGCTTCTCGGACCTCGAGCAACGGATGGTCGGTGACGAACTGCCCGAGCATCTCCTTCTCGAGCCGGAGCAGCGTGCGCTTGTCGAACTCCTGGGCTTCGAGCACGGACTCGTCGACCGCGGCCGGGCCGCCCTCGTCGCCGCTCGCGCCGAACAACGAGAACTGCCCGGCGGCCTCGGCCTTGCGCTCAGCGAGGATCGGCCCGGAGACCTTGTCCTGCCCCACCAGCAGGCCCTGGCGTGTGTAGCCGAGCGAGTCGAACGCACCCGCCTGCACCAGCGATTCGACCACCCGCTTCGTGAGCACGCCGGGGTCGACCCTGCGGCAGAAGTCGGAGAACGATTCGAACCCCTCTCCGGCGCGGCGGGCCTCGATGATCTTCGTGACCGCCCCCTCCCCGACGTTCCGTACGGCCGACAGGCCGTATCGGATCGCCGCCACGTCGCCGGGTGCGGGGGCGAAGTCGGTCTCCGACCCGTTCACGTCGGGCGGCAGCACCTCGATGCCCATGCCGCGGCACGCGTAGAGGTAGTACGGCTTGCGGTCCTTGTCGTCCTTGACCGAGGTGAGGATCGCCGCCATGTACTCGACCGGGTGGTGCGCCATGAGGTAGGCGGTCTGGTAGGCGACGTAGCCGTAGGCACAGGCGTGCGAGGCGTTGAACCCGTAGTCGGCGAAGGGCACGATCATCTCGAACAGTTCGGCCGCGAGCTGCTGCTGGTAGCCCTTGCCGACGGCGCCGGCGATGAACTGTTCCTTGAACGGCATGAGCACGTCGAGCTTCTTCTTGCCCATCGCCTTGCGGAGCGTGTCGGCCTGGCCCATGGAGAACCCGGAGAGCGCGACCGCCACCTGCATCACCTGCTCCTGGTAGATCATCACCCCGTACGTATCGCGCAGGATCGGCTCGAGGTCGTCGTGCGGATACGTGACCTGGCGCCGGCCGTGCTTGCGCTCGGCGTATTCGGTGTGCAGCCCGTTGTTCAGCGGGCCGGGCCGGTACAGCGCCACGAGCGCCATCATG
>Ga0256867_10000931_pt1 | contig 11999 bp, 10 predicted proteins | sample RVTome_15_FD_185939 | JGI IMG/M metagenome (GOLD analysis project Ga0256867, IMG submission 185939) | Soil microbial communities from uranium-contaminated site in the Upper Colorado River Basin, Wyoming, United States - RVT150D86 (HiSeq) ... | reverse complement strand
CGCATCCTTCATCCGTGGCCCCAAGCCCGCTTTGCCGTCACTCACCCGAGGTGGGAGCCCGGTGCGCGAATCGCGCACGCCGGGATCTGTGCGGGGGGTGCTGGGTAACCGGCATCCCTACCGCGATTACCATTCAAGGATTCTTTCCGGATTGTTGCGGAACGCGCTTCGTAGGGGCGCGTTCAGCTGCGATTCGCGGTGACCGACAGCGCTTGAAATCTTGCAGCCGATCTATCAAGGAGGTCCTTGGCTTATGACTTCATTCAGCAAGGCAGCTTTTATTGCCGTGGTAACGATCGTGGCCGTGATGCTTTCGAGTTGTGCCGAAATGACCCAGACGGAACGGGACACCGCGACGGGCGCGGGCATAGGCGCCGCGGCCGGTGCAGTGATCGGCGGGATGTCGAGCGGGGGGCGCGGGGCAGCAAGGGGAGCGGCGATCGGTGCGGCGGTCGGCGCCGCGGGCGGCTACATCTGGTCGAAGAACATGCAGGCGCAGAAGAAGGAAATGGAGCAGGCGACCCAGGGCACCGGTATTGAGGTGTCCCAGACCGCCGACAACCAGCTCAAGCTGGCGATTCCAAGCGATGTGTCCTTCGATGTTGGCAAGGCCGACATCAAGCCCGAGATGCGCCCGGTGCTGGACAAGTTTGCCCAGAGTCTCACCACCTATCCAGGCACGGCGGTTCGCATCGTCGGGCATACGGACAGCACGGGGAGCGATGCAATCAACAACCCCCTGTCGGTGAACCGGGCTGCGAGCGCGCGCGACTATCTGGTGCAGCAGGGCGTTGCTTACAGTCGAATCGCAATCGACGGACGCGGCTCGCGCGAACCCATAGCGGACAACAGCACCGTGCAAGGGCGCGCGAGGAATCGGCGGGTTGACATATTCGTCGCCGAGCCCGCACCCGTGGCTCAACAGTCCTCGCAATGAGCCGGTAGCGGCTCGGCAGGCACGCTCGCCGAGTGACTTGATGGGTGGAAGGTGGACACGGTCCGCCCCGTTTAATTTCGACCACGACACCAAATCAACTTCTGAAATTCTTCGTGTCCTTTGTGTCAATGCTTTTATCAGCAATCGTGTTTTAATCGGGAACATACAGCCCGCGACGTTCGATGATGCGGGCGACGAGATCCAGCACCAGCGCGCACATGACGCCGAACGGGAGATAGCCCGCGTAGCCCAGCAGCGGCATCTCGAAGATATGAAAGCGCTGCGCGTAGGGAATGCTGTAGTGCCATTGCGCGAGGCTGCCAAAATTCCACAGCTCCCAGAAGAATCCGCAGACAAGCGCTGCGAGCGCCGGCTGCAATAACGGGCGCCAGTCGCCGCGCGCCAGCGGCGAGAGCAGCGTCTCACCGACGACGATCTGCTGCAGGCTGCACAGGACCAACGGCGGGCCGATCCAGAGCGCAGCGTAGCACAGGTCGGGTGAGACTCCGATGGCAGCCAGTGCGGCGATCCCGGTCGCAAATGCCAGCCAAGCGAGTGCCGGACTTACCTGAACCGGCGGCAGCGATAGCGCCTCGATACGTGGAAACTGTCGCAGCCACGCGAGCGTGCTCGCGATGGCGGGAAGGACGGTCGAGAATGGCAAGGCTGCCTGGAGGAAATAGTCCCAGTCGCTCGTTGCGTATACCCCGGTGTAGTACCAGTTGTTTACGAACTGATTGAGGTGCTCGATCAGCCACCAGAAGCCTGCGCTGACAGGGAAGAACGCGAGAAACCACCCCGTTCGGTGCGTCAACGGCGAGCGTCCCGTGCCGCGGAAGACGAGCGCATTCACCGTCAGCACGTAGCCCAGCCAGAGCGGCATAAAGGTGTGGCGCCGCCAGCCCGGCGCAACGAAGCCCTCCGTCCACGCGAGAATCCATCCGACAGCGATCAGGATCAAACCGAGCCAGCCCCACCACGGAAAGGCGCGCGACCGGCGCGACGACGGCTGTGGCTTCGCGCGAGCCAGCGCCACAGCATAGAGCGTCAACGCACCGAGCGCCGGGACTGACAGGAGCAAAAAGGCGCCCCATTCAAATGGCGCATGGGCCACCGTTAGCGTGCGCGGCGGGAAAGCGGTGTAGCGCGCGACCGATTGTCCCGCCGCGAACAGGCTGAGCAGCGGCGCGGCCCACACGATGGCCGTTCCCACAAGCAGGGTTAGCGCAGCTCGCAATCGCATCGATCTTTTCTCCCACCACCCCCGCCGCTTCGCGGCGACCCCTCCTCGGGCAGGAGGGGAATTATTTTCTCAGTCGAGGAACGCCGCGTATTCGCCGAGCTCGATCCGTGGGGGCTGGAACGTATTGATCACCGCATCCGGGTCCGCGTAGCCCATTGCCATGCCGCAGATCACGATCCAGTCTGCCGTGATCCCGAGCTCGCGCCGCACGATGTCCGGATAGCTCGCGATCGCCGCCTCGGGGCAGGTATGGAGACCCTTCGCGCGAGCGGCGAGCATGATGGTCTGCAGGAACATGCCGTAGTCGAGCCAGCTCCCGCGCTCGAGCTTGCGGTCGATGGTGAAGATGATTCCCACCGGCGCGCTGAAAAAGTTGTAGTTGGTGGCGCGGTAGGCCTTTGACTTCTCGTGCTCGCCGCGTCTGATGCCGAGCGTGCCGTAAAGTCCCCAGCCGCACTGGCGCCGGCGCGCGAGGTAGGGCTCTTCGATGGGATCGGTGTAGTAGTTGTAATCGCGCTGGTGCCCCGGCTCGTCACTTACGAACGCGCGCTGAATCGCGCCGCCGACGCGCGCGAGAGTCGATCCCGTCATCACGTGCACGCGCCAGGGCTGGATGTTCGAGCCGCTCGGCGCGTGCCGGCCGAGGGCGATGATTTCGCGCACGACCCCGATCGGCACGGGCTTCGGCAGATAGGCGCGGATCGAGCGCCGGGTGCGCGCCGCTTCGAAGACGCCGGGCGCGGGCTTGAAAATATCGTCAGGCATTCGGACCTCCCGTCGCGATGCTAGCACCGTCGCGAGAAAACGCATCAGCCCGCTGCTCCTGTCACCGTTTCTCATCACCAGAAGCCATCTCGAAAACGCCACTGCAGCCACGGAAACACACGGAAGTCTTGCGTGATGATCGCCGGCCTCCAATTCCTGTTCTTGTCCGTGTGATTCCGTGGCCAGTGAATTCCGGGTTTCAGCAGTTTTTTCGAGGCCGGTTCTGGTCAGCAGCCGGGGCAATGTCGCTCGCGAACGACATTCCACGGGCGGAAGTGGTACCACAGCGGAAAATGCGGTACGCTACGCCCTGCAACTCGCGCGCGCGGGCGGGTCTTCTATCGAGCGACGGGAGAGCATGGCGGCAAAGAAATACGACGAAAGCTCAGTCAAGAAACTGCGGGGCATCGAGCCGGTGCAGCGGCTTCCCGGGATGTATACCCGGACGAGCGACCCCACCCACATCATCCAGGAAGCGATCGACAACGCGGCGGACGAAGCCCTCGGCGGGCACGCCGACCGCATCGATGTAACGGTGCACCGCGACGGCTCGGTGACGGTGACCGACAACGGGCGCGGCATTCCGGTCGGCCTTCATCCCGAGGAGAAAATTCCCACCGTGCAGCTCGTATTCACCGAGCTCCACGCCGGCGCGAAATTTTCCCGCGCGGACGCGGACGCGGCGTACAAGTTCTCCGGCGGGCTGCACGGCGTGGGCGTCTCGGTGACGAACGCGCTCTCCGAGCGCCTCGAGGTCGAGGTCCGGCGCGAAGGCGGCGTGCACGCGATGGCGTTCGCCGACGGCGCCGTCGCCCGCAAGTTGAAGAGAATCCGCAACTGCGCGAAGAACGACACCGGCACCTCGGTTCGCATCTGGCCCAACACGAAGTACTTCGATTCGCCCAAGGTTTCGCTGCCCGATCTCGAGCGCATCGTGCGCTCGAAAGCCGTGCTGCTCCCGGGTGTCAAGGTGACGCTCAACAACGAAGGCGCCAAGGAGACGACGACCCGCACCTGGAGCTATCCGGAGGGGATGAAGGGCTATCTCGGGGAGCTGCTCGCCGACGCGCAGCCGGTCGCGCCGATCTTCGACGGCGAGAAGTACGTGCAGGATGGCAATGGCTTTGCGGTGGGGGAGGGCGCGGGCTGGGCCTTTGCTTTTGTCGAAGAAGCGAAGGGCTACGGTGAGTCCTACGCCAATCTCATTCCGACGCCTGCGGGCGGCACGCACGAGGCCGGACTGCGCGACGGCCTCTTCGAAGCGGTCAAGGCCTTTGCCGAGCACCACAACATGATGCCGCGCGGCATCAAGCTCCAGGCGGACGATGTCTGGTCGCGCACGATCTATTTCCTTTCGGCCAAGGTGCTGGAGCCGCAGTTTCACGGTCAGACCAAGGAGAAGCTCTCCAATCGCGACGCCGTGAAGCTCGTCTCGAGCATGGTGCGCGACCCGTTCGAGCTCTGGATGAGCCGGCATGTCGAGCATGGCCGCAAGATCTCGGAGCTCGCCATCCGCCAGGCGGTCGAGCGCATGCGCTCGGTGCAGAAGGTCGAGCGCAAGAAGTCCTCGAGCGTCGTCATCCTCCCGGAGAAGCTCACCGACTGCGAATCGACCGACACGGCGGAGAACGAGCTCTACCTCGTCGAGGGCGATTCCGCCGGAGGCTCAGCGAAGCAGGCGCGCGACAAGCGCTACCAGGCGATCTACAAGATGCGGGGCAAGGCGCTCAACTCCTGGGAAGTGAAGCGCGAGCTTCTCTTCTCTAACGCGGAGATCCACGATATCGCCGTAGCGATCGGCGTCGACCCCCATGGCGAAGGCGACGAGCCGGACCTCTCCGGCCTGCGCTACGGAAAGATTGCCTCGCTCACGGACGCCGATGTCGACGGCGCGCATATCTCGGTGCTGCTCCTGACACTCTTCTACCGCCATTTTCCGAAGCTGATCGAGCGCGGCCACATCTACATCGCGTGTCCCCCGCTCTACAAGGTGGACCTGCCGGGCCACGGCAAGCGGCCGGCACGCAAGGTCTATGCGCTGGATGACGACGAAATGAAGTCGATCCGCGACCGCGCGCGCGATGACGGCATCCGCCCCGCCGCGATCTCGGTCCAGCGCTTCAAGGGCCTGGGCGAGATGAACCCGGAGCAGCTGTGGGAGACAACGCTCAACCCGGACACGCGGCGCCTGCTGCAGGTGCGGATCGAGGACCGCGACAAGACCTACGCGATGTTCAACATGCTCATGTCGCGACGGGAGGCGGAGCGGCGCTGCGCCTGGATGGAAGAGAAGGGCGACCAGGTCGAGGCTGACGTCTGATGGATACGAGAACGCGGAGCAGGAGCCGCAAGCAGGGCGACGCGACGCTCGATCTCTTCGCGGCGTCGGGCGGCGGCGGTGCACGCAAGCCGGCAGGCGCGGGAAGCGCGGCGGGCGACGACTCCATCGACATGGCGACGTTCGCCGAGAGGAGCTATCTCACCTACGCGATGAGCGTCGTGCGCGGGCGCGCGATACCAAACGTCGAGGATGGCGAGAAACCGGTCCAGCGCCGCATCCTCTACGCGATGCACGAGCTGGGGCTCCGCCCGGGCGTGCAGCACAGCAAATCCGCGCGCATCGTCGGCGAAGTCCTCGGCAAGTACCACCCGCACGGCGACGCCTCGACCTACGACGCGCTCGTGCGCATGGCGCAGGATTTCTCGCTGCGCTATCCGTTGATCGACGGCCAGGGCAATTTCGGCACGCAGGACGGCGACTCGGCGGCGGCCTACCGCTACACCGAGGCGCGGCTGACGCCGATTGCCGATCTGCTGCTCTCTGAAATCGACCAGGACACGGTCGATTTCATGCCGAACTACGACGGCCGCCTGAGAGAGCCGGAGCTGCTACCGGCGCGCCTGCCGCTCCTCCTCTTGAACGGCGCCTCGGGCGTCGCGGTGGGCATGGCCTGCGAGCTGCCCCCGCACAACATGCGCGAAGTGGCGGAAGCCGCGGTGCAGGTGCTGCAGCATCCCCGGACCACGCACAAGGCCATCATGGAGATCATCCAGGGGCCGGACTTCCCCGGCGGGGGCCAGATCATCAGCACGCGGCAGGCGATCCTGGACGCCTACCGCACGGGACGCGGTTCGCTGCGCGCCCGCGCCCGCTGGAAAGTCGAAAACCTCGCGCGCGGTCAATGGCAGATCGTCGTGCACGAGCTGCCGCCGACCACCTCCGCGAAGCGGGTCATGGCGGAAATCGAGGAGCTCACCAATCCCAAGCCCAAGGAACGCGGCGGCAAGGTCAGCGCGGCGCAGAACAATCTGAAGCAGTTGATCCTTGGCGCGCTCGAGAAGGTGAATGACGAGTCGGACAAAGCGAACCGCGTGCGGCTTGTCCTCGAGCCCCGCTCCTCGCGCCAGGACCCGGAGGAGTTCATGCGGCTCATGCTCTCGCACACGAGCCTGGAAGAGAACTTCTCCGTCAACATGGTGGTGCTCGGGCTCGACGGGCGCCCCGGGCGCAAGGACATCCGCCAGCTGCTCGAGGAGTGGGTGCAGTTCCGGGTTACGACGGTTACGCGGCGAACGAAGTTCCGGCTCTCACAGGTCGAGCGCCGCCTTCACATCCTCGAAGGCCGCAGGACTGTCTTTCTCAACATCGACAAGGTCATCAAGCTGATCCGCGGGTCCGACGAGCCCAAGCCCGTGCTGATGAAGCAGTTCAAGCTGACCGAAGTCCAGGCGGAAGACATCCTCGAGATCCGGCTGCGCCAGCTCGCGCGCCTCGAAGGCATCAAGATCGAGAACGAGCTGAAGGAGCTGAAGAGCGAGCGCAAGGACCTCAAGGCGCTGCTCGGCAGCGAAGCCGAGATGAAGAAGCTGGTCGCGAAGGAGATCCGGGACGACGCCAAGCAGTTTGGAGATGGACGGCGCACCGCGATCGAGGAGGCGGGCCGGGCCACGTTCGAGCAGCAGGTAGTGGACGAGCCGCTGACTGTCATCGTCTCGCGCAATGGCTGGGTCCGCAGCCGGCAGGGGCATGGCCTGGATCTCTCGGGCGTGACCTACAAGACCGGGGACGGCCCGTACGCAATCATCGAGACCCGCTCGGTGCACTACATTGCGCTCGTCGACTCGACCGGCCGCGCCTTCAGCGTGCAGGCGGCGGAGCTCCCGGGGAGCCGCGGCGACGGCGTGCCGCTTTCCTCGCTCGTCGATCTCGCGCCCGGGGCGCGGTTCTCGCAGGCCGTTGATGCGCAGCCCGGCAAGCGCTACCTGGTCGCCAATACCGCCGGATACGGCTTCATCGTGAAGTCGGAGGAGCTCCTCTCGCGCGTGCGCGCCGGCAAGGCCTTCATGACCGTGCCGGAAGGGGCGGACGTCGTGCGCCCGGCGCTCGTGCCCGAGAAGCCCGAGATGGCGGTTGCGTTCTCCGAGAAGGGCCGAATGCTGCTCTTCCCGGCGACGGAGTTGAAGGAGCTCGCGCGCGGCCGCGGCATCACGCTCATGGGCCTCGACAAGGGCGAGAAACTGGTTGCGGTCGGCTTCGCCGACTCGAAGTCGGTCACCGTCATCGGAAGGTCGCGCTCGGACAAGGAGCGCACGGTCACCGTCAGTGGCGAGGCTCTCCAGAAGCACATCCTGCACCGCGCCCGAAAGGGCTGCCTGCTGCCCGGGCGCCTGAGGCCTCTCGGCGTCCAGAATTCGTGACGCGTGATGGGCGGAGTGACGCCAGCGTGTCGTTCATCACGCTGCGCCTCCTGCAACGTCCACTATACGGATTAATTAGCAGGTTCGTTCCTGTTCTAGCAGTCCGGGACGCCTTATAAGTTATATTTTCTAAACAATACATGATCAAAATAACATCCGACGCAGTGCAACATTTGTCATACTTTCAGCTCTAATATATCGTATAACATATTGAACAGTAATATAAGTGTCGTCATACGTCGACGCATAACCGGAATCGGATTGGAGCAAACGTGAAAAGCACTGTGAAGAGCGAAACTAAAATATACGATCTTTTGAAGGACGTCCAATTTACGGAAGTCGAACGCTGGAGAGCCCGCGGCTACGCGGCACGCGCGGAGTATCTGGTGGATCTGCTTGTCGCGGCCGTGCGCGGTCTGCGCTCGCTCGGGCACGCCATCGAGCGCACCTCCCGTCTTCCCGCCCGGACGGCGCACTAAGCGCGCCTCTCAAGCTCGATCAAACTTAACGCCCAGGCGCACCGCCTCGAATAGAGGCGAGCGCTTGGGCGTTCTTGCGTACACCCAATGCAAAAGCTGAACCGGCATGACGCCAAGAATTCTTAACAAAAAGCCAGGAAGCGCGCGATCACTCCTCGCTCCTGACCCTGCCGCGAGGCTCGATGCGGTGTATGGCCCGGCGCTATGATCTTGGTTTCGCAGAGAGGCAATGAAATGTCGCCAGGCGAGGAAGGCGCGCCGAATTTCAAGGTGCCGCCGCTGAGCTGCGATGCCCATTTTCATGTGTTCGGCCCCGCCGAGCGCTATGCGTTCAGTTCGGATCTTCGCTATAAGCCGCCGCTCGCGCCACTCGAGGACTACCTCGAGCTTGCCCGTCACCTCGGCATCGAGCGCTACGTCTTCGTCCAGCCGAGCGCCTACGGGCGCGACAACGCCTGCCTGCTCGATGCCCTTCGCGCAGTCGGCGAAAAGTGCCGAGGAATCGTGGACATCGACGAGAATATTCCCGACGCCGAGCTCGGCCGCTTGAACTGCCTGGGTGTGCGCGGCGTGCGCGTGAACGTGAACCCGATCAAGCCGCCCGAGCCGGGATTCTCGAAGACGATGCTGCCGCGCATCGAGCGGCTGGATGCGCGCTGCGCCGAGATCGGCTGGATGCTCGATTTCCTGGCACCCGGGTGGCTCACGCAGGAGCTGCTGCCCACGCTGGCGAAGCTCAAGGCCGCCTGCACCGTCGCACACATGGGAATGTTCCTGGCGCGCGACGGCGTGAATCAGCCGGGCTTCCGGCAGTTCCTGGATTTCCTGCGCAAAGGCCCCGGCCGGTGCTGGGTGAAGCTCACCGGCGTCTACCGAATGTCGGTGACGCCGGGCTTCAAAGATGCCGACCCGTTGGCGCGCGCGTTGATCGCTACCGTTCCCGACCGCCTCATCTGGGGCAGCGACTATCCCCACCTTTCCTTCGCGGACAAGGTGGGCTCCGTCGAGCTGTTCAACCTGCTCGGGCGCTGGGCGCCGGATGAGGCGATCCGGAGAAAGGTCCTGGTGGATAATCCTGCTCGTCTCTTCGGCTTTCAAACCCCGTGATGGGTGATGAGTGATGGGTGGCGAGTGCTATGCTTGTACGCGTCGGGACTGACGCGTCACGGATCACGGAATACAGCGCTTAGGTGAGGAGCTTTCCCATGAGGCGTTTGCTTGCCATCCTTTCGCCTTGCGCCATTTGTCTGGTCGGCGCGGCGGCGTTTGCGGGAGCGTACTTCGAGCGGGGCGGAGCGGCGATCGATGGCTATGATCCTGTCGCCTATTTCAAGGAGATGAAGCCGGTCAAGGGCTCGCCGGACTTTACGGCGACGCACGAAGGCTCCACGTTCCGGTTTTCGTCTGCGGCAAACCGCGACGCCTTCGTCGCGGACCCCATCAAGTACGCGCCGCAATACGGAGGGTTCTGCGCCTACGCGGTGGCAAACGGCTACAAGGCCAAGATCGAGCCCGATGCCTTCACGATCGTCGAGGGCCGGCTCTATCTCAATTACGACCAGAGCATCCAGCGGCGCTGGCGCCGCGACATTCCCGGCTACATCCGCAAGGGCGACCGCAACTGGCCGGAAGTGTCGAAGAAACCGTTTCCATGAGGCGAGTCGCGAGCAAGCGGTGAGAGGCAAGGAGTGACAACAAGGGAGCGAGGCAATGGTGAAGATTGAATTCCACGACCCATCGGGAAGCCTGGAGGTCACGACGCCGCACGCGCCGCGGCTCCAGACGCTCGAAGGCAAGCGCATCGGGTTCGTCAGCAACGAGCAGTGGCAGGCCTACCGCATGCTGCCGTTGCTGAAGGAGATGCTGGAGGCGGATTTCCCCGGCGTCCAGGTCCTGCCGCTGGATTCGTTTCCGCAGGGCAACACGCTGATCCCGACGGAGGAGACGGCGGCGCTCGTCAGGAAAAGCGGGGCCGACGCCGTCATCGTCGGCAACGCGGCTTGAGGGTCCTGCGCCACAGCATGCGGCCGTGCAGCCGCTAGGATCGAGACGCTGGGAATCCCGACCGTCACGCTGACGCGGACGGATTTCGTCGGCGTGATGAAGAATGCCGTGTCGGGCCTCGGGCTCGCACCTGATGCAGCGATGGTGACGTTCCCCATCGAGCTGTTCCTCCCGGGAAGCGACATATCGCCTGTTCGCGCGCGCAAGCGCGAGTTCTATGACGGGCTCACGCGCTGGAAGTCGGACTTCGCGCAGGCCGCGCCGGGAGCGAAGCCGCTGCTCTCCGTCGAAGGTGCGAGCTACGAGGAGGCGCTCTTCAGGGCCAACAACCTGATGCTGACCAGTCTCTGGGGCGACGGCCTGCCGCTCTGGCCCGCGACGCGCGAGCGCGTCGACTGGATCCTTCAGGGCTCGACGCTTCCGCGCGATCACAGGCTCGGCAGGTTCCCGCCGCTCGGGGGCATCACGACTGTCGAGACCTGCGCCATCGCGCTCGCCATGGCGGGCGGGCGCCCCGAGTATCTGCCCGTCCTCGTCGCTGCGGTCGACGCCTGTCTCGACAAGGAGGCGGGCTTTGATCAGTTGCAGGCGACTTCCGGGGGTCCTTTCCCGGCCGTCATCGTGAACGGCCCCATCCGCAAGCAGATTCGCGTGAATTCCGGCTTCGGCTGCCTTGGGCCCGATCCGCAGCGCCCCGCAGGTGCGAGCATCGGGCGCGCGCTGCGCCTGTTGCAGCAAAACGTCGGCGGTGCACTGCCGGGCACGGGCACGATGGCGATCTACGGCGCCATGCGCTATACGAACGCGGTGTTCGGCGAAGACGAGGAAAGCCTCCCCGACGGGTGGCTTCCCCACGGGACGGAACGCCACGGCTATACGCCCGGCACCAACTCGATCTCCGTCGTATTCGCGAGCGGCGTCACCAACATCCGCCGCCGCGGTGCAAAGAAAGAAACGCCCGAGGAAGACGTGCTGAACGGTCTCCACCGGATGGCCGATTTCATGCGCGCGCCCAACCTCGCGGTGCTGGCGGGCTACGAGAAGGGCACGCCGGGGATCATGATTATTCCCCCGGTGGTGGCGCAGACCATGGCCGGGCAGGGCTGGACCAAGGGGTCGGTGCGCGAGTTCCTCTGGCAGCACTCGAAGATTCCCGCGGAGCAGCTGCGCCGCATTGGTGGCCGGGCGTGGATCGAGATCGACGCCAATCCGGTGACGCGCGAGAGCATCGACCTCGACCCGTGGCCGATCTGCACCAGGCCCGACAACATCGTGTTCCTCGTCGCCGGGGGCTCCCATCCGACCCACAGCCAGTGGCTGCAGGCCCACTCGCCAAGTGTGACGGGGCGCGTAGTCACGCTGCCCGAATCGTTCGAGCGCCTGCTGGCGGATGCCGATCGCGACCTCGGTTGCGGAGACGACGTCTGCCGCGTCTGACCAGGGATGAGGGATGAGGGCGGAAGGCGTGACCGGTTACCGGTCACGGATAGCCGGTCACTTAAAAAGAGGAGGAGGGATGGATCTGGGAATCAAGGGCCGCTCGGCGATCGTGACGGGCGGCAGCCGCGGGATCGGGCGCGAGACCGCAAGACAGTTTCTCGAGGAGGGAGTGCGCGTCACGATCTGCGGGCGCAACAAGGAGACGCTCGAGAAGACGCGCGACGAGCTTGCCAAGTCGACAGGCGGAGAGATCCAGAGCGTCGTCGCCGACACGACGAAGGAGACCGACATCGCGCGCCTCGTGGAAGCGGCCGGGCAGAGGTTCGGCACGGTCGACATCCTGGTGAACAACGCCGGGCAGATGTACTCGGGACGCTTCGGGGTGATGAACGACGCGGGCCTGAAGGAGCAGTTCGAGACCAAGATCTTCGGC
>Ga0256867_10000930_pt1 | contig 12001 bp, 12 predicted proteins | sample RVTome_15_FD_185939 | JGI IMG/M metagenome (GOLD analysis project Ga0256867, IMG submission 185939) | Soil microbial communities from uranium-contaminated site in the Upper Colorado River Basin, Wyoming, United States - RVT150D86 (HiSeq) ... | reverse complement strand
CTCATTGCTGTGGCAGGCGACCGAGCTGGCACCCTTGTTCGGCGCGCCCGTACCCGACATCGCCTTGCAGAACGGGGGCGGCATCCGCAACGAGTCGGTGATCGGCCCCGGCGACGTCTCGGAGCTCGACACCTTCGACATGCTCCCGTTCGCGAACTTCGTGTCGGTGGTGCCCGACATCCCGGCCGAGCAGCTGAAGGAGCTGCTCGAGAACGCGGTGTCGAGGGTGGAGTTCGTCGACGGCCGGTTCACGCAGGTGGCCGGCCTCTCGTTCAGCTGGGATCCGGACGGCACGCCCCAGATCGTCGACGACGCCGGCACGGTGCTCACCCCCGGATCGCGGGTCGTCGACGTGACGCTCGACGACGGCACGGTCCTGGTCGAGGACGGAGACGTCGTCGCCGGAGCGCCGGCGGTTTCGATCGCCACGATCGACTTCTCGGCGCGAGGCGGCGACCAGTACCCGTACCGCGGCGCGCCGTTCACGACCCTCGGGGTCACGTACCAGCAGGCGCTGCGCGCCTACATCGAGACCGGGCTGGGCGGGTCCATCACCGCCGAGGACTACCCGGAAGGCGGGGAGGGCAGGATCACGAGGCTTCCGTAGCCGGGCGCTCGAGCGGGCCGGCCTCAGGGCCGGCCCGCGTCTCCGGGCCAGGACACGTCCCGAGCAACGTCGCCTCAGTGAAGGCGACGTTGGTGTCCCGTCGGGACCACGGTGGTCCCGACCGCGCGAAGCGTGAGGATCGGTTCCTCGAGGAACTCCGCCGCGCTCTCGTTGATGTCGGTGCGCGCCGCGCCGATCTTGTGGATCTCGAACTCGCAGCGCCGGGAAGTGTTCCCCACGCTCACGATCCGCCCGCGGGCCTCGATCCAGTCGCCCGCGTATAGCGGGGCGAGGAACTCCACCGACTCGTACGCGCGGAACAGTCCCTCGTCGCCGTCGTAGCGCATAGCCAGCTCGGTGATCAGGTCGCCCACGATCCTCAGCTGGGTGGCGCCCGCGACGAGGTTGCCACCGTAGTGGGCGTCCTCCTGCCCGAGGCGCAGGCGGATCAAGGATGTGGGCAAGTCATCGGACATCGGTCGCAGCCTCCTGGTCGGTCACGACGGCGTCAGCCCCTCTGCGGGGCCGCGGGCCGGTCGGGGATCACCTTGCCGTGGCGGACCCCACGCGCCGGCACTCGAACCTCGGTGCCGTCCTTCTTCCGCACGAAGTACGTCTCGGCCTCGCGGTCCCAGCGCTCGAAGACGCCGACGGCCTCGCTGGTGAACCCGTTCGGAAGCTCGAACTGGAAGGTGACCCGCGAGCCGATGTCTTCGGGGCGCACGAGGTTCGTCGCTGCGTTCGGCCCCGGCCGGGGGAACGGGTGCAGACGCTCGGGCTCCGGTGCCGCCGCGGACGCGGCCGCGAGCCGCTCTCGCTCCGCCGCCGCGGCCTTCCTCCAGGTCCGGTTGAGCCCCGCTTGCAGGTACGAGCCTCCGACGAAGGCGGCGACGACGTAGAGGAGCAGCGCGAGCCCCGCCGACGAGGACTCCACCCCGGCCTGCTCCTGGGCTGCGATCACCCGCCGTCCCGTATGAAGGAACCCGGTCCATCCCACCAGCACGAGCACCGCGGCGACCGCGAGCAGCCACCACACCTCGGTGAATACGGCGAGCACCGCGAGAGGCGCCGCGAGGAACAGCCCCACGATCGCCAGGGTGGCCACGAGGGGACGGATCGAGTAGTTCCGCAGGTACATGCGGACGTCGTCGTTGGCCCGGTAGTACCAGTACAGCCAGTAGAGACCGAGGGTGACGACGCTGAGGGCGAACACGGCGATCGGCCGCACGAGGCGGTAGGTGCGCCCGTCGATCGTGACGTCGGTGGCCATCGGGGCGCAGGATAATCGAAGGCCCGAGGGCTCAGCCCCCGCCGGCGGATCCGTCGGCCTCCATCATGCCTCCGATTCCCTGCGCGAGGCCATCATCGCCCCGGCGATCACGAGCACGATGCCGCCGATCGAGAGCGCCTGCACGGTCTCGTCGAGGAACACCGCGCCGAGCACCAGCGCCACGACCGGGATCAGGTAGGTCGCGAAGGACGCCCGAGACGACCCGACGCGTGAGACCAGCTTCCCCATCAGCACGAAGGCGAGCCCCGTCCCGAGAGCGCCCAGAGCGGCGATCGCCGCGAGCGGTCCCCATGCGAACGACGAACCGGAGAGGCCGGCGAGCCCGAGCGGCGCCGTCCACACGACGGCGAGGGCCAGCATGCGAGCCATGACCGGCAGCGAGCCGTAGCGCTGGGTGAGCGGGGCGGCGATGTTGATCGCCACGCCATAGCAGCCCACAGCGAGGAGCACCAGCACGACGCCGAGCGCCTCGTTCGAGCCTTCGGCCAGGGAGGGTGCTGCGATCGCGGCCACGCCCGCGAACCCCACGATCAGCCCGATCGTCTGGGCACGGCCGGGAAGCCGGTGCAGCATCAACGCGCCGATCGTGGTGGCGAAGATCGGCAGGGAGCCGTTCAGCAGTCCTGTGAGTCCCGACGAGATCCATTGCTGCGCCAGCGGGAAGAGCGTGAACGGCACCCCCACCCACAGGAACGAGAGTGCGACGAGACGGGCGCGATCCTCGCGCGCGACATGCGTGCGGGAGGCCGGCACCAGCCACAACGCGACGGCCCCGAACAGCACCCGGAGCCAGGTGATCAGCCCCGGCTCGAACGCGTCGAGGCCGAGGGCGATCAGCAGGAACGACGACCCCCAGATCACCCCGATCGAACCGAACAACATCCAGTCGAGCGCCGTGAACGCGCCCCGGTGTGTGCCGACGCTCGTCGACAACACGCCGCGCCGCACAGGTGCCTGGGTCATGTTCCCCTTCAACTCGCGCCGAGGTGTGGGATGTTCCGGCTCACAGCCGCGTGATCGAGCCGGGGGGTGGCTCCGGGTAGGCCTCTGGGTGCACAGCCCAGGCGAGGATCTCGAGCCCGTCGACGATGCGGGGGCCCGGCCGCGAGAAGAACGATGTCGCATCGACCGCGAAGGCGTTGCCGTTGCGCGCGGCCGGCGTGTCGGCGATCTCGGGGTGGGCGAGCACCTGTTCGGCCTCGGCCTCGGCTTCCTCCAGGTAGTAGCCGCACGGCATGTAGACCAGCACCTCGGGAGCGGCGTCGCGGATCTCACGATGGGTGACGGTGCGTGAGGGCTCTCCCTTCGCCCCGAGCAGGTTCGTCGCCCCGACGGCCTCGACCATCTGTGGCACCCAGTGTCCGGCGGCGAACGGTGGCTCCGCCCACTCCATGCAGAAGACGTTGACCGTAGGGAGCCGGACCGCCGTGAGCTTCGCGGCTTCGATGCGTTCCCGCAGCCCCGCGGTGAGCTCGGCCACGCGCTCCCCGGCGCCGAGCACGTCTCCGACGGTCTCGATCTGGGCGATGACCTCCTCGAGCGTGTTCGGATCGAGGGAGACGACCTGCGTCTCGTCGGTGAGCCCGAGCTGGCCGAGGGCCTGTTCGACGTGGCCCGCGGGCACCGCGCAGACGCGACACAGATCCTGCGTGAGGATCACGTCGGGTTGCTCGCGCCTGATCAGGTCGGTGTCGAGCACGTAGAGCGGCGCGCGGTCGTCCATGCGCTCCCGGACGGCGGCGTCGATCTCCCGAGAGGTGAGGGGGCGCCCCTGTGGGAGGGCGCTGCGGGACACGACCGGCTTCGTCACGGCGTCGGCCGGGAAATCGCACTCGTCGGTCACGCCGACCAGGTCGTCACCGAGGCCGAGCGCGTAGACGATCTCGGTCGCCGACGGCAGCAGCGAGACGATCTTCATCGGGGCAGGTCCTCCAGTCGCTCGGTGGACGTGATGTGCTCGGTCAGGTCGTTCAGCGCACGTCCGACCGCGGCCCCGTCGAGCACCCGGTGGTCGAACGTGCAGCTCAGCGTGGAGGTCGGCCTCGCGACGACCTCGCCGGCGACGACGAGAGCCCGTGGAGCGATCACCCCCAGCGCGAGCGTGACGCTCGTGCCCGGAGAGAGGATCGGCGTGCCCGCTTCGCTCCCGTAGCTCCCGGTGTTGCTCACTGCGATCGTCGCCCCCGTGAGCTCCCGGGGCGTAAGGGATCCGGCCCGCGCCGCCTCGGCGAGCCTCGCGATCTCGGCCCTGAGCGCCGCGATCCCGAGCGAGCCCGCATCGTGCACCACCGGCACGACGAGACCTCGCTCCGTGTCGGCAGCCAGCCCCACGTGCACGTCGGGGCGCTCCTCGATGCCCTCCGCACCCCACGCCGCGTTCAGGCCGGAGTGGCTGGCTATCGTCCGGCAGAGCGCGGCGACCACGACGGGGAGCGGCGACACGCCCATGCCCGCCCGGAAGGCCTCGAGCGCGGAGCAGTCGACCGTGCGGAAGGTCGTCACCTGCGGGATCGCCGCCTGTCGCTCCAGCGCGGCCGCGATCGGTGCTCGTGACGGTCGAGCCACCGGGGCGCTCGCGCCCCTCGCCGCCTGCACGTCGTCGGCGGTGATCCGTCCGCCCGGTCCGCTGCCGGCGACCCTTGCGAGGTCGACGCCGAGGTCCCTGGCGAGCTTCCGTACGGGGGGTGTCGTCCGAGCGGCCTCGGTGGGCGGCGCACCTTCGCCCTCTCTGTCGCCGGGCGATGCGAACGTCACCAGTGGCGCGCCGACCGGCACGTTGTCGCCTACCGCTCCGTGCAGCGAGACGACCACGCCCGCGAACGGCGACGGGACCTCGACCGTAGCCTTCGCGGTCTCCACCTCGACCAACGGTTGGTTCAGGTCGACCTCGTCCCCCTCGGCGACTAGCCATCCGACGATCTCTCCTTCCTCGAGCCCCTCCCCGAGGTCCGGCATCGCGAAGATGCGTTCCGAGGCGGCCATCAGTACTCGACCACCTCGCGCACGGCACGGGCGATGCGTTCGACGCTCGGCAGGTAGTGGTGCTCGAGCGCTGCCGGAGGGTAGGGCACGTCGTAGCCGGTCACGCGGCGTACGGGGGCCTCGAGGAAGTCGAACGCCTCCTCGACGATGCGTGCGGTGATCTCGGCGCCGAGGCCGAGCGTTCGCGGCGCCTCGTGCACGACCACTGCCCGGCCCGTCTCGCGCACGGACCGAGCGATCGTCTCGGTGTCGAGGGGGGAGAGCGTACGCAGGTCGACGACCCGGGCCGGCACGCCTTCCTCGTCGAGCATGGAAGCTGCGTCGAGGCAGCGGGCCACCATCGAGCCGTAGGTGAAGATCGTCGCGGCCTCGCCCTGGCGCACGACCGTGGCCTTGCCGATGCCGGGTCCGTCGACGTCGAAGGTGGCCTCGCCCCTCGTCCAGTACCGCGCCTTGGGCTCCAGCACGATCACCGGGTCGGGATCGGCGATCGCGAGCCGCAGCAGGCGGTATCCGTCATCGGGGGTCGAGGGAGAGACGACCTTCAGCCCGGCCGTGTGCACGTAGAACGTCTCCGGGCTCTCGCTATGGTGCTCCTTGCCCTTGATGCCGCCGAACGCCGGGATGCGGATCGTGATCGGCATATCGACGCGGCCGCGCGTGCGCTCCCGCATCTTCGCGACGTGGTCGACGATCTGCTCGAGCGCCGGGTAGCTGAATGAATCGAACTGCATCTCGACGACGCTGCGCCATCCCGCGAACGCAAGCCCCACGGCCGCACCGGCGATGCCCGCCTCGCTGATCGGGGTGTCGAAGACGCGCCGGTCGCCGAACTCCGCCTGCAGGCCGTCGGTCACCCGGAAGACGCCCCCGGACCGACCCACGTCCTCGCCGTAGACCAAGACGCGGTCGTCGGCCCGCAGCGCATCTCGCAGCGCCCGGTTCAGCGCCGCCACCATCGTGACCTCAGCCACCGAGCACCTCGCTCCGCTGCGCGGCGAGCTCCTCGGGCGGATCCGCATACGTCCAGTCGAACATCCACTCGGTCGGCGGCGGCGGCTGCGCGATCACGCCCTCGCGGATCGCCAGCACCTCGCCATCGATCTCGGTCGCCCACACCCCGAGCGTGGCCTCGTCGACGACCCCTTGTGCCTCGAGCCAACGACGGAAGCGTTCGATCGGATCGGAGGCCCGGGCGGCCTCAACCTCCGCATCGTCGCGGTAGCGGCCGGGGTCGTCGGCCGTGGAGTGCGCCCCGATGCGATAGGTCAGCGCCTCGATCAGGGTCGGGCCTCCACCGGCGTACGCACGCTCGGCCGCCTCGCGCGTGGCTCGGTACACCGCGAGCACGTCGTTGCCGTCGACCCGCACGCCTGGGAACCCGTACCCCTCGGCGCGCTTGTAGATCTCACCCGCGGTCTGGCGCTCGGTGGGCACGCTGATCGCCCACCCGTTGTTCTGGCAGAACAGCACGACCGGCGCCGTGAACACCCCCGCGAGGTTCGCCCCCTCGTGGAAATCCCCCTCGCTCGTGGCGCCGTCGCCGAAGTAGACGAGCGAGCACCCTCGAACCTCGTCGAGCGAGAGGCCCATCGCGTAGCCCACGCCGTGCACGATCTGGGTCGCGACCGGGATGCAGATCGGCCCGAACCGGGTCGCGCGGGGGTCGTAGGGGCCCCCGTGCCAGGTGCCGCGGTGATAGGCGAGGTACTGCACCGGGTCGACCCCACGCACGAGCGCCGCGGCGAGCTCTCGGAACGTCGGGAAGACGAAATCGTCGGCTCCCAGCGCCATCGCGCTGCCGACCTGGGCGGCTTCCTGCCCTTCGAACCCGGGGTAGACCGTCAGCTCGCCCTGGCGCTGCAGGGCGATGCACTCGCGGTCGAGGCGCCGGGCGAGCAGCATCCAGCGCAGCATCGCGCGGAGCTCGTCGGGGCCGAGCCCGACGTCGGTCTCGCCCACCGGCGTGCCGTCGGGGGCGAGCACGCGGACCGGCTCCGAGCCACGCCGGAGGTCAGGTTCGGACGCCACGCGGATCCCCCTCGAGTTCCCTGCATCGGACGCCGAGAGCATAGGGGAACCCGGCAGCCCGTAGACTCGACCGAACATGGTGCCCAGCGCGTTCCTCCGCGTATACCAGCCGCTCGATGCGTTCGAGCGCAGCGAGCAGCTGCACTGGGAGCGCTACCTGCTCCACGGGCCCGACGTGACGTCGTTTCGGCCCCGGTACGCCGACCACCGAACCGTGGGCAGCCTCGGCGTGCTCGCGCCGGCCGAGGCCGACACCGCCGATGTGCTGCACGCCGACGGGCGCACGCTGATCAGCCCGCGGCGCATCCGGATGCGCGTGCTCGCCGCCATGGTCTCGTTCCGCGAGACGCAGCCGGTCGAGCTGTGGGACCAGTTCGTGCCGAGGAAGGACGCCCGCCGCGCCGCCAGGGACCTTGCCCGTCTGCGCCGACGCGATCCGTCCGCCGTCGCGTTCTGTCATCAGAGTCCGTGGCACGTGCCGATCCGCTGGTTCGTGCTCTTCCGCGACGAGGAGCGCGAGATCGTCGAGGACGTGCACGGCCGGTGGCGCCTGCGGTACCGAACGACCACCCGCCGCGCGATCCGGCGGGCCGAGCAGGCGATCGCCCCGCTGCGCCGGAGCGACCTCGGCCCGATCGGCGACCTGATCCTCGACCTGCACCAGTGGATGGTGCAGTTCGACCCGGCCTCGGTGGTCGAGCTCGACTACGCGGAGCTCTGCGACTTCCAGCGGTGGGACGAGCTCGACGACGACCACTCGGCTCGCGACATCCACGACGCGCTCCAGGCCTTGGAGGCGGAGGAGTACCCGAGGGCCGCCGACGTCTACCAGGGTGTGCTCACGCGCTGGGCCGAGGTGCGGAGCCGCGAGATCCTGAACTGAGTGGCCAGGGGCAGAATCGAACTGCCGACACCGCGGTTTTCAGCCGCGTGCTCTGCCAACTGAGCTACCTGGCCGGGGCCGGTTGAAAGCCTGGCAGAAATCGCCACCGAGGTCACCACCAGCGTGTTGAAGTGTAGCGAGTGGAGGTGCCTCCGGGCTCAGGAACACCATCGCCCCTTCCCCAGGCGGCTCACGACGAGGGGTCGGCCGATCGCCACCGTCGCCACGCCCACCGGCCGGCGACCACGAGGGTCGCCGCCACGAGCACGAACCAGCCGATCGACGACAGTATGCGATCGATCAGCTCCACGTTGTTGCCCACGAGGGTGCCCAGGAGCACCACCCCAGTTGCCCAACCGGCGACCAGCGGCACCGAGTAGAGGAAGAACGTGCGCATCGGCACGTCGGCGATGCCCGCGGCGAAAGGCACCACACCGGCGACCCCGGTCGCGAAGCGGCCGGCGACGATCGTCTTCCCTGCGTTCGCGTGGATCGCCTCGCCCGCCCGATCGACCTTCCTGCCGATCCGGTCGGCGAAGGGCAGATGGTCGACGGCGGAGCGGCCGTACCCCCGGCCCACGAGGTAGCCGGCCGTTTCCCCGGCGAGGGCCCCGACGATGCCGAGCACGATCACGATCGGCACCGACATCTCCCCCGCGGCGGCGTAGACGCCTGCCACCGCGAGGATCACGTCGCCGGGGATCAGCACTCCGAGGAAGGCCGCCGATTCCAGGAACATCGCGGCCGGCACGATCGCGTACCCGGCCGTCGTGAAGGCGGGACGTAGCCAGTCGACGATCTCGGTGACGATCGCCGTCACGGCGATCAGGAACGCTCGAGCTCGACCGTCGTCGCGATACCGAGATGCAGCGCGAGCGACGTGAGGCCCGACCAGAGCACGAGTGCGACGACGGCGAGCAGCGGCCCGTAGGTGCGCGTCGTGGTGGTCGACATCGCGAAGTACGCGCCGAGCAGCAGGGTGAGGATCGTCCACACGACGAGCGCAACGAGCGCGCCCGCGGCGCGACGTCGCGGGGACCCCAGCGGCACGGTGGGCGCCACCCGCAGCATCAAGAGCAGGCCCGCGCCGACGAGCGCGATGCCGATCGGCCACCGCACGACGTTCCACACGAGCTCGGCCGTGTCCTGCAGCGCGAAGCCCTCGATCACCGAGGCGCCGACAGCGAGCACGAGCCCACCGAGGCCGACCAGCAGCCCGACGGGGATCGCGAGGACCGCGGCGCGCACGTACTTCGCGGCGCCCGACCGCTCCTCGTCGTGCCCACAGCCGGTGAGGCGGTCGGCGCTACGCTGCACCTGCGCCATCGCGAACGTGCCGGAGATCCAGGCGGCGCCGAGCCCGACGAGCGCCACGATCGCGCCCCCCGATGCCCCCTGCTGCGCCGCTTCCTGCAACAGCCGCCCGGAGGGCCCCGGAGCGACGCTCGTCGAGAGGTGCTGCACGGTGCGACGCACCTCGGCGAGACCGAGCACGCTCGCGAGCCCCACGAGCCCGATGAAGCCGGACAGCATGATGAACACCGTCTGGTAGGCGAGCGCCCGTGTGTGGCTCGTGCCGTCGGCCTCCCGGAAGCGGCGCGCGACGTCGGCGGCGAGCCGGCCCTTCGATCGGGAAGGCGCCGCGGGAAGGCGGATCGTGGTGTCGTGGGTAGTCGATCGCATCTCGACGACGTTCCCCGTGCGCGCGCAGGCCAAACCACCACGCCCCCGAAGGCTGCGGCGACTACAGTCCCTGCCCATGGCGGAGGACCGAGCGGTCGACCGGTGGTTCCTCCGCGCCGCCGATCGAGGCAACCCGGCGACCGAGCTCGACCGACGACACGATGACGGCCTCGCATGGACGACGGGCAACGCGATCGGGCTGCTCGTGCACGGGGGCCAGTACTTCGAGGCGCTGCACCGCGATCTGTGCGACACCGTGACCGGCGACGAGGTCTCGTTCACGGACTGGCGCGGCGACCCCGACGAGCAGCTCGTCGACGGCGTCACCCTCGGCGAGGTGCTCGTGGACCTCGCGTCGCGCGGCGTCATCGTTCGTGGGCTGGTGTGGCGCTCCCATCCGAAGCTCGCCGGCTTCCACCTGGAGCACCACGTCGAACTCGCGCGCGCGGTGAACGACCGAGGTGGTGAGATCCTGCTGGATCAGCGTGTGCGCTCGGCGGGCTCGCACCACCAGAAGCTCGTGGTGATCCGTCATCGCGGCGATGCGGCCCGTGACGTGGCCTTCGTCGGCGGCATCGACCTCTGCCACGGACGGCGCGACGACGCCGCCCACCTCGGCGACCCGCAGCCCGAGGACCTCGACGATCGCTACGGCGAGCGCCCTCCGTGGCACGACGTCATGATCCGCGTGCAGGGCCCCGCGGTGGCCGATCTCGAGCACACGTTCCGGGAACGCTGGAACGACCCGACGCCGATGGAGGACCACCGCACACCGTGGCGGACGCTCGTCTCGAAGCTGTCGAGCCATCCCGCCCACCCCGCGGCGATGCCCGAGCCACGCCCGGCCCCGCCGCCGGCGGGCGACCTCGCGATCCAGGTCCTGCGCACGTACCCGGCGAAGCGCCCCCCGTACCCCTTCGCTCCCGAAGGCGAGCGGAGCATCGTGCACGCCTATCGCTCGGCCTTCCGGCACGCCCGCTCGTTGATCTACGTCGAGGACCAGTACCTGTGGTCGAGCGACGTGGGCAGCCTGTTCGTCGACGCGATGGAGGCGACGCCGTCGTTGAAGCTGATCATCGTCGTCCCCCGCATCCCCGACCGCAACGGGCCCTTCTCCGGCCCACCGCATCGCCTCGCCCAGCTCGAGCTCGTCGACCGGCTCGACGCGTTCGGGCAGGACCGCTTCGCGATCTTCGACCTGGAGAACGAGGCCGGCACGCCGATCTACGTGCACGCGAAGACCATCGTGGTCGACGACACCTGGGCGGCCGTCGGCTCGGACAACCTGAACCGGCGGTCGTGGACCCACGACTCCGAGCTGTCGTGCGCGATCCTCGACGTGGAACGCGACGAGCGGGCGCCGGCGGATCCCGGCGGCCACGGCGACGGCGCCCGCGGGTTCGCGCGCGACCTTCGCCTCTCGTTGATCGGCGAGCACCTCGGGATCGTCACTGACGAGCGGCTCGTCGACCCGATCCGCACGTTCGAGCAGATGCGGGTGGCGGCCGACGCGCTCGACGCCTGGCACGAGGGCGGGGAGCGCGGTCCTCGGCCTCCCGGCCGCCTGCGGCACCATCGCCTGCCGGCCGTGCGGTGGTGGGAGCGGTGGTGGGCCTGGCCGGTGTACCGCTCGGTCCTCGATCCGGACGGCCGGCCGCGGTCGATGCACGGCACCGACAGGTACTGACGCCTGTGCGGTCCGGTTTCGTTCGGCGACGTGGAGGGAAGGGTTGTCCCGCCACCCACGCGAGGAGCAGCCAGATGACCAAGGATGCCGAGCAACCCAAGAACGCTGCGGAGGAGCAGGGCGAGCTGAACGAACAGGCCGGCGCGGTGCGTCAGCTGGCCGGCCGGCTCAAGAGCGACCGCGCGCTCGAGGCCAAGGGGCTCGTGCAACGGGCGAAGGGAACGGTCCAGAAGGCTGCCGGCGCCGCCGCGCGCAAGCTGAGCGACCCCGGCGACGAGCGCTGACGGCCGGCCCGCCGGGTTGCACACACGGGCAACCGCATTGGCGCATGGGCGCAGGCGTCCGCAGCCTGCCCGCGGTGCAAGGCATCCGCCCGCCTGGTCGTGAGTAGGCAGCATGAGACGTATCGCGGCGGTCTCCTGATGGCGCTGTCATCGCCATGCCGGCACGCGCGATGAAGTCCGTCCCGCTTCGAACCGGCACGGCCCACGTTCGACGACAGCGGTTCACACTGGTCGCCTGGGGCGTCAGGTCTTCCTCGAGCGGGGCGAGTCTCGAACCTGCCCGATGGCCATGTCTGGTTCACGATGTCTGGCGCCCTCCGACGCAACCTGACCGTGGCGGCTCGTGAGCGCCGCCGGCAGCAACACCGGTGTGTGCGACGCTGGCCTGACCGACCGATGCGTCCCGCGACTGGCCGGGGGCAGCGTAGCGCGATGCGCCTGCGATCACGGGACATTGACCAGATCTCCCCTCTCACCAAGGATGGTCCCTGACTGCCCGTGGGGAGGAACTGACCATGCGGTTGGTCGTGGCCATACCAATATCACCGGAACA
>Ga0256867_10000929_pt1 | contig 12007 bp, 9 predicted proteins | sample RVTome_15_FD_185939 | JGI IMG/M metagenome (GOLD analysis project Ga0256867, IMG submission 185939) | Soil microbial communities from uranium-contaminated site in the Upper Colorado River Basin, Wyoming, United States - RVT150D86 (HiSeq) ... | reverse complement strand
GTCCTCATGCGTTGCCAAGATGCCGTGGGACAGTTGCCAGCGCATTTGACGTCGTTAGTGGAGTCGAGACAGTTGGAATCCGCTGCTGACTACCACGCCTTTATCCATATCGTCGAACGCGATGCGGGCGATACCCGCACCGCGCTCCGGCTCATCCTCGCCCAAGGTGCGATCAGCTCGCAACTGATCGACAACGTCAATGCGTGGATTCATCTTCGTGCCCTGCTGACGGATCTGTTCGTCATTGACGAAATCCTCAAAGGGCTTTAACGGTGCGCCGCATTCAGCAGTAGGGCAGCACGCGATCCCCAAACAGTTTGACCGCATCCAAGATGCGCTCATGCGCCGGTCCGCCCGAGTGGGCGTGGCGCAGGCGCAAGAGACAATAGTCCGCGCCCGTCGCCTCATGCCAGCGATGAAACTCGCGCACACACGCTTCGGGCTCGCCCAGGATGAGACGATCTTGTGCGAGGTTGTCCAAGGTAAACTCAGCCTCCGCATCCATGTACCGAAATTCCGCCAGCCGGTTTTCCCAGTAGTAACGATAGGCAGCCATCACTTCCGGGCCATACACTGCTTCAGCCTCGGCCCGGCTCTGCGCCACCCAGGCATCCCGCATCAGCACCACCTGCGGCTGCCGGCCAGCCTCTAGGGCGGCCTGCCGATACAGGTTGACCGAGCGCACCGTATCTTCCAGAGTGGTGCTGGGCGTGCTCACAAAGGCATCGCCGAGACGCCCGGCTCGCCGGATCGCGGCGGGCACGCTGGCCCCGATCCAGAGGGGCGGTGCGGGGGTTTGGAAGGGGCGGGGAAGAATCTGCAGATCGTCCAGCGTGTAGTGCGCGCCATGGAAGGAAAACGGCTCGCCGCTCCAGCACTTGCGAATAATCTCTACGCCCTCTTCAAACAAGGCCGCCCGATGCTCCATCGGCACGCCAAACGCCCGGAAGTCAGAGGCTTGGTAACCGACGCCAACGCCCAAAATGACGCGTCCTTTGGACACAATATCCAAGGTGGTCACATCCTCCGCCACATGTACGGGGTGGTGCAACGGTAACAGAATCACCGAGGTGCCGACGTTCAGACGCTGGGTCCGAGCCGCCACGGCGGTGGCGACGATCAGCGGTGAGGGCAAAAAGCCGTCTTTATCTTGGTGATGCTCGCCAAAAAAACAGGAATCAAATCCGCTCGCCTCGGCGAGTTGGGCTTCGGCGATGACCTGGTCCACACAGCGATCCAGATGCTCGCCACGAGGTGGATTGGCAATCGAGCTATAAAGGCCAAATTTCATGCGTCTCCTCCGGCAGCAATTGAGTAAGAGGCTAACGGCGAGCATCTGGAATTGATTTATCGCTCGACACCAAACCCGATCCGCACTGCCTCCTGTTTCACCTCTCGGGCCAATTTCTCGTATGCCCGTTCCATCTCTGGCGTCACGGAGGGAACCGCTTCCTCCACGGCTCGGAAAAAATGCGCCATCGTAATGTGCGCCGTCGCCACATTCTCTCGCAATGCATACAGCCCGGCTTTCATACAGACACCGGCGATATCCGCCCCGGTAAAGCGCTCTGTGATCTCAACCAGCTTGTCCAAATCCACATCCGGCGCCAACGCCATAGCTGCGGTTTGGGAGCGAAAAATATCGTGCCGCGCCTGCTCATCCGGGATGGGGACGTAGACAATGTCATCAAATCGACCCGGACGCAACAGAGCCGGATCAATCCGGTCGGGCCGGTTCGTCGCCCCTAACACCACGACACCCCGCAACTCCTCCATGCCATCCATTTCGGCCAGGAGTTGATTCACCACCCGTTCCGTCACTTGCGGATCACCGGCTGAGCCGCCCCGCACCGGCGCCAGCGCATCCAACTCGTCGAAAAAGAGAATCGCGGGCGATACTTGCCGGGCGCGCTGGAAGAATTCGGCAATTTTCTTCTCCGATTCGCCGTACCACTTCGACAGCAGGGTGCTGCCCTTGGCGGTGAGAAAATTGGCGCCTGCCTCCGTGGCTACCGCTTTCGCCACCATGGTTTTACCGGTTCCGGGCGGCCCGTAGAGCAACACCCCTTTTGCCGGCCGAATACCGAGACGGGTAAAGGCATCGGGATGCGTCAGCGGCAGTTCCACCGTCTCGTGCAAGACTTCTTTCACATCCTTCAAGCCGCCGACTTGTTCCCAGCGCACATTGGGAATTTCCACCACGATTTCCCGTAAGGCCGAGGGCTGCACATCCTTCAGGGCTTCCTCGAAATCATCCCGGTCCACCATGAGTGTATCGAGGACCTGGGCCGGGATCGTCTGTTCTTCCAGGTTCAAGGTGGGCATGATTTTCCGCAGCCGGATCAGAGCCGCCTCTTTGACCAGAGCCGCGATATCAGAGCCGGTATAGCCATGCGTCACAGCGGCGATGGCTTCGAGTTCGACATCCGCGCCCAGCGGCATGCCGCGGGTATGAATCTGCAAAATCTCCAGCCGGCCTTCCCGGTCCGGAATGCGGACTTCAATTTCACGGTCAAAGCGCCCGGTGCGGCGCAAGGCAGAGTCGATGGCGTCAATGCGATTCGTCGCCCCGATCACAATGACCTTGCGGCGAGCTTTCAAGCCATCCATCAGCGTGAGCAATTGAGCCACGATACGGCGTTCCACCTCGCCGGCGACCTCGTCCCGCTTGGGCGCAATCGAATCCAGCTCATCAATGAAGATAATCGCGGGGGCTTTTTCCCCCGCTTCGCTGAACAATTGGCGCAGGCGTTCCTCGGATTCCCCATAGGCTTTGCCCATGATCTCCGGTCCATTAATCGAAGTGAAAAAGGCTTCGGACTCATTCGCCACCGCGCGTGCCAGCAGCGTTTTCCCCGTACCGGGCGGCCCGTAGAGCAACACCCCCTTGGGGGGCTCAATCCCCAGGCGATCGAACAACTCGGGATGCTTGAGGGGGAGTTCGATCATCTCGCGCACTTTGGCCACCACGGGCGTGATCCCGCCAAGTTCATCATAGGTGACGCCAAGCGGACCGCGAGTCTGACCTTCCTGATACTCCGAGGCGAGCTCGATTTGCGTCTTTTCCGTCACGCGCACCACCCCCTTGGGGGTGGTGGAGGTCACCATCAGGCGAATTTCCAGGAGACCAAAGGCGCGCGATTGGAACATGCTCTGCAGCAACTCGTTGGGCACCCCACTCGCTGCGTCAGGTTGGCGGCGGTTAAATACACTGGTCGAAATCAAATCGCCTTGCGTCACGGGACGGTAGAGGAGGGTGGGGCGCAGGGCCTCGCCGGAACCGGCGATGCGCAGCCCTTCTTTGGCAGGTGCCACACTGATGCGTTTGGCTTCCTGCCACGCGGCTTTGATGATCTCCACCTCCTCACCCATACCGACGCCGGCATTGGTCCGCATCAAGCCGTCCATGCGCACGATATCAAGTCCCTCATCTTCCTCAAAAGCCGGAAAGGCCATGGCGGCGGTGCTTTGCTTGCCTCTGATCTCCACCACATCGCCCCGTTCAAGACCCAGGAGCCGGGCGTGATCTGGACCCATACGCACAATGCCTTTGCCGACGTCTTGCTGCGGAAGCCCTGCGACTTTAAGCCGGGTTGCAGTTGCCATAGCGTTTTCTTTCTCTCCCGAAATCACAAAGATCGATCACCGCTCACGTCATCTCACCCTCAGGCCAGACGAAACTTCGGTAAAGTCACGTCATCGGTCAACGGCTCAAACCTCACCCGCACCGACATCCCCTCGTCCCATGATTCTATCACGATAAGCAAATCTTCCTGTATCCACGCGATCATACCACCTGGTATCAGGCGAAGAAAAGTCAACATAAAAAAAGGACGGCCCACCCAAAGGGCCGCCCCAACACATCTTGTCAGCCAAGACAACCGAAAGGTCTCGACAAAGGTTCGAGCATGCGTTTCTCCCTTGCCCTTCCGGGGAGAGGGAAAATCTCTGTTTCGAGTATTTACTTCGACATGGCCTTTTTCCCGGTGCTCTGGGTATTCGAATCGTCTTTCGGCATCGCTTTCTTCGAGCTGCTCGACGCCCCTTGCTTGGTCTTTTCAGCGGTGCCGGTCATACTCTGGCTGGGCTTGCTCGTGCCAGCCTTCTTACCGTCTGTCATCGTTTTGGAGGGCTCCCCGGACATTTTACCTCCGCTCCCTTTACCGAAGGCAATATTTGACCGGTTGTCCTGGATAATCTTGTCACCTATGCCGGGCACCTTCTTCAGATCATCGAGCGATTGAAACGGCCCGTTCGTCTGGCGATAGGTGACAATCGACTTGGCCCGGGACTCGCCAACACCCCGCAGCGACATCAACTCCTTCACATCCGCCGAGTTAACATCGACTTTACCTTGAGCCAAGAGTCCCCCAGCCGTCAAAACAAATAGGACGAGAACCAACGCGGCAAAACCTCGGACAAATCGTTTCATGACGGTTTCCTCTCCAGTTGTGCATCAAATGATTATTAACAGGCGTGTCGAATACCTCACCCAAGCGTGCCTGCTCCTTAGATAATCTAGCAAGGGATAGAGCAAAAATCTAACCTTACTATAATGCCATTTGTTTTCAATAGATTAGGAATCAAAAATCACACTCGATGCGGCATCGCTTTTTACTTCTGTTCGGGCACTTAGGAGAGATACCGCCGGATCTCGCGCCGGGCAATACCCTGCAAATGGACCTCATCCGGACCATCGACAATGCGCAGGGTCCGAGCGTGCTGCCACATGCGTGCTAGAGGTGTGTCATTGGTCACTCCCATCGCCCCATGCACCTGAATCGCCCGATCGAGCACATCGAGATAGGTATTCGCCGCCACCACTTTAATCATCGAGATTTCTTGGCGCGCTTCCTTCTTGCCAATGGTATCCATCTTCCAAGCAGCGTACAGCACGAGCAAGCGCGCGGCGTCAATTTGCATACGCGACTGCGCAATCCAGTTTTGAATCGTTTGTTTTTCGATCAGTTTCGAGCCAAAGGCAACGCGGCTATCGGCCCGCTTACACATCAACTCCAGGGCCCGCTCGGCTCCGCCGATGGCGCGCATGCAGTGATGAATGCGTCCCGGCCCCAAACGCGCCTGGGCAATGGCAAACCCACTTCCCTCTTCGCCTAAGCGGTTTGTCACGGGTACCCGTACGTCATGGTAGGCCACTTCGGCATGACCGCCCTCGCCCACGTGATCAAAGACCGGTAGCGAGCGCAGAATATCAAACCCCGGCGTATCCGTGGGCACGAGAATCATCGTGGCCCGCCGATGGCGCTCCGCCTCCGGATCCGTCACCACCATGGCGATGGCAATGCGGCAATTGGGATGCAAGGCGTTGGACGTAAACCATTTGCGTCCGCTGATCACATACTCATCGCCATCGCGGATGGCGCGCGTTTGCAAATTGGTCGGATCGGAACTGGCCGTATCGGGCTCGGTCATCGAGAAGCAACTGCGGATTTCGCCGTCTAATAAGGGCTTGAGCCACTGTTCTTGTTGCTCCGGGGTTCCAAACTCGGCCAGGATTTCCATATTGCCGGTATCGGGAGCGCTGCAATTAAAGACCTGCGAGGCGATCGAGCTGCGGCCCATAATCTCCGACAACGGCGCATATTCGAGGTTGGTCAGGCCCGCACCAAACCGATCGTCCGGTAAAAACAGATTCCATAAGTCCTGTTGTCGGGCTTTTTCCTTTAAATTCTCAATAATCTGCGCGTGGTGGTGCGGATTCCCAGAGCAGACGATTTCTTCTTCGACGGCCGCTTCATTGGGATAAATGTGCTCGTCCATAAATGCCGTCAGCTTCGCCTGAAATGCCTGGACTTTCGGAGAAGGTGCAAAATCCATAACGTCTCCTTAGTGCGGCGCACGGCGGCCCTGAGTGCTGCGCACGGCGGCCCTGAGTGCTGCGCACGGCGGTATTGACAGGGTTCGGTGCGGTGGGTTTGCCACCCGCTACCCGACTGAGTCGTCTTGAGAACCCAATGCTGAATGGCGACATCGAGTCCTTAGTTAGTATGTAAATACTGCAGGACTTGTCGGCAATAAGACTCGACGATAGTGAGATTTAGAGACCTTGTCAAGCACCCTTCTAATCCCTCCCAGCACCCCGCATGGCCAGTGCCTTATGGCCTCCACAACAGCAAAATCCAACCGATGAGAAAGGCGAGTCCGCCAAGCGGCGTAATCGCGCCGAACCAACGCAGATTGGTCACGGCAAGCACATAGAGGCTGCCACTGAACACGCAAATGCCAATGAGAAAGCCTATCGCAGCCCCAGTGTTAACCGTCGGCCGGAGCGCGAGTCCTAACAGCGCCAGGGTGTGAAACATCTGGTATAAGACGGCTTTGTCCCAGATATCTACCGTGTCATATTCGGTCAGCAGAGCTTTGAGGCCGTGGGCACCGAACGCGCCGAGGGCGACCGTCAAAAATCCGCTGACGGCAGCAATCCGGAGACAGAGAGTCGAGGTCATCGCGTCGCTCCTTTTCTGAGTACGGCGTACCGAAAATCGGTATGGCATTGACAGCTTAGATATCATTGACCATGAGGCAGCAGGTTCTCACTTGCCTTCGCTGGAGCAAAACCGTAGCATACATTGGCCTGGCGCACATCCCAAGGTCGTCCCGAGTGCTACGCACCACATATCACGTTCCTCTTCATGTCGCGATCGCGTCTTTAGGCTGGCCGGTACTAAAGGAGTATGGCCATGCAGCACAAAGCGCTACGGATTTATTGGATCGGCTCCTGCCTGGCCTTTATCGAAGCCTTTTTTATCCTCATTCTGGGTCTCGATCTGAGCGCTAAGCAAATTCGCATCTTGCCCTTTGTCTTGCTCATTCCGGCCGTCATTATGTATCTTTGTGACCGCTGGCTCATCATCTGCCACACGCGTCCGATCGACACCGTATGGCACCGGTTGAATGCTGGGCAGGAGGTCTCACCCGAGGCTGTGCAAACTGCCTATGTACACGCGCTAAATCTACCCATTCTCACCCTCCTACGCGTTTTGACGATTCACGCCCCATCCATCCTCATGCCCGCCACGCTCTTCGGTCTACTGGCTAACTGGTTGGTAGACTTGCATCTCACGTGGTGGCAATTTTTCGTCAGTTGGACACTCTGGCCGATTACCTCTGCGCCTCACGCCATCGTGGAATATTTTCTGATCGATCGGCTGGTGCGCGGGGTGTTGACCCAATTTGACTCGACGCAAGATGATCCCATCGCGGCCACCGTACCGCCGGCTTCAGGGCGGCAGGTCGTGTCATGGCTTCTGGGACATCCCCCCGAAGTTCCACACGTGATCCGCATGTCTACCGGTGTTCAGCTCGGCTGGCTACTCGTTTTCGTCAGTCTGATGCCGATGTTGGTGTTGGGCGCTTCGGTCTATCTCAAGCTTGCCACGGCGGCGGCGACCGATACCGTGTCTCAAACCCTGTACGCCTTGGGGTTATGGATCGGGTTTCTCATCGTGCTCAATACCATCATCAGTGTGGCAATCGTCACCCTCATGTCGCACCGGGTGCGGCACTCCATGCACGAGTTTCTCGGCCACATGCAACGCGTTCTCCGGGGTGACCTCTCACAGTTTTGGAATCCGCGCACGACCGACGAATTTCTCGACCTCGGCAGTGGGTTTAATGCCATGGTAGCGGGCCTTCGAGAACGCGAGGTGATCAAAGACACGTTCGGACGCTTTGTCTCTCAAGAGGTGGCGGCAGCCGTGTTGGAAAACCGCATACCCTTACAGGGCGAGTTGCGCGAGGTGACGGTTCTGTTTCAGGATATTCGCGGCTTCACTAGCTTGAGCGAAAAAACGCCGCCCGTGTTACTCCTGCAAATGCTCAACCGCTTTTTTACGGAAATGGTCGCGGCCGTGGAAACCCACGGCGGCACCGTCAAACAATTCACCGGTGATGGCCTGATGGCGCTCTTTGGCGCCCCCGTGCAGCACCGTGAGGATCCAATCCAAGCGGTGCGAGCGGCGCTCGCCATGCTGGCGCGGCTCGATCGGTTTAATCAGCACCGCCGGCAAGGTGGTGAAGCGGCTTTACGCATTGGCGTCGGCATTCATACCGGCGAGGTAGTGGCAGGGAATATTGGGCCGGATACCCGGATGGAATATGGCGTGGTGGGGGATGCGGTGAACTTGGCAAGCCGCGTCCAAGGACTCACCAAGGAAGTCGGGGCGACCATTTTGGTCACCGATGTCACGGCTGCCCGGTTGGAAGAGAAGTTTCTGTTCGGCAAGCAGGCCGTACTCCCAGTGCGGGGGAAAACCGACCCCATTCAAGTGATAGAGATCTTGTCAGAACACACCTAATGCAACCCCTCGTCCGGGCAGACGATACGAAAGAACGGCAGCGTCAAGGCCAAGGATGGTCTGGCAGGGTGGCACCTGGACGCAGGGCTTTACTCACCAATGACCTTGGCCTACAATGCGGCCTATCGCCGACTGGTCCCGATATCATCTTGAGGCATCGGCTCCGCCATGCGCAGGAGAGGCTTATGAAAATCACGCAGTTGGAAACCTAATTGAGCTGCGCCAAGCAACGCTTGACAAATACGGCGTCAAAATTTCTTAACTCAGGGAGACCCTACGTGACCACGATGAACAGTGGCAAAGCCGTGATCGAACTTCTCAAGGCCGAACAGGTGCGGCATCTTTTCGGCATTGTCGGCTCGACCTTTCTGGACGTGCTCGATGTGCTTTACGACGATACCGATATCGAATACATCAACGTGCGTCACGAACAAGGCGCCGCCTTCATGGCGGACGGCTTGGCGCGCGTCACCGGCCTGCCCGCGGTTTGCCTGGTGACGAGCGGACCGGGCGCCACCAATTTGCTGACCGGCATCAGTGCGGCCTACGTGGGCCATTCCCCGGTGGTGGCGATTACCGGCGGACCCGTATCCGCCAATTATTCCCGCGACGCGTTTCAGGAACTCGACCTGATCAGTATGTTCAAGCCGGTAACGAAATTAGCCGTGCTGGTCAATCGGCCCGAGCGCATTCCGGAACTCATGCGCTACGCCTTCCGCGCCGCCATGAGCGGCCGCAAGGGACCCGTATACATCGAGATCCCGCGCGATGTGCTCAATCAGCAGGAAATCGCCAATCCCGCCATGGCGCCGCAGCACTATCGGCCGACGTCTTCCCGGCTGCCGCATCCAGAGGTCATCCAACAGGCCGCGCAGATCTTGCAACAGGCCGAACGCCCCTTGCTCCTGGTCGGTGGCGGCGTCACCTGGGCGGGCGCCAACGACCTCGCAGTACGCCTGAGTGAGCAGCTCTCTCTGCCGATGATCACCGCCTACGGGCGCAACGATGCCGTGCCGAACAACCATCCGCACTATATTGGCCCGCTGGGCCGCGCTGGGTCTCCCGAAGCGGCGGAGGCATGCCGCCGTGCCGATGTGCTGCTCGTGATGGGCTCGCGCCTGGGCAATTTCACCACCTACTACGACGACCGCTATATTCAGTCCAACACCCGCATTGTGCAGGTGGATATCGATAGCCGCGACATCGGCCGAATTTACCCAGTGGAGCTCGGCATTCAGGCGGATGCAGGCGAGGTGTTGCACGCCCTGTTACAAGAGACGGCATCGAATCGCGACGCGAGTGCCAATCCGGCCTGGCAGTCGGAAGCGCGGGCGTTGCGCGATAAGCGCCAATCGCGTTTGGAAGCGGAATCCACACTCAGCTCGATGCCGCTAAAACCTCAGCGCATCTATGCCGAATTGCGCAAGATCTTACCCGCCGACACCATCGTGACCCTGGATGCGGGCGCCGCGCCAGCCTATGGTTATGACCGCCTGCAATTATCCAAACCTCGCACTCTGCTCACCCCGCTCGACCTCGGTACGCTTGGCTTGGCGTTTCCCATGGCTCTAGGGGCCAAACTGGGCCGCCCGGATGATCCAGTGCTGGCGATCCACGGTGACGGTGGGTTTCTCATGAATGCACAAGAGATGGAAACCGCGGTGCGCCACGGCATCAATGTGGTGACCCTGGTGATGAACAACAATTGCTGGGGCTCGGAAAAAGCCTATCAAAAACACTTTTACGAAGAGCGCTATGTCGGCGCCGATATCGGCAATCCGCGCTATGATCAATACGCTGAGCTGTTCGGTGCCAAAGGCTATTACGTGGAACATGCCGATCAGGTCGGCGACGTCATGCTCGATGCCTTTCAATGCGGCAAACCGGCAGTGGTCGAAATTCCCATCGATCCGGACGAATTTCCGGCTCCAGCCACCGCGTCCCAGCGTGGCTGACCCCTTGCGAGGAGCGTATAAGAGGCAAACGGGAGCGCACAATGGAATTAAAACCGTTGGGTAATACGGATGTCATGGTGCCGGAGATTGGCCTGGGGGTGTGGAAATACCGGGGGGGAGTGGAGCCGCTGCGCCGTGGCATCGAACTCGGGGCGTTTTTGATTGATACGGCTGAGATTTACGGCACCGAAGGGGTGGTGGGACGAGCGCTGCAAGGCATTCGCGATCAGGTCTTTCTGGCCACGAAAGTGGCGGGTAACCATCTGCGGGGCGATGCGGTGTTGCAGGCGGCGGAGGCCAGTTTGCGCCAACTGGACACGGATGTGATTGACCTGTATCAGGTGCATTGGCCGAATCGGCAGGTGCCCATCGCAGAAACCATGCAGGCGATGGAAAGCCTGGTGGATCGGGGCCAGGTTCGTCATATTGGCGTGAGTAATTTTTCCGTAGCGGAACTGCAACAAGCCCAGGCGGCGATGCAGCACTACCCCATTGTCGCCAATCAAGTCTTGTACAATCTGAATCAGCGCAAGATCGAGCGCGACTTGCTGCCTTATTGCCAGGAACAGAACATCACGATTATCGCCTACACCCCGCTGGACGATGGCCGTCTGGCGAAACGCTCCCGCCTGCGGCGGGGCATGCGCGTCATGGCGGATATCGCGGACGAGGTCGAAAAAACGTTGGCGCAAGTGGCGTTGAACTGGTGTACCTCCCGGCCCAATGTCATCGCCATTCCCAAGTCGGATCACCTCGACCGCACGGAGGAAAATTGCGGCGCCTCAGGCTGGCGCCTGTCGCCGGAGCAAGTCGCGCGCCTCGATACGGCTTTTGCTTAAGGCGCCCGCCGCATTCGGATAGGTATACGATGATATCGCCCCGTTTTCCACCTGCTGCGGACTACGCACCTTATAAGCCCGGCCCCTACCGCCTGGCCATGGGTCTGACCCCGCTTGACTTACATGACTGGATCGAGCCCGATGCGCGTATGGCAATTGAATTGGCGGCCAAGGAACAGCTCCTCCGCGAGCGCCACGGCGACGTATTTATTGCCTTGCCAGAGGCGGCGGACAGCGCCGCCGAGGTGCTAGAACTGCTCGTGTCCTATCTGCCGGAACGCTTTCCCACGTTGTACCAGCGAGTGGGCGACCAGATCGAAAATCGCGTCACCCGGCAGCAGTGGCATGTGACGCAGCATGGCCTGCATCCGCTCGATCTCGCCGGGCGGCTCGTGCAGGAAGATTTGTGCCTAATGCAGTTGGCCACAGACACGGCTCAGTATCGGCTGGTGGGGGCATCGGTGTGTTTTCCAACGCGGTGGCGACTGGCGGAGAAAATAGGCCAATCGTTAGGCGCCATTCACCTCCCGGTACCGGATTATGCTGCCCAACTGGATTCGACCATGGACCTCCTCTTTGCCCGGTTAAAAGTGGAACGTCCCGTCTGGCGCCTCAATTGGGGTCTCATTGACAACCCCACTCTGTTCCAACCGAGCGGTCATGGACGGCGTGACCACAACCCGGCGGTCACCGCGCACAACGCCGGTGACACGCTGTGGCTGCGCATGGAGCGCCAAACCTTGCGGCGCCTACCGCGCACCGGCGATATTTTGTTTACCATTCGGATCTATGTACAGCCTCTGCACGAGGTCGCCGCAAACCCAGCGCGCGCGGCCCGTTTGGCAGTAGCCATGCGGGCCTTACCGCCGCATATGCAGGGATACAAAAGCCTCTA
>Ga0256867_10000928_pt1 | contig 12013 bp, 11 predicted proteins | sample RVTome_15_FD_185939 | JGI IMG/M metagenome (GOLD analysis project Ga0256867, IMG submission 185939) | Soil microbial communities from uranium-contaminated site in the Upper Colorado River Basin, Wyoming, United States - RVT150D86 (HiSeq) ... | reverse complement strand
TGGATGGGATTACAGGAGGCTCTGCACTCGTGGGACATCCGTGAAGTTTCGGACGCCAGCCCCTGGCGTCCCATCCTCTACCCCTTCAAGGCCGTCATTCCCATCGCCCTGCTCCTGCTGTTGATCCAGGGCGTGTCGGAGTTTCTCAAGAGCGCGTACGCAGCGCTGAAGGGGAGACCGCTATGAGCGGCGAGATGCTGGGGCTGGTCCTCCTCGGCGCGCTGCTGTGCGGTATCTTCGTCGGCTTTCCGATCGCATTCACGCTCATCGTCCTGTCCGTCGTTTTCGGCTACATCGGATTCGGCGACACGGTCTTCTACCTGATGGTCTTCCAGACCATCGGGCTGATGAAGGAAGAGACGCTGGCCGCCGTGCCGCTGTTCATCTTCATGGGGCACGTGCTGGAGCAGGCCGGACTGATGGAACGCCTGTTCAGGTCGTTCCAGCTCATCCTCGCGCCGGTGCGCGGCTCGCTCTATCTCGGCGTCTTGCTGACCGCGACGATTTTCGCGACGGCAACCGGCATCATCGGCGCCTCGGTGACCGTGATGGGCATGATGGCGGCGCCCGCCATGATCCGGGCCGGCTACGATCCGAAGCTCTCGGCCGGCACCATTGCCGCCGGCGGCACGCTGGGCATCCTGATCCCGCCGAGCGTGATGCTCGTGGTGATGGGTCCGATCGTGGGCGTCTCGATCATCAAGCTGTTCGCCGCCGCCCTCTTGCCGGGATTGCTGCTGGCCTTCCTGTACATCGCCTACACGCTGATCAGAAGCCACATCAATCCCAGCCTCGGCCCGCCGCTGCCGCGCGACCAGTGGGCCACCTCGTTCGGGCAGATCGCCGTTGAGTTCCTCTCGGGCATCGTGCCGCTCGCGGTCGTCATTTTCGCCGCCTTGGGCAGCATCATCTTCGGCCTTGCGACCCCGACCGAAGCTGCCGCCATGGGCGCGAGCGGCGCGGTCCTGCTGATGATCGGCTACGGCCGCTTCTCCTTGCAGAAGATCAAGGACGCCTGTCTCAGCACGCTCGTGACCTCGAGCCTCGTTCTCTTCCTCGCGGTCGCCTCGAACATCTATGGCTCCGTATTCACGCGGCTTGGCACCAGCACGATGATCGCCGAATGGCTGCTCGGGCTGGGCCTGCCGTCCACCGCGTTGCTGCTGTTGCTCATGGGCGTCATCTTCCTCCTCGGTTGGCCGCTCGAATGGCCTGCGATCATCTTCATCTTCCTGCCGATCTTCCTGCCGGTGGTCGAATCGATGGAGATCGATCTGTTGTGGTTCAGCACGCTGGTCGCCGTCAATCTGCAGACGGCGTTCCTCTCCCCGCCGGTGGCGATGGCGGCCTACTATCTGAGGGCCGTGGCACCTTCATGGGAGCTCAGTTCGATCTATCGGGGCATGCTGGACTTCATGCTCCTGCAGTTGATCGGGCTGATCGTGGTGTTCATGTTTCCTCAGGTTGCGCTCTGGCTTCCGGAACTCCTGTTCGGGCGCTAGAGGGCTTCGCAAGACGCGCGCGACACTTCAGCCGCTCACCCGGTCGAAGAACCCGGCGATCGCCGTGCTCGCCCGGTCGGGCGTCTCGTAGTGCACGAAGTGCCCGGCGTCCTCCGCGATCGTCACTTCCGGATCTCGGAAATACTCCGGCAGCCGGTCGACCCATTCGGCCTTCAGGATCGGATCATGGCGGCCCCACAGGATCCGGGTCGGCAGCTCGATTTTCGGCAAGGGCGGGGTCTCCTCGCGGATCGAAGCGGCGCGTGCCGCAGCGACGCTTGAGTACCAGTCGAAGCCGCCCTGCAGATTGCCGGGCCGCATGAAGTTGTCGACCCAGGCCTCGAGATCGGCATCGAAGGCGTGCGGATCGTGTGCCCAGTGCCGCAGGAAATGGCCGATGTAGGTCCGGCAGGCCGCGCGTGAGCTGCCGACCAGCTCGGCCGCCCAGGGCCTCTGGTGGAACGACTGATACCAGATCTCGATCAGGTGATCCGCTTCGGCCCAGCGACGGCCGATCCCGGGATAGGGGCAGTTGAAGAAGAACAGGCCGGCGATGCGCTCCGGGTGCTGCCGGGCGAGCGCCTGGGCTACGTAAGCGCCAACGTCGTGCGCCACGATCCCGACGCGCTCGAGCGCCAGCTCGTCGAGCAGCGCCAGAAGGTCGGCGGCGTGCACGTCGGGCCCGGCCTCGGACGACGGCCCGGAAGCGGGCTTTTCCGAGTCGCCGAAGCCGCGCAGATCCGGCGCGATCAGCTCGAAGCGATCGCGCAGCCGGGCCATGCAGCGCGCCCAGGTCAGCCAGAACTCCGGCCAGCCGTGGAGCAGGACCAGCGGCCGGCCGGCGCCGGTCCGCGCCGCGTGGACCATGATGCCGTTGGCCGGCAATCGCAGGGATTCGAAGCCGTGCCGGGTCGGATCGAGGTGTGCGGTCACGTCGGTGCTCGTCCTGCGTGGCTGATCTGATGCTGATCGGCCTGCGCGTGATCAACCGGCTGGATACATCGAGGCTTTTCGCGCGGGCCAGCCTGCGATAGGGTCGGCGGTGAGGCTTTGCGTAGCAGTAATCGCTGCAGCGACCAAGGGGAGACAACCGATGCGCAGCATGATGACCGCGACCGCCGTGGCGACGATCGTTGGCGGCACGCTGGCGGGCGCAGAGGCGGCGACGATCTCGATCTCCTGTGGTGCCGTCGGGCTCGAGCTGGAACTCTGCCAGGAAGGCGCCAACGCCTGGGCGGAGGCGAGCGGCAATCAGGTCAACGTCATCTCGACGCCCAATTCCGCGACCGAACGGCTCGCCCTCTATCAGCAGATTCTGGCGGCGGGCTCGGCCGACATCGACGTCTTCCAGATCGATGTGATCTGGCCGGGCATCCTGGCCAGCCACTTCATCGACCTCTCCGAACACGTCGATCAGGAGCAGATCGAGCAGCATTTTCCAGCGATCGTCGAGAACAACACGGTCGACGACGCGCTCGTGGCGATTCCGTGGTTCACCGACGCCGGCATCCTCTACTACCGTACCGACCTGCTCGAGAAATACGGCAAGCAGCCGCCGGTCACCTGGCAGGAGCTGGCCGAGACCGCCAAGGAGATCCAGGACGGCGAGCGCGCCGAGGGCAACGACAAGATGTCGGGCTTCGTGTTCCAGGCCAAGGCTTACGAGGGCCTGACCTGCGACGCGCTGGAATGGATCGACAGCTTCGGCGGCGGCACCATCGTGGAGGAGGACGGCAGCATCACCATCAACAACGACAAGGCGATCGCCGCGCTCGATTTCGCCGCGACCTGGATCGGCGCGATCGCGCCCGAGGGCGTGCTCAACTACGCCGAGGAGGAATCCCGCGGCGTGTTCCAGTCGGGCAACGCCGTGTTCATGCGCAACTGGCCCTACGCCTGGGCGCTCGGCAACGCCGAGGACAGCGCGATCAACGGCAAGATCGGCGTCTCGGCGCTGCCCAAGGGCGGCGAGGACGGCAAGCACACCGGCGTGCTCGGCGGCTGGCAGCTGGCGGTCTCGAAGTATTCCGCGAACGCCGAGCTCGCGGCCGATCTGGTCAAGCACCTGACCAGCTACGAGGAGCAGAAGCGGCGCGCGATCAAGGGGGCCTACAATCCGACCATCGCGGCGCTCTACGAGGACGAGGAGGTGCTCGAGGCCAACCCGTTCTTCGGCAATCTCTACGAGACCTTCACCAATGCGGTGGCGCGGCCGTCCCGGGTCACGGGCGCCAAGTACAATCAGGTGAGCTCGGAGTTCTACAACGCCGCGCATGAGGTGCTGAGCGGCAAGACCGACGCCGCAGCGAGCCTCGAGGCGCTCGAGGGCAGGCTCGACCGGCTGTCGCGCGGCGGCCGCTGGTAGCAAGGTCCGCGCACCGGGGCGATGCGCCGGCCGGGCTGAGCAGGCCGTGGCCCGGCCGCGAGGGAGCGGAGTTTTGGCGTAAGCGATCGGGGGACGCGCCATGAGTACCGTCGTCGTCGCTGCGGAAGAGATTGTAGCCCCACCGGAGAAGGCCTCGCGGCTGACCCGCGAGCGGGTCCGTTCCGCCTGGCTGTTCATGGCGCCGATGCTGGTGGTGCTGGCGCTGGTCGCCGGCTGGCCGCTCGCCCGCACCATGTGGTTCGGCTTCACCGACGCCAATCTCTCCGACCTCGCGGCAGCCGAGTTCATCGGCTTCGTCAACTACGTCTATCTGCTGCAGGACCCGGACTGGTGGAACGCGGTCTGGAACACCGTGGTCTTCGCCACGATCTCGGTGAGCATCGAGACCGTCCTCGGCATGGCGATCGCGCTCGCGCTGAACGCCCATTTCGGCGGTCGCGGCCTGCTCCGCGCCGCGGTCCTGATCCCCTGGGCGATCCCGACCGTCGTCTCGGCCCAGATGTGGGGCTGGATGTTCCACGACGTGTTTGGCGTGATCAACGAGGGCCTGAAGGTGCTGGGCTTAATCGACGAGCCGATCGCCTGGACCGCCTCGCCCGACACCGCGCTGATCGCGGTGATCCTGGTCGACGTCTGGAAGACCACGCCCTTCATGGCGCTGCTCCTGCTCGCCGGACTGCAGATGCTGCCGCAGGAGTGCTACGAGAGCGCCCGGGTCGACGGCGTTCACCCGGTCAGGGTGTTCTTCAAGATTACTCTGCCGCTGCTGAAGCCGGCGCTGATGGTCGCGATCATCTTCCGGGTGCTGGATGCGTTCCGGATCTTCGATCTGATCTACGTGATGTCCGGCAACAACAAGGACACCATGTCGATGTCGATCTACGCCCGCCAGCAGCTGGTCGACTTCCAGGACGTCGGCTACGGCTCGGCGGCGGCGACCATGCTGTTTCTGATCATCGCCCTGTTTACCGTGGTCTACCTGACCCTCGGCCGGATCGGCCGCGAGGATTGATGACTGCAGGTCTCGGGAGGCTGAGGGATGAGCCGCACGACCAAGAAGCTGATCGGCCGGGGCGCCTTCTATCTGTTTCTCGTGGTGATCGTCTTCTACACGGTCTTCCCGTTCTATTGGGCGATCGTGTCCTCGCTCAAGACCGGCTCGGAGCTGTTCAAGGTCGAATTCTGGCCGAGCGATCCGGCCTGGGACAACTACGTCGCGGTGTTTCGGGAGCAGCCCTTCGGGCGCAACATCCTGAACTCGGTGTTCGTCGCGGTCTCGACCGTGCTGCTCTCGCTCTCGCTCGCGGTCGCTGCGGCCTATGCGCTCGGGCGGATCCAGTTCCGCGGCCGCACCACGCTGCTGTTCGTCGTCCTCGGGGTGTCGATGTTCCCGCAGATCGCGGTGCTCTCGGGCATGTTCGAGCTGATCCGCGCCATGGGCCTCTACAACAACCTCTTCGCGCTCACGCTGTCCTACATGATCTTCACCCTGCCGTTCACGGTGTGGGTTTTGACCACCTTCATGCGCGAGCTGCCCAAGGAGCTCGAGGAGGCGGCGATCGTCGACGGCGCCAAGCCCTATACCATCGTGACCAAGGTATTCATGCCGCTGATGGGCCCGGCGCTCGCGACCACGGGCCTCCTCGCCTTCATCGCGGCCTGGAACGAGTTCCTGTTCGCGCTGACCTTCACCCTGTCCTCCGAGATGCGCACCGTGCCGGTCGCGATCGCCCTGATCTCGGGCGCGTCGAGCTACGAATTGCCGTGGGGCAACATCATGGCCGCCTCGGTGATCGTCACCGTGCCGCTGATCGTCCTGGTCCTGATCTTCCAGCGCGCGATCGTCTCCGGCCTCACCGCCGGCGCGGTCAAGGGCTGAGGAAGGTCACCGCAAAGCCAGGATTTCCGCGGCTTTCGGGTTCGTTTGGATTTGCGCGATCGCTCGCCGCGAGCGCTCCGATCGCAGGACCAGGCATATGCCCTCATTCCAGAAAACCGCCGCGCGACGAAGCGAATTTGGAGCTGGCGCCCGTCCTCTGGCTGCTCGCCAAGAACGTCACGGGAGCCAGTCGCCGGTGATCTGCTCGAGGGTGTAGGGGCAGGTGGCAGGCAGCGCGTCGGCGGCCGCCTGCTCGCCGTGGTCGCGGAGCGAGACTTCGGCGGCGCGGCGGGCAATGCCGTAGATGCGTGGCCGCTCCTCATCCAGGATCTGGCGAAGACGCGGCGTCAGCTCGACCTCGAGGCGGGCGCGGTGCTCGACGGTGGAAGCTCGCCAGCCCTTGCGCGGGTCGGCGGCCGGGCTGTGCTGGAGCTTGAGCAGGTGCTCCATGATGACCCGCGCGTTGTTGAGGACCGCGCTCCGCTTGACGTCGGCCAATCCCTCCACCTCCTCGATCAGGTTGTCGAGGTCGAGCGCATCGAACCGCTTGGCGCGCAGGCGGTCCGCCTGCTTCAACGCCCAGACGTAGAAGTCATCTTGGTAGAGTTCCTTCTTCGATTTGATCCGGGTGGCCATCGGGTGCTCCAAACGCCGGCCATGCGGCAGGTCATGAATCGTATTCACACCCCTCACGGCAGCCAGTCGCCGGTGACCTGTTCGAGGCTGTAGGGGCAGGTCGCGGGCAGCGCATCGGCGGCCACCGGCTCGCCGTGCGCGCGCAGAGACGTCGCAGCGTTCTGTCGCGCCTTGCCATAGAGATCCGGCAAGGTGGGTTCGACTTCGCGCCGGATGCTTGGCGTGATCTCGTCGAGGAGGTCGCTTCGTTGGGTGATGATGGTATCGTACCAGCCGCCACGCGGGTCTCGCGCTGGCGACTGCTCGAGTTTGAGGAGGTGTTCGATGATGGTGCGGATGCGGCTTCGGACCGAGCGCTTCAGAGCCTCGCCCAGGTCGTCGACCTCCTCGATCAGATGCGCCAGGTCCAGATCGGCGAAGCGCCCGGCCCGCAGGAGGGCGGCCTGAGCCTTGGACCACGCGTAGAAATCCTCCTCATAGAGCCTGCCAGCGGGCGGCTTGATCTGCGTCGCCATCTCCACGCTCCTCGGGTCGCATCGCCTGGCATGCTAACACGTTTCGCCCCGCCCCCTCACGGCAGCCAGTCGCCGGTGATCTGCTCGAGGGTGTAGGGGCAGGTCGCGGGCAGCGCATCGGCGGCCGCCGACTCACCGTGCTCGCGCAGCGTTGTTGCGGCCTCGATCCGCGCGATCTCATAGAAGCGTGGCAGGTTCGCCTCGATCCGGGGGCGCAGCGATGGCGTGAGGTCGTCAGCGAGATCGGCGCGCTGCGTTCGGATAGTCTTCTCCCATCCGGCCCTCGGCTCGGTCGCAGGCGAACGCTCGAGCTTGAGCAGATGCTCGATGATGGTGCGGACCCGCGAGCGCACCTCGCGATACAGGCTCTCGCCCACGTCCTCGACCTCCTGGGTCAGATGCTCGAGGTCCAGGTCGCCAAAGCGCCGCGCGCGCAACAGCGCCGCCTGCTCCTTGGACCACGCGTAGATGTCGCGCTCGTAGAGATCGCTCGGCTTGGTTTCGATCCGGGTCGCCATTTCACGGCTCCAGCGCTGCGCCAATGGCAGCCTAGCACGGCACTATGCCTCACTGCAGCCACTCGCTGAAGCTTGAGCAGGTGCTGAACGACGACGCGGGCGTTGTCCAAAGCCGATCGCTTCAGCGCGCCCCCAAGTCCTCGACCTCCTCGATCACATTGGCCAGGTCCAACTCGTCGAAGCGTCGGGCGCGGAGCAGCGCCGCTTGGCGCTCGGCTCAGACGTAAAGGTCCTCATAGAGATCACATGACGGGCGGGACTCGCGGTTCGATCCTCGTATAGCACGATCGGCAGGGGAAAGTTCAGCCGGTCCCTCCTCCAGCGCACGATGTGCGGGGGGCCGCAACCGGAAGTGCTCGCGCAGCGGTGGCGGCGATCCGGATCTTGTGGCAGGATGGCGCTGCGGAACGGGGACCGCCGATGGCGACGCCAGATCGGGGAAGCGACCAAGCTGTGCCGAGGGCGCCGATGTCCGCGCCTCCTCGGCACCAGGGAGGCCAGCATGCGTGACTGGATCTGCTGCACCGTTCTCGCGACCGCCCTCGCCGCGGCGGCTGGCGCTGCGCCGGCTGCTGAGATCACGCTTTCCTGCGGCTGGCAGGAGCTCGAGGTCCAGCTCTGCGAGGAGGCCGCCGCCGCCTGGTCCGCCGAGAGCGGCCATCAGGTCGTGGTGCGGCGCGGGCCGGAGCAGAGCAACCAGCGCTATTTCGAGTACCTCGATCTGCTGAGCCGGGCCGACTCCAGCCTCGACGTCCTGCAGATCGACGTCATCTGGCCGAGCGCGTTCGCCGATCACCTGGTCGACCTCGCGGCGCACGTGCCGCCCGAGGTCACGGCGCAGCACTTCGAGGCGCTGATCGGCAACAACACGGTCGACGGCCGGCTGGTGGCGCTGCCCTGGTTCACCGACGCCGGCATCCTCTATTACCGCTCCGATCTGTTGGCGAGATACGGTCTCGAAGTCCCCGAGACCTGGTCGGACCTCGCCGAGGCGGCGCTGGTGATCCAGGAGGGCGAGCGCGCCGCCGGCAATCCGGAGTTCTGGGGGCTGGTGTTCCAGGGCCAGGCCTATGAAGGGCTGACCTGCAACGCGCTGGAATGGATCGCCGCCAGCGGCGGCGGCCGGATCGTCGACGAGCAAGGCGAGGTCACGGTCAACAACCCGGCGGCGGCACTCGCGCTGGCGCGGGCGGCGAGCTGGGTCGGCACCGTGGCGCCGTCGCGGGTGACCCAGTTCGTCGAGGAGGACGCGAGGATCACCTTCCAGCTCGGCAACGCCGCGTTCATGCGCAACTGGCCGTACGCCTGGGCGCTGCTCAACGCCGAAAACAGCGACCTGCGCGGCAAGGTCGGAATCGCGCCGCTGCCCCGCGGCGGTCTGCGGGGCAGCCACGCCGCGGCCTTGGGCGGCTGGCAACTCGCGGTCTCGCGCCATTCGAAGAACCAGGACGCCGCGATCGACTTCGTCCGTTACCTGACCAGCACGGCCGAGCAGAAGCGCCGCGCGATCGCCGGCTCCTACGCGCCGACGATCCCCGCGCTGTACGACGACCCCGAGGTCCTGGCGGCCAATCCCTTCTTCGCCGATTTCGCCGCCGCGCTGCCGGACGCCGTCGCGCGGCCGTCCGCGCTCGCCGGCAAGCAATACGCGCAGGTCTCGACCCTGTTCTGGGAGGCCGCCCACGCCACGCTGATCGGCAACGGCACGGCGCGCGACAACCTCGCCCGCCTCGAGGATCGCCTGCGCCTGATCAAGGGCCGCGCCGGATGGTGAAGGTGCCCTGCCCTTCGCTCTCGACCGGGGGAGCGAGCTGCGCCATGATGACCTGGGGGTGAGGCCAGGACGGCGGCGCCGGGCGATCAGGCGGAGCTGCGGCCGCCGCCCCGTTCCGGCGCGTCGTTGGATCCATTCCGGGCGTGAGGAGGAGGCGAGATGGCGGCGATCACGATGCGAGAGATCCGCAAGTCGTTCGGCACCGCGCAGGTGATCAAGGGCGTGGACCTCGCGATCCAGGACAAGGAGTTCGTGGTCTTCGTCGGGCCGTCCGGCTGCGGCAAGTCGACCCTGCTGCGCCTGGTCGCCGGGCTCGAGGACATCACCGCCGGGCGCATGCTGTTCGACGGCGAGGAGGTCAACGATCTGCCGCCCGCCGAGCGCGGCATCGCCATGGTGTTCCAGTCCTACGCCCTCTACCCGCACATGAGCGTCTACGAGAACATGGCCTTCGGCCTCAAGCTCGCGAAGACCGGCAAGGAAGGCGTCGACGAGCGGGTCAGGAACGCCGCGCGCATCCTGCAGATCGAGCATCTGCTCGAGCGCAAGCCCAAGCAGCTCTCGGGCGGCCAGCGCCAGCGGGTCGCGATCGGCCGCGCGATCGTCCGCGACCCGCGGGTGTTCCTGTTCGACGAGCCGCTCTCCAACCTCGATGCCGCGCTCCGGGTCCAGATGCGGATCGAGATCGCCAAGCTCCACCACTCCCTCGACGCCACCATGATCTACGTCACCCACGACCAGGTCGAAGCGATGACGCTGGCCGACCGGATCGTGGTCCTGAACGCAGGCGTGGTCGAGCAGTTCGGCAGCCCGCTCGAGCTCTACCACCAGCCGCAGAACCTGTTTGTCGCGGGCTTCATCGGCTCGCCCAAGATGAACCTCGTCGAAGGCACGGTCGCGAGCGCCACCGGCAACGCGCTGACGGTCGATCTCGGTGACGGGACCCAGGTGGTAGCGCCGGTCAGCGCAAACAGCACGCGCGCCGGGGAGAAGGTAACCCTGGGCATCCGGCCCGAGCATCTGCTGGAGGGCGGCGGCGGCGATGCCCTGATCAACGGCAGGGTGATCGCGGTCGAGCATCTGGGCGGCGAGACCTATGTCTACCTGGAGCGCGGCGGTGGCGATCCGCTCGTGGTCAAGACCGGCGGCGATTCCAAGGCCCGGGTCGACGACCTGCTCCCGGTCGGCGTGCCCGCCAACGCCTGCTACCTCTTCGACGAGGAGGGGCGGGCCTTCCCCAGACCTCACGGGCCGAGCCTGGCGGCGTAGGGCTCTCCCCAGGTCGCCGAAATCAAAGACTTGCGAGTGGTTGATGGGGTCGGCTGCCTTCCCGCGGCCACCAGGAGGTGAGGCTCACTCTGACTGCGGCTCCTGCTCGCCCTCGGGGCCGGCGGCCGGCTCGGGCTGTTGTGCCTGGCTCTCCTGCGCTACGCCCGGCTGCGCCTGACCTTCTTCCTCGTCCTCCGTGACCGCGGCTTGCTGGAGCTCGATGCCAAGCTGGTCCGCCGCCGCCTCGATCGCGACGACGATCTCCTCGGCACCGGTCCGCAGGATGGCGATTGCTGCGGTGCGGTCGGTTGCCGGCGCGTCTGGCTCCGCCTCGATCGCGGCCAGCCGTTCCGCGGTCTGCGACGCCCTCTCTCTTGCCGTTGCGAGCTGGACCCGAACCGCGTCGCTGGCCTCGCCGCCCGTAGCTGCAGCGGTGTCGCCGGTCTGCTCGGCCTGAGTGCGCAGTTCCTCCACCTCGCCGGTCAAGGTCTGGTTCTCGGTGCGCTGGGCTTCGAGCTCGGTCTGCGCCTGCTCCAGCTGCCCTTGCAGCTCGGCCATCTCGGCCTCGTAATCCCGGCTGTCGCAGGCGACCAGTCCGAGCGACAGCGCGACCGGCAGCACCAGGGTCAGGTGTCTCATCGACATGTCTCGTCCTCTCATGGTGTGGTAGCGGCAGCACCGGCGCCGTAGCGTAAGGCTGGCCGGCGCGCCATCGCGATCAGGGTGACGTCCCCGAACAACGATCGGCGAGGCGGCCGGTTCCCACCCCGCGGCGATCCGGTGGTCAGACGGCTCCTCTTGCGGCCGCCCGGTTGTGGCGCGGCCGCAACTTGGCTAGCCTCGGGTCGCAGGCGAGCGGCGGCCGCGGCAGGCCGTCGGCAGCCCCAGCCCGGGATGATCGGATCATGCAACCCAACCAGAACATCGGTTTCATCGGGCTCGGCGCGATGGGCGCGGGGATGGCGGCGAGCCTGGTCCGCGCCGGCTTCGCGGTGACCGGCTTCGACCTCAGGCAGGACGCGCTCGACCGGCTGGTCGGTCAGGGCGGCAGAGCGGCCGGGAGCCCGCGGGCGGCGGCCGAGGGGGCAGAGCTGCTGGTCGTCATGGTGGTCAACGACAGCCAGGTCGAGGAGGTGCTGTTCGGCGGCCAGGGCGGGGTGCCGGCATTGCCGGCCGGCGCCACCGTGATGCTGTCGAGCACGGTGCCGGCGGCTTACGTGCGCCGCCTCGGCGAGCGGCTCGCCGAGCGCGGCCTGCATCTGCTCGATGCCCCGGTCAGCGGCGGCGCGCTCGCGGCCGAAGCCGGCGAGCTGACGATCATGGCCTCGGGCCCGGCCGCGGCGTTCGCGGCCGCCGATGCGGCGCTCGACGCCTGCGCCAAGAAGGTCTACCGGCTCGGCGCCACACCCGGGATCGGCTCGACGGTCAAGGCGGTCAACCAGCTGCTCGCCGGGATCAATCTCGTGACCGCGGCCGAGGGCATGGCGTTCGGCGCGGCGCTCGGCGCCGATCCCAAGGTGCTCTACGAGGTGAT
>Ga0256867_10000927_pt1 | contig 12028 bp, 12 predicted proteins | sample RVTome_15_FD_185939 | JGI IMG/M metagenome (GOLD analysis project Ga0256867, IMG submission 185939) | Soil microbial communities from uranium-contaminated site in the Upper Colorado River Basin, Wyoming, United States - RVT150D86 (HiSeq) ... | reverse complement strand
GTCGCGGGCGGTCGACGAGGGCGACGTGATCCGCGCCGAGCTGCTCGCCGCCCTGGCCAGGCTGCGTCGGCTCCCTGACCGCCTCGATCGGGTGATGACCCTGGCGGCACGGGGCGACCTGCGGGTCCGCAACGTCGTGACCGAGGACAGCAGCCGCGTCGTGCGCACTCTCGTCAACCGCGCCCTGCTGGTCGCCACCGGCGCTGCGTTCCTGGTCACGGCAACCATGCTGCTGGTGGCAGCCGACGAGGGACCCGCCGTCTCGACGGGCACTGGTCTGTTCGAGATCTTCGGCTACGGAGGCCTGTTGGCTGGCAGCGTGCTCCTGCTGCGGGTCGTCGCCGGGGTTGCCCGCGACGGCACCACCTGAAACCCGAGGGACCGGCTCGTTCAGGCCAGTGTCCGCTCGCCAGACGGCATTGCCAAAGCGGTCACCGGGGTGGAGACTGCGGCTCAGAGGTCGCGCCGCGGTCGTGAACGGTGGTCTTCGTGACAGAGATTGAGACCGGGGCGTTCCGCCAGGACGACGTTCCGTCCGCACCTGTGGCGGAGGACAGCGAACCTGTCGGGGCCAAGCGCCCGTGGCTGGGCCCGCGCACCAAGAAGGTCCTCCAGATCGTGGTGTCGCTCGTCCTGGTGGCGGCCATCTTCTGGTACGTCCTGCGCCAGTTCGCCGACCTCTCCGAGGTGTGGGCTGCCATCGAGACCCTCACCTGGCTCGAGCTGGCCGCGCTCGCAGTGGCCACGGTGTGGAACCTCGTCACCTACTGGATCCTTGTCGTCATCGCCACCCCGGGGCTCACCCTCCCCCAAGCCATGGTGCTCACCCAGTCGACGACCGCCGTCGCCAACTCCATTCCGGCCGGCGGTGCGGTGGCCGTGGGTCTCACCTACACCATGCTGTCGTCGTGGGGGTTCTCGAAGTCGAGAGCGTCCCTGTCGATCGTGGTCACCGGCATCTGGAACAACTTCGTGAAGCTGGGGACACCGATCCTGGCGCTGGCGATCCTGGCTGTGCAGGGCAAGCCAGGCGGAGGAAGGTTGATCGCTGCCACCGCTGGTCTGGCCGGCCTGGTGGCCGCCATCGTCGTGTTCGCTCTCATCCTGCGCAGCGAGGACTTCGCCGGCAAGGTCGGCGTGGTCGCGGCAAGGTGGATGTCTTCGCTGCGGCGGCTGGCGCGACGTGGGCCGGTCCACGGCTGGGACCACGCGGTCAAGAAGTTCCGTAGCCGCGTCATCGGCCTGGTGCGGCACCGCTGGGTGGCGCTGACGGTGACCACCGCGGTCAGCCACGTCTCGCTGTACCTCGTGCTGCTCATCTCGCTGCGGGCCATGGGGGTGTCCGAGGACACGGTCGGCTGGGCCGAGGTGCTCGCCGTGTTCGCCTTCGCCCGCCTGCTGACGGCCATCCCGCTCACACCCGGCGGCGTCGGCGTCATCGAGCTGGCGCTCATCGCCGGGCTCACGTCGGCCGGCGGCGAGGATGCCGAGGTCGTCGCCGCGGTGCTGCTCTTCCGGCTCCTCACCTACGTGCTGCCTATCGTGTTCGGCGCCTGCACATACGTCTACTGGCGCCGGAACCGCAGCTGGCGCGACTCGGCCCCGCCTCTGGCCGTCTCGATCGCACCATCAACCGACGCGGCGTGACCCGCAGGCCTGAGCGACAGGCCTGAGCGACAGGCCTGAGCGGCAGGCCAGCCGGCGGGTCTCAGCCGTAGCGGTCGGGGATGAACTCGGGACGCAGCTCGTCAGGGACGCGGTAGTCGCCCATGGGCGGGCGGGCTGGCAGCTCGACGGGCGACGGGGTCAGGTCCTCGTAGGGCACCATCGAGGTGAGGTGGCGGATCACGTTCAGGCGGGCGTGTCGCTTGATGTTGGCGTCGACCAGGTACCAGGGAGCGTGCTCGGTGTCGGTGTGGCGAAGCATCACGTCCCGGGCCTGGGAGTAGTCGACCCACCGGTCCCACGAGGCGATGTCCATCGGGCTCAGCTTCCAGCGCCGCCGTGGATCGTCGATGCGGGCCCGGAACCGGCGCTCCTGTTCGTCGTCGCTGATGTGCAGCCAGTACTTGATCAGGATGATGCCGTCGTCGACGAGGGCCTGCTCGAAGAGGGGGCAGGCCACCAGGAACTGTTCGTACTCCTCGTCGGTGCAGAAGCCCATGACCCGCTCGACGCCGAGGCGGTTGTACCAGCTGCGATCGAACAGGACCATCTCGCCTGCGGCCGGCAGGTGGATGACGTAGCGCTGCAGGTAGAGCTGGGACTTCTCACGCTCCGTCGGTGCCGGCAGGGCGACCACCCGGACCACACGCGGGTTGGTGCGGTTGGTGATCCGCTTGATGGTGCCGCCCTTGCCGGCCGAGTCGCGGCCCTCGAACACGACCACGACCCGCAGCCCGGCATGACGGATCCACTCCTGGAGCTTGACCACCTCGATCTCGAGTCGGGCCAGCTCCCGCTCGTAGACCTTGCGCTCGATCTTCCTCGGCTCGGGGTCCTCGCTGTCGGGAGCCTCGCTGTCCGGGACCATGCGCGTCACGCTCTCAGGGCGGCGATCGGAGGTGGCAATCGTCGTTCATCGAGCCTGAGGCCGCAACCGCCAGGAGTTCAGACCAGCAGCTCGGATTGGCCTTCGTGTCCTACCAGCGCAGCCTGGCTCGCGGCTTCCTAGCGGTGCAATGTCACCCAACACGCGCGCCGAGCTGGGCGGCCGGCATGGCGCGACCGGCAGCACCTCCACCTCCGCCGAGGTGCCAGGCGATCTGGTCGGCGATGCCGTCGTGCAGGCTGACCTGGGGGCACCACCCGAGCACTCTGCTGGCGAGTCCGATGTCTGCCGCCGTCCGCTGCGGATCGCCGGCGGCGCGCTCCTGCACAGAGATCTGCACCGCCGCTCCCAGCTGCTCCTCGACCAGCGCTGTGAGCCGGGTCAGCGACACCGGCCTCCCGCTGCCCACGTTGATGGCCGTGCCCATCGCCACGTCTGCGCCGAGCGCCCGCAGCGTGGCGGCGGCCACGTCATCGACGTGGGTGAGATCTCGTTGTTGGGTTCCGTCGCCGCGCCGCGGAAACGGTGGGCCCCCGAGACCGGCCTCGATGATCCGATGCAGCGCCATGTCCGGCCGCTGGCCGCGCCCGTACACGGTGAAGAACCGCAGGGCGATGGCGGGCACGCCCCGATCGGCATAGGCCTGCACGAGCAGCTCCACCGCAGCCTTGGTCACGCCGTAGGGGCTGACGGGCGAGACCGGTCGTGTCTCGGCCACGTAGCCGCTGCCGATGTTGCCGTAGACCGAGCTACTGGAGGCGACGACGACCCGCTCGACCGGGGCGTCCAACGCTGCCTCCAGGAGCCGCTGCGTCGCCTGCACGTTGTGACGGAGGTGATCGGTGAACCCCGGGCCCCAGCTGCTCTGCACGCCGGGGCGACCGGCCAGGTGCACGACCCGGTCCACCCCGGCCAGGACGGATCGCAGGTCGATGTCGACCAGGTCGCCCTGGACGACCTCGACGTCGCGGAGGGTCTCGTCGCACAACGACATCGTGGCCGTCGAGGCATCGTCCACGACCACGACGCGGCACCCGGATGCCACCAGGCGGTGGCAGACCGCGGTTCCGATGAACCCGGCACCGCCGGTGACGAGAGTCCTTGTGCCCGGCATGGTGGTGGTGGACATTAACCATGCCTAATCTCATATAGCAAGGTCGGTTGGAGAAATGATGGGAGCCGGCTTTACGCTGGCGGCCGGGAACGGGCCATCACCTCAGGAGGAGCACCAGGTGAACAGCGCAGGGCGACACCTCACGGTCGGGCTACTGGCCACGCTCGCCCTCGCAGTGCTGGCCAGCAGCTGTTCGTCGGGCGACGGCGAAGGGGTGGTCCGCGTGTACACGGGCCGCCACTACGACCTCGAGGAAGCGTTCGTACAGTTCTCGGAGGAGACGGGCATCTCGCTCGAGTTCCTCGCCGGCTCCGATGGCGAGCTGCGCGAACGCATCGCCGCCGAGGGTGAGGACACCCAGGCCGACGTCTACCTGACCGTGGACGCCGGGAACCTGGCCATCGCCGCAGAGCAGGGCCTCTTCCTGCCCCTCGACGATCCAGTGCTGATCGATGCCGTTCCCGAGAACCTCCGCGACCCGGAGAACCGGTGGTTCGGCCTCACCTCGCGCGCCCGCACGATCGTGTACCACCCTGACCGCGTGCCCGCCGACGAGGTGCCGACCACCTACGAGGAGCTGGCGGACCCACGCTGGGAGGGCCGCCTGTGCCTGCGCAACTCCTCCAACGTCTACACGCAGTCCCTGGTGGCGAGCCTGATCGCCGCCCACGGCCGGGACCAGGCACTCGAGATCGTCCAGGGCTGGGCCGACAACGCCGAGATCCTGCCCAACGACATACTGATCCTCGAATCGATCGAAGACGGGTTGTGCGACGTCGGCATCACCAACCACTACTACCTGGCTCGTCTCCTCGAGGAGGACCCCGACTTCCCGGTCAAGCTGCAGTGGGCCAACCAGGACGGCCGGGGGACCCACGTCAACGTCTCGGGGGGCGGGGTCACCCGCTACGCCGACGACCCCGAGCTGGCCAGGCAGCTCCTCGAGTGGCTGGCCACCGAAGGGCAGAGCGCCTTCGTCGACGGCAACCACGAGTACCCGGTCAACCCTGCCGTCCAACCCGAACCGCTCATCGCCGAGACGTTCGGCAGCAGCTTCGTCCGCGATCCGCTCAACGCCGCTGTGTTCGGCCAGCTCAACGCCGACGCTGTCCGCCTCATGGACGAGGCCGGCTACAGCTGAGCGCGCCACCGCCCCCAGCGCTGCCGGACCCCGACGTCCGAGACCGACCGTGACCGCCGTCGACACCGCGGCCGACGTGGCATCGCCGGCCCCGCAGCCACGAGCGCGACTCCAGGTGCGGGACCGCATCAGCCGTCTGGCCTGGCCGGCCGCCGCTGTCGTGGTCGCGGCGCTGGTGGTGGTACCGGTGGCCATGCTCGCCACCAGCGTGTTGGACCCCAACGTCGAGGTGTGGCGCCAGCAATGGCAGACCCGTCTGCCGGACCAGCTCGTCGACACCGCGGTGCTGCTCGTCGGGGTGGCCGCCGGCTCGGGGGCCATCGGCGCCGGCCTGGCCTGGCTCGTCACCGCCTACCGCTTCCCCGGTGTGCGCGCCCTGGGCTGGCTGCTGGTGCTCCCCTTGGCCATGCCCGGTTACATCCTCGGCTTCGTGACCCTGTCATTGGTCGGGTTCACAGGGCCGATCCAGGGCTGGTGGAGAGACCGGTTCGGCCAGGACGCCTGGTTCCCCGAGGTCCGCTCCATGGGTGGCGCCATCGTGGTGCTCACCTTGGTCCTGTACCCCTACGTGTACCTGGTGGCCAGGGCGGCGTTGCGGGACCAGGCGGGCGCCGTCTACGAGGCCGCCAGGACGCTGGGGGCGGGGCCGGTGGCGGCAGCCCGGCGGGTGGTCCTGCCGCTCCTGCGACCGGCGCTGGCCGCAGGCGTGGCCGTGGTGATGATGGAGACCCTCACCGACTTCGCCACGGTGCAGTACTTCGGGGTGGACACGGTGTCGGTGGGCGTGTTCCGCATCTGGCGGGGGACCTTTGACCGTGACGCCGCCAGCGAACTGGCCACTCTGGTCCTCGTCTTCGCCCTGCTGGTGATCGGCCTGGAGCGAGCCTTGCGAGGAAGAGCGCGCTACGCCAGCGCCGGGGGGGCCGGTGGCGGCTTCGTCCCCAAGCGCCTGCGTGGCTGGCGGGCCGTCGCCGCCACCACGGCCTGCGTCGGGGTCGTGGTGCTCGGCTTCGGTGCTCCTGCAGCGCAGTTGGTGGTGTGGTCCGTGCAGGAGGTGCGGGGCGAGCGCGGCGTGCCCCTGGCCGGACGGTTTGCCGAATACCTCGGGAACAGCGTGATCCTGGCGGCACTCACCGCCGGACTCTGCGTGGCGGTGGCACTCGTCGTCGCCAACGCCTCCCGGTTCGCCCGCTCACCGGTGACCGCCTCTGCCGCCCGGCTGTCCAGCGTCGGCTACGCCGTGCCCGGACCGGTCGTGGCCATTGGTGTCCTGCTCACCCTCGTCGCCGTCGACGATCTGCTCGGGGCGCTGGGGTCCGGGCTCCCGGGCGTGGTCGCCACCGGCTCGATCGTGGGGCTGGTGTACGCCTACGGCGTCCGCTTCCTGGCCCCGGGACTGAACGCCGTGGAAGCCGGCCTGCAGCAGGTGCCAGAGGAGATCACGGCCACGGCCCGCAGCCTCGGTGCCCGCCCGCACCGCACCGCTCGGCTCGTGCACCTGCCCTTGTCGCGAGCCAGCGTCGCCACCGCCGCAGTGATCGTGGCCGTGGACGCCCTCAAGGAGCTGCCGATCGTGCTGCTGCTGCGCCCCTTCGGCTTCGACACGCTGCCGGTGTGGGTGTGGAACCTGGCTTCGGAGTCCCGGTTCGAGCAAGCTGCTGTCCCAGCTCTGGCCATCGTGGCGGTCGCCGTCGTCCCGGTGGCGTTGCTGTCGTGGCAGCTCAACCGACGCCACGGCGCCACCACCACACCCGATGACCGCCCCGCTCTCAGATGACCATCTCCCAGCCGTGACCGCCCCGACCCCCGCCCAGCGCCCGGACCCGACCCGGACCGCCCCCGCACTCGTCCTGTCCGGCGTGACCAAGCGCTTCGGCTCGATCGCCGCCCTCGACGACGTCCACATCGAGCTCGGCCCCCACGAGCTCCTCGCCCTCGTCGGCCCGAGTGGCTGCGGCAAGTCGACCATGCTGCGCGTCGTGGCCGGCCTACTCGCCGCCGACGCTGGTCGCATCGAGCTCGGCGGTACGGTCGTCGACGACGGCCGGCTACAGGTGCCGCCCGAGCGCCGCATGATCGGGCTCGTGTTCCAGGAGCACACCCTGTTCCCGCACCTGACGGTGGCCCGCAACATCGCCTTCGGGCTGAGCGGAGCCACTCGGGCGCAGTCCAGGGCCAGGGTCGGGGAGGTGCTCGAGCTGGTCGGCCTCCCCGAGCTCCGGGACCGCTACCCCCACGAGCTCTCGGGCGGCGAGCGCCAACGCGTGGCCCTGGGCCGGGCCCTGGCCCCTCGTCCGACCCTGATGCTGCTGGACGAACCGTTCGCCAGCCTGGACGCCAACCTCCGGGCCCAGATCCGCAACGACGTCGTCGCCATCCTGCGGGCGGCACGGACGCCGGCCGTGTTCGTGACGCACGACCAGACCGAGGCCATGGCCGTCGGCGACAGGGTGGCGGTCATGCGAGCCGGACGGATCGAGCAGCTGAGCACTCCGTGGCAGGTCTTCCACCAGCCCACCAGCCGCTTCGTCGCCGCCTTCATGGGCGAGGCCAGCTTCATGCCGATCGATCGCGCCACCACCGAGGCGAGCACCGAGCTCGGTCCCCTAGGACCGCTCGAGGGGCGCATCCCGATCGATGCCGTGGCCATGGTGAGGCCCGACGACATGACCTTCGAGGTCCACAGCGGCGGTGACGCCGAGATCACCGCCGTCGAGTTCCGGGGGCCGACGTACTGCTACACGCTTCGCCTGGGGTCGGGGGTGGTCGTACAGGCCATTCGCTCCCACCTCGTCCACGCCGAGGTCGGCACGAGGGTGCGGGCCATGCTCGTCCCCGGCCATCGGGCCGTGGTGGTGCGCGACCCGAACTGAGGTCGGACGCGGCCGATCCGGAGCCGGCGGTGGCCACGGCCACGCCGCAGCGTGGGCAGTGGCCATCATGACGGGGTAGACATGACGGCATGCTGTTGGGGGGGACGCCGGATCAGGCCAACGCTGCGCTATGGCCCCACGTCGACGAGTCCTTGACCGAGGTGCGAGCGGCCCTGGCCCTCCCGACGCAGGCACCTTCCGACGCAGCCGACGGCGTGTACCCCGAGTTGTACGAGCCACTGGCCTGAGGCGGTGAGTCGGCCGGACGGACGGTGACGCCGAAGGGGGACAGCGGCGGTGGACCTCCGGGGTTGGCCGTGCTGGCCCTGCCCGCCGCAGCCGGTGCCTACGGGTCGCTCGACTCGATCCTCAACATCGCCTTCCCTGACCTGACCGACGACCTCGGCATCGAGGTGGCGGCGCTGCAGTGGGTCGTCATCAGCTTCGTGCTGTCGTACTCGGTCGTCCTCGTGGCCGCCGGACGCCTGGCCGACCGTGTCGGCCACACGAGCGTCATGCGGTGGGGGGCGGCTGGGAGTGCCGCGGCGTTGGCCTGGTGTGGCTTGGCCCCGTCGTACCCCGCGCTACTGGCTGGTCGGGTGGCCCAAGGGGTCACTACGGCCGCCGTCATGGCTGCCGCCCCCGCCCTGGTCACCCTGTCCACGACCGGGGACCGGCGTGGGCGCGCCCTGGGGATCTTCCAGATGAGCGCCGCCGTGGGACTGGCCATCGGGCCGGCACTGGGTGGGCCCATCGTCGCCCTGTTCGGCTGGCGCGGCGTCTTCTGGGTGCGTGTTCCCCTGGCCTTGGGCCTGGCCATCGCTGCCGCCCGCGCCGACCGGGCGTCGCCCCCGCGGAGGCGATCGGGAGCCGGGCTGCTCGATGCCGTACGGACCGCGGGGGCGTCGTTCGTCGTGGCCAACGCGCTCACCGTGCTGGCCAACGGTGCCATGTTCGCGGCCTGGCTCCTCGTCCCCCAGTACCTCGTGGACGAGCTCGGCGCCAGCGCCGTGCTAGGGGGTGTCGTGCTGACCACGCTGCCCGCCGCCACCGCCGTGGCAGCGCCGGTGGCTGGGAGGCTGTCCGACCGCTTCGGGGCCGGTCCGGTGGCCACCGCTGGCCTGGCCGCCGAGGCGATCGGGCTCTGGGCCATGAGCATGCTCGACCTCGACTCCGGCCTGGGCTGGGTGGCGGTGATGCTGGCTGTCGTGGGCACCGGTCTGGGACTGTTCTCGGTACCGAACATGAGCTTCGTCATGGGATCCCTGCCGCCGGACATGCAGGGTGCGGCCGGGGGTCTGAGCCTCATGATGCGGACCGGAGGGATCGTCGGTGGCGTGGCCGTGGCCGGGGCGCTCTTCGACGCCAGGGAGGCCTCCGACGGGTTCTCGGCCGCCTTCGGATTCACCTTCGCATGGAGCGCCGCCATCTGCGCGGTGGCGTTCGCCCTGTCGCTGGCCCGGATGACCCGGCCCCGCCGTCCTGGGCCAGGACGAACAGTGCCGCGCCGAGCCGGCGCCGGTTAGCCTCGCACGTCGCCCGCGCGCCCTCCGATCCGGAGCCCATCTCGTGCGTCTGACAACCGCCCTCCTATGCGACTACGCCCAGGTGCGCAACGGGCTGCTCTACGTCGTGGCCGGAGGAGTCAACCAACTCCTCCGGTCCACGTTCCCTGCGCCCATGAACGTGGCGTTGGCCCTGGTGATCGAGATGGACGGCTTCGAGCGCCAGGTGGAGCACTCCATCGCCGTGCACATCGTCGATCCTGACGGCAAGCAGCTGGCCAGCGGGCAGGGACTCATGCGGCCCAGAGCCGGCACCCAGCCGATCACGGCACGCGCCCAGCTGCCCCACGTGTTCGACCTTCGGTCGGTCAAAGTCCCCGGCCCCGGGGCGTTCGACGTGAAGGTGTACGTGGACGACGCCCACCAGGTGGACGTCGGCTTCCAGGTCGTGCAGCCGGCGAGCGGGGCCCGGGCTGCCGAGGCTGGTGACAGCCCTCCCGACCCATCGACCCCCCGAGCACCACCGCCGGAGGCGTCACCGCCGGACGGGCCGTCAACCGACGAGTGAGGCCAGGGCCCAGATCCCAGCCACCAGGCCCACGGCGATGAAGAGGACGCTGCGCAACACCGGAGCGCGGGCCAGGTCACCCTCGTCTCGGGGCCGGTCAGGTGGCCGAACGAGCGCGACGACGTTGCCGGCTGCCATCGCCGCTCCGAGGGCCAGCACCAGCCATGCCAACAGGTCCTCTCCCAGGAACACCACAGGAGTGTCCCCCGGAGCTCCTCGCCTCACAAGGCGACCCGGTCCGGTGCGGAGTCCGGGCAGATGCCATGCTCGTCACCGTGGGCCGGCGCTTGGATGTCCTCCTCGTGGGCGGCGTGGTCGTGGCCGCCGTCGTCGGTTTCTTCTCGCCGCTGGCGGTGGCGGCCGTGCTGGCGCTGGTCCTGCTGTTGGTTGCACTCGTACTCGGTGTGCGCCGGGTCGAGGGCAGGAGCGACGCTCTCAGGCCACTGCCGGTGTTCGCGGCCGGGATGACCGTGCTCGTCGTCGGTCTGGTCCGCGAGCTCGGCCCCGTCGGTGGCATCGGCGTGGCGGTCGGCCTGGTGCTGCTGGCCCTGCTCCTGGGCGGTGACGTGACCTGACCTCGCGGACCGCCCGGTCCGCCCACTGGGCGGCCAACTCAGGCGGCCAACTCAGACGGCCAGCTCAGACGGCCAGCTCAAACAGCGCGGGCCAGGTTGTCGAACTTGGTGAAGGTCGAGCGGAAGGCGAGCTGCATCGAACCGGTGGGGCCGTTGCGGTGCTTGGCGATGAGCAGCTCGGCCAGGCCCTGGTCCGTGCTGTCGGGGTGGTACAGCTCGTCGCGGTACAGGAAGAGGACGACATCGGCGTCCTGCTCGAGGGAGCCGCTCTCGCGCAGGTCGGACAGCATCGGCCGCTTGTCAGAACGCGACTCCAGGTTGCGGCTGAGCTGGGACAGCGCCATCACGGGCATCTCGAGCTCACGGGCCAGGATCTTGAGTCCCCTCGAGATCTCGGCCACCTCGACCTGGCGGTTCTCGGCGTTGGCCCGGCCGCTCATGAGTTGGAGGTAGTCGATCACGACCAGGCCGAGGTCGCCTATGCGTGACTTGAGGCGGCGCGCCTTCGCCCTGATCTCCATGACCGTGAGATGGGGGTTGTCGTCGATGTACAGCTGCGCCTCGGCCAGGCGGCCGACGGTGCGGTGGATCCGGGACCAGTCGTCGTCGGTGAGCTTGCCGTTGCGCAGGCGGTCCGAGCGCACCTCGGCCTCGGAGGAGAGCAGCCGCTGGGTCAGCTCCAGGTGCCCCATCTCCAGGCTGAAGTACAGCACGGGACGGTGGCTGCGGATGGCGACATGGGCGGCGATACCGAGGGCCAACGCCGACTTGCCCATCGCCGGCCGCGCCCCCACGATGACCAGGGAGCTGGGCTGCAGCCCTGAGAGCCGCTCGTCGAGGTCGACCAGGCCGGACGGCACGCCAGTGATGCTCTCGCCGCGGTCGTAGAGGTCCTCCAGGTGGTCCAGACCGGCGGTGAGCAGGTCCCGCAGCACCCGCGTGGTGTCGGTGACCCGTCGCTCGGCCAATGCGAACATGGCCGATTCGGCCTCGTCGAGGGCCTTCGACACGTCTTCGGGGACGCTGTAGCCCAGCTCGGCGATCTCTCCCGCGACCCCGATCATCCGCCGCAGCAGCGCCCGCTCCTCGATGATGGCGGCGTAGCGCGCCGAGTTGGAGGTGGCCGGAGTGGTCGACTGCAGCTCCAGCAGGTAGGCGAGCCCTCCGATCTGTTCCAGCAGCTCTGCCCTGGCCAGGACCTCGGCCACCGTCACAGGATCGGCCGGCTCGCCCGAGGCGTAGAGCGTGCACACGGCGTCGTAGATGTGCTGGTGCCCGGGCTTGTAGAAGTCGCCGGCGTCGAGTTTCTCGGCCGCGGGCCCGATGGCGTCCCGGCTGAGCAGCATCGCTCCCAGCAAGGACCGCTCGGCGTCGAGGTTGTGCGGAGGCACTCGACCGCTGCCCCGCTCCCGCTCCGTCACCTCGACCGCTCCCTCCGGACTCCGATCCCACCGACCCTGACAGGGCGACCTTGTGGGTCGCTAGAGCAACAACGTTGTGGATTGAGGACCGCGTGTGGTGGATGCCCTGGGGACAGCGCCGTCTCATCTGGGGACAGTCCCCAAGCGACGCAGCCGCTCGGCCGCCCGGTTGGGACGGCCCAGGGTCAGCGGGCCGTGATCTCCACCCGGATCACGAACTGGACGTCGCGGTGCAGGCGGGCGTTGACCTCGTGCATTCCGACCTCGCGGATGGGCTCGT
>Ga0256867_10000926_pt1 | contig 12030 bp, 12 predicted proteins | sample RVTome_15_FD_185939 | JGI IMG/M metagenome (GOLD analysis project Ga0256867, IMG submission 185939) | Soil microbial communities from uranium-contaminated site in the Upper Colorado River Basin, Wyoming, United States - RVT150D86 (HiSeq) ... | reverse complement strand
ACCGCTTACCTGCTGTTGCCGTACCCTTCCGGATTGTTGACCTGCCACCGCCAGGAGTCGGCGCACATTTCGTCCAGGCCGCGGGTGGCGGACCAGCCCAGATCGGTTTTGGCCCGGGTAGGGTCGGCCCAGGCTTCGGGAATGTCTCCGTCCCGCCGCCCAACGAGCTCGTAGGGAATGGTCCGCCCGGTCACCCGCTCGAACGCCCGCACCATCTCGAGAACCGAATACCCTGATCCCGTGCCGAGATTGCAGGTCATGATGCCCGGCCCGGCGCGCAGCTTCTCGAGTGCCTGGAGATGGCCGAGCACCAGGTCGGTCACGTGGATGTAGTCTCTCACTCCCGTCCCGTCCCGCGTGGGCCAATCGCTTCCGTAGATCCGCAACCGCTCGAGCCGGCCGACAGCCACCTGGGTGATGTACGGCACCAGATTATTCGGGATTCCGCGAGGGTCTTCCCCGATACGACCGCTCGGATCGGCTCCGACGGGATTGAAGTAGCGGAGGATCCCGATGCTCCAGGCCGGGTCGGCATGGTGCAGATCGCGGAGGATATGCTCGATGGTGAGCTTCGTGGCGCCGTAGGGATTGGCCGCGCTCAGGGGGAAGCTCTCGCGAATCGGCACGGAGGCGGGGGCCCCGTACACCGTGCACGAGGAGCTGAAGACGAGCCGCTTGACTCGGTGTCGGGCCATCGCGGCGAGGAGCACCAGCGTGCCGTTCACGTTGTTATCCCAGTACTCGAGCGGCTTCTCCACCGACTCGCCAACCGCCTTGAGGCCCGCGAAGTGCATCACCGCGTCGATCGTGCCGGTCGCGAGCAGCCGTTCCATGGCCTGGGCGTCGCGAAGATCGGCGCGATGAAAGACGAGATCGCGACCGGCGAGCTCGCGCACCCGACGCAGCGATTCTTCGTGGCTGTTGCTGAGGTTGTCGACCACGACCAGATCGTGCCCCGCCCGGAGCAGCTCGAGGCAGGCGTGGCTCCCGATGTAACCAGCACCACCGGTAACGAGGATTGCCATTAGAGAATTCCGGGTTCCGGGTTCCAAGTGCCGGGTGCGGTGCGGTGATCGTCGGTTCCGGCACGGCCGAACTCACGGAACCCGGCAGCCGGACACCCCGCACTCGACACAATCAAAACGCGACCAGGCCTTTTCGACCAAAGTCGCGTTGCAAGCCATGCGCCGCGTAGGAATCGAACCTACAACCTAGTGATTAAGAGTCACTTGCTCTGCCAATTGAGCTAGCGGCGCGTCCACCGTGCCCCGGGCCGATGACCCCAACGGGAATCGAACCCGTATTACCACCTTGAAAGGGTGGTGTCCTAACCGTTAGACGATGGGGCCCCGCTGGGGCTCGCGTATAGCGCTAACGGGATTCGAACCCGTGTTCCAGCCTTGAGAGGGCTGTGTCCTAGGCCCCTAGACGATAGCGCCAGCTACTCAGCAGGAGGCACCAGTGACACGCCTCCTCACTCCGCATCAGCAGGCCCGGCAGGAATCGAACCTGCAACCCCCGGTTTTGGAGACCGGTGCTCTACCAATTGAGCTACGGACCTGTGCAGCTCCTACCAGGGTGGCTGACGGGAATCGAACCCGCAACCTCCGGCTCCACAGGCCGGCGCTCTAACCGGTTGAGCTACAACCACCACGGATCCTTCCGGCCCCGTCCGCTCCAAGCCTGCTATTCTAGTGTGGCGACAGGGTTTCGGTCAAGTCTGGAGACCCATTTCCACGGTCTGAAACGGCGCTGTTTTCGGCCCGCGCACGACGCTCGGACCACCAGGCGCGACCCAGCGTCCCACCCAGCACCAGCGTTCCGCCCCAACCGGGCGAAACCGCCCGGCGTCTCTCCGTGGGCCATCCAGGACCAGACCGGATTGAGGACCGGCTCCAGCAGGAGGATCAGCGATGCTTCGAGCGCCCCACGCCTTGCGATGGCCTTGACGACGAGCCAGTACGCCAGCCCGATTTGTATGGTGCCAAGGTAGACAAGAAGGGCCCAGGAGCCCGGCGCGTGCTGTCCGATGGGAAGGGCGGCGGACAAGGTCACCAGGAACGCCAGTACGTTACCCGCGAGAACCGCGGTGATCGGGGCGGCGCGTCCGAAGCCGTCGCGGCCGAGCCAGCGAAAGCCGATCACTGCGAGGGCGAAGCCCACGCCGGAGACGGCCGCAAAGAGGTTGCCGCGAGCGGGGTCGGGCGCGGTAGCGACCTGGTCCTCGTTTCCGAGAAAGACCAGCGCCAGGCCGATGGCGATGGGCAGCATGACGGCGAGGTCGGAAGAGCGGGCTCGCTCACCGAGAAGCAGCGGGCTCAACAGCAACACGAACAGCGGACTCGCCGACTGAATGAAAATGGCGTTCGCGCTCGTGGTGAGCCGCGTGGCGAGGACGAACATGACGCAGGTAATCGCGTACGCGGCTCCGACGACGAGGAGCGCACTCCCCACCCGCGACGCGCGTCCCGGCTCAGGACGGCGAGCATAATCGCGGCAATGGCGGCGCGCAGGCTGGCGATCTCCCATCCGTCGAAATCGACGGCTTTGATCGCCGCACCGCCGGTGGAAAAGAGGACCGCGGCGTCAGAAGGGCGAGGACGGCACGCGGATGGCTCAGCGGCATTCGTCAAGAATAGCCGAGCGGTGAACGGTCTCCCGACACCTGCCCGGCTTGGACCTTGCGCAAAAACCTGCGCGACGAGACTATGCCGTCGCGTCCGGTCAACTGATCACCGAGTTTTGCCTCGGAGGGAAGTCATGCGATTCCACCGCATGCGGGTTGTCCCAGCCACGCTGATTGCCGCCTCGATCGTTGCGGGTTGCGAGGGTGCGCCTATCACCGACAGCGCCAGGGTTGGGACCCTGCAGTCCGTCTCCGGAGATGGACAAACCGGGACCGTCGGCGTTTTCCTCCCTCAGCCCATCGTGGTGCGCCTCGTGGACCAGTTCGGCAGCCCCGTGGCCGGCGAAACCGTGGCCTTCGAGCCGAGCGCGGCGAGCGCGGCCCTGGGTGCGACAGCGGAGCCGACAACCGGTGTGACGGGCGCTGATGGAATCGCCTCCACTCAGCTCAGGCTCGGCACGGGCACCGGGCCGTATCGGATCTCGGCGACGTGGCCGGGCCTGGAAACGGGCGGGATCACCGGCCCGTTGCAGGTGATCCAGTTCGACGCGACCGCCAGCGCCGCGCCACCAGCGGCGATGGCCATTATCGCGGGCAATAACCAGGCGGGGGCTGCGAATACCCTCCTGCCCGTGGCGCTGACCGTGCGGGTCGCCGATGCGTTCAACAATCCCGTCCCTGACCTGACGGTGATATTTGTGATCGCCAGCGGGGGCGGTCAGCTGAGCGTGAACGAAGCCGTCACCAACGCGTCCGGAATTGCCAGCAGCAACTGGACGCTGGGACCGGCCGTGGGAGCGCAAAGCGTCAGCGCAGTCATCCCCGGTGTGTCGCCGGTGACATTTACGGCGACGGCGCAGTAGACCCCCCGAGGGCGGCGGGGCCATCGAGCCCCGCCGCCCATTCCACGGCGCTGTGCAGGATTCCCACCCCCTGACATCTCCCCTCATAACCTGCTCAGACGACCGGGGGAGTGCCGTCGGCCATGTCCGTTTCCGTCGCTGATCTCTTCGCGCAGTACCACAGCTCTCTGGTGCGAATGCTCTTTCGTCGCACCGGGGACCGCGAACGCGCCGAGGAGATCGCGCAGGAAGTGTTCGCCCGGGCGGTGACGGCGGAGCCCAGAAACCCCCGGCCGTGGCTCTTCGCGGTGGCGCTCAACCTCCTCCGCGAAGAAGCCCGGACGGCCATCCGGCGGGACCGCCGGCTGGTGCTCTACAAGGCGGAGCAGCCGTCGAGCGCGGAGGCGCCTGATGTGGTCCTGAGCCGCGAGGAACGCATCGCGGGCGTGCGGGCGGCGCTCGAGACGCTTTCCTCCCGGGACCGCGAAGCTCTGCTCCTCAAGGCCGAAGGGTTCAGCTACGATGAGATCGCCCGGACGGTGGGGCTTTCTCCGGGAGCAGTGGGAACGACACTGGCGAGGGCCCGGCGAAAGCTGGTCGAAGCCTACCGGGCCGGCGCAGGCGAAGAAGGGGTGAATCGACGTGACTCAGCATCCTGACGACGGCGTGCTCCACGCGCTGCTGGACGGGGAAATCCGCGCCGCGGAGCTTCCGGCCATCGAGGCGCACCTCCGAAGCTGCGCGGCCTGCCTAACCCGGCTCGAGGAGGCGCGCGGCTTCCGCGACGAAGCGGACCGGCTGGTCGGCGAGATCGAGCTGCCGGTCCACGAGCAGGCCAGCGCGGCCGCGCCGGGTTCCGGCCCGGCACCATCCCGACCGCCGCGCCGGGTCCAGGTGAGGCCGCTGGCGTTCGCCGCCACCCTGATCACGGCGCTGGGACTGGGCTACGGAATGCGCGGAGTGGTCGGGTCTCCGCGGGTCGGCGCAACCGGCCCCGTGGCGGAGCCGGCCGCGCTCGAGGCCGCGCCGGTCGCGCCTTCGGAGTCTTCACTCACGGACCTGGTCAGCCGGTCGCAGGCGCCACTGCCCAGCGGCGTGGAGGATCGTCCTCGCGCCGCCAGCACGGCGCGCACCTCGCCTTCCGCCGACCCGGCACCTCGTATCCTGGCAAGCCGGGACGCAGCCGATGCGGCGGAGGAGACGCCGAGGGATCCTCGTTCTGAAAGCGAGCTCGATACCGCAGCCCGCGTGATCCGCGGCCTGGCGGCAGCCACCCCCGCGGCTCCGTCCCTCGAGCGGAATCGCCTCGCGAGGACCGGCCAGGCATCCGCAGAGCGGCGATTCGAAGGGAAGGTGACGGACGCGAGTGGGCGCGGGATCGGTGGGGCCAGCATCGTGGTCCAGGGGACCGGTCTCCAGGCACGCACGGGACCCGACGGCGAGTACCGCCTCGCGGGGGACATTCCCGACAGCTCGCAGGTCACCGCACGGGCGATCGGCCACAAGGCCACGGCAAAGACGGTGTCGATCCCGGATAGCGGAATCGTGCGGGTGGACTTCGCTCTCCCGACCGACGTGTACCGGCTCGAAGAAGTGGTTGTCACCGGCGCCGACGCCCGGCGCGCGATCTCGTCGTTGCGAAGTCCGATCCAGCTGCGGACCACCGCACCGACGTTTCAGGCGGTCGATTTCCCGGAGGCGGTGCGCCGGCTCGGGGGACGGATCCGGCTGGTGGACGGGCTGGTCCCGAGCCGCCTCGAAGCGCTCGGCGATACCGTGCGGGTGGGCTACGTGGTGGCGCGTGGACGGGAGGTCTGGCTCCGACAGTTCCGGGTGGGAGATACCCTTGCCTTCACCCTGCTCGCTCCGCCGGACTTTCCCGCCGACTCGCTGGCGCGGCTGGCGGCGCGGGTGACGCCGTAGCCGTCACGGCACGAGCGGGCCTAACCCGGCACGCACCAGCCGGTGCTCCCACCGGCGCATCATCTGGACGAACGCGTGCGCCACGCCGGGATCGTAGATCGCTCCGGCGCCGGCTTCGATTTCGGAAAGCGCGTGGGCCGGATCGCGGGCCGGTCGGTAGCTCCGCTCCGATCGCAGTGCATCGTAGGCGCCGCACACCGCGACGATCCGGCTGATGTAATGGAGCTCCCGGTGAAACCGGCGGGCGGGATAGCCGGTGCCGTCGATCCGCAGGTGGTGCTCATAGGCGGCCGTGGCGGCCAGGTCGAGCTTCGACGACCCCGAGAGCAGCAGGCGCGCGCCCTCCTCAGGGTGACGCGAGACCTCGCCGCGACCTCCGTTGCTCAGCTCCGGCCGCTGGAAGACTTCCGCCGACACCCGCGCCATCCCGACATCGTGCAACAGCGCCGCCTTCCCCACCGCCCGGATGTCACCGCCCGCCAGGCCGAGCCATTCACTGAACGTCATTGCCAGGATGGCGGTGTTGACCGCGTGGAGGGCCGTATGGTCGTCGAGCGACCGTAAGGAGAGGAGCGGAATCAGCAGCTCACCCTCGGAGTGAAGCGCCAGGGAAAGGGCGTGTACCACGGCCTCCACGTCCTGGATCGGAAGCCGCCCGCCGCGCGCGACGCTGCGGAACGCCTCGTGCACCGCGCCCACTTCTTCGGTCAGGGAGTATGGACCGCGCGCCGCGGCGGGAGCCGCGCTCACCGGGGGCGGCTCGTCCAGCACGACGACATCGCCCGCGACGATTCCCGGCCAGACTGGCATCGGCTCGTCCCGGGCCTCGCCGCTGAGGCGGCGATACAGCTCGATCAGAAACCCGTCCAGCGACACCCGCGTGGCGTCGCGGGAAAGCTCGAGCCGGCGGACACCCGCCGACGCCAGCCGCGCCGACCAGGTCCAGTCGCGCAACGCGTGCAGCGCTACGCTGTTGTAGACCACGGCGTCCTCGAGAAAGCTGAACGACGGAAACCCATCCTCGCGCAGGATCGTCTGGAGAGCGCTGTAGGTCTTGGTAATCGCCTCGTCGCGTGCCTGGTGCCCGTCCGCATACAGCGTGTATGAGGAAATGGCCTGACCGACCGCGTGCAGGAACCGTTCGGCAGACGCCGTCACGCCTGCTCCTCGCCTTCGATGCCCAGCTGCTGGAGGATGCCCGGCGCCTCCACCGCGCGCCGAACCTCGACGTCGCGATGCCGCTCGGCGCGCGCGATGAGGCGGCCAGCCTTCGGATGCCACCGCCAGTGGCGCGCCAGCCCGCCGAGGGACACGAGCATGTCGCGCGACCTGGGCGCCACGCGATAGCCGAAGAACGGAATCCTCCGGCCGGCAGTCCTGAGCAGGAACTCCAGGACGCGCGGATCATCCAGCGGAGCCAGCGCCCGGATGGCGAGCGGACGGAGATCCCCTTCGAGGGCGTGCTCAAGCAGCATCCGCATCAGCAGCGGGAGCGCCGCCAGGGGGCAGCTTTCGACCGACGCGAAGACGCCGACTCGCATACAGGCCGGATCGCGGTCGCCGAGCGCCTGCACGATTCCGCGCGCCCGGGCAGCCGGGTGCCGCAACAGGAGCCGCAGACCCTCGATCCGAACCCGCGCCTCGGGATGCTCGGCGAATCCGCCGACCACGGATTCGGCAGGCGGCTCGGGAAGCTCCTGGAGCAGGCGCAGGAGATTCCGCTGCACGTACCAGGGCGCGCCGGGGTACCGCTCAATGGCGAGCGGCGCCACCGCGTTGCCGAACCTGGCCAGCAGCGCCAGCAGGCGCCGCCGGAGTCCGCGGTCATCCGCCTCGGCGAGTGCGTCGAGGAGAAACGGAGCGGCGACCACGCCGACTTCCGGGGTGAGCCGCTCCAGCGCCTCGATGTCCACCGGATGCAGCCGCAGCAGGGCGGCGACCGCGTCCGGTGTGGCGACGAGCGGCTGGTACTGGGGTCGGAGGGGATCGGCAGGGGGAAGGTCACCCAGGATCTTCACCAGCGGCGTCACCCGGCCGCGCGCAACCAGGGCCCGGATGGCGCGCCGGGCACCGTCGCCCAGCTCGGCCATATCGAGACTCATGGTGAGGATCCGGTACGGATCGCTGCGATAGGCCTCCGTCGGATCGAGGTCCGGCACCAAGGGAGCGGGGAGATGGTCGAGCGTCTCCTGGTAGTCCAGCTCGGCTTCATCATCGGTGGCCGGTCGATCCCACCCTTCGATCAGCTCGTGGACCGCGTCGTGAAACCGCTCATCCGCCAGCGGTCGGGACACCGATGGACCGTGGTAAGTGTGACTGGCGATCTTGCCGAGGAGCTGCAGCAGCGCGGGTGACATGGTGCGATGCTCGGCGCGGGTGGCGGCGCGCAGCACCTCTAACGCCGTGGGAGCGGACGCCATCTGGACGAGGTCGAGGAGGAATCCGTGCCCCAGCGCCGCTCCGCCCGCCAACAGGAGCAACCGTTCGACGGTCGCGGGCGAGAGGCCCCGGAGCAGTCCGGTGATCTGGCGGCGCAGCAGCGCCGCGTGGCGCGTGCCTGGTCCCCGGGCGCTGGCCGCCGCGACACGGAGGTTATGAATGACTTCGCCGTCGCGCGCGGCATCGGACGGCAACGCATCGAATGCCCGCCCCGCTTCTTCCGCGGCGGCCTCTTCGTCGAAACGCGCCGCGTGCTCTCCTCCGGCCTCGCCCAGCATGGCCAGCGCGATGGCGCGCCAGACCGAGCGGGCCAGGTGCTCCCCGGCCGCGCTGATGGGCGATTCGACGCCCCGCTCGATGGCGAGGGTATCGAATCGAAGCGGCTCGACCTCGACGTGCGGGGTCGAGTAGTGAATCGTGTCGGTTTGTTCCCCGGCTACCGCCTGCAACAGCCCGGTGAGCTCGGCAGCGGTGACTCCTCTGAGGAGGCGGATCGACCCGATGCTCCGGCGGAAGAAGCGGCCCGCGAGCTCGCGCAGCAGGAGATGATCCGGATCGGTCGCGGCGGACCCGACGAACAGCTGCACTGGGCCGATGGCGAAATGCGCCTCCTGACGGTTGGCCAGGACGGCCTCGAGCCGCCGAGCGACCTGGCCGATGGCCCGCTCCAGAGTGGGATGCCCCGCCGGATACATCTGGGCCCGCTGAAGGCCCGCGGACAGGGCTATGAAGAACTCCCAGTACTCACGGCCGAGCGTGACCTGACCCGGGACCGGCAGCGGCGATGAAGTCATCGGTTAGGCCATCAACCCCGACGTCTGCGAGCTGGGGAGGGAACGGACCGGTCCGGCTGCAAGGACCGGCACGATGTGAAATTGCACGCCGTCATACCAGAAGAGCGCTCGCTGGAAGAATCGCGCCGCGAGCTCGCGGGCCGGCTCGATCGCACCGGGGATCGCCCACCCTGCTTCCGTGTGGCTGCCGTCGGGGGAAAGGCCGTCGGCCCTGCGTGCGTCGGGCCAGCGCCGGACCACCACGGCGGCGAACTGGGCCGACAACCGCCGGTTCGAGGCCGGCTCGAGGAGGCGCCCGAGCGGATTGCAGGCCGTGACCACGGAAAAGGTGCCGGAGAGACCAAGGCGCCGTAGCTCCCTTCGCTCTGCCTCACCAACCGGACGGCGCAGGTCCAGGTCGAGCCCCGCGCCGGAAAACCGAAGGATCGTGTCGCCGTAGGACGCCCACGGCATACGGAAGGCTACATGTTGCTCACCATCGCCTCCGCGAATTCACTGGTGCGGAGGAGGGTGGCGCCCTCCATGAGGCGATGGAAGTCGTAGGTCACGCGCTTCTGCGCAATGGTGCGATCGAGGGCGTGCACGATGCGGTCCGCGGCCTCGCCCCAGCCGAGGTAGCGGAGCATCATCTCGCCGGAGAGGATCACCGACCCGGGATTGACCTTGTCCTGGTTGGCGTACTTGGGGGCGGTACCGTGGGTCGCTTCGAAGATCGCGTGCCCGGTGATGTAATTGATGTTCGCGCCCGGGGCGATGCCGATCCCGCCGACCTGCGCGGCGAGTGCATCGGAGATGTAATCGCCGTTCAGATTGAGGGTGGCGATTACGTCGTATTCCGCCGGCCGGGTCAGGATCTGCTGCAGGAATGCGTCCGCAATCACGTCCTTGATGACCAGGCCGCCAGGGAGCCGGCACCAGGGCCCCCCGTCCAGCGGTTCGGCCCCGTACTCCTGCCGGGCGAGCTCGTAGCCCCAGTCGCGGAAGCCGCCCTCGGTGTACTTCATGATGTTGCCTTTGTGCACCAAGGTCAGGCTCTTCCGTTCCTGGCGCAGCGCGTACTCGATCGCGGCGCGAATGAGCCGCTTCGAGCCTTCCTCCGACACCGGCTTGATGCCGATCGCGCTGGACTCGGGGAACCGGATCGAGGTGACACCCAGCTCCCGCTGGAGGAAGTCGACTATCCGCTTCGCCTCCGGTGTCCCCGCGGCCCACTCGATCCCTGCGTAGATGTCCTCCGTATTCTCGCGGAAGATGACCATGTCGACCAGGTCCGGCTGCTTCACCGGCGACGGCACGCCATGAAACCACCGGAGCGGGCGCAGACAGGCGTACAGGTCGAGCTGTTGCCGGAGCGACACGTTGAGCGAGCGAAGGCCACCGCCGACGGGTGTGGTCAGCGGCCCCTTGATCGCCACCAGGTGGGTCCGGATCACGTCGAGGGTCTCGTCGGGAAGCCAGCTCCCCGCGAGTGACTTGGCCTTCTCCCCGGCGAGGACTTCGAACCAGACGATGCTGCGGCGAGGGCCGTAGGCCTTCTCGACCGCCGCCTCGAGCACCCGGCGTGATGCGTGCCAGATATCGGGGCCGGTGCCATCGCCCTCGATGAAGGGAATGATCGGATGATCAGGCACCCGGAGGGCGCCGTTCTCCATCGTGATCGTCGCGCCCTTGGTCGGCGCGGCGGCCCGCGAGAGCTGAGTCACGGTAGTCATACCGGGAAGATAACGTCAGCCCGGCTTGTAGATGGCGAGCCAGGCCGCGATCGCGCCCAGCAGCGGAAGCCCGACCATCAGGGTTCCCCGAGCGGCTGCCGGACGCCGGTACGGAATCACGAGCAACGCGCCGGCCACCAGCCACAGGGCGAGCTTGCCGTACACCCAGACCGGCAGGCCGCCGCGCATCAGCTGGAGCCGAGCCAGCAGTCCGAAGCCCGCGACGAGGATGACCAGGAGACCCAGCCCGTGGAGCGCGGAGATAACCCGGCGCAGGGCATTCCCCGGCCGCTGGCCGCCGTTTCCGGCATGGACGGCGACACCACCCAGTGCCGCAAAGACGCAGACGACGCCGAGCAGATGCAGGACCTTGTACAGCTCATACGAGATCATTGGCGCACCGCCTCGATGTTGACTTCGATTTCGACCTCGTCGCCCAGCATCAGGCCACCGCCTTCGACGGCCCGGTTCCAGACGATTCCGAAGTGGGTTCGGTCGATCGTGGTAGCCGCCGTGAAGCCGATGCGCTGTTGTCGCGGCTCCGGCCGGCCGGTACTGCCTAGAAACAACCCTTCCAGAACCACCTCTCGCGTGATGTTCTTGATCGTAGGATCGCCGGTGATGCGCAGGGCGGAGTCGCGGACCTCGACCCTCCGGCTCTTGAAGGTGATGATCGGAAAACTGTCGACGAGAAAGAAATTGGCCGAGCGGAGGTCGTTGTCCCGGCGTTCATGCGACGTGTTGATGCTCCCCGACTGAATCGTGACGTCGACCGAGCCGTTCGCCATGTTGGACGGATCGGCCACGAGGGTGCCCTGCCACTGATCGAATCGCCCGCGCACGCGCGACATGAAGTGCCGGATGCGGAAGCTGACCTCGGAATGGCCCGTATCGAAGCGCCCGGAAATCGAATCGGCCTCGGCCCGTACGGGACCGGGGGCGAGGGCGGTGCTCAACGCGAGGAGGATCATCGCGGCCATTCGGCGGCTCCTGACGTGCCGGGGGGTCAGGTGCCGCCGCCGCCGAGCAGGTCCTCGAGGAGCTTGTCGACGACTTCGCGGACCTCTCCCTCGACGATGGTCCGAAGGACGTCCATGGTTTCCAGGGCCAGGTCACCGGGATGCTTCCGGTCCTTGTCGAAGCGGATGATCTGCCCGAGAAACACCGCCGCCTGTCGATCCTCGCCGTCGTCATCCTCGGTGGCAGCGGCCTCGTACCCGGCGCCCGGCACGCTCGCGGCCCACGGGGGCTCGGGCTCCTCGTCCCCGTCCTCGAAGAGTCCGTCGTGGATCTCCACCAGGGCGTAGAGCTGGCATTGCAGGCCGGGTGGCGCTTCGCGCGCCGCGAGCGCGAGACGCACCGGCCGCTCGAACAGCCCCCGTTCCAGCAGAAAGGCCGCGGCCTCGGGAGGGACGACACAGCGCGCAACGAGCCGGGGCCCGAGGTAGGATCCCAGGCACGCCATTCCCTCCGGCGCGCGCTCGTCCTCGAGTGGCTTGAGGGCGACCGACAACGGCTTATCGGTGGCGGCCACGGCCAGCGGGCGTTCGGGCGACTCCCCTTCGGAGCGCACGTCGTCCTGTTCCATTCCGAGAATCTAGCCTGATTCCCCCTTGTTCCGCGCCCGGAACGGAAGTCATACTCCCCCTGCCATGAACCCCTCCGACGACTCCGCTTCCGGCCCCACCCCGTCC
>Ga0256867_10000921_pt1 | contig 12070 bp, 11 predicted proteins | sample RVTome_15_FD_185939 | JGI IMG/M metagenome (GOLD analysis project Ga0256867, IMG submission 185939) | Soil microbial communities from uranium-contaminated site in the Upper Colorado River Basin, Wyoming, United States - RVT150D86 (HiSeq) ... | reverse complement strand
CGGACGCGAACGCCGACGATCCGGAGGAGGCCGCGGAGGAGTACCTGCGCGGGCGGGCCGTCCGGCTCGCGCTCGAGCAGCTGCCCGAGCTCGAGCGGCGTATCCTCGAGCTCCGCTACGGCCTCGACGGCGAGCCCCACTCGCTCGAGGCGATCGGCGCGGAGCTGGGGATCAGCCGCGAGCGTATCCGCCGGCTCGAGGGCGAGGCTCTCGACACCCTCGCCGGGACGCTCGGCGACGGCGCCGAGCTCGCGCTCTCCGCGTAACCGAAAGGACGCCATGAAGACCATCCACCCCGAGACCCGGGTTGCGACCGTGACGTGCACGACGTGCGGAACGAGCTTCGAGACCCGCTCGACCAGGGAGCAGATCCAGGTCGAGGTCTGCTCGGCCTGCCACCCGGCCTACACGGGCGAGGAGCGGCAGGTCCGCCGCGGCGACCGGATCGAGCGCTTCGAGCGCCGCCGGGCCGCCGCCGTCAGGTAGCGAGGAAGGGCCGGGGCGCCTGGTGCGCCCCGGCCCTTCCAGCGCCTAGAACTCCAGGCAGTCCAGGTACTCGAACGCGCGGCGAGCCGAGTCCATCGGGCTCACGGTGAAGCCGCGGTCGAGCTCCCAGTGGTAGTAGTCGACGTGCTTCGCGGCCCGAAAGACGCGCGGCCAGTCGGTCGTGCCGCCGTTCGCGGGCCCCAGGTCGGACATGTCCCCGTCCGCACCCGTGTCCTTCACGTGCAGGAGTGGGATGCGCTCGGAGTATTTCTCGAGGAACGCGATCAGCTCCTCGAACCCGGCGGCGTCGGTGCCGAGGCCGACGCGCGCCCAGTGGATGTCGATCTCGAACGCGACCCAGTCGGGGTTCGTGTTGGCGATCATGATCTCGATGGCGGGCACCATCTCGGTGTCGCCGTCGCCGTCGATGTCGTAGGCGTGCCGGGTCGAGAACTCCTCGTCGTGGTTGTGCCCGAAGACCTTCATGTTCCTGGCCGCGGCCTGCTGGCCGAGCATGTTCAGGTTCGCCGCGGTCTGGAGCGTCTCCTCGAGCGTGTCGAAGCCCGGCCCGCCGAAGCCGCCCGAGCCGATCATCTCCTGGCGCCTGTCCCTGGCGTCCTGGAGGGCGCCGGCGAAGTTGTCGGGGTTCAGGCTGCCGTGGTTCCCCGGGATCCGCAGGCCGGCGTCCTTGGCGACCTGGTGGTACTCCCTGGCGGTCCAGCCCCGCATGCTCCCGAAGTGCTCGAACGCGCGGTAGCCGATGTCGCCGAGCTCTTCGAACACGGCCTGGGTCTGCGCCTGGTCGCCCAGCGCGCCGCGAACGGCGAAGAGCTGGAGCCCGATCTTGTAGTTCGGGATCGTGCCCTTGCCGCCGCCCTCGCACTGGTGCGGCCCGCCGGCGCCGGTGGCTGCCGGCGTGACTGTGAGCGCCACCGCGGCGAGCCCGGCGGCCACCACGAGCCAGAGCAGCCGCATCCTCGATTTCGTCAAACCCACTGCAGACCTCCTAGCTGGATTTTGTGGATTCCCCCCGGAGGGCCGGGAGTGGATCTCCCCCAGTCGCGCCTCCTTTCTCCGCGAAGCGGTCGGTGGCGGGGGCGCCGCCGGTGGCGGCGCCCCCGTTGGCGGTGCAAGCGAGGGCCGCAGGTAGGGGAGGTGCCCAGGCCTGCCCCGCCAAGCTCGAGCCGGTCGAGGCTGATCCGCTCTGACATGTCTGCCTGCTGACGCCGGGCATCGGCTCACGTCGGGCCTTCCCGGCGTCCGTTCTCCCAAACCCCCCTCGCTGTTTGCTCCGCGCCGGCGTCTCCGGGGTCCGGCGCGGAGCGGCCTGCCGCTCAGATCGCGAGCGGCAGGCCCTCGGGTAGGCGGTCGACCTCGTCGGCTGTTGCTGCGAGACGCACGAGGCCTGGCTCCGCGCTGTGCACGAGGGAGACGTGGACGACCGGATGGCTTGCACGCAATCGCTTTCGGCGGCGAAGCACGAGGTAGTCGGGCTCGTCTCCCCCGGGCGGGAACAGCGGAGTCTCCACGACTCCGAGCGGGCCGTCGCATCCAACGACGAGGTAGCCGTGCGAACACGCCAGCGTCGTCGGTGTCGGGTCGGCGGCCACGTTCCCACCGTAGCCGGGGCGTCTCAGCAGGCCACCGGGCAGTGTGAGCCCGCGATGAGGGATCTCCGAGGGTTCGCTCACACGGCGGCGAGCTTGTAGCCGATCCCCCGCACGGTGAGGATCCGCTCGGGCCGGGACGGATCGCGCTCGATCTTGCGGCGCAGGCTGGAGACGTGGACGTCGGAGGCCCGCTCGTCGCCGATGTACGGGCTCTGCCAGAGGTGCTCCATGATCTGCCGGCGGCTGAAGACGCGGCCGGGGTCCCTGGCGAGGAGGGCGAGAACCTTGAACTCCGAGGGGGTCAGGTGGACCGGCCTCCCGTCGACCCGCACCTCGTAGCGCGCGAAATCCAGCTGGATGCCGCCGGCCTCGATCAGAGCCGAGCCGGCCGCCCTCCGGTCGAGCTCGCGCCGGCGGAGGATGGCCCGGATCCTGCTGACGAGCTCCGCCGCCGAGAACGGCTTCGTCACGTAGTCGTCCGCGCCGAGCTCGAGCCCCAGCACGCGGTCCACCTCCTCGTCCTTCGCCGTGAGGATGAGGATGGGGACGTCGCTCTCGGCGCGCAGCGCCCGACAGACCTCCGTGCCCGAGAGCTTGGGGAGCATCAGGTCGAGGACGACCACGTCGAAGGGCTCGCCGCGCGCCGAGGCGAGGGCCGTGTCGCCGTCGGCCGCCTCGGACACCTCGAACCCCTCCCGCCGCAGCGCGTAGGCGACGACGTCCCTGATCGCGGGCTCGTCGTCGACTACGAGCACCCGCCCGGTCACGCCGCCAGCTCCTCGCCTGCGGGGAAGACGACCCGCGCGGTCGTGCCTACGCCGGCCTCCGACGCGATCGAGATGGTGCCGCCGAGCGCCCGCACGGCATCGCGAACGATGGCCAGGCCCAGCCCGAACCCGTCGCCGTCCCGGGAGCCGCCGCGGTAGAAACGGTCGAAGACCCGCTCCTGCTCCTCCGGGCGCATGCCCCGGCCGGTATCCCGCACCTCGATCGCCACCGAGCGCTCGTCGAGCGGGAATGCGGCAAGCGTGATCCTGCCGTGATCCGTGTGCTTGGCCGCGTTGGCGGCGAGGTTGGCGACCACCTGTCCGGCGAGCACGCGCTCGGTGAGGACCGTGAGGTCGTCCGGGCACTCGACGACGAGCGCGACGCCCGCGCCCGGGAGGAGGCCGTCCGCGATCTCTTCCAGGAGCGGGCGGAGGGAGACCGGGGTCAGGCGGGGAGGCTCCTGGCGCGTCTGCGCGCTCGCCAGCATGAGGAGGGCGCGCGCGAGGCGGCCGAGGCGGGCCGACTCCCGGCCGATGTGCCCGAGGAACCGGTCGCGTGCCTCGGGCTCGTCCTTCGCCCCCGCCTCGAGCATCTCGACGGCGCCGATGATGGCGGCAAGCGGCGTGCGAAGCTCGTGGGCGGCGTTCGTCACGAACTCGCGCTCCGCCCGCTCGCGGCGCTCCCTGGCCGACACGTCGGTGAGGACGAGGAGCGCCGTCTCGCTGTTCCGCCCGGCCGGGATGCCGACGAGGGCGTACGTGCGGTCGGCCTGCGGCGAGACCCGTGCCTCGGCAACGACGGCGTCGGCTTCGAAGAGACCGGAGGCGAAGCGCTGGAGCGAGAGGCTCTGCCACGGATCGGGAAGGGGGTCTCCTTCGGAGAGGCGGGCGCCGAGGAGCCGTTGCGCCGCCGAGTTGGCGAACTCGACGTTCAGCGACCGGTCGAAGCTGACGACACCGTCCTGCAGGCGCCCGAGCAGGCGGCCGAGCCGGTCCCGCTCCGACTTCAGCTGCGCGAACGACTCGCGCAGGCGCCCGCGCATGCGGTCGATCGTCTCGGCGAGGGCGCCGAGCTCGTCGCGGAACCGCGGGCGGAGCGGCGTGTCGAAGCTCCCTTGCTCGATCGTGGCCGCCGCCGCGGCGATCCGGCGCGTGCGCGCGGCGATCAGCGTGGCGATCAGGAAGCCGACGAGCGCGCCGACGAGCACCGCCCAGAGCGCCGCCTCGACGATCGACCCGCGGGCGAGCACCAGGCCCTCGGCCAGGTCCGGCCGCTCGGCGTAGGCGAGCAGCGCCCCCTCGATCGTCGGCAGGCGGAGGGCGACCACCGTCTTGCCCCCGTCGTCGATGCTCGCCGTGAAGCGGAACCCGTCCAGGGCGGTCTCGACCGCCTCCTCCCAGCGCGGGACCGCCTCGAGGGGGATTCCGCCCGACCGCGTGGAGGAGATCAGGTCGCCGTTCGAGGTGAAGACGTAGAGCGAGAGGCCGCGCTCGGCGGCGATCCGGTTCAGCGCCGACTTGACGTCGCCCGCTTGGAGCGCCGTCGTGACGTCGGCGGCGGCGCGGACGCTCGTCCCGATCGCCAGCTCGGAGGCCCGGCTCTGGAACGCCGCCTCGGACTCGCGCGAGAAGACCTCGGCGACGGCGATCGCCGTGACGGCGGCGATCAGGGCGAACGCAAGCGTCAGCCACCAGCGCATCCCGATCCCGAACGAGCGCATCGAGACACATTCTCCCTGCACAGGTGAAACGCGGCTGCCGACTGTGAGGAAATCTTCACCCGAGCTTCGCGGTCGGCTCAGACGGCGGGTGCAGGCTTGGGCCGATGGCGTTCCGCCCATTCGTGGAGGTCCTCGGCCTCGCTCGCGCCCGCACCGCTCCCTACCAGCGGCTGGCGTGGACGCGGGGCTCTGCACGCAGGAGGCCACGGACCGTGCCTCTGGCTGGTGGCACGGTGCTTCTGCGGCTCGAACCCGGCTCGCTGAGGAGCCGGAAGCGAGCCCGGGGTCCCGAAGCCGGGGTGCGGCAACCCGACCCCAGATCCACGACGCGCTCCGGCGTGCGACGGTGGAACGCTGCTCGGAGCGTCCAGGAGCGACGGCCCACGCGCCGGGCCCGGCCGCCCGCTGGCGGGCGGCCGTCGGCGGCGCCCGCGACATGCGGCTCGCGGTCGCCGCGGCGTGCGTCGCTCCGGCGCTCCGAACGCGCGGTCTGAGGAACCGCCCGACGAGAGGGACGGCGGCCGGGAAGCCGTCCCTCTCGGTTCCGAGGGACCTGCTGGCTAGACGGCCTGGCGCTCGGTCCAGCGGGCCCGCGCCCTGGCCACCTCGGCCTGGCGGTTCCTGGGTGAGGCCGTGGTGACGAGCGAGTCGAGGAGGCGGGCCGTCGCGGCCTCGACCTCGTCGACCGCGCGCTCGAAGGCCTCGGCGTTCGCCTGGGACGGCTTCGTGTAGCCGCTGATCTTGCGGACGTACTGCAGGGCCGCCGCGCGCACCTCGTCACGGGTCGCCTCGGGCTCATAGTTGTAGAGCGTGTGGATGCTTCGGCACATGCCGGGGAGCGTAGCCAACGCGCGCGGCCATGTCCTCCGCGGACGTGCTCTGGGGTCAGACCCCGAGACGTGGCCTGAAGGGCCAGATCGCGCGGCTGAAGGGAACCAGGTTGTCACACTTTCGTGACACACGTCCCGTCTTCCGCGGCCATGCCCCGGGGTCAGACCCCGGGGCATGGCCGGAGGGGGCAGGCTGCCGGGCTGGGGCGGGAGGGGTGTGCGGCGATCGTCCGGGGTGGAGTAAGGTCGAAAGGGCAGTGTCGAGAAACCTGATCGAGCTGCTCAAGCGCGCGGGCGGCGACGGCGGCACGAGGACGGCGCTGGCCGTTCTTCGCGAGGCGGTCGACGAGCGCGGCGCGCTCACCGACGACGACCGGCGGCTCGCGGCGCAGGTTTCCGGGCTCCCCGAGGCGGCCGTCTACGGCGTCTCCACCTACTACGACGACCTGCGCCAGCCGCGCGGGCGCCGGCACGTCAGGGTCTGCACCGGCACGGCCTGCTGGGCCGCCGACTTCGACGACCACGTCCGCGACCTCGAGGCGGGTCTCGGCGTCGGGATGGGGGAGCGCTCCGAGGACGGCGAGCTCTCGCTGGCGGAGACGGTCTGCCTCGGCTTCTGCCATTCGAGCCCGTCCTTCCGGGACGGCGACGTGATCGACGCAGGGCCGGGCGCGCTCGAGCGCGCCCTGGCCGGAACCGCGCAGGCCGCGCCCGAGCCGGAGTGGCGGAGCGTCCTGGACGAGCCGGTGCTGACCCGGCCGGGCGACTGGTCGGGCCTGCAGCGCGCCCTCGCCGAGCTCAGCCCGGAGCAGCTGCGCGAAGAGGTGAAGGCGGCGAACCTCCGCGGCCGCGGCGGCGCCGGCTTCCCCGCCGGCCTCAAGTGGGAGTTCACCGCCAAGAACCCGGCCGAGGAGAAGTTCATCGTTGTGAACGGCGACGAGGGCGACCCCGGCTCGTACATCGACAAGAACCTCATGGAGTGGGCGCCCGAGCTCCTCCTCGAAGGCATGGCGCTCGCCGGCTACGCCGTCGGCGCCGCCACGGGCTTCGTCTACGTCCGCTCCGAGTACCCGCTCTCGAAGCCCGCCCTCGAGGCGGCGGCCGCGCGCGCGTACGCCTCCGGCGACCTGGGCGACGACATCCACGGGAGCGGCTTCTCGTTCCACGTCCACGTCGAGGAGGGCGCCGGGTCGTACGTCGTCGGCGAGGAGACCGCGCTCCTCAACTCCCTGCACGGGATGCGCGGCACCGTCTCCGCGCGCCCGCCCTTCCCGGCGGAGAAGGGCTACCACCTGCTCCCGACCGTCGTGAACAACGTCGAGACGCTCTGCAACGCGCCCTTCGTCGCCCTGCACGGCGCCGAGGCCTACGCGGCGCTCAGCCCGGGCGCGACCCCCGGCACGAAGCTCGTCTGCCTGAACGAGCGCTTCGAGCGCCCCGGGACGATCGAGGTGCGCTTCGGGACCTCCATGCGCGAGATCTGCGAGAAGCTGGGCGGCGGCCTCCGCGACGGGCACGGGATCAAGGCGCTCCAGATCGGCGGGCCGCTGGGCGGGATCCTGCCCGGCTGGAAGCTCGACACGCCCTTCGACTTCGACGAGCTGGCCGCCGAGGGCTGCATGGTCGGCCACGGCGGCATCGTCGCCTTCGACGACCGCACCGACATGCGCGCGCTGGCGAAGCACCTGCTCCACTTCGGCGCGAGCGAGAGCTGCGGCAAGTGCTTCCCCTGCCGGATCGGGCTGTTCCGCGGCCTGGAGATGGTGTCGGCCGAGGGGCCGGTCGACCGCGCACGGCTCGAGGAGCTCCTGGAGACGCTGGAGGTGGCGAGCCTCTGCGCGCACGGCGGCGGAATGCCCGCCCCGATCCGGAGCCTGATCGCGCACTTCCCCGACGAGCTGGGGCTCGCCTGATGGAGGTCTTCGTCGACGGCGTCGCCGTGGAGGTCGAGCCGGGGGCGACCGCGCTGGACGCGGCCAAGCTCGCCGGCACCTGGATCCCGACGCTCTGCTTCGACGACCGTATGGCGCCGTTCGGCGCCTGCCGCGTGTGCCTGGTCGGGATCGAGGGCGCCGCCCCGGTCGCCTCGTGCACGACGCCGTGCCGGGAGGGCATGCGCGTCGTCACCAACGACGAGCGCGTGCAGCGCATCGCCAGGAACGTGGTCGAGCTCGTCCTCTCGGAGCTTCCCGGCCCGCCCGCGCCGCACACCGAGCTGGCCGACGTCGCGCAGCGGCTCGGCGTCGGCGAGCCGCGCTGGCAGGGCGCGCTCCACCCGGAGAAGCACGACGCGCGCCACCCGTACCTCGTCTTCCAGCACGAGCTCTGCATCTCGTGCGGCCGCTGCGTGCGCGCCTGCGACGAGGTGCAGGGCGCCTTCGCGCTGACCGCGACCGGGCGCGGCTTCCACTCGAACATCACGGCCGGGCTCGACTCCGGTTTCAAGGAGTCGTCTTGCGTATCCTGTGGAGCATGTGCGGACACGTGTCCGACGGACGCGATCACCGAGCGTTTCCTCTTCGATCTGGCCGAGCAGGAGTGAGCGATGAGCGCTGACAGGCGATTCGACTCGACCACGACGACGACCTGCGGCTACTGCGGGGTGGGGTGCCGGCTCGAGGCACACGCGCGCGGCGGCCGGATCGTCTCCATCAGCCCCGCCGAGGACGGGCCCGCGAACCGGGGCCACACGTGCCTCAAGGGGCGCTTCGCCCACCAGTACACACGGGCGCGGGACCGGCTGACCGCACCGCTGATCCGCGAGAGCGGCGCGTTCCGGATCGGCTCCTGGGACGAGGCGCTCGACCGCGTCGCGGTCGAGTTCCTCCGCGTCAAGGCCGAGCACGGCCCGGACGCGATCGCAGGACTCGCCTCCTCGCGCGCGACCAACGAGGACTGCTACGCGATGCAGCGCGTCGTCCGCGCCGCCATCGGCACGCACAACATCGACAACTGCTCGCGCGTCTGCCACTCGCCCACGTCGTTCGCGTTGCGCAAGTCCCTCGGCCTCTCCGGCTGCACCGGCTCCTTCGACGACATCGAGGCGGCGCAGGTGCTGGTGATCGTCGGCGCGAACCCGACCGCGGGCCATCCGGTCGCGGGCGCGCGCATGAAGCAGGCTGCGCTCAACGGGACGAAGATCGTCACCGCCGACCCTCGCCGCATCGAGCTCGCCGACTACGGCGTCCTCCACTGCGGGATGCGGCCCGGCACGAACGCGGCCTTCCTGAACGGGCTCGCCCACGTGCTCGTCCGCGACGGCCTCGTGGACGAGGAGTTCGTCGCGGCGCGCACGGACGGGTTCGAGGCGGTCGTCGACCTCGTGGCCGACTACACGCCGGCCGAGGTGGAGCGCATCACGGGCATCCCGGCCGCGGACGTCGAGGAGGCTGCGCACCTGTACGGCGAGGCCGAGCGCGCGTCGATCTCGTGGGGCCTCGGCGTGACCGAGCAGCGCTACGGCTCCGAGTGCGTCCAGATGATCTGCAACCTCGCGCTCATGACCGGCAAGATCGGCCGGCCCGGCTGCGCGCTCATGCCGCTCCGCGGCCAGAACAACGTCCAGGGCTCCTCCGACATGGGCGCGCTGCCGGACACCTTCACGGCGTACCGCTCCGTCGGCGACGAGGAGACCGCGCGCCAGTTCGAGGAGCGCTGGGGCGTGACGATGGGGCGCGAGCGCGGGCTGAAGATGCCCGAGATGCTCGACGCCGCCATCGAAGGCCGCATCAAGGCGATGTGGATCTGCGGCTACGACATCGCGCAGTCCGACCCGGACGTCGAGCACGTCGTGGCGGCGCTCTCGAACCTCGAGTTCCTCGTCGTCCAGGAGATCTTCGAGAACGAGACCTCGAGCTTCGCGCACGTCATCCTCCCGGCCGCCTCCTTCCTGGAGAAGTCGGGGACGTTCACGAACGCGGAGCGCCGGATGCAGGTCGTCCAGGCCGCGGCCACGCCTCCCGGGGCCGCCAAGACCGACCTCGAGATCTACAAGCTCGTCTCGGAACGGCTCGGGCACGAGCTCCCGTACGAGGGGCCCGAGGACGTCATTGCCGAGATCGCCGAGCTGACGCCGCACTTCGCCGGCGTCACCTACGAGCGGATGGGCCGGGGCGGCCTGCAGTGGCCGGTCGCCGCCGACGGCACCGACTCCCCGGTCCTCTACGCGGACGCCTTCGAGCTCCCCGGCGGCCGCGCGCACTTCGCCGCGCTGCCGTACAAGCCTCCGGGCGACGAGGCGAGCGAAGCGTTCCCGCTCATCCTGGTCACCGGGCGCCGGCTCGAGCACTACAACGTCGGCACGATGACGCGCCGCACGGGCAACCTCGAGCTGTTCTCGAGCGACTGGCTCGAGATCCACCCCGAGGACGCGCAGGAGCTGGGGATCGCGAGCGGCGACGTGGTCGAGGTGCGGAGCCGAAACGGCCGCATCGAGATCGAGGCGCAGGTCACGGAGCGCATCGAGCCGGGCCACGTCTTCACCGCGTTCCACTTCCCCGAGGTGCGGACGAACCTGCTCGTCGGCCCCTCCGCGGACGTGAACACGAGCTGCCCGGAGTACAAGGTCGTCGCCGTCGCGGTCGCCAAGACCGGCGTCAAGGTCGAGCAGCCGCGCGCGGTCGCAGTCGCCTGACCGCCTGACTCGCTGGGACGCGCCGCTGGGGGCATCGGGCTCCGAAGATCCCCGTGGGATACTTCGGTCCGAGCGCACCGACGATGACCGAACCGACGCAGCGGCCCTCGCCGAGCTTTCGGCAGCGTTTCGCAGAGCTCTCCCTGGAGAAGAAGCTCTCGATCTTCTTCGTCCCCGTCTTCGCCGCCGTCGTGGGGACGCTCGTGCCGAGGTTCCTCGGCGAGAGCGCTCCGCCCCCGGCGACGCCCGCCACCGTCACCGAGGAGGCGCCGAGCGAGAACCTCCAGATCCTCGACCTGGACGCGCTCAACTCGCGGGACGAGGCCCTGAGCTACGGCGCCGGGGCCGGGCTCACGATCAACGTTCGCAACTCGGGCGACCTCGTCTCCGTGATCCACGCGGCCGAGTTCGACGTCGTTGAGTTCGACGAGGTCGAGCTCTGCTTTCCGCCGGAAGGCGAGCTGCCGGTGAGCGGAACGTACGACCTGACGCTGCCCAGCGTCGACGGCGCCGGACAGTCGTTTGAGGTCGACGTTCAGCAACAGATTCCCGCTGGCGAGCCGGACTCGTTCAGCTTCAACGTCCGCCTGGACGACGAGTACCTGCCCACGAACGGCGACTCGCGCCTCTATGTCCTGGATGTCTTCCTGCGGCACGACGTCGAGGAGGCGCGGGTCGCCGCGGGCTCGGCGCTCCTTGCGCTTCCGTTTCCCGGCATAAGTCAGTTCGTCTACCCGCCGACCGGCTCGCAGGGCGGTTTCTTCTTCGATCCCGAGTGCCCCGCGCGGAACCTCGCCCGCCTGGAGCGCTTCGTCGCTCTTGACGGTGAGCGCTCCGACGAGCTGGAGCGGTTCGCGGCCGATCCCGCGGCCGACCTCGGCGACTCGCCGCTCGAGTCCCTGCCGGATCCGACGCCGGAGGAAATCGCGCAGGCGGTCGCCGTCGGCGAAGCGCTGGTCGAGGCTCTCACAGTCGACGGCGCCGGCCCGGCATGCGGGCTGCTGAACGAGAGCGGCGCGCTCGCCATCGAGGGCTGGTCCGACCTGCCGTGTGACGAGTACGTCGAGCCGCTGAGAAGCCTGGTCTCCCCGGGGGTCGCTCTCGAGGTGGCCGAGGCCCATCCGGGGTGGATCAAGCTGCTCGCTCCGTCGCTGGACGGCGGGCAGCTCGCCCTCCTCGTGCAGATCACGTCCGGATACGGCGCCGAATCGGTCGTCTGGGAGGTCACGAACCTCTACGACGTCGCCGTGGGTCCGCTCTTCCTGAGCGGCCCGGATCGCGGCTTCGACTAAGGCTGGGCCGTTACGCGGAGCGGCCGCCTTGCGGCGGCCGCTCCCTTGCTCACGGTCCGAGAAGACCGGTTACTGGTCGATCGTGAACTCCGCGGTCTGCGGGTTCAGGTGGTCGCCCGTGCGCACGAACGTGTCGACGCGCGGGTCCTCGAGGCGCCAGATGAAGAGGCCGTCGCCTCATGTCGGACTGGTAGATCCGGCCGTTGTACCAGTACGTCGACCGGTCGCCGCCCGCGAGGATCGCGTTCGGGTTGGTCGGATGGACGTTCGGCGGCGGGTCGACGTAGGCGAACTCGAAGGGGTTCATCGGGTCGCTGAAGTCGACCGCCGAGATGCCGGACTGGTAGTTGCCCGAGAGCCAGACGTAGCGCGGCTTGCCCGCCTTGTTCTTGAGCGGGACGACCGTGCCGTTGTGCCACGTGCAGTTCTCCGTCGGGCCCTGCGGTCGCGGATGGACGAAGTGGCCCATGTCCTCGCCGGTGTCGGCATCCAGGAACCAGAGCGTCCGGTTGAACTCGCTGCTGGTCGCCTGGCACATGGCCTGCGTGCCGCCGCCGGGCTCGTGCCCGAAGACGATCATCTCGCCGTCCCAGGTGAAGGCGGCGCCTTCAGCAGGAAGCCGCAGCCGGTCGGCCCGCGGTCGGCGACCGCGATGGAGCCCGCGGGGAAGCCGACGAGCGGTCCGCAGCCCTGCTCGAGGAGCGCGCCCGGAATGCCGGGGGCGGGCCCGT
>Ga0256867_10000920_pt1 | contig 12071 bp, 9 predicted proteins | sample RVTome_15_FD_185939 | JGI IMG/M metagenome (GOLD analysis project Ga0256867, IMG submission 185939) | Soil microbial communities from uranium-contaminated site in the Upper Colorado River Basin, Wyoming, United States - RVT150D86 (HiSeq) ... | reverse complement strand
TCGACCTCGGGGATGCCTCCCACGGCGGGTTCCAGCTCGGGAGCGAGCCCGGCGCCACTGAAGTCCGTCTGCGCGATCACGAGGTCGCCCGCGAACTGCTGCGACACGGTGTCGTCGATCGACTGCTTCACCGACGCCGCCACCACGGTGAACAGGGTGACCACGGCAACCCCGACCATCAGCGCCGACGCCGTGCCGGCGGTGCGGCGAGGGTTGCGCATGGCGGTGCGCCGGGCCAGCGTGCCACTCATGCCGCGCCGGAGGATCAATGGTCCCCCGACGGCGCCGGCGACCGGGCGAGCCACCACCGGGCCGAGAAGCACGAAGCCGACCACCACCAGGAGCGCACCCAGCCCGGTCATGGGCAGCGAGCCGTCGCCCGCGGTGCCGCCGACGGTGGCGGCGACGCCGGCGCCGGCGACGACCACACCGAGGATGCCGCGCACCCACGAGGCGCCCGACCGGTCGACGGCGACGTCCCGCAGGGCGGCCAGCGGTGCGACCCGCGAGGCCTTGACCGCCGGGGCGGCGCTGGCGACCAGCGTCACAAGCACGCCGACGACGGCGGACAGCACCAGGGCCGAGGTCTCCATGACCAGGGCGGTGCCGGCCACCGCGAACCCGGCCGACTCGCTGAGCGCGCTCAGGCCGGCCGCAAGGCCCACGCCGGCGGCCACGCCGATGGCCGACGCCAGCACGCCCACCACCAGGGCCTCGACCACCGTGGAGCCCAGCACCTGCCGGCGCGACGCTCCCAGCGCCCGCAGGAGGGCCGACTCCCGGGTGCGTTGGGCCACCAGGATCGAGAAGGTGTTGTAGATGCTGAACGTGGCGACCACCAGGGCGATGCCGGCGAACACCAGCAGGAACGCCTCGAAGAACCCGAGGAAGTCGCCCTCGAGCTCGGACTGTTGCTCGTCGGTGAGCGCGACCCCGGTGATGGCCTCCGACCCGTCGGGCAGGACCGGCGCCAGCCGGTCGACCAGCGCCTGCTGGCTCACGCCATCATCGGCCGCCACCAGGACGTCGGAGACCTGGCCGGGCTCCGGCAACAGGATTTCCTGGGCGAAGTCGGTGGTGAAGGCCGCGTACGTCTGCGGGCCCGCGCTGTCGGCGTCACCGAAGGTGGCGACCCCGACGACGGTCACCTCGATGGGCTGGGGCGTGCGGATGGTGGTGGTGTCACCCACTCCCAGATCGCCCTTGTCGGCCGAGGCCTTGTCGATGACCACCTCGGCGGGCGCCTCTGGGGCGCGGCCGTCGGTGATCTGCCACGGATTGATGTCAGGATCGGTGATCCAGTTGCCAGCCTGCGTGGGAGGGCCGTTGCCTCCGAGCGGATCGCCGTCGGATCCCACGATCTGCCCAGTGCCGTAGATCTCGGGGACCGCGGCGGCGACACCGTCGACGGCCGCGACGTCGTCGACGATCGAGGCGTCGAGCAGTCCCCGCTCGGTGATGTCGTCGTCGCCGACCTCGGTGCTGCTCCGGACCACGGCGTCGGTGCCGGCGTTGGCCTCGCCGAACACGTCGCCGAAGCCGGTCTCCATCGTGTCGCCGAGCACGAAGGTGCCCGACAGGAACGCCACACCTAGCACCACGGCCGAGCTGGTGGCGAGCAGGCGCCGCTTGTGGGCGCCGATGCTCTTCAGCGTCGTCTTCCACATGGGGATCAGCTCCCGAACTCCGCGGTGCTTCCCGCTCTTGTCGCCTGCGGCGACGGGCCGCTCGGGCTTCGACGCTGTGTCTCCCACTCTCGGTGCTCCGCACCGGGCCGCTCGGGCCCGGGCTCTGGCCCCGAGGCCAGAGCTCTCAAGCGATCGAGCACGCGCTCGGCGGTCGGGGCGGCCATCTGGTCGACGACGCGGCCGTCGGCCAGGAACACGACGGCGTCGGCGTAGGCCGCCGCCACCGGGTCGTGGGTGACCATGACGATGGTCTGGCCGAGCTCGTCGACCGCCCGGCGCATGAAGGCGAGGATCTCCCCGCCGCTTTGGGAATCGAGGTTGCCGGTGGGCTCGTCGGCGAAGATCACCGACGGCCGGCTGGCGAGCGCCCGGGCCACCGCCAGGCGCTGCTGCTGCCCACCTGAGAACTCGGCGGGCCGGTGCTTGAGCCGGTCGCCCAACCCCACGGTCTCCACGACGCTGCGGACCCAGCGCCTGTCTATCCTTCGGCCGGCCAGGTCGAGGGGCAGGGTGATGTTCTCCCCTGCGCTCAGCATCGGCAGGAGGTTGAACGCCTGGAACACGAAGCCGACGTGGTCGCGCCGCAGCCGGGTCAGCTCCTTCTCCGAGAGCCGACCGAGGTCGACCTCGCCGACGAACGCCCGGCCCGACGTGAGCGTGTCGAGCCCCGCCAGGCAGTGCATGAGGGTCGACTTGCCCGACCCCGAGGGTCCCATGATGGCGGTGAATCGCCCGGCCGGCAGGGCCAAGCTGACGCCGTCGAGGGCGCGCACCGCGGTGTCGCCCTTGCCGTACACCTTCACCGCCTCCTCGGCACGGACCGCGATGGGAGTGGGGGACGCGCCCAACCCGGCCGTCGTTCTGGTCATCACGTCGCTTGCAGTCATGCGTCCGACGGTACGGACGGGCGCTCGGAGGGTGAATGGAGCGCCCCGGCGTCTTCCGGGTGGGGATAGCCCCACCCCGGAGCCGGCCCCCCTCAGGCTGTGCCGTCACGTGGCACGGGTGCGTCACGCCCTGCCGGTATGGCCGAAAACATCGAGAGCGTCGACACCCTCGTGATCGGGGCCGGCCAGGCCGGCCTGGCCACGAGCTACTGGCTGACGCAGTCCGGCATCGAGCACGTCGTCGTGGACCGCCGCGACGAGCTCGGCGGTGGCTGGCTCGACCGGTGGGACAGCTTCTGTCTGGTGGCTCCCAACTTCACCATGTTGCTGCCCGGTATGCCCTACAACGGGCCCGACCCCGACGGGTTCATGGCCCGCGACGACGTGGTCGCGCACATCCAGCGCTACGCCCGGACCGTGGACGCGCCCGTGCGCCTCGGCGCCGGTGTCAACCGCCTGGCCGCGTCGAACGGCCACCTCGAGGCCCAGACCGACGACACCACCTTCCGGGCCCGGAACGTGGTGCTGGCGACCGGGCCCTACCCGCAATCCAAGGTTCCCGCCGCATCCGAGGGCCTGGCCCGATCGATCCAGCAGCTGCACTCCCACGACTACCGCCGGCCGGACCAGCTCGCCGAGGGGGCCGTGCTGGTGGTGGGCTCCGGCCAATCGGGCGTGCAGATCGCGGAGGAGCTGCAACAGTCCGGGCGTCCGGTGCACATCGCAGTGTCGAGGTGCCCGCGAGTGCCCCGCCGGTACAGGGGCCACGACGCGACCTGGTGGCTGGTCCAGGTCTTCCAGCACGGTGCCGATCACGGGATCCCGGTCCCGACGGTCGACGACCTGCCGTCGCCCGCGGCGCGGTTCGCCTGCCAGCCCCAGGTATCGGGCAAGGACGGTGGCCACGACATCGACCTGCGGGAGTTCGCCCGTCGCGGCATCCGGCTGTACGGAAGGCTCGAGTCCGCCGAGGGCACCAGGGTGCGGTTCAGCGGCGACCTCGCCGACCGGTTGGCGTTCGCCGACCGCTGGTTCGACGAGCGGTTCCGGCCGATGTTCGACGCGTACGACCAGGCCGCCGGCATCGGCGCCCCACCGGACGACCGCCCCCCGCCCGACGACTTCGTCCCGCCGACGACCACCGAGCTCGATCTCGCCGACGCCGGGATCGGCGCCGTGGTGTGGGCAACGGGCTACCGCCTCGACTTCGGATGGGTCGACCTTCCCGTGCTGGACGAGTGGGGCTACCCCCGCCACACCCGGGGCGTCACCACCCAGCCCGGGCTGTACGCGGTGGGCCTGCCGTGGCTGTACTCCCAGCCGTCGGCGGTGTTCGCCGGCGTCGGCGCCGATGCCGCCCACATCGTCGAGCACATCGCTGGCCGGCAGCAGTGACCGCGCCCGACCTCGAACACGGCTGGCAGCTCACCGGCACGAGCGCCGACGCCTACGAGCAGCTGCTCGTGCCTGCGATCTTCGAGCCGTGGGCGCGAGGACTCGTCGACCTGGCCGATCCCCGACCGGGTGAGCACGTGCTCGACGTGGCGTGCGGCACCGGCGCGGTGGCACGTGCGGCCGCACGCCGGGTCGGGGCGGACGGAACGGTCACCGGCGTCGACGTCAACTCCGGCATGCTCGCCACCGCCCGGGCCACCGACGCCGCCATCGAATGGCGCCAGGCCGACGCCAGCGCCCTGCCGTTCTCGGACCGCACGTTCGACGTCGTGCTCTGCCAGCAGGGTTTCCAGTTCATGGCCGACCGGGAGGCCGCCGCCCGTGAACTGCGCCGCGTGCTCGCCCCATCGGGGCGATTGGCGCTGAGCACCTGGCGTGCCATCGACCGCAGCCCGGGCTACGCCGCGTTCGCCGACGCGCTGGAGCGGCATGCCGGCGCCGGTGGCATCATGCGGGCGCCCTTCGCCTTCGGCGACCGGGAATCGCTGCGCCGGTCGCTGCTCGCCGGGGGCTTCGACCGGGTCCGGATCGTGAGCGACGTCAAGGTGTGCCGGTTCCCGTCGGTGGCCGAATTCCTGCGCTACGAGGTGTTGGCCTCACCCCTGGCGGAGCCCGTCGGCCGGCTCGACCCCGAGGCACGCGACGCACTCGTCGCCGACCTGGAGGACGTCCTCGCTGCGTATGTCGACGACGACGGGCTGGCCCTACCCGCCGAGTCGTACGTGGCCATGGCGTGACGGGCATCCTGCTGGTGCACGGCGCCTGGCATGGCCCGTGGTGCTGGGACGACGTCGCGAACCGGTTGACCGAGCGTGGGTACGACGTCCACGCCGTGAGACTGCGCGGCCATGACCATCCGCCGGGCCGGATCTGGCACCGCGTGCGCCACTACGTCGAAGACGTCCACCAGGCGGCGGCCCGGTTCGCCGAACCCCCGGTGCTGGTCGGCCACTCGATGGGTGGTCTGGTCGTGCAGAAGTACCTCGAGCGCCATCCCGCCCCCCGAGCGGTGCTGCTGGCCTCGACCCCACCAGGAGGAACGATCAGGGCAGTCGCCCGCCTCGCCCGCCGGCATCCGTTCGTGTTCGTGCGGGCGAACCTCCTCCTCCGGCTTCGACCCTTCACGAGCACTCCCCCACTGGTTCGCGAGTTGTTCTTCACGCCCCACACGCGACAGGCCGTGGTCGACCACTGTTTCGGGCGCCTACAGGACGAGTCCTATCCGGCGTTCGTCGACTCGATGATCGTCCGGGCACGGCCGCGCCGCATACAGGTCCCCGTCCTCGTGCTCGGCGCCGAACGAGACGGGATCTTCACCACCCGCGAGGTGCGGCGAACCGCTCGGGCCTACGGGACCGAGGCCGAGATCTTCGCCGGCATGGGTCACGACATGATGCTCGACGACGGCTGGCAACTAGTGGCCGAGCGCATCGACGCCTGGGTTGGGCAAACGCGCGCTTCGGCGACGGGACCGAAGAACCACGATCAGCTGCCCGATGACCGGCATCAGGACCAGAACTCGTCGACGTGCTGCGGATCGGAGACGAACACGGTCCCGTCCGCCAGCTTGCCGTCGACGAAGCGGAACGCATAGCAGTTCTCGGTGTCCAGGCGTTTCCCGCCCCGGTCGGCGGTCACGCGGCAGCGTGCGATGAGGTTCTGGTCGTCGGCGAGGACGGTCAGGGGCTCGAGCGCGATGGTCCCGCCCGACTCGTCCCGCAGCCGCCGCAGGATCTCGGCGAAGCCGTCTATGCCACGGAACTCGCCCGCAACTCGGCTGCGGCCGGGGATCCGGTACACGACGTCGGCGCGCACGTGGTCGCGGACGGCGACGAGGTCGTCCCTGTTGAAGGCGTCGATGGCGTGCAGGTAGGTCGTCACGTTGGGGTGCAGGTCGGTCATCGCTCGGTGTCCTCCGGAGGCCGATCAGGGTTCACCCACCGGGGCGTGACGTCGCCGACATGGTCCGTGCCGCCGGGTGGCACGGACAGCGCTGGCGTCGCTGTCTCCGGCGGTCGAGGGCGACGTCGACGAACTTTGTCCGACCGTTGACAGTCGTGCCCTACATCGGAGCGCCTCCTTGCCCTAGCCTGCGTGCCGTGCAGTCGGCGCCGAGGGTGATCGCGCGGGCGTTCGCCGCTGCCCTGGCCCTGGCGGGCCTGGGCGCATCCCTGCTGCCGTCACCGGCAGGGGCCGCACCGCCGGACCCGCAGCCTGCTCCCGAGCTGGCCGTGGTTCCGCCGATCAATTCGTTCCCGATTCCGGCGCCGTATGAGGCGTCGTTCTCCGACGACTGGCACGCCTGCCGCGACGGTTGCCGGCGCCAACACAAGGGCAACGACATCTTCGCCGCCGAGGGCACGCCGATCGTCGCCGTCGAGCCGGGTGTGATCGCCAAGGTCGACGGCACCGACGACAGCAACGGGGGCCTGAGCATCTGGCTGGTCGGTGATTCGGGGGTGGCCTACTGGTACGCCCACAACTCGGCGAACTACGTGACCGCCGGGCAGCGGGTGGGTCGGGGCCAGCTGATCGGGCGGGTGGGCCACACCGGAAATGCACGGACGACGCCATCGCACATCCATTTCCAGGTCAACCGGTGCGGCGAGCTTTCGAGCAGTGAGCCCTGCACGGTCGACCCGTTCGGGTTCCTCAGCCGCTGGTCGCCGGGCCAGGTGGGCGGCGGCGCGGACGCGCTGGGCCTGTACCGGCGGTCCCAGGCCAGCGCCGAGCTGCGGATCGAGGGTGGTTCGGCGTTGCCGGCGTTCAGGTATGGGCAGGCCCCGGAGGGCAGCACCCTCCCCGTGGCGGGCGACTGGGACGGCGACGGCACCGACACCGTCGGCATCTACCGGCGCCTGGATGCCACGTTCCATCTGCGAGACGAGGCCGGCAAGAGGTCCGCGGCCGTCCGATTCGGCACGCCCGGCGACACGGGGGTGGTGCCGGTGGCGGGCGACTGGAACGGCGACGGGCGAGACACCGTCGGCATCTACCGGCGGGCCGACGCCACGTTCGTGGTGCGCGACGACGCGGGTGCAATGTTGCCGGGCATCCAGTTCGGGTGGCCGGGCGCGGCCGACGTGCTGCCGGTCGTCGGCGACTGGGACGGCGACGGCCGCGACAGCCTCGGCCTGTACCGCAGCGGCGACGGGGTGTTCCGCCTGCGCAACGAGGCCGGTGGCGACCTTCCCCCCATCGCCTTCGGGACTCCCCGATCCACCGAGGTGCCGGTGGTCGGCGACTGGGACGGCGACGGGCGCGACACCGTCGGCACGTACCAGCGGACGACCGCCACCTTCGAGCTCAGCGGCCCCGATCCGACCAAGCCCACCTGGCGCGCCATCAGCCTCGAGACCGGGGAGGAACCCGCTGCCGACCTGCTGCCGTTGGTCGGCGACTGGAACGGGCTCGACCTCGTCACCCTCGACGACCTGGACTCCATCTTCGGCCCCTTCGCCGACGAGGCCGCTGTCGAAGCCCAGCTGCCGGCGCTGAACGACGCCATGCTGCGGGCCGGAGCCACCACCCCCGGCCGCAAAGCCGCCTTCCTGGCGACCATCCACAACGAGAGCGACTTCCGTGCCGACGCCGTCGAGGTGAGCAATCCGTCCACCTATCGGGGCCGCGGCTTCATCCAGCTCACCGGCGACTTCAACTACCGCGCCGCGGGCAGCGATCTCGGCCTTGACCTGGAAGCCGAACCCGACCTCGCCGCCACGCCGACGACCAGCGCCCAGGTCGCCGCCTGGTACTGGACAGTGGCCCGGGACATCAACCACGCCGCCGACGAGTACGACATGGCCGCGGTCAACATCGCCGTCGGGTTCCGGCCGAGCGTCCGGGAGGACACCGAACGCTGCGGTGACTTCGTCCGGGCCCTCAAGTGGTTCAGCGGCGGCCAGCTGCCCGGTGAGGTGAACTGCGAACGCTCCGTCACCTCCCAGCTGTTGGCATGGGCCAGCATCCTGGGCTCGGGGGCCGGAGGATCGTCGACCCCACGCCAGGTCTCGATCGACGCCCCCGACTCCGGTGCCGTGGCTGCAGGCGGCGCGGCGGTGCCGAGGGCGGCCGGGGGGCGGTCAACGACGCAGCCGGCGAGGCCGGGCACCACGACCAGGCCGACGTCGCCCCCGGCGAGCACCACGCCCACGACGCGGCCGGCAACTCCCGGCGGCACCACCCCGACGACGCGGCCGCCAACGACCCCCACGACGGCCCCGCCGTCGACGACCACCACGACCGCCCCCACCACATCGAGCACGACGACGACCACGACCGTGCCGTGTGATCCGAACACCACGACCACGAGCACGACAACGACGACCACCACGGCGCCCCCGCCGTGCCCCACGACCACGACCACCGCAGCCACCACGACGCCCCCGCCCACATCGTCGTCCTCGTCCACGGGCTCCACCGGATCGTCGACGTCGTCCTCGTCCACGGGCTCCACCGGTTCGTCGACGTCGTCCTCGTCGACGGGCGGCTGACCGCGACGCGGCCGGCCAGGTCAGGTCAGTCCAGGGCGTAGGTGATCGTCACGTCGCCGTTGTCGGACGTCGCGGTGATCGTGCGGTCGCCGTCGGGGTCCGTACGAATCGGGAACGACACGGTGCCGTTGTCGCTCTCGGCATCGACCCTGTAGGCGATGGCACCCACGTCGGGGATCACGACTTCGACCGAGCCATTGTCGGAGGAGGCGACCACGTCATCGGGGGGGTCGAGGAACTCGAGCCGCACGTCGCCGTTGTCGGACGTCGCTTCAGCCCGCGACGCCCGTCGGATCCCGGTGGCCGTCACCGAACCGTTGTCGCTGTGGAGCACGACGTTTCCCTCGATCCGCGCCAGCTCGACCCGGCCGTTGTCGGACGACGCCTCGACCTCGCCGGCGATGTCGGTCACGGTGATCCGGCCGTCGTCGGCCTCGGCGGCAACCGCGAGATCCGACGGCATCTCGATCGTGTAGCGCACGCTGCACCAGTCCGCGAGGAACAGGGGGCAGGTGCCCTCGATCACCAGCCGGTCGCCCTCGCGCCGCACGGCGTGCCCGGTGGAGCGCAGGCCGTCGCTGATGTGGGCGTTCACGGTGATCGTGTCCGTGTCCTCGACACCGACGACACGGATCGAGCCGGCGGCGTTGTCGATGTCGACGCTGCGCAATCCGGTCGCATCGAACTCCGAGACTTCGGTGCGCTCCTCGTGTGCCAGAGCGCTCGCCACGCCGGACGCCCCGAACAGCAACACGGGCACGGTGACCAGGCTGCCGATGATGAGCCAGGTCCGGCGGACACGCCGCGAGGGGGTGGTGGTATCGGGCATCACACGGTCCTCAGGTCTCGAGCCAGCGCAGCACGGCCAGCACACGCCGGTGGTCGTGCTCGGTGGGCGGCAGGTCCAACTTGGTGAAGATGTTGCTGACGTGCTTCTCCACTGCGCCGTCGCTCACCACCAGCTCGCGGGCAATGGCGCCGTTGGAGCGGCCCTCGGCCATGAGCCCGAGCACCTCACGCTCGCGGGGCGACAGGCGGTCGAGCGGATCCCGCCGACGCGACCGAGCCAACAGCTGCGCGACGACCTCGGGGTCGAGCACGGTGCCCCCGGCGCCGACGCGCCGGACGCCGTCGAGGAACTCGGCCACGTCGGCGATGCGATCCTTGAGCAGGTAGCCCAGCCCGCTGGTGTCGTCGGCCAGCAGATCGGTGGCGTACGTCTCCTCCACGTACTGCGACAGCACGAGGATGGCGATGGTGGGCCACCGCGCCCGGATCTGCAGTGCGGCCCGCAGGCCGTCGTCGGTATGGGTGGGCGGCATGCGCACGTCGACGACCGCCAGGTCGGGTTGATGGCGCTCGACCACGGTGAGCAGGTCGTCGGCGTTGTCGACGGCGGCGACGACCTCTTCCCCGGCGTCCGCGAGCAGCCGGGTGAGCCCGGCGCGCAGGAGCACGGAATCCTCGGCGATCACGATCCGCATGGGAGCTCCACCAGCAGCGTCGTCGGTCCGCCCGGGGGACTGACCACGTGCATGCTGCCCCCGTGAGCTGTCACCCGGTCGCGCAGCCCGCGCAGGCCGGTGCCGGACTCGGCGTTGGCGCCACCCCGGCCGTCGTCGCGCACCTCTATGACCAGGCGGTCACCGGCCCGCTCGATCGTGACCGCCGCCGATGTGGCCTCGGCATGACGGGCGACGTTGGTCAGCGCCTCGGCCACCACGAAGTAGGCGGTGCTCTCCACCGCCGGCGACGGCCGCTCGGTCACGTCGACGTCGAGGCGGACCGGCACCGGCGAGCGGGCCACGATCGCCGAAAGGGCGGCGTCGAGGCCCCGGTCCTCGAGGACCACGGGATGGATGCCCCGCACCAGGTCGCGGATCTCCTTCAGCGCAGCCTTGGCCTCCTCGTGGGCCTCGGCCACCAGCGCGCGCCCACCCTCGGGGTCGGCATCCAGTCGCTCGCGGGCGTTGCCCAGGTCCATGGCCAGGGACACGAGCCGCTGCTGCGCTCCGTCGTGCAGGTCGCGCTCGATGCGCCGCCGCTCCGCCTCGGCGCTGTCCACGGCCGCGGCCCGGCTGGTCTCGAGCTGCGCCACCCGCCGGTCGACCGCCTCCTGGGGGCGCAAGCCCAGCAGCCGGCGGCCCACCGCGACGTCGAGGGTCGCCATGGCATGGGTGACCCACGGCGCCACTACCACCAGCCCGACCGCACCCACGAGGGCCGCCACAGCCGAGCCGGGCCCCTGGGAAACCTCGAACAACCCGAACTTGGCGGTTCCCCCCGGCAGGTGGCTCACGTAGAAGGGCAGCGCCAGCAGTGCCGCCGAGCCGCACCACGCTGCCATCGTCGGGAGCGCAGTCAGCAGGCTCAGCGGCAGCCGCACGACGCCGTAGACGATCTCGCGCCAGCGGGGGCGCGTCTTCACGCGCTCCACCAGGCGTCGCCACAGCGACGTCGCCCTCAGAGGCGGGACGGGGTCGTCCATGTCGACCCCCAGCAGCGCCGCGTAGCGGCTGCGTTCGACGTGGCCGATGCCGCGGGCCACGACGAACAACGCCCACACGAACGGCAGCGCCAGCGGGAAGGTGATGAGCAGGCTGACAGACAGCGCCAGCAGCACGACCATCAGCGTGAACGTGGCGGTGCCGACGAACACGCCGAGCACGATGTGGGTCAGGCGCCACCACGTCAGCGACTCGCGCCACGGGCGGAGCAGATCTCGGAGCACGGGCACAACCGTAAGGAACTCCGGCCCGCGGCGACATGGAGCGAGCGGGAAACCCGCGGGTGGGGTTGTCCCCACCCCCGGTCTGGGGCCGCGCCGCTGGTCTACTACCGGCGCGGTAGTCCCCGATGCTCCGGGCGGACGATGCCGAGGGGCGGCCCCGGCCGTACCGTGCTGTCCGTGGCCACCACCGACCATGCCCGTGCACCGCGCGCCCGAGCCGCCCTCCCCCGGGCACTCGCGCGCGGGCGGGCGCTTGGTCGGTGGTGGCTCGACGTCTTCCCGGTTCTGTTGGTCGCGATCCTGCAGGTGGGGGGTACCGCGGGCGCGGGGCACAACCAGCCGGAGCGCTGGTCTCTCGACGCGCTCGGTGTCGCGTTGCTGCTCGCCGGACCGGCGGCACTACTGGTGCGGCGTCGTTGGCCCGAGGTGACGCTGGCCGTCGCCTTGTCGGCCGCCCTCGCCTACTGGTTGACCGACTACCCCCGTGGTCCCGCCGGCTTCCCGGCGCTGATCTTCGCCCTTGTCAGTGCGGTGCTGGCCGGGCGTCGAGCGTTCGCCTGGGGAATCCTGGCGGTCGGTTACGTGGGCTTCACCATGCTCCCGCCGCTGCTCGGTCAGGAGTCGTGGAACGTCGGCCGGGCGCTGGGGCTCGCCGCATGGTTGCTGGTGTTGGGGACGGGGGCCGAGATCCTCCGCACCCGCCGTGAGCGGCAGGCCGAGCTGGCCCACGTCCAGGCCGAGGAGGCGCGCCGCCGGGCCAGCGAGGAGCGCCTGCTCATCGCCCGCGAGCTCCACGACGTCCTGGCTCACAACATCT
>Ga0256867_10000918_pt1 | contig 12092 bp, 13 predicted proteins | sample RVTome_15_FD_185939 | JGI IMG/M metagenome (GOLD analysis project Ga0256867, IMG submission 185939) | Soil microbial communities from uranium-contaminated site in the Upper Colorado River Basin, Wyoming, United States - RVT150D86 (HiSeq) ... | reverse complement strand
GATCCCTGTGTAGCTGTCGGTGAACAGGCGCGACAGAGTCACAGCGGGGTTGGCGAAGCCCGTCGACGAGGTGGCAAACACCGCGGCGGCCACCCAGGCTCCCACCGCAGCAGGCACGGCCTGTGGTCGTCCGGTTCGGACGAGAGCCAGAATCACGAGGACGAGGACGAAGGTTGCCACGATCTCAGCGACGATCAGCCCCAGGCCACTCCTCTCGGTCGAGGAGAGAGTCAAGACCGGATCGCCGAAGCTCCAGTTGGCCAGGGCAACCCCGGCGATGCCTCCCACGACCTGTGTCAACCCATATCCAACGGCTTCGGCGCGGTCGATCGACCGGATCCGCCAGAACGCGAGAGTGACCGATGGGTTGAAGTGCGCACCGGAGACCGATTGGAGCATGGCAATGAGTGCTCCCAACCCCAGCCCGACCGCCAGAGCGTGAGCGAGCAATCCGAGGCCCGGATCCGTGGCCAGTTCTTGAGCTGCGATGCCACTGCCCACCACCACATAGAGAAGGATCGCCGTCCCGAGACCCTCGGCGAGCAGCTCACGTCTCACGGCCGTGTGGTCACCAAGTGCTCGATACGTCGCGCTATCTCACCGAATGAGGATCGAAATGCGGACAGTGTCCCGACCGGCACCGGGTCGGGCACCGACCAGTGAAATGTCGCTGCTGCCTGTGGGACTCCGGACTCACGTGCCCGATCACAGACGCTGATCACGAGATCGAGGTCGTCTGGCAGGCTGTCATAGCCGGAAGGAGTGCCGTGGCCGATGTCGACACCGAATTCCGTCGCCGCCCTGGTCGCCTTTGGATGCACCCGGTCTGCAGGCTGGGTGCCGGCGGATGATGGCTCGCCTCCGCTGACCTCGCGCCAGAGGGCAGCGGCGAACTGCGATCTGGCCGAGTTGTGGGTGCAAACGAATGCGACAGTTCCGTCGAGGTTCGATCGAGGGATAGACATCGATGGCAGGGAGGCGAAGTCGAGCGTCACGTACTTCAGCCGATGGTCGCCCTCCGAGACACGTCGCGTGATCAGGCCCGCGTCTGCGAGTACGTCGAGATGGTGGGCCAGCAGATTGCCGGGCATCTCCACCAGCTCGGCCAGCTCCGCCACCGTGTGATCTCCCGTCGTCAGGTAGTCGACGATGAGGAGCCGTCTTGGGTCCCCGAGGGCGGCATGTTTCATTGCCCGGTCCGTCAGAGTCATGGACTCAGAGAATATTGAGTCAAAGCAGATTGAGCAAATAGACCCACTCACCCCGGGATGCTCGTCTATGCCCGTGCCGTGTCGGGCTCCATTCTCCGACCCACCTCTGCGGCCAGGGGAAGCAGAACGGCGGCCATGAGAACCGCTCCGACCATGACCATGATCAGCACCTCCGCGCCACCGGCGAAATTGGTCGTTGCGATGAGGAGCGCCGCTGAGACGTTGCGTTGTGTCGTCCCGAACGCCGTCACCCATCGCTGGCCGCGGATCCGGCCTCCCAACAGGTACCCGGCGGCGAAACAGATCGCCATGAAAAGAAGGACTGCGATGAATGCGCCGGTGCCGAATGCGTCGATCAACTGGGGGAGTCCGACCACCAACCCGAGGACCAGGGCCAGCGCCACCGCGACGGTCGAGACCTGATTGAGAGGAGCGGCGAGTTTCTTCGATTCGTCGTACCTGGCCCTGACAAGCATCGCGATCCCCAATGGCAGCAACATGCCGAAGAGCAGCGGCTTGGCGATGTCCCATGCCGAGACCGCGACTCCCTCGATCATCGGAACGAGCACGAGGGGAATGAAGGCGACGGTGACCACCATGAGGAGCACCATCAGGCCCACCGAATACGCTACGTCGCCTTTTGAGAACTGAGCGAGCTTGGGGAGGAACGGGGCTCCGGCAGCGGTACCGAGCAGAAGGAGCCCGAGAGTCAGAGAATCGTCGAGCCCGAGCAGTTTGGCCACCCCCCAGGCGGCAGATGGGGCAATGACGAAGTTTGCGATCAGCCCCATGATCACGAGCCTGACATCTCTCAGCGGCTCGAGGACCTGATCGAGGGTCAGGGAGAGGCCCAGCGAAACCATCGATGAGAGGACGAACGTCAGTATGGCGACGTTGGCGATCTCGGTGAGAACCTGAGACACGGCGTCGGAAGTTAGCACCAGCCCCCGAGCGTGAGCCGACTGGGCATTGCTCGCCGATCGGGGATGGCTCGCTGCGCACGGGCCGAATGGCGCCTCACGCTTCGATGTAGTCGATGTACACGCCCTCGAGCGTGTCCAGATAGTCCGCCGCAGCCGCCGCGTTGGCCCTCCTCCATTGCTCAACGTGGTCCCGGGGGTCGAATGCCGGGTCGTGCAGAGCGTCGAAAGTCGGGGCCAGTGCTGCTCGCTGGGTGCGGATGAGGGCCAGGGGCGAGCTGTTCGCCCGTCGCAAAAGCGTGAGTTTCAGCAGGAACTCGATTCGCATATCGCGGATGTGGCCGACCGGCTCGTCCAGCCAGCGTCGAAGCTCCCGACGCCCCTTCGCGGTGGTCTTCTGGATGGCCCGCTTGGGTCCGCTTCCCTTCTCGGTCGTCACCTGTCTGGCATGACCGGATTCGACGAGGCGGTCGAGAGCCCGGTAGACGAGCGATCTGGGGACGGTGAAGACACTTCCTACTTCACTGCCGCCCTCCAATTCCTTCGAGATGGCGAAGCCGTGCCTCGGGCCCTCGCAGAGAATTCCCAGGACGGCGTGCTCTGTCACTGAGAGAACCGGGTCGCTAGTGTCACCTGCCGATCTACTAGTCACATTGTGAATACTAGAGATGAGAAGCCACCTGACCCCAACCATCGCCGTTGTGCTCCTTCTCTCGATCACGGCCTGCAATGGCCGATCGAACGAGGAGGTGCTGGTCTCCGCGGCCGCATCGCTGACCGACGCCTTCTCCGAGATCGAGGCGGTATACGAGGAGACCCATGCCGACGTCGACGTCGTCTTGAACTTCGCGGGTAGCTCGACGTTGCGGGAGCAGATCCTCGAGGGGGCACCCGTCGACGTGTTCGCCCCGGCCAACCAGGCGACCATGGACGAGATCGTCCAGACGGACATGCATCTCGGCGACCCGGTGGTCTTCGCCACGAATCTGCTCCAGATCGCAGTGGCGGCCGGAAACCCTGCCGGGGTGACAGGGCTGGGCGACTTCGCCGACCAAGGCCTCCTGATCGGGCTCTGCGCTCCCGACGTCCCCTGTGGTGATTTCGCCCGCCAGATCCTTGCCAATGCGGGCATCGTGGCAGCGATTGACACCAACGAGCCCGACGTGCGTGCACTGCTCACGAAGATCGAGGTTGGTGAGCTCGATGCCGGCATCGTCTACGCGACAGACATCTTGGCAGTCGAGGGCTCGGTCGAAGGCATCGACATACCCGAAGCTCTCAGCGTGGTCGCCGAATATCCAATCGCTGTCATGGCCGATGCTCCCAACCCCGATGGTGCCGCCGCATTCGTCGATTTCGTCCTCTCTGACGAAGGACACGCCGTCCTCGACGATTACGGCTTCGTCTCGCCATGAGCCCGACGCCGAGGACCACGAGGGATCCGCGGTCACGGCCTCCAGTTCTCCTCGTCGTTCTGGCCGGAGTCGGCATCGCCCTCTTCGCCGTGCCCCTCATCGGGCTCGTCGGGCGGGTGCCGTGGGCGAGACTCCCTCAGCTCCTGGCCACCGAGATAGTCGTTGACGCGCTTCGGTTGTCGTTGATCGCCTCCGTCTCGGCAACGGTCATCGCCCTCCTGCTGGGAATACCGCTTGCCTATGTCCTCGCCCGACTCGAGTTCCCTGGCCGGGCGCTGATACGGGGGATTGTGTCGCTTCCGTTGGTGCTGCCACCTGTGGTCGCCGGCGCCGCCTTGTTGTTCGCCCTCGGGCGTCGCGGCCTGGTAGGCGAAGCCGTCTACGAAGTCACCGGACTGCTTCTCCCTTTCTCGACCTGGGGTGTGATCATCGCCACGACGTTCGTGGCGATGCCGTTCATGGTCATCACTGTGGAGGGGGGCCTACGCGGCCTCGACCAGCGCTACGAGGGTGCCGCCGCCACTCTCGGCGCCGGGCGATGGACAGTGCTTCGCAAGGTCACACTCCCGATGATCGCGCCATCGATCCTGTCTGGCCTGGTGTTGACGTGGGCGCGGGCCTTCGGAGAGTTCGGCGCCACGATCACTTTCGCCGGCAATCTCCAGGCTGAGACACAGACCCTTCCTCTTGCCGTGTTCGTGACCCTGGAGAGCGATCGGGACGCCGCAGTCGCCATCAGTCTCCTCATGGTGGTCGTGTCGCTCGTCGTCCTGGTGGCACTGAGGGACCGTTGGTGGAGGTCAGGGTGAGTCTCGAGGCCCGGATTCGGCTACGGCGATCGGATGAGCTCGAGGTCGACGTCGAACTTTCCATACCGCCAGGCGCGACTGTGGGGCTCCTCGGGCCCAACGGGGCCGGCAAGTCGACTGTCGTGGCCATATTGGCCGGCCTTCTCGCCATCGACAGCGGTCGGATCGCCCTGGGGGGACGGACTCTCGACGATCCGGAGTCGGGAGTGTTCGTCCCTGCCGAGCACAGGAACGTCGGCGTCGTGTTTCAGGACTACCTCCTGTTTCCCCATCTCTCGGTGCTCGACAACGTGGCCTTCGGTCTGCGAAGTCGGGGCCTCGAGCGCGAGACGGCGCTGCAACGATCCCGAGACTGGCTGTCGAAGGTGGGCCTGGACGGCATGGATCAACGTCGGCCCGGTGAGCTCTCCGGTGGTGAGGCGCAGCGGGTGTCGCTGGCCAGAGCCCTTGTCGCCGAGCCGGATCTCCTTCTGCTCGACGAGGCACTCTCGGCGCTGGATGCCGGCGCGCGAACTGCGACCAGGCATCTTCTCCAACACCATCTGGAGGTTTTCGAAGGGCCCCGGTTGCTGATCACCCATGACCCGGTCGAGGCATTCCTGCTCGCCGATCAGATCCATGTGATCGAGTCCGGGAAGGTGACTCAATCGGGCACTGCGGACGACATCAGGCTTCGCCCTCTCACCGCCTATGTCGCCGACCTCGCCGGCGCCAACTTCTTTCGGGGTTCGGCGAGAGAAGGCGCGGTCGACGTAGGCGGGCATTGGTTGAGTGTGGCCGATGAGGGGTTGGAAGGCCCCGTTCTGGTCACGATCCCACCGACCGCAGTGGCGGTTCACACCGTGCGTCCCAGCGGTAGCCCTCGTAACTCGTGGGTCACGACCGTTGCCATAGTCGAGCGGCTGGGGCTCCGGGTTCGATTACGAACCGATGAGCCGCTGCCGTTGACCGTCGAGCTGACTGCGGCCGCGACCGATGAGTTGGAGCTCCGGCCGGGCAAGACGATCTGGGTCGCAGTCAAGGCGACCGAGATCGGGTTGCAGTCCGACGACGACCGGAACTGAATCTTCTTTTTCCTGCATTTAACAATTCTCTAAATCTCGTTAGCTTTGGTGCACGTCTCAGGAACAGTTGCTACTGGAGGGAACCCAAGCCATGCGCATGGCTCGCACATTGGTATCGCTGACCGCAGCGGCGTTGGTGCTCGTATCTATGCCGGCACTCGCCCAGGAAGAGACCCCGACGACCGTTGTCGAAAGTCTCGGCATCTCGACGCCCTATCCCGGGGTGGCGGTGGAAGCCGGAGATCAGGCGAGTTTCGATCTCGACGTCGTTGCCCCCCAGCCCACGCCCGTTGCCCTCGAGGTCACCAATCTCCCGGACGGATGGACCGGGGTGTTCCGCGGTGGTGGGTTCGAGATCGACGGTGTCACGGCCGGGCCCGTCGCGCCTGAAGTCAGTTTCGACATCGGGGTCCCGGTCGATGCCTCGGATGGGACTTACGACATAGGAGTCACGGCGTCGAGCGGTGGTTCGTCGGTCAGCCTCGCTCTCCAGGTCCGGGTATCGGCACAGGCGGGTGGTGAGGTCACTCTCACCCCCGACTTCCCCGGGCTTCGCGTGCCGACAGGTGAGACTGCCAGTTTCAGCGTCGAGCTGCGCAACGACACGCCCAGCGATCTCGAGTTCGAGCTCACCTCATCGGGCCCTGCCGGGTGGGACGTGACCGCGGAGCCCACCACGGAGCCGCAGGCCACCACCATCCAAGTCGACTCTGGGTCCACGGCCCAGGTCACCGTCGAGGCAACGGCGCCTCCTGGTGTCGAGTCGGGCCAGTATCCGATATCGGTGCAGGCATCGTCGCCGGACACCGAGGTCCAGGCGGACATGATCGTGGAGATCGTGGGCTCTTTCTCGCTCGAGTTGGGCACACCCGATCAGAGGCTGAGCACCGAGGTGAGCTCCGACGGGTCCAGTGAGATCGTTCTCGTCGTCACCAACAGTGGCACCGCACCGATCAGCAACGTCGAGCTCTCCGCGACCGCGCCGTCCAACTGGGAGGTCAGCTTTGCCGAGCAGGTCGTGGCCCAATTGGCGGCAGGCGAGTCGGCCAATGTCACCGCGACCGTCACACCGTCCGACCAAGCGATCGCCGGCGACTACGTGATCACATTTCGTGCCGACAGCGATGAGGCCAACAACACGGTCGATATCCGGACCACGGTCAACCCTTCGGCCATCTGGGGTTTCGTCGGCATCGCCCTGATCGCCTTGACACTGGTCGGGTTGGCCTGGGTGTTCCGCCGCTTCGGCCGGAGGTAGGCGTGGCCAGCGCTATCCACACGGTTGGGTTGACCAAGCGATACGAGGACGTGACGGTCGTCGACGGTCTCGATCTCGACATCGCAACCGGCGAGGTCTTCGGTCTCCTCGGGCCGAACGGTGCCGGGAAGACGACGACCATCCTCATGCTGCTCGGCTTGACCGAGCCGACCTCTGGGGCGATGGAGATCCTGGGTCTCGATCCGAGACGCAATCCCCTCGACGTGAAGCGGCGCGTCGGATATCTTCCCGACGCCGTCGGCTTCTACGATGACCTCACCGGTCGCCAGAACCTCCGGTTCACGGCGAGGCTGAACCGCATCGACGACATGGACGACAGGATCGAGGCCCTGCTGGCCCAGGTTGGGCTCGAGCACGCCGCCGACCAGCCGGCCGGGGAGTACTCGAGAGGCATGAAACAGCGACTCGGTCTGGCCGACGCCCTCGTCAAAGATCCCTCCATCTTGATCCTCGACGAGCCCACCACGGCGATCGACCCGGAGGGAGTCGCCGAGATCCTCGATCTCATCCGTCGTCTCGCCGTGGAGGAGCAGGTAACCGTCCTCCTCTCGAGTCACTTGCTCAACCAGGTCCAGGCGGTGTGCGATCGTGTCGCCATCTTCGTCGCAGGCTCGGTCGTCGCCCAGGGCACCCCACACGATCTGGCTGCCGACCAGATTGGTCACGTTCGCGTGGAGTTCCGGTTCGCCGGCGACATCGACAGGTCGCGAACGAAGCTGTGCCAAATCGAGGCCGTAGAAGATGTCACCCTCGGCCGCGTCCCCAACTCGCTGATTGCCACACTCGATGTCGGCACGCTCCCCGGCACTGTCAATGAGTTGGTTACGGGCGGCTCCCAGATAGTTGGAGTCCGACGTGTCGACGAGGACCTCGACGCCATCTACCGCCGCTACTTCGAGACGAGAGAGGAGGTGATCGCATGACGGAGGAAACAGAAACCGTCCGAAAGCGCGATGCGGTGCTTCCGACACAAGGCGGCGGATGGCGTGTCGTTGCCTCGAAGGAGTTCGCCGACCACATCTACTCAGGCAGGTTTGTGGTGCTCCTCGGAGTCCTGGGCATCGCGACGGCCGCAGCCGTCTTTGCTGCCTCTGGCGGCATCCGTGAGGTCGCTCAGCAGGCAGAAGACGTGACCGCGCTGTTCCTGAAGCTGTTCACCGTGACCACCGATCCGGTGCCGTTCCCTCTGATCATCTTCGTCAGCCTGCTGGCCCCTTTGCTTGGGATCATGTTCGGCTTCGACTCGGTCAACGGCGAGCGCGCCCAGGGCACGCTTCCCAGACTGCTCGCCCAGCCCATCCATCGCGACGAAGTGATCCTCGGCAAATTCGTCGCCGGCATCAGTGTCATCGCGGTCATGCTCACCGCCCTGGTGATGCTCGTCGCCGGAATCGGCATCTTCAGGCTCGGGGTCACCCCCACACTGGCGGAGATCTCGAGGCTGATCGTCTGGCTGCTCTTTGCCATCGTCTATGTGGCCTTCTGGCAGGGACTGGCGACGCTGGTCTCGGTCCGCACCAACAGGGCGGCAACGTCGGCGCTGATCCCCGTGGGCATCTGGTTGGTGCTCGCTCTGTTCGGTACCTTCATCTTCAGCGCCGTCGCCGATGTGATCTCGCCTGAGGACGGGTCTGGCGCTGCGGCCCTCGCCAATGCGCAGACCGAGCACTTCATCTCACAGATCTCCCCGATCAACCTCTTTCAGGAAGGATCCAACGTTCTCCTCGACCCTGAGGTGCGCACCACCGGCCTACTCACCGTGGAACAGGTCGATCGCGCCATCGTGTCCGAGCTGAACCTGACTCAGAGTCTGGGAGTGGTCTGGCCGCAGATGGTGGTGTTGCTGGCCATGACCGCCGGCCTCTTCGCCCTCGCCTATGTGTCGTTCATGCGTCAGGAAGTCAGGGCCTGAGCTGGCCAGTCACTTCACGATGAGCACCGGGATCTTCGCCTGCTCGAGGCAGCGGAGACTGGTAGATCCGAGCACCGCCCCGGCAACACGGCCCCGGCCTCTCGATCCGAGAACGAGGAGACCCGCCCCTACCTCCTCGGTGTAGTCGGCCAGCTCGTCTGGGGCATAACCTTCCCGACCGACTCTTTCGTAGGAGATGTCACCCAGGGCTTCACCAATCTCCTCCTGAACGGCGTCATGCTGGCGTTTGGCGATCTCCCTGGTGTCGGTCGTTCCACCCGGCAGGTGAAGTACCGCCGGCTGGATGTCCACGCAGTGGACCACGTGGAGCTCGACCCCGCGGAGTCGAGCCTCCTCTGCGGCCATCCGCGCCGCGTGGATGCTCTGCTCGCTACCGTCGACCCCGACTACAACCGGCCCTTCGTTGGTCTCGGTCATCGCAAGACTATGCCCAGTTGCCATGTGGTGGCACCCCGGGAGGAGGCGAGACCATCTCGAGTTTGGTGTTGTCGACTTCCCAGGTGAGGCGGCTCTTCACCGATACCACCCCGTCGAGGCGCCCGGCAAGGTCCTCCAACAAGACCGCATCGCTCTTCGTCTCCAGCTGACCCTCGAGGACCACGTTGCCCTCGACGACATGAATCTGTACTCGCTTCGGGTCCACCCAGAGAACCTTCCGCATCACGTGATCTCTGAGCTCTTCGATGATGCTCTCGTCAGGCCGGGCGAAGGCACGGAGTATGTCCGAGCGGCTGATGATCCCGACCAGGCCACCGTCGTCAACCACGGGGAGGCGCTTGATTCTCTTGGCTTGCATCACCCTCGCCACTTCGGCATGGTCGGTCTCCGGGGAGACGCTCACGACGTCCGTCGTCATGACGTCGCCGACGAGACGCTCGAAGTGTGGTACCTCGACGTCGTGGCTGAACCAACTCAGAACCCGTGCTCTCTTCTTGGTGCGCCGGTCGGACTCGCCCTTCACGAAGTCGGCTTCGGTGATCACGCCGACCAGATGGCCGTCGTCGGTGACGACGAGGCCGCTCACACCGGCTTCGATCATCCGTCGGGCCGCCTCCTTGAGCGACGCATCCGGTCCGATGGTGATCACGTCGGCAGTCATCAGGTCACGAACTCTCATCGGGTTTCCTCCTTCGATGGATGACCCTATCAAGCGTCCTACGGAACACCGGTTCCGGGACAGGCCCCTAGGTCACAATACGAGGGGTCTATCGGCCCGCCTTGGTCAGCTGCAGGTGTCACAGACCCCGGTCACCACCAGGTCGACATTGTCCGCGGCGAATGAGTGATGCTCTACCAGGTGGGATCGGATCTGGTCGACCAGCTCTCCTACGTGATGATCGACATTGCCGCATTCTCGACAAACCATGTGGAAGTGATCATCAGGATGTGAGACCTCCCAGCGCGCCGAGTCATCGATACCGAGGTGAGACTCCCTGACCAGGTCGAGCTGCGCGAATAGCGCCAGAGACCGATAAATCGACGAGATGTTGACCGTCGGGTCGGCCCGGTTCACTGTCTCGGCGATCTCATCGGCGGTGAGGTGGCCGTTGGCCGAGCGAAGAACCGACCAGACCAGCCATCGCGGGCTGGTGAGTCGATAGCCGCGGTCGCGGAGGAGATGACCGAGCTCGGTGGCTGCTTCCATGGGATTGCATCGTATTAGCGGTCGAGAATCACTGCGAGCTGATGCTTGTTGCGAGTGAGTCGCAAGAGTGTGTAACGTTCGACCGATGACTCTGGCAATGCATGCCCCCGACGGGTTTCTCAACGCCCCAACAGCGCTGGTGGCCGCGATCGTAAGCGTCGTCGTGGTTGGCCTGGCGCTGAGACATTCAGAAGAGCAGCTTGCTGACAGGGCAATTCCCCTCGCCGGCATCACGGCCGCCTTCATCTTCGCTGCCCAGATGTTCAATTTCCCAGTTGCCGCAGGGACCACGGGCCATCTCTTGGGTGGCGCTCTCGCCGCCATCCTGCTCGGGCCTTCTGTCGGCGTCGTCGTGGTGACGATCGTCGTCGTGGTGCAGGCTTTCGTGTTCGCCGACGGCGGCATCACCGCTCTCGGATACAACATCTTGAACATGGCGATCGTCCCTGCCTATGGCGGATATGCCGCTTTTCGCCTCTTCCGCAAGATGTTCCCCGCCAGCCCTGGTGGCGTGGTCGGCGCCAGCGGTCTCGCCGCGTGGTCCTCGGTGGTCCTGTCGGCGATGGCCTTTTCGATCGAGTGGCTCTTTGGCGCCTCGGCTCCGGTGGCCTTCGACGATGTGTTCTCGGCCATGGTTGGAGTGCATCTCCTGGTCGGAATCGGGGAGGGATTGATCAGCGCGCTGGCAGTAGGCGCGGTCCTGGCAGCGCGTCCCGACCTCATCTATGGAGCTAGAGACCTCGACCCGGTGCAGCTGACCGATCGTCGGCAGATGAGGACGAGAACTTTCGTGCTGGGTGGCCTACTCGTGACCCTCGTGTTCGCAGGGGTGGTCAGTCAGTTTGCGTTCGACGATCCCGATGGGCTCGACTCTGTCGCCGAGGAATCGGGGTTTGCCGCGTCTGGGAGGGAACACGTCCTGGCCGACTCGCCTTTCGCCGACTATGCGACTGCCGGGATCGACAACGAGAGGGTCAGCCTCGCAGTGGCAGGGGTGGTTGGGACACTGGTCACCATTGCGGTCGGAGCCGGGATCTTGCTCGCAATTCGTGACCGACGCGGACGCGATCCGGCAACGGTCTGACTTGGGCGCCGGGCACACCCACGCGCTCTACATCCACGAGCACAGCCGTCTTCACGACGTCGCTCCCGAGGTCAAGATCGTCGCCGCCTTGGGATTCGTCATCTCTGTGGCGATCACGCCCCGTCGAGCCATCTTGGCATTCGGCCTCTACGCCCTGGTGGTATTGGCGCTCGCCCTGTGGTCGAGGGTCCCGGTTCGCTTTCTGGCGCTGCGATTGACAGCCGTTCTCCCGTTCATAGCTTTCGCTGTCGTCATTCCCTTCGTGGCCTCGGGCACGCAGACCGAAATCCTCGGGATGCAGGTCTCGGTGGAGGGACTGTGGGGCTCGTGGAACATCATGGTCAAGGCCCTGCTCGGGGCGAGCGTGAGCATCCTCTTGACCGCCACCACCGAGATCCCGGAGATCATTCGCGGCCTGGGCCTGCTCAAGGTCCCTGCCACCTTCACCGGCATCGCTACTTTCATGATTCGCTACCTCGAGTTGATCACGGACGAGCTGTCGAGAGTCAGGGTCGCGATGACGTCTCGCGGATACGACCCGAGGTGGCTCCATCAGACCCGTCCCATCGCAACTTCCGCCGGGGCGATGTTCGTTCGCTCCTACGAGCGGGGAGAGCGGGTCCATGCCGCCATGCTGGCGCGCGGATTCGATGGGGAGATGCCCGACTTCGGCAAGCGTCGAGGCACCCGCTGGGAGTGGGTCGGCGTGGTGACCATGGTTGGGGCCCTCTC
>Ga0256867_10000915_pt1 | contig 12105 bp, 9 predicted proteins | sample RVTome_15_FD_185939 | JGI IMG/M metagenome (GOLD analysis project Ga0256867, IMG submission 185939) | Soil microbial communities from uranium-contaminated site in the Upper Colorado River Basin, Wyoming, United States - RVT150D86 (HiSeq) ... | reverse complement strand
CTTGAGCCAGCTAACTTTGTATTGTTGGGTAGGCACGACACATCGCTGTGTCGCGCCCCCCTTTAGAACCGGGCATGCAAGTCGCCCTGCACCCGGCTCAAGCAGCTCGTCTAAGGTTCAAAGGTCTCCGATTGCAAACCGTATAAACAGTTTTCCAAGGTTACGTTTACCCGAACGGGTATCTAACTTTTCCCCCGGATCGGCGCTCTTCTCCTTCGTCGCTTAGACCAACTACCCGGCCATGTCAGCACCCTTTCAGGTTGGGTATCCCCCTATCCGACAGGTTATGATTTCCCTTTGCCTTTCGGCCGTCGGCATTCGCTTCTTGGCCGTCCTGTCCCGCTAGGGCATCAGCCCAACCTTACGGCGAGCTTACTGCCAAAGGCAGACCCTATCGGGGTTTCCACGTTCCGCATAGGCAAGAAGTGTCGGGCGAGTTGTCCTCTATACGCCGGGAGCGGGGCACCGTCTCAGCCGGGTCGTCGAGCCCGACTGACCATAGCTCCATCAAGGACGTATCAACCACGTTCGTCCCCTTCGGTGTAACGACGCTTCAACCAAGGCTTCACTTGCGTTCAACTCGATTCCGACTTTTCCTAGCATAGATTTCGGGTGTGGTTCCCTACTTTCTTTTTGCGTTTACTGCCTGCTTGAGACCCCGCAGTTACCCGCGACGCCCCGGCAGTACGGAAACAGGCGTTCGGTGCTCGCCTGGTCTGATCACACCTTTCTGATTCAGACACTTGTCCTATGCGACCTCGTGTCACACCGACGACTCACCATCACATAGTACTCCTTGATGGATAACTCGACGGCTCCACGTCGTCGAGTACGGCTGTGGAGCATGCTGTCTGACGCATGTCGTCAAGCACCTCCCTCCACGGTGCTCGACGACACAACGCTATCAAGCACCAGACCCCAGCGTGTTTTCCGACATCGGACAGGACCCTGGCGTTGACAAGATACTCGCCAAACGCCGTCGAGCACACGCGTGATAGGTAGCTTGACGACTCTGGGTCGTCGAGTACGGCCTCCAGGGGTGCTATGTGACAGACGACCGTCAAGCGCCCGTGGCCATCATACTCGACGGCGCCTATGTGTCAAGCGCCCCATTTCAGGGTAGCTCGACGACAGGTGATTATCGGGCATCGCTATAACGGGTGTTTGACGACATGTTGCCGCCAAGCACCACCATAGAACGGTTTTTTCTGGCAGGGTGTCGCATAGCACACTTCTCTGTTGTCAAATGGAATGGGACGAAACTAACGGATGCCGAGACAATGCTGGAGTGGGCCAAGCAAAGGACTTGGAAGGCACTTCATCCGGTGGTTGAACTGAGTCGCAACGTGTACAAAAAGGGTATCTCACTCGGTAAAGCGGCGATGCAAGCGGTTGAAGCCCGATTGAAACGAGATCCGAAATTGCCGAAGTACGACATCTTGATTCACCCGGCGTCAACCTCCTGAAAAAAGGATATTCTTTTCCGGAAATCGCCTTAGCTTGCCGCCGTCCCACCGCCGACCGCGCCGGCGCGCACCTGCCAAGAACGCTTTGCCCGAGCCTACACCCCGCGCTCTTTTTCGAATGCGGAGGAAGGTTGAGGTGCGTCCCGTCGGCCCGACGCCAGTGCCAAGCTGTGACACCGGGCCTCAGAGGTGTCTGCTAGAAGCAGTGTGGGACCCGGCTCGAGGAGGATCTCGGCGCTGAGCCCGGCTGACGATACCTGTGGACACGCGGAAAAAATGTGCTTTAAAATGTCCATACGGCACTATTGTCAGTTAATCGGCATCCTCTTTATCGAGAGACACGGCAATCACTTCGCCATCATCGATGGTAACAAGAACTTCATCTCCAGGTTTTAGATCCTCTAGGAGCTCTGGTGGTGTTTTGAATGCCATAGTCTTTTTATCCTCGGTCTGGAGCGTAAAACCCTCACCATCCTGATTGATGCTCTGGATTTTTCCTTTGATTGTCTGGATATCGGCTATAGCCAAGGCTAATCCAAGATAAAGCACCACGAGTGCCAGTCCCAGTGTCCTGATAAGTCTACAGTGCATTTTGCCCCCTCCTCAGAGCGCATAGTCTCTCTCTTACGAAACTCGGATGTAGCCACAGAGTGTATGATATCACCAGCACACATCGTCTAGCCATACCAATTACTAATCCGCAACAGTCTTCTTCATCACCAGAACCAGAGCGCTGTGATGAAATCCTGAAGGGCTTGTCCAGGTGGCGCATGTCCGCACGACGCCTTCCTGAGAGCCGCCATCGCCGGGAGTGTTGGGAGACCCCCAGGAGGTTTTCGGGGGTTGTGTTCACGATGTATCAGCGCTAAAATGCCGTTTGAACTTCTTATACTTCCACTCAGTCATCGAGCTGCGAGCGCAAGGCGTAATTCGGATTATCTCCTCATCTCTTATAGGGGAAGCCAATTGCGCCTTTTTTTATCGTTTACGGGTTCGGCCACAACATGTGCGGAGGTGTATAAAGCCATCGCGGGAAGAGGAGGAGAAACATGAAGCCAGGCCAAACACTAGTTGCACTGATGGGGATCGTTTGTCTGCTTTTTGCAGGATCAGGCTTGACTGCCGACGCCCAGACCAAGGAGAAAGGCCCCTGGTGGCCTCATCCGCTTTGGGGAGCAGGCGACCAGGCCGGCGGCTCCAACTGGATCACGCCGGAAAAGGTGATCGAGTCTCTCAAGCTCGTCAAAACGGGGAAAATCTACGAAATCGGACAGGTCTACGAGCGCGGCATGCCCCTGTACGGGAATCGCACCTATGCGATGTTCGCGTCCCAGGGCGGACCGTCTGGGAAGAACAACCTCATGGGCCATGACGATTTTCTCTGTGCGGAGATCGGCCAGGTCGGCACCCAGTTTGACGGACCCGGCCATATTGGCGTACGCATGGACATGGCCGATGGCAGCAGCAAGGATGTCTATTATAATGGCTTTACCGTACAGGATGACATGGCCAATCGGTACGGCCTGCAAAAGCTTGGGGTCGAGCAGGTGAAACCCTATATTACCCGTGGAGTGCTGATCGACATCGCCGGCTCGAAGGGGATGGCTACGCTGGCAAATAGCTATGAGGTCACGCTCGCCGATGTCCAGGCCGCCCTGCAAAAACAAGACATTGACGAAGCCAGCATCAAGGAAGGAGACGCCCTGTTTTTCAATTACGGGTGGTCCAAGCTGTGGACCGAACCCGCGAAGTATAACCACAATCCTCCGGGTATTGGGATGGAAGTGGCCAAGTGGATTGTGGCCAAGAAGGCATCGATGGTCGGCTCGGATTCGTGGCCGACAGAGGTGTGGCCCAGTCCGATTCCCGATATGGTCGTCCCGGTGCATCAGGAGCTGATCACCAAGAACGGCATTTTCAACCTGGAGAACATGGTGTTCGATTCTTTGATTCAGGATGGCGTATACGAGTTCCTGTTTGTGTTGACCCCGACCCGCTTCAAGGGCGGCACTGGGTCCCCGGCCCGGCCACTGGCGATTCGGTAAGATGAGGGGACGGCCCAGAGCCAACGAGGTTAAGGCGCTCAGCGTGAAGTCAGGCCGACTCACCCTGACGAGCGGATGATCGGATCGCTACCTCGGCCACGATGCCAAACGAGCGCAGGCGGGCGGCGTGGTCATAGATATGAGAGGACACCATGATCTCGTCGGCTTCGGTCTGCGCGATGAATGCCTCTAAGGCCTTGCGGACGGTCTCCGGCGCACCGGTTGCCGAGCAGGTGTGGGCCTCGTTGAGGACCGCGCGCTCTGGCAGCGTGAGCAGCTCTTCAAAGTTCGCCACCGGGGGCGGCAAGCGTCCGGGTTGTCCTCTGCGCAGATTGAGAATCGACTGTTGCGCCGAGCTCTTTAGATAGCGAGCTTCTTCGTCCGTGTCCGCCGCGAACACGTTAAACCCCAGCATCACATAGGGCTTGGCGAGCTGTTCCGAAGGCTGGAAGCGGCTTCGATACACCTCGATGGCCTGCATCAACGCGCCAGGTGCGAAGTGGGAAGCGAAGGCGTAGGGAAGGCCAAATGCGGCGGCGAGTTGGGCGCCGTAAAGACTCGATCCCAGGATCCAGATGGGCACGTTCAGACCGGCGCCGGGAATCGCTTGCACAGGTTGTCCGGGCTGCGGCGTGCGGAAGTAGTTCTGGAGTTCGAGGACATCGCGTGGAAAATCGTCTACGTCGCCGGCTAGATTTCGCCGCAGCGCATACGCCGTCATCCGATCGGTGCCGGGCGCACGCCCAATCCCGAGATCGATGCGGCCAGGATAGAGTGATTCGAGCGTACCAAACTGCTCAGCAATGACCAGCGGCGCATGGTTGGGCAGCATGATGCCCCCTGCGCCTACGCGGATCGTGGAGGTGCTACTGGCCACGTGGCCGATCACAACGGCGGTCGCAGCACTGGCGATACCTGGCAGGTTGTGGTGCTCGGCGACCCAGTAACGCCGATAGCCCCAGGCTTCTGCATGCCGGGCGAGATCGCGGGTATTGGACAGGGCCTGGGCGGCATCGCCACCTTCGGTGATGAGCGATAGATCGAGAACAGATATGTGTGTCATGCGCTTCCCCGTATGAGCCAGTCTGTACGAGATGCAAAAAACGCCTTTTACAACGGATTCTAAGCGTTCGATTTTCATGGCAGGTAGCGTGATGCAACCCGGATGTCAGTCCGCTCATCCAATTGACATCATCGAGGCGTCCGAGGCCGACGGACTGCGGCTCGCGGAGCTGATCCGCACCCTGCTCGAAGAGCCCGACTTAGTAGAGCGTGGGATTCATTTCGATCCGGACTCCGACAGCGTCAGCCAAGCGTATTATATCATTCAACGGGCCCAGAAATCTGAGGGATTTGTCCTGCTGGCCATGTCTGAGCGCCGCCCCGCTGGCATGCTGCTAGCGGCCAAGAAAACCCTGGCCAATCCTGAAAATGCGCTCGTCTTAACGATTGTCGTCGAAGCGCGTTCACGGCGTCAAGGCATTGGCGAAGCGCTCATGCGATATGCCGAACGCATCGCCCCTCGTTATGGTGTCGAGTCCCTCACGCTTTCCGTGCTCCTGCACAATGAGCCAGCGATAGCACTCTATCGAAAACTGGGCTTTCGCGAAAGGGCTCATACCGGTGGTCGCGACGGGGAGACGGATTCCGATCGCTACTTGTATATGAGCAAAAACCTCGAGGCATGACGTCAAAGCGTGACCGTCATTCTCGCTGAGAGCTCCTTTACCCTTTATCATCCGATTCTGCCGAAGCAGGCTGGTGCACCTCCACGGGAGGGAGTTTAAAGGCTTCGGGACGCAGTCCGGGGTTCAGCTTGAGGCGGCGGTATTCATAGTGCGCATAAAGCTGATTGTTCCAATCGTAGACGCGCAACCGGGTAGGCAGGTGGTGCGCTTTGTCGATCCAGATATCGGCCCGTTTGGCATAGTACCCGGCCGCTTGGTCCGCATGGCAGAGGAGGGAGAGGCGATCAGCCGGCCGGCCGTCAACCTCGCCATCTCCGAGCGAGCGTAACGTGATTTGCCCTGTTTTGATGCCGCGCCGATATTGGCCGAGGATGAGATCGATCAGATTCCCCAGCCCAGCTTGCCGGATCGTCTGATGGTTATTGCGGGTTGCCAAACCGTTCGACGGATCGAGAGAGAAGCGCAACATCTGCAGCAAGCCGCCCGGATTCACTTGCATCTTATTGTTGTTTTCGCCTTCGACGTACACGATCGTGCGGCCGGGATTGGGTTCCTGCCAAGCCATATAGACCTTAAAAGGCGATTGAAAGCGGAACTCGATTTTCTCCAGCGGCCGCAGAATCCCTTGAATGCGCTCACGTTTGAGAAACAGCGCGGTATACTCAGTCACATCTTGATAAGCGGATTCCATCCGCAGGATCACGTCGTGCGGATTGAGGGGCTCGCCAAACACGGCGCCCACCCAGCAAAGCAGCCCCAACCACGTGATGATGAGCAGTCGCTGCTCGCCGTTCACCCTGCACGTCCTCAGCGCCTCAAGTCTCCTCACAACCCTCACAGATCAGACCTTCTAAATCGGTCCACACGACATGGGCACCCGTCATGGCTCTACGAACCCCACGTCAAATTTAGGAAGAAGCTCAAGTCAGCAGCACAACAGGCCGTATGAAAGACGTCTTCAGACACCCCTGCCTGTAACCGGAGGTGGCGCGTCAGCGCCCAGTTCAGCCCTAACACGGCTTCGAAAAGGCCTCTGTCAAGAATCGGAATCGTACCGTGAAAAGGCCGGCTATCGCCACGAAATTGGGCCACCAGACTCAGGGGCCGGACGACCCGGTATTCCACTGCCAGAAAGCCAGCAAAGAAGGGTTGGAGGCTCACCGGCTCAAATGCCTCACCGGGAAATGTAATATCGCCATTAACATAAAGCGTAACGCGACCCAGGGATTGTTGCAACAAAACCCCCACTGACCCGTCTGCTTCCCCACTGCCAAAAGCGCGTGACGTCGAACCAGTGGGCAGTTTGACCGCGGCTCGCAAGCTGAGCGCCGGCCGCCAAGCGCGCTCGCGCCATAGACGCACTTTGAGTTTCAAAACTATATCGCCAAGCCCCGCAGCATTGTCTCGGCCCTGAATGAGGAGATGATCACCCAGTAAGACCCGATAAGCAAACTGCCCGTTGATCTCATCGCGCCGCTGGCGGCGCTCGCGTCCGAAGAAGCCTTCAGTGTCCTCGATGAAGTCATCCAGAATACCGCTATAGGTAAACAGAAAGGGGATCTCAAGCCCTAGTTCAACGTTCGAGTGCAATCCGTAGCGCAGGTCGATAACCGTGCGCAGCATCTCCAGGTCGAGGTCGGCCACATCATCTCGATTCTGCTGCATCAGCGAGTTGGTCAACGCCGTATTCAGGTGTACGAGAGCATGGCCAGGCTCAATCGGGGGCGCCACATCAGGGAATGACTGCAAAAATAAGAGTTGCAGAGGTTGTTGATTGACTAAACGGAGCGGCCCATACGGGAAGGCCGGACTCGAGTCGGCTGGATGCGCGATATTGCCCCAAAAGAGAACTCCCAAGAGTACCACCACCACCTTCCAACGCTTCAACACGATCTCCAATTCGCTTCATCCCCTTTCCCCTCCTGCCATTCTTCCCAACTCGGGCCTCAGAAACTAAAATTGGCCTGGAAGAAGAACGCCGTCTGCTCTTCGCTCTGGGCCACGGTGAATGACCACAGCAGCGTCCGATCGAGAGTCGCGGCGGAGATGCCGCCGCCGCCTGACGGGTGCCATTTGTCGGAGTCCTCATCCGCGTCTGAAAACACCCGGCCTACATCGCCAAAGATGAAGAGGCCGTATTCGGCCCGGAACAGATAGGCCGAGGCTTGGCCCAAGTTGAACCGCAGCTCGGCATTGCCAAACACCGAGGCGTCACCCGCGAAGCGGTTCGTGTCATAGCCCCGCACCGTCTCTTGGCCGCCGATATACGCCGCTTCTTGGAAGGGAAACGTCCCGAAGACATGCTTGCCCCCCACGCGCAATGCCGCGAGCAGGCGGCGGCTCAGAGAGACATAACCCGCTATCTCGCCTTCAACGGCGCCGAACGTGTCATCTACGTCCCAGACTTCCGGAAACAGGCTGCCCTGCACCCGGGCGTAAACACCCGGCCCATAGACCTTCGTGCGGTCGCGGGTGTCGATGTCAAAACCACCCTGAAAGGCGAGCAAACCAAAATCGCCAACCCCGTAGGGTCGGAGCTGATTGAGCAAGGTGTCGTCATCATCGTCCGTCGATGCATAGGTGACGCGGGCGCCGGCGAAGGTATCGATCTGCGGCGAGAGGGCATAGCGCAATAACGGCAGGACGTTATATCGCAGTTGATCGGTCTCAAAAAAATCGTCCGAGCCATCATCTGAGGTTTCGTTGCCAAAGCCAAAGAATCGAGGCTGTTCGAGCCCCGAGATGCTGGCTTCGAGGGAGGACAGCAGCTTGGGGTTCCAATGCTGATACAAGCCCTGATAGGCGAGCTCGAAGGCGTGCAGGCCAAAGTTGCGGCCAAAGGAATAAACGCCTTGCATGGAGTGGCGTTGAGCAAAGGGAGACTTGCCAAACGCGTAGCGATCGATGGTGAGGCCACCGCCCAAGACCAAGCCCTGGTCCGAGCCGTAGTTCACCGAGTAGATCGGCACAATGCGATAGCGCCAGTCGCGCGGCCGATCCGCTTGGGGCGGAATGTTTTCGGTTGGCAACGTCATCCGCAGCAGGGGATTAGGCCTCACTCGCACTGGCGTCTTGTGGCGCTCGATCTCTTCGGTCTCGGTAAAGCGGAGCTTCGCCGCCTCACACCCCTCCAGGACGTCGTGTGCCCGGCTGCCGATCACGTCGATCTGGATCGCGCGACCGACTTGCCCCTGGCACACCACTGTGTTCGTTCCCTGCCGCAGATAGAGGCGCAACGATTGGGTCTGCTCAGGACTCAATTGGCGTTGGAAATAAGGCTCGCCACCCGTCTGTGACGCCACGCTCACCTCCACACCGCCGTCGCCAAGAGCCCGTAGCTCGAAGCGGTCGCTCTGCTCCGTGCCCTGGATATCGACCTCCGCCGCCATAAACTGATAGACTCGCTCGGCGATCTCAGGCAGGCGGTCCCGCCGCGCTTTGAGAATCCGGGTCATCTCAGCCCCTCGCAACTCGTAATAGGGACGCGGCATCCGGTGCACCGCCTCGTCAATCACGGCGTCGGTAAGGCGCTCCTGCAGATCGGTTGCGATGTCGATCCAGTCGGATTGTTCCAGCTCGGCCAGCAGCCACCAGAAGATCTGCCAGCCTTGAATCAAGAGCCCGGTGCGAGTCGGATACGTCTCTCGGAACCGAAAGAACTTCGGTTGAAACGGACGCCCTAAGGTCAACAGGAGGCCCTGGTAATCGGAAAAGGCCACATCCCGATCTTCGGGAATCGGTTGCCAGTCGGGCTGCTCGGGAAGCTTGGCCCAGCGCCAATTGTTGGCGTGTCGATCCCAGTCGCCGACAAAAAAATCAAACAGGCGGGCTCTGAGCAGCGCACGGGCGTCAATGCGCACGTCGGGACTGGCGAGCCATTGGGTCACGAGGTCGTGCGTCGAGATAATCTCGGTCGCCCCTTGGAATCCGGTATACGTGTCCGAAGCCGGCGTCGGGAATTCCTCAAAGGTACCCACGCGCCCGGCATACAACTCGCGAAACTCGCCCAGCGCCGGATCGTCCGGCAGGACGACCAGCTTGGGCGTGCTGTGCAGCACCCCCGCCGCCTTGGCGAGCGGGGCCACGATCACCGGGGCGGCAGGATGGGAGGCGGCGAGTTGGTCTTGGAAGACATCCCCGACGGCATACTCGCGCATATCCTCGTGCAGATTCTGCCGGTAATCCTTCACCAGGCTGCGAAACGTGTAGCTTTTTCCATCCGCGCCGGCGAAGGCCAGCCCATAGGTCACCGCGCCACCGACGCGGAATAAGGGGCGCAGGCCGCCCGCCTCGTTCTGGAGGTCTAAGACTTCGACTTCGATCGGCGTGGTCCAGAGGTCACGATAGTCGGAACCCAACATCCACCGATGCACCGCTCCAGCCCGGAGAGAGTCGTCCGCCGTGACCGTTCGGGTCTCTGCCACCGACAGAGAACGGTTCGTCCAAAACGCGTCAGCTAGTAGAGCGAGGATGAAAACGACCCATGCCGTTCGAACGGCGAATCCGCTACCTCTTTGTCGGTGAAGCCGGCGTTGCAATAGCATTCCTCCCCATGGGACAATAGCACCCAGGTCACAATCGGTATCAGGGCTCATAGAGTAGCATATTTCATGCCGTATGTTCAGGGAGATCCGCTAAGGAGTCATAAGCGCTCCGCCTAGGAGGCATGACGATCTATCAGCAGATCGAGATGGGAGGAGACGATGTCGGCCAGGGCGTCCCCACCGGTGGTAGGTAGGGGAGAGTCGCGCTGTCTATCTGTACAAATAGTGATACATAACTTATCATACAGGCTATTCAGGCTTGAGTAATCGGTCGTTCCCAGTATCATAATGCCAGTATCGGAGTAAATGATGCCTTCCCGAAGCCACCGGCGCCGACTTTGAACCTACTGACATCCTGCACCGGCATCACGATAAGCGACGGGCTCAAGGAGACGATATGGGTTCCGACAATATCGAATTGATTGCACATCTGATGCGCCGCGCCGGTTTCGGCGCCACCCGTATGGAGATCGAGGCGTATGCGGCCCAGGGCTACGACGCCACGGTCGAGGCGTTGATCCATCCTGCCCATCCGCAGTGGATGGGTGATTATATGATCCGGCGCTTTCACCACGAGCAGTCCGGCATGATGGGACCTCGGGCCAATGGCGAGAATTGGTTGTACCGCATGATTACCACCTCGGCCCCGCTGCAGGAGAAGATGTGTCTGTTTTGGCACAGTATTTTTGCCACCGGCTATCCTAAGGTTGTTCACGGCAAGGTGCTCTGGGAACAGATCAAGATGTTCCGGCGCCACGGTATGGGGAGTTTCAAGACCCTGCTGGTCGAGTTGTCCAAAGATCCCGCCATGATCGTCTGGCTCGATAATCAAGACAACCATAAGGGCGCCATCAACGAAAATTATGGCCGTGAGCTCCTCGAACTCTTTTCCATGGGGGTGGGGAACTATAGCGAAGACGATATCAAGGCATGCGCCCGCGCCTTTACCGGCTGGACCATTGGCAATACGGAATACATGGTGTTGCGCTCCGAGCGGGATTCCGACTGGCCGTACGGCCGCATCGCGTGGCACTTCGAGCGTCGCTCGGATGACCACGATGAGGGAGAAAAAACCTTCCTCGGCCAGACCGGCCCATTTGACGGCGAAGACATTATCGACATCATCTGTCAACAGGAATCCACCGCGCGCTTCATCGCCCGGCATATGTACCACTTTTTTGTCGCCGATGAGCCGCCGGTACCGTCGTGGCCGTATACGCCGCCGCGCCATCCCGAGGCGATCGAGACCCTCGTGCAGGCTTACTTTGATAGTGATACCGACATCCGCTCCATGCTACGCGCCCTGTTTCACGCTGACTTCTTCAAGGCTGACGACATTCGCTACGAGAAAGTGAAAAGCCCGGCAGAGTTCGTGGCTGGCATCTTGCGGTTGACCGGGGAATTCGACCGACCGCGGCGGCAGATTCTCGAGCGGGCCTTGCAGATGACGTGGATGGGGCAACAGCTCAACAACCCGCCCAGCGTTGAGGGCTGGCATCAGGGCACGGCATGGATTGATACCGGTACTCTGGTTGAACGCGTCAACTTCGCCTCGGAGCAATTCGGAGACGTCAGTAAGCCCGGGGTCAAGGCAATGATCGATCAGGTGCTGGCTGACCACGGCCAGGCTCGATCTGGGGAACATCTAGTCGAGGCGTGTCTGGAGCAGATGGGCGTCATCTCAGTGTCTGATCAGACCCGGGATATCCTCATGCAACTGGCGTCGCAAGCGCACGATATGTCCAAGGAGGAACAGGCCCGGGAAACCGTCGCCAATCTATTCCGGCTCACCGCCGCTAGTCACGAATTCCAGCGCGCTTAGCTTGCCGGGACAGCCTGGCATAGAGAGGTGACATCATGGCAATGCAGACGGATTTCCTCGCCTATCGCCTGACGATCGGGCTGTCGACGATGGAGGGGCGGGGATTTTACTATCCGACCGATACGGTGATTGGCCAAGGCAACCGATTATACGTTTTGAATCGCTCTTTGGAAGGTGTCGACCGGGGCATCCGGGTCACAATGTGCGACCTGGACAGTGAGTATTACGGCACCTTCGGGTCGTATGGTCAGGGGGATGGCCAATTCGTCTGGCCGAGCGGCGGCGCAGTGGATCGTCAGGGCCACATCTACGTCACTGACGAATACCTGCACCGCGTTTCCGCTTTCGATGCGTCGGGGACGTTTCTAGCCAACTGGGGTGGTCACGGCAGCGGTGCGGGCGAACTCAACGGCCCGTCCGGTATCACTTGTGATGCTCAAGACCATCTATACGTGTCTGACACCTACAACCACCGCATCCAAAAGTTTACAGCAAGCGGCGAGCCCCTGCTCCGTTTTGGCGCCGCGGGTAGCGCCCCAG
>Ga0256867_10000914_pt1 | contig 12105 bp, 9 predicted proteins | sample RVTome_15_FD_185939 | JGI IMG/M metagenome (GOLD analysis project Ga0256867, IMG submission 185939) | Soil microbial communities from uranium-contaminated site in the Upper Colorado River Basin, Wyoming, United States - RVT150D86 (HiSeq) ... | reverse complement strand
AGCAGAACGTCGAGCGCCGCCGTGTCGCCGGAGCCGATCGCGGCGATCAGGTCCTGGTCTGTCCGCTCCCGGGCGATCCCGGGACGTTAGCCAGCAGCTCGACGCCCGGTGAGGGCGACCCAGGACCCAAACCCCGAGGCGTCACCGGTCGGCGATGGCTTCGATGCCGGTGACGGTGAAGCGGTGCCCTTCGCTGGTCGCCTCACCCAGGTCGGTGATCCACACCAGGAAGGCCGAGGCCTGCTGCCCGCCAGCGTCGATGGTGGCTGCACCGTCGACGCCGCTCACCACGCCGGTCGCCGGCCCCCAGGCCTCGAGGTCGTCGGGCAACCCGCCAATCGACGTGTGGATCTCGGCACTCCACCCGACGTTGGGCGACTCCACGCGCACCCTCGACAGCTCCACCGGTTCCTGCAGCCGGACGATGAGCCCTACGCCCTCCTTGAGCCCGCCGAAGTCCCGTGTCGTGTAGTTCTCGGTGTACCAGCCCTCGTCGGCGTCGGCGTCGTTGATCAACCTGAGGCGGTCGGCGTGCTCGTCGAAGTCTCCTCCCGGATCGAAGTCGACGATGGCGGCGATCGGTACGCCGTCTCCAGGGGCAGTGGCCGGGCTGTCTACTTCGGTGGTGGACGGGACGGTGGAGCGCGTCGTGGGTGTCTCCTGCAACCCGACGGCCTCCCTGGCCTGGTCGATGATGCGGCGGCCGACCGGGGTGCCGCCCCCTGTGAAGCCGACGACGGCCAGCACCAGGCCGACAGTCACGACCAGCAGGGCGGGGATGAACCAGGCTCGCTCGCTGCGGACGAAGTCGACAGGTCCGGCATCGGCGGGATCGGCCGTCGATCGAGGCTGCCAGGCCGGCATGGCACGCAGCCGGCGGGTCCAGTCCGCGGCGTCCACCGGTCCCCCCCCGTGGGGGTCGAGCCCCGCCCTCACCAGCGACACGAGCTCGTCTGGAGGCTGCGGCTGGAGGTGCTCGAGGGCCTCCAGCATCTCGACGGGATCACCGTCGACACCGGTGACCATCGCCGTCAGGATGCCGTTCAGGGCGGCCACGTCGGTCCTGGCCAGCTCCCCGTCGGGGTCGGGGAGAGCCACGCAGTCGATGACGACCACCCGGCCATCGGGGCCCAGCTCGACCGAACCGGGGGAGAGCGAGCCGTGGGCCAGGCCGCTTTCGTGCAGCACAGCCACCGCCTCACCCACCGGATCGACCACCTGCGCTGTGTCCTCCCAGCGCCAGGGGTCGGGATGATCGGTCAGCGGCCGCCCGAGCAGATGCTCGGTCACCATCACCGGTGGGTCGTGGCACACGTCCACGGTGGCCAGCAGGGCTGGGTGGTGGATTCGAGCCGTGGCCAGGGCCCCTTGCAAGCGGGACGGGTCGGTGAGCACATGGAGGCGCACCGGCCGCAGCAACCGCTCGTCCCAGCCGAGCCAGACGGTGGCCGCCGCGGTGGCACCGATCATCCGATCGAAGCGGTAGCGATCGTCGAGGTGCGGCGGATGGAGCGGCAGGGCCGCGTCCTCGGTCACCGTGCGTCGCCTCCCTGGTGGTCCATGCCGCCTCCCATGTTGGCGACCGGTGACGTCCCGATGGGCGCGGCCTCTCAGGGCGGGGTCTGGAAGGTGACGCCGATCGTGCCGGGCCCGGCATGGGTGCCGATGACGGCACCGATGTCGCCGACGAGGATCTCCCCGTCGTACAGTGGCTCGAGTTGGTCCACCAGGGCGCCGAGGTCGTCGCAGTCGGCGTGCATCACCGTGAGCCGTTCCACGGCCGGTTCCCGGCGCACGGTATCCACCAGCCACGCCAGGGCCCGGCGCCGGGTGCGCTGGCGGCCCGCGGGCTCGACGACGCCGTCGCGCACCTCGATGAGGGGCTTGATGTCCAGCAACGAACCAAGCAGCGACTGGGCGGCGCCGATGCGGCCACCCTTACGCAGGTTCTCGAGGGTGTTCAGGGTCCCGTAGACCTTGGTCCTGGCCGCCCCCGCCGTGATGGCCTCGGCCACCTCGGGCGCGCTGGCCCCTGATGCGGCCTGCTCCGCTGCCTGCACCACCAGAGCCCCGAGGCCCATCGAGACCGAGCGGCTGTCGACCACGTGGACGTCCAACCCGTCTGGCGCCTCGCGGGCAGCCTGGCGGGCCGCCTCGATCGTCGCCGACAGGGCGCCGCTGAGGTCCACCACCACGATGCCCTCGGCCCCCTCCGCGGCCAGTGCGGCGTAGGCCTGGGCGAAGGACCCCGGCGACGGCGCGGATGTCTCGGGCAGAGTGTCGGAGCTGCGGCACATGCGCCAGAAGTCGGCAGGGGTGAGATCCCGACGGTCCACGTACTCGTCGTTGCCGAACCGGATCGTGAGCGGCACCACGGCGATGCCGTAGCGATCGATGATGTCGGTGGGCAGGTCGCAGGCGCTGTCGGTGACGATGCGGACGGAGCTCATGGGCCTTCCTCGGTGTGGGCGGCCGCTGCGAATGCCTTGCGTGGGCGGCGGCTCGACGCTAACCGACGGGGGAGCGCCCCCTCGGCCCCCTGCGGACCAGCCGCGCCACCGAGTCGAACAGCTCGCGGGCAGGACCGACGTGCCGGGCCAGGGCGGCGATGAGGTACGCCAGCGACCCGATGAAGGTCACCACGATGGCCCGCATCGTCAGCGGCCAACCCCTGGTGAGGTACCGGGTCAGACCGATGGCGGCGATGCCGGCCGCTGCGGCCACCACCAGTGGCATGATCCGCCCGGCTGCCACCCGGCGCCGGCCGAGGAGGAAGGCCACCCGGGAGCGCAGGAGAGCGAACTCGATCCACGCTCCGACTGCGGCACCCAGGGCCAGGCCCACGGTCCCCGCTCGCAGCGGCAGCGCCTCGTTGGCGCGGACCGAGGCCGGCAACGCCTCGAGCACCGGGAACACCGAGCCCGACCAGCCGCTGATGCGTCCGTCGTAGACGAAGATCTGCTCGAACTGCAGCATCAGCACCACACCCAGCACGGTCGCCACCACCACCCGCACCGTGGCCAGCTTGGCTGGCGTTACGACATCACCCTGGCTGAACAGGGCGTTCTGCAGCAACCGGCCACCGGCCACGGGCACCATCCCCAGCGTGTAGGCCCCCAGCACGAGGGTGACGAGGAGGGTGGCGTCGGGGCCGAAGCTGCTGCGCTCGAAGAGCATGCCGACGACCAGGTCACCGGCGAACAGGTACACCACCGTCACCAGTCCGGTGTAGAACCACACCCGTTCGAGTCCGACGGCCAGGCGCACGGCGATGCCGCGCAGGTGCTGCTGCTGGCGGGACATCTCCGGCAACTCGGCGGCGGCCACGCTCATGGCGAACAGCGAGATGGGGAGCAGGTAGAGGATCTGGGCCGTGACCAGGGCGCTGACCGCACCGACGGCCAGGAACGACGCCAGGAACTGGTCGATGTAGGCGGAGAGCTGGACGACGCCCCTGCCGATGACGGCGGGACCGAACCTGGTCACCACCGACCGCACCTGCGCGTGCCGGGGCGCCCACAGCTTGCGCAGGCCGTGTCGCAGGCGGGGCTCGACCGCCAGCACCGCTGGCAGCTGGATGATCAGCTGCGCGGCGCTGCCGATGACGACTGCCCACGCCACCGCCTCGGCCGTGTCCTCGGCGCTCCAGGAGCGCAGGCCCACGAAGACCAGCACGATGATCTGCGCCGCGTTCCAGAGCACCGGCGCCACGTAGGGCAGGAAGAACCGGCGGTGGCTGTTGAGCACTCCGAGGCACCAGGCAGACAGCACCAGCAGGCCGGTGCCGACCACGACGATGCGCACGAGCTTGACCGTGAGGTCGAAGGTCTCGGGCGGGAAGCCGAAGGCGAGGACCTTCGTCACCGGTTCGGCGAAGACGACGGCCACCGCCACCAGCACACCGGTGGCTGCGATCAGCAGCGATGCCACCGTCCCGGCCACCTTGCCGCTGTCCTCGTCCTCGTCGGCCAGCATCTTGGAGTAGACGGGGATGAACGACGCCGACAGCACCCCCTCGCCGAGCAGGTTCTGCAACAGGTTGGGGATGCGCATGGCGGCGGCGAAGGCGTCCGCGGCAACCCCCAGGCCGAGCTGGCTGCGCAGCAGGCTGAGCCGGACCAGACCGGCGATGCGCGAGAGGAGGATCCCGGCGAAGACCGCCGAAGCCCCTCGGCGAGTCCCCGTGGGGGGTTCGGCGGTCGCGGTCACGCAGGCAGTTCCTGGCGGACCCACATGGGTTCGGGGGCATCACGGCGTCGGTGGCGGCGCCGCAGCTGGGTCAGCCACCACAGGACCAGGAAGGCGGCGGCACCCACGGACAGGACGACGGCGACGCCGGACAGGGCGGTGGACCGCACGCTGACGACACCGTCGCCGAGCTGGAGGGCGTCGTCGGGGGACCGCATCTCGATCGACAGCGGGAACGACCCCGAGGTCAGGGCCCTGACGGTGAACTCCTCGGACGTCACCCCCGGTTCCAGCACCAGGGTGGAGGTCTCACCGTCCTCCAGCTCGGTGAAGGTCAGTTGGTCGCTGACGAAGCTGGCCTCGATGCGCACCGGGTAGTCGAGGCCGTTCTGGAAGCTGAACGGCAGCCGGCCGTCGCGCGACGTGAGCTGCACCGAGTCGATCGGGGGTGGTGAAACCGCCGCCACCTCGCTCAGGACCCGGCTGGTGGTGGTCCGCCACGTGGCCTCTCGTGTGGCCGTGTCCACCTCGTCGGCCAGGGCCAGGAGCATGTCGACGTGAAGAGGTTGGTACAGGCGGTTGATGTCGGCGTCGAAGATCATCGATCGGTAGCCCGAAAGGGTGCGGTTGGCCCGGTCGACCAGATCGGGATCACCAGCCAGCGGCTCCACCGGCGCTGATCGCAGCTCCACCTCCACCTCGTCGAGCACCTCGGGGCGGCGGTCCAGTAGCTCACCGGCCGTGGTGGCACGCAGGAGCGGCGACCCCCCCAGACCGGACAACAGGGTGTCCACCGCGGCGAGGTCGAGATCGTCGCTGCTGCGGAACAGCATGGTTGCGCCGATGTCCTGGTCGAAGGACCGCACGGCGAGCTCGGCCAGCAGCTGGTGCGCGGCCAGGTTGGGATCCTCGGCATCGCGCATGCCGGCCAGGTCCAGGGCCACCGCAGCGTCGACGGTGGACGTACCGGTGTCGATGCGGACGGTGCCCGAGGCCCCCGAGCCTTGCGACGTCAGCCCGGTCACCTCGTCCGCGGCCAGGATGGCCGAGGTCACCCCCATCCCCGTCAGGAGGTCGACGCGGGCATCGCTGGTCGAGCCGTCGCTGAGCCAGAGGTCGATGCGGGGCTGCACGCCGAGATAGGTGCTGAGGGCACGGTGGCCCAAGCCGTGCAGCTCGCTGATGTCGGGAGCCCTGCCAGCCCTGGACAGGCTGGCCTCGTCGGCGCGGACGAGCGGCGTGCCCACGAGCTCGCGGCCGCGGGCCAGGTCACGCAGGTCCGCCACCAGCGCCTGCTGGCCGGGGGCCTCGAGCAGCCAGGGGGAGACGCTCAACGTGGCGGGGAGGTCGTGCTCGTCGAGCACGCGCATCCAGTCCCGGATGCGGATGACGTCGGCGGGGGCCGGTTGGTCGATCGTCCCCGCCTCGGGCCCTGCATGCAGGTCCGCCACCACCGCTACCGGGAGGGGCCCGACGTTGGGCTCACCCTGCACGGGGGTACGCACGAGGTGGGTGACGATGCGACCCACGAGCTGCTGGTTGGCGTCGCGCAGGTCGACGCGGACGGGGTAGACGCCGGGTCGGGCCAGCAGCACCTCGTCGATGTCCCCCTCTGGATCGTGCCGCACGGGGATGGGCACCGTCACCCGGCCGGAGGAGTCGATGGTGAGATCTTCCAGCTCGGACCCCACTGCGCCCAGGATCCCACCCAGGTCCTCGGCCACGATCGAGGCCAGGAAGTCGTCCATGTCCTCGATCCGCTCGTGGACGCTAACGAACAGGACGTCGTCGTCGGCGATGATGCCGGGCAGCTGCAGCGTCAACGGGAAGGAGCCGTCGGTGATGGCGGCAGGCTGGTTCACCAGCCTGATCCCGCCGCTGCCCGGCCCGATCTCCTGGGCGCCGGCGGGGCTGGGTAGGCCGTGCCCCACCATCAGCACACCTAGCACAGCGGCGACCAGCGTGCCGACGGTCAGCAGCACGCGGCGGGCCGCGCCCGGGTAGCGGCGGTCACCACCTCGGCCCCTCACGCCGGCGCCAGCTCCCGCCGCAGCACGGCCAAGCGGTGCGGTTCGGCTGCGAATCCCAGGTGCAGGTACAGCTGCAGGGCGGTCTCGTTGTCGAGCTGGGTGTTGACCAGGGCTCGGCGGGCCCCCCGGCGCCGCATCCAGGTCAGCCCGTCGACGACGAGCGCGCTCCCGATGCCGCGGCCCTGCTGGTCGGGGTCGACGGCCAGCCGCTGCAGGTACCCCACCGGACCGGCCCTGCCGCTCACCGCGTAGCCGATCGGACCGCGGCCGGCGGCCACGCGGAACCGGGCCGAAGGGGTGGCCCGCAGCGCGTCGCGCAGCCCGTCCTGGTCGAGGCGCCAGAAGGGCCGGAAGGCCCGGTGGTCGACGTCGAGCACCCGGTCGACGTCGCCGCGCCTGGCGCGGCGCAGCGGCACCCGAGCGGGCGGCTCGGGGAGGTGGTGGAGGTCGTGGGCCAGCAGGTGCAGCTGCTCGTGGACCTCGAAGCCGGCGGCGAGGAAGGGAGACTGCTCACGCGGTGTGAGGGCGGAGGTGATGACGCGCCGGAAGCCGCGCCGAGCGAGGGCGTCGCTGGTGGCGCTTACTGCATCGGGGGACGGCGGCGAGCCTGGGACCGGCGCGACGTGGGCGATGTCGTCTTCGCCCTGCCACCGGCCGATCCGGAGCCGGTCGCCGCCCCAGCGGACGATCTCGTCGACGGCCATGGGGCGGCCAGTCTCCCACAACCGGCCCCGCCCACACCCTCGTCCGGCCGCGCCGCGGCCGGGCACCCGATCGATGCTCAGCTGGTGACGAGCTGCTCGGCCACCTTGTCCATGGCCGCCTCTTCGGTGACGTTCATGGAGATCGACAACTCGGACACGAGGATCTGGCGGGACTTCTCGAGCATGGACTTCTCGCCCGCCGACAGCCCTTTGGACTGCTCGCGCAGCGCAAGGTTCCGCACCACCTCGGCCACCTGGTAGATGTCGCCGCTCTTCAGCTTCTCCTGGTGGTTCTTGAACCGCCGGCTCCAGTTGGCCGGTTCGCGCACGTCCTTGCGGCCCAGGAGCTCGAACAGGTCGGCCACGTCGTCCTCGTCGATGGGTGGGCGCATCCCGACCTCCTCGGCCATGTCGGCCGGGACGGACAGGGTCAGCTCGCCGTGGGCGGTCTCCAGGACGAGGTACTCACGCGCTTCCCCGAACGCCTCCCTGGTCTCCTTCTTCGTGATCACTGCCGCGCCGTGGTGGGGGTAGATGACGCGATCACCGACCTTGAATGCCACTCGGGACGCTCCTGGATCGTGTGGGCGACACAGCGTGCCAGATCCCGCCAGGCCTCTCCAACGCGCCCCAGTGTGACGTCCGGCCTAGGTTCGGTGCCGGTGAGCCCCCCATCGGACACCCCCGACGCGCTGAGCGGAGTGCTGGCCGAGGTGCGCCCGCTGGCCGACCGATTCGGGCGCGCCGGGCACCGCCTCTACCTGGTGGGAGGCGTGGTTAGGGACCTGATGGCCGGCCTCGGTGACGCCGCCGGCCCGCAGGTCGACATCGACCTGACGACCGATGCCGATCCGGCCGAGATCGAGCGGCTCCTCACGGGCTGGGCCGATGCGGTGTGGACCCAGGGGGCGCGCTTCGGAACCGTCGGATCCCGCTTCGGGGACAGGACGTACGAGATCACCACCCACCGGGCCGAGGTGTACGTCCCGGACTCACGCAAGCCGCACGTGGTCTTCTCCACCGACGTGACCGAGGACCTGGCCCGGCGCGACTTCACGGTGAACGCCATGGCCAGGGAACTGCCGGACGGCGCGCTGGTGGACCCCTACGGGGGTGCGGATGACCTGGTGGCGCGGCGCCTGCGCACGCCCCTCGACCCGGAGGTGACGTTCTCCGAGGACCCGCTGCGCATGGTCAGGGCGGCGCGCTTCGTGGCCAGCCACGAGCTGGAGCCCGACCCAGCCGTGGTGGCCGCCATGGGAGCTATGGCCGAGCGCATGGAGATCGTGGCCACCGAGCGGATCCGCGCTGAGCTCGACCGGCTGGTGGTCACCGAACGGCCCTCGCCGGGCCTGGTGTTGCTCCGATCCACCGGGCTGCTGGCCTACGTCCTGGCCGAGCACGCGACGATGGACGACGGCAGCTGGGCCGAGCTCGTGGAGCGCGTCGACCGCACCCCCGCCGACCTCGTCGCCCGCTTGGCCGTCCTCCTCGACGGGGTGGTCGACGCCGCCACCGGGCTACGCCGGCTTCGTTCGAGCAACGAGCAGATCGGGGCCGTGCGGGCGGTCCGGCGCGCCCTGACGGTCCTGGGCGATGAGCCCGGATCGGGAGCCGAGCCCGGGGCCTGGCCCACCGACGCCGCCACCCGCCGATTCGTGGCCGCGGCCGCCGGCCACACCGAAGCCGCCCTGGCCGCCGTGGCCGGTGAGCGAGGCGCCCCCGCGGCCGTCGCTCTCACCGCCGCGCTCGAGCGCCTGGCCGGCGAGGGCGAGCTCGACGACCTGGGGCCGCAGCTGGACGGAGCCGAGGTGATGGCCCTGCTCGGCCTACCCGCCGGGCCCCAGGTGGGGGAGGCTCTCGGTTTCCTTCAGGAGCTGCGCCTGGCCGAGGGTCGCCTGGCGCGCTCGGACCTGGAGGACCGCCTGCGGGTGTGGCTGGTGTCGGGTCAGCCGGGGACGAGCTGGTAGATCGTGCCGGACAGGCTGACGACGATCACCTCACCTCGGGCATCGGTGGCCAGCTCCACGATGGCGTTGGTGCCGGCGTCCAGGGGACGCACCTCGGTGGCCACCCCGCCCTGGTGGCGCAGGCCCCAGATGGTGCCGGCGCAGTAGTCGGCGAACAGGTAGGTGCCCACCAGGCCGCCGATGGCCGAGCCCCGGTACACCGGTCCTCCGGTAACCGAGCAGCCCTGGGCGTGGCTGTAGGTGTGGATCGGGCCCACCGCGCCGGGGGCAGCCACCTGGGGCTTGAACAGCGAGTTCCCCTCGAACCGGGCCCAGCCGTAGTTCCGGCCGGGGGCGGCGGTGGCCGGTTCGAAGTCGATCTCCTCGAAGTCGTTCTGGCCCACGTCGCCGATCCAGCGGTCGCCGGTGATGGGGTCGATGGAGAAGCGCCAGGGGTTGCGCAGGCCGTAGGCCCAGATCTCTGGCCTGACGCCAGGGGTGTTGCGGAAGGGGTTGTCGACGGGGATCCGGTAGGCGGGAGGGCCGGGCGGGTCCCGCGGGTCGATGCGGATCAGCTTTCCCAGCAGGGTGGTGAGCTTCTGCCCGTTGTCGTCTGGGTCGCCGGCACTACCGCCGTCCCCGCTCGAGATCCACATCATGCCGTCGGGGGTGATGCGCAGGTCGCCCCCGTTGTGGTTGGCGAAGGGCTGGATGATGGTGAGCAGCTGGCGGCGGCTGGCGGGCACTGCAGTGCCTCCGCTCATCCGGTACTCGGCCACTATGACGGCACCGTCGCTGGAGCGGGTGTACACCACGTAGAGGCGCCCGCCCGACGGGTCGAAGTCGAAGCCGAGCAGGCCGCGCTCGGACTCGACCGTGGTGAGGCCCTGGATGTCGAGGACCTGGGTCCTGGCCCCGGTGCGGCGGTCGAGGCGGACGATGCGTCCCCTGCGCTCGGCCACGTGGATCACATCGGCGGCCTCGCCGGGACGGGGACGCACGGCGACGGGGCTCGGGAACTGGGCGATGGCGGCCAGGCGCGTGCGCACCTGGCCCAGCGGCGGGACCGGGGGCGGGCCCGTGGGAGGGCCGGCCTCCGGAGCACCCAGCCGTGGGGCCAACCCGGACTGCTGGAGGTGGCCGTCCGGCGTCATGAGCCAGTGGCCGTCGTCGCCGGGCCGCACCGCGAAGGCGCTGAACAGCACGCCCCGGTTCGCTATCGAGCTGATGAAGCGGGCATCGCCGTAGTCGAACTCGCCCCCGTCGGAGGCGAACAGGCGGTAGCCACGACCGGTGCGGGTGGCGTCGATGCCCATCACCGGCCGCACCAGGGGGAGGTTGCCTGCGGATCCGAGGAAGCGGGCGTCGCCGTAGGTGAAGACGCCGCCGTCCGAGGCGGTCAACCAGTAGCCGCGCCCGCTGGGGGTGGGGGCACCACCGACGACGGGGGCGACGAGGGGGAGGTTGCCTGCGGATCCGAAGAAGCGGGCGTCGCCGTAGGTGAAGACGCCGCCGTCCGAGGCGAACAGCCAGTAGCCGCGCCCGCTGGGGGTGGGGGCACCACCGACGACGGGGGCGACGAGGGGGAGGTTGCCTGCGGATCCGAAGAAGCGGGCGTCCCCGTGGGTGAAGACGCCGCCGTCCGAGGCGAACAGCCAGTAGCCGCGCCCGCTGGGCGTCACCGCGCCGCCGACCAGAGGGGCGGCCAAGCCGCGTCCGGCCTGATCGCCGAGGTCGGGCACCGACCCGTAGCTGTGGGCCGTACCGTCGGCTTCCACCACCAGGTAGCCGTCGCCGCCCGGGGCGCTGGCCATGCCGACGACACGACTGGAGACGGCGGCCTGGGCGGCCGGTGCCACGGCCACGAGCGTGGCCAGCACCACGGCGGCCCCGGCCGTCAGGACTGCCGTCCCCACGGACACCGCCCACACGATCCGCCCGCGCGCCAGCACCGCGTTCAAGCTAACGACTGTCGGGCCGGCGCGGGGTTCGCCCCCCTGCCCTCGGCGGGCCGGGAATCAGGGACTGGCGATGAAGGCCTCGACCGCCCGGCGCGCGTCGTCATCGTGGAGTTGGCGAGGGGGGCTCTTCATGAAGTAGGCGGAGGCAGCCTCGAGGGGACCACCGATGCCCCGATCGAGGGCCAGCTTGGCGCAGCGCACGGCATCGATGATCACACCTGCCGAGTTGGGTGAGTCGTGCACCTCCAACTTGAGCTCGACGGTCAGGGGCACGTCGCCGAAGTTGCGACCCTCCAGGCGGATGAACGCCCACTTGCGGTCCTGGAGCCACGGCACGTGGTCCGACGGGCCGATGTGCACGTCATCGTCTCCGATTCCCTGTTCGATCTGGCTGGTCACCGATTGGGTCTTGCTGACCTTCTTGGACTTCAGACGGCTCCGTTCGAGCATGTTCATGAAGTCCATGTTCCCGCCGAAGTTGAGCTGGTAGGTGTGGTCGATGACCGCGCCGCGATCCTCGAACAGGCGCGACAGGGTGCGATGCACGATGGTGGCGCCCACCTGGCTCTTGATGTCGTCGCCGACCAGCGGCACGCCTGCGGCCGTGAACCGAGCCGCCCACTCGGGGTCGCTGGCGATGAACACCGGGATGGCGTTCACGAAGGCGACGCCGGTGTCGAGGCATGCCTGGGCGTAGTGGCGCTGCGCCTGCTCGGAGCCGACCGGCAGGTAGCTCACCAGGACATCGGCTCGGGTCTGGCACAGGACGTCGGCTACGTCGACGGGCTCGGCTGGGGACTCCTCGCACTGCTGGCGGTAGAACTCGCCGAACCCGTCGAGGGTCGGGCCCCGCTGGACCTCGACGCCCAAGTGAGGCAGATCGGCGAACACGATCGTGTTGTTGGGCCCCGCGAACAGTGCCTTGCTGGCGTCCAGGCCGACCTTGGCCGCGTCGACGTCGAAAGCTGCCACCAGCTCGATGTCGCCCACGCGGTAGCCGCCGAGGTCGACATGCATCAGACCGGGGACGTCGGCCTCGGGCGTGGCGTCGCGGTAGAAGTGGATGCCCTGCACCAGCGAGCTGGCGCAGTTGCCCATGCCCGCGATCGCGAGTCGTACCTTGCTCATGGGGTGTCTCCTCCGTGGGGTCGGGCGTCGGCGGCAGCCGGCGCGCTGTCGATGTCGGATCGGGCGGAAAGGTCGTCGAGCCAGGCCAGCTCCCGCGCCAGCTCGTCGAGCTCGTGGTCGAGGACCGCGGTCCGCCACGGGTCGT
>Ga0256867_10000913_pt1 | contig 12107 bp, 8 predicted proteins | sample RVTome_15_FD_185939 | JGI IMG/M metagenome (GOLD analysis project Ga0256867, IMG submission 185939) | Soil microbial communities from uranium-contaminated site in the Upper Colorado River Basin, Wyoming, United States - RVT150D86 (HiSeq) ... | reverse complement strand
TGGCGTTGCCGCGGCGATCATCGCCATCCTGGCCCGGAGCGCGATCCGGCTTCTCCGCCGGACGATGCCCAACGAGGGCTGGGCCTGGGTCGTCGCGGCGACGAACGGGATCCTCGTAATGATCACTGGCCGTGAGCTCGTGTGGGTGCTGCTGCTGAGCGGCTGCTTGCCTCTGCTGCAGCTTGCCGCCCGGCGCCGGCCCGGTGTGGCGGTCGGCCTCGCTCCAGCCGTGCCGGCGGTCTGGGTTCTGCTCAGCTCGGACTCGGTGCCTACGGAGCTCTTCCTGTTCTTCGCCAAGGCCGGCGCGGTGGTCTTCGGGAGCGGCCTCGCGATCATTCCGTTTCTGCACGGCGAAGTCGTGACCGCACGAGGGTGGCTTACCGAACAGCAGTTCCTCGACGCGGTCGCCGTGGCGATGCTCGTGCCAGGACCCGTCGTCATCACCGTCGCGTTCATGGGGTGGATCGTCGGCGGGCTCTCCGGTGCCTCCGCGGCCGCGGTAGGCGTGCTCGCGCCGGCCTGGCTGGTGGTGATCGCGGTCGCGCCGGTCTATCAGCGCATCATGGAGAATCCGTGGATCCGTGCCTTTGCCGGCGGGGTCATCGCCGCGGCGGCCGGCGCGCTGGGGGGTGCGGTGGTGGTGCTGGCACAGCGCGCGGTCTTCGACGTGCCGACCGTGCTGATCGCCGGACTTTCCCTCCTGGCGCTGGTGCGATGGAGCCGCGTTCCCGAGCCGCTGGTGCTGGCCTCCGCCGCCGTCGCAGGGCTGGTGCTTGCCCGGTGAACCCGGCCTTCAGGGAGGCGGTGACCCCGGCGCGGTCCGGCTGGGCGTGCCGGGGTGATACGACAGCTCCCGGAAGCTCCTCGGTGCGGAGCGCCAGGCCGGAGCCCGCGGCCGCCCGCCGGCCAGCGGACGCACGGTGAGAATGCCACCCCGGAAATAGGCGATCGAATCGGCTCCCCATCGAAGCGGTGCGATGGCCGCGGTGTCGAGCGTGCTCGTCTCGCCGGAGGTCGTTCGCACGCACACACCTAACCCGCCATCGCACTCGATGACCACGGCCTGCGGCGGATCGCCGAGGAGCACCGCGAGCGCCGAATCCGCGCGGGCCGAGTCCGCGCCGGCAAGTCGGATGAACCCGGCGGAGGCCGGCGGCGCGGAATGTGACCAGATCGCGTCTCCGGTGCGGATGGCGATCGCGGTATCCCCGGCGAGCCAGGCCACCGCCACCGGCCGTCCCGCCTCGCGCGGAAGCCGCGCCCCCCGCTCAGCCATGGAGCGGAGATTGAGCATCACGATCTCCGGCTCCGGCTCGGTGGTTTCGACCGGGCTCGAGCGGAGATACACCAGCAGCGTTCCAGTTTCTGAGAGCCGGGGCGCCTGTTCCTGCAGGCGATTGAAGGTGAGCCGGTAGACGCTGCCCCCGTCCGCCGGCGCGGCGTAGAGATCGGTCATGCCGTCAGTCGCTTCGCCGACGCCGATGACGAACGCCTCGGCGCCCACGTCGATCTTGTTGGTCAGCGGCGTTACGGTGCATGCCGCAACTACCGTAAGCGGTAAGCAGTGAGCAGTAAGCGGGAAAAGCCTGCGCATGCCGACTCCACATCGATGTGACCGCTCACTGCTCACCGCTCACCGCTACTACAGCGCTTCGAGGGATGATTCGAAGTCCCGCATGGATTGATAGCGCGATTCCGCCGTATGCGCGATGGCCATCGCGATCACCCGTTCCAGCGCCTCGGACAGGTCGCCCTTGGCCTGGCGGAGCCGGATCGGCTGGCCGGTGAGGTGTGCGATCATCGTCTCCTGCGCGGTGTTGCCCTCGAAGGGCAGCCGCCCGGTGAGGAGCTCGAAGGCCAGCACGCCCAGGGAGAACACGTCGCTGCGCGGATCCAGCGGCTTCCCACGGATCTGCTCGGGGCTCATGAACTCCGGCGTGCCGAGCACGATCCCGGTCTGGGTGAGCCGGGTGACCTCGGCCCCGGCGATGCGCTCCTTGGCCAGCCCGAAGTCCATTACCACCGCCCGCTCGCCGCCCGGAGCCTCCGGCACCAGCATCACGTTCTCCGGCTTGAGATCGCGGTGCAGGACCCCGGCTTCGTGCGCGTGGTAGAGCCCGCGGCAGAGCTGGACGAGCAGAGGGACCGCCAGGGCCGGGGGCATCGGGCCGTGGCGGGTTTCGCGTTTGGACAGCGTCTCGCCCTCGAGAAAGGGCATGACCAGGTACGGCATTCCGGAGGCCTCGCCCACGGCAATGATGCCGCAGACGTTGGGATGGGCGAGCCGGAGCGCAAGCGCGGCTTCGCGGCGCAGCCGGGCCATCGCCTCGACATCGCCGGTCAGGCGCGACATGAGGACCTTGATAGCCACGAGGCCGTTGGTCTCGCGGTCCCTGGCGCGATAGACGTAGGCCATCCCGCCTTCGCCCACCCGCATCTCCATCTGAAATCGCCCGTCGAGGACCCGGCCGGACAGGCCGGAGGCGGGATCGCCGCGGCGCGCGGATGGGGCCCGGCCCTCCCCGGTCCGGTGCAGCCCGAACCCACGCGGCTGGGTGGGGGTCGGCGCGCCGCCCGGGACCAGGGCAAAGCCGTCCCGCGTGCAGAAACGGGCCGGAGGATCGAATGTGGCCCCGCACCTGGGGCAGCGGAGGGCGCTCAATCTCGGTAGCGGTTGCGGCCGTCGCTCTTGGCGCGAAGGAGGTTCCGGTCGGCGAGCCGAAGCAGGGCGTCGCCGTCCTGGGCGCGTTCGTCGGGGAAGGTGGCGAGCCCGAGGCTGATCGTGAGCGGGATCGGCGTGCCGCCGGTCTCGCCGAAGGAGCTGGCGGTGACCCGCCGGAGAATCCGCTCCGCGAAGAGGCGCGCCCCGCTCGGACCGGTCTCCGGCAGGAGCACGACGAACTCCTCGCCGCCGTAGCGCGCCACCACGTCGACGGCGCGCTGCTCGCGGCGCAGCAGCTCCGCGAACTGGGTGAGGACGCGGTCGCCCACCGGATGGCCATGCGCGTCGTTGAGCGCCTTGAAGCTATCGATGTCGACCATCACGCAGGTGAGCACGGTGCCGTACCGCGCGGCGCGGTCGATCTCCTGCTTGAGCTTCTCGTCGAGGGCGCGGCGGTTGTACAGGCCGGTGAGCGGATCGGTCTCGACCAGGTGCCGCATCGCCTCTTCGCGCCGCATCGCCTCTTCCAGGTCGAAGGCCTTCTCGATCGCCGAGACGGCCGATTCCACCACGGAGGAGGCGAAGCGGAGGTCCGCATCGCCCAGGGGCGGGTCGCCCTCGACCGTGCGGAGGAAGAACACGCCGGCACGCTCGCCCTTGAGCGTGAACGGCAGCACCAGCGCCGAGGTCGTCGGCACGGACTGCCCCAGCGTGCGCCAGCGCTCCCGAATCCCGGAGTACACCGCATCCGAGTTCACGTCCCGCACCAGCACCACTTCGCCGGTCTCCAGCGCGCGCCTGATCTCCGGATACCGGGCCAGCTCGATCGGGAGGTCGGTGAGCATCGGATTCTCCGATGCGGCGACGACCGTGCCGCGCTCCGCGCCCGGCTTGCCGAGGATGATGGACGAGCGCGGAATGCGCAGGCCCGTCGCCACCCTCCGAACCAGTACCTGAAACAGCTCGCGCGGGGTGAGGTTGGTGGTGATCTCACGCAGGATCTCGACCAGCGCGGCTTGCGCGCGCACTTCGGAGCGCGCCTCGTTGAGCTCGCGACCGGCGCGGAGATGGGTGCGCACCCGCGCCAGCAGCTCCGGCACCCGGAACGGCTTACTGACCACGTCGGCGGCGCCCAGGGCGAGCGCCCTGACCATCGATTCCTCCCGGGGCGCGGAGGTGAGCACCAGGATCGGGAGATCGGCGGTTGCCGGCTCGCGCTTGAGCATCTCGAGCACGCCCAGGCCGTCCCGGCCGGGCATGGACAGGTCGAGGATGAGGAGGTCCACGGCGTGGACGGCGAGGTACTCCATCAGGCCGTCGCCCGACGAGAGCATGCCGGTCTCGTACCCGTTCTCCGTCAGGATCCGCGACAGGGTCCGGGCGAACGTCTGATCGTCGTCGACGATGAGGAGGTGGGGCGCGAGGGCGGTCATGTCGGACGGGCGGATGGGCAGGTGGGCAGTGCGGCAGTGCGCGCGCTCACGTGATCAGCCGCTCGAACAGCGCCTGCTCCACGTTCCCTCCGCTGAGGATGCACGCGATCGGCCCCTCGGCCCGCACGGCGCCGGTGAGCAGGGCAGCCACCGGCACGGCCCCGGAGGGCTCGACCCGCAGGCCCATGGTGCGGAACAGGAATTTGACCGCCTCGGCGATGGAATCATCCGACATACGTGCGGCCCGGCGCACGCGTTGCCGGATGATGGTCCAGGGGACTTCGCCGATGGCGACGGGCAGCAGGCCGTCGGCGATGCTCGCGGTCTGCTCGAGCGCGACCGGGTGGCCCGCCGCGAGGGCGGCCGAGAGCTTGGCCGCGCCCTCGGGCTCGGCGCCGATCGGCTCGGCGGGATGATCCAGGGCGAGGATCGCGGTGGTCGCGCCCGCGAGCAGCCCGCCGCCGCCCACCGGGGAGAGCACAATGCGGATGTCGGGCCGCTCCTCGAGAATCTCGAGCGTCGCGGTGGCCTGGCCGAGGATCACGTTGGGGTGATCGAACGGCGGGATCATCGCGAGCTCCTCCTCCTCGGCGATCGCGGTCGCCGAGGCGAGGCGGCGATAGCGGTCGACCAGGACGACCCGGGCGCCCTCCGCCCGGACGGCGTCGATCTTCATCGCGGGGGCATTGTCGTTCATCACGATGACCGCGGGGAGGCCGAGCCGACGCGCCACCCACGCCACCGCGCGGCCGTGATTGCCGCTCGAGTGGGCGATGACTCCCCGCTCCCGCTCGTGCTCGGCGAGCCTGCTGACCGCGGTCCAGGCGCCGCGCACCTTGAAGGCACCGACCGGCTGCCACTGCTCGCACTTGAGCCAGACCGGCGCGCCGGCCCGCCGGGACAGCTCCGGCGCCTCCACGAGCGGCGTCCGCACCGCGACGCCCTCGAGGGCGCGCGCGGCGGCACGGAGCTGGTCCAGGCTCACTCGGCGCTCTCCGCGGGGCTGATCGCGTCGTCGCCCGTGGGATCCTCTGCCCCGCCCTCATCCTCCTTCACCACCCGGGCCACGTCGACCAGGAAGTCGCCGTCGTCGAGGTTCATGACCCGGACGCCCTGGGTGTTCCGGCCGATGACGCGGATGCCGTCCACCGGGACCCGGATGATGATGCCATGCTTGGTGATCATCATCAGCTCGTCGTTCGACAGCACTTCCTTGAGCGCCACACAGGCTCCGGTCTTCTCGGTGTTATTGAAGGTGATGATACCCTTGCCGCCCCGGCGCTGCACCCGGTAGTCGCCCAGCTCCGAGCGCTTCCCGAAGCCCTTCTCGCTCACCACCAGCAGCGACGAGTCGCGCCGGACGACCACCATGCCGATCACCGCGTCGCCCGTGTCGAGCTCGATCCCCTTGACCCCGGTGGTGGCGCGGCCCATCTCCCGGACGTCGCCCTCCTGGAACCGGATGCTCATCCCGCCCCGCGTCGCGAGCACGATGTCGTTGTTGCCGTCGGTGATCTGGACGTCGATCAGCTCGTCGCCATCCTCGATGTTGATGGCGTTGATCCCGTTGCTGCGCACGTTCCCGTACGCCGCCAGCGCCGTCTTCTTCACGGTGCCGTTCCGGGTCGCGAAGAGGAGCCATTTGCGCTCACTGAACTCGCGCACCGGCACCAGCGCCGCGATCCGCTCGTCCGGCCGGATCGCGATGCACTGGATCACCGGCTTGCCCCTTGCCGCCCGGCCGCCCTGCGGAATCTCGTGCACTTTAAGCCAGTAGACCTGGCCCCGGTCGCTGAAGAACATCACGTAGTCGTGGGTCGAGGCGATGAACAGGTGCTCGATCCAGTCGTCCTCCTTCGCGGTGGCGCCGGTGAGCCCGCGCCCGCCCCGCCGCTGCCGGCGGTAGGTGGAGACCGGAATCCGCTTGATGTAGCCGGAGTGGGAGATGGTGATGACCATGTCCTCTTCGGCGATCAGGTCCTCGACCGAGAACTCGCTCTGGTCCGGGATGATCTCGGTGCGGCGAGCGTCGCCGTAGTCCTTCGCCACCTGCGCCATCTCGTCCTTGAGGATCCGGACCCGCTTCTCCTTGCTCTTGAGGATGCCGCGGAGCTCCGCGATCGTGGCGCGCACTTCCTTGAGCTCGGCCTCCAGCTTGTCGATCTCGAGGCCGGTGAGCTTGGCGAGCCGCATGTTGAGGATCGCCTCGCTCTGCTTCTCGGTGAACTCGAACCGCGCGCGCAGCTTCCGGTCCGCCTCCGCCGTGTCGGCGGAGCCCCGGATGATCTGGATCACCTCGTCGATGTTGTCGACGGCGATCTTGAGCCCGTCGAGAATGTGCGCCCGGTCCTCGGCGGCGGTCAGATCGAACTGGGTCCGGCGGATAATGATGTCGAACCGGTGATCGATGAAGTGCTGGAGCAGGTCCTTGAGCGGCATCACCCTGGGCTGGCCCTTGACCAGCGCCAGGTTGATCACGCCGAAGGTGGACTGCATCGTGGTGTGCTTGTACAGCTGGTTGAGCACCACGGTCGGGATCGCGTCGCGCTTGAGCTCGATCACCAGTCGCATGCCGTCCCGGTCCGACTCGTCGCGGACGTCGCTGATGCCCTCGAGCTTCTTCTCGTTGACCAGGCTCGCGATGTCCTTGTGCAGGCTGGCCTTGTTGACCTGGTAGGGAATCTCGGTGACGATGATCGCGCTGCGCCCGGTGGAGGGCTTCTCCTCGACCACCGCCCGCGCCCGCATGATGATCTTGCCCCGCCCGGTCTCGTACGCCGTCTTGAGGCCGCCGGTGCCGTAGATGTAGCCCCCGGTCGGGAAGTCCGGTCCCTTGATGAACGTGAGCAGCTCGTCGAGACCGGCCTCGGGGTGCTCGACCAGATGGTCCACCGCCAGGGCGATCTCCCGCAGATTGTGCGGCGGAATGTTGGTGGCCATGCCCACCGCGATCCCGCTGGATCCGTTGACCAGCAGGTTCGGGATCTTGGCGGGCAGGACCGTCGGCTCCTGCAGCCGGTCGTCGAAGTTCGACTGGGTGGCGACGGTCTCCTTTTCGATGTCCTCGAGCAGCGCCACCGCAATGCGGGTGAGGCGCGATTCGGTGTAACGGTAGGCGGCGGCAGGGTCGCCGTCGACCGAGCCGAAATTCCCCTGCCCGTCGACCAGCGGGTACCGGAGCGAGAATTCCTGGACCATGCGAACCAGCGCGTCGTACACCGAGGCATCGCCGTGCGGATGGTACTTGCCGAGCACGTCACCGACCACGGTGGCGCACTTCTTATAGGCGCGCCCGGGCACGAGGCCGAGCTCGTTCATCGCGTACAGGATGCGGCGGTGCACCGGCTTGAGTCCGTCGCGCACGTCCGGCAGCGCGCGGGCCACGATGACGCTCATCGAGTAGTTGATGAAGCTCTGCTTCATCTCTTCCTCGATGGGGCGTGGCAGGATGCGTTCACGCGAGTTGGGCGCGGTCATCGAAGGGGCCTTGCTCAGGTGGAATTCGGGGGAAATCTATTCGGGATGGCGGGCGCAAGGCAACCCGGCCATCGCGGTGTAACTCGTTATTGGAAAAGCACTTGTCGGGCCGATCAGCCCGCCGCTCCGGTTCCGGGCCGAAACCTCGAATCCCGGGGTTCCGGCCAGTGCTTAATCACCCAGAGGAAGGTGCCGATCCTCCATAGATACCTATGTACCCTGCCTACCCCCGTCCCTCGCTCGAGTGCCCGACCCTCCTCCTCGTTGAGGACAATCCGGCCGACGCCCGCATGGTCCGCCTGATGATCGAGGCGTCGCCGGGCGCGCGATTCCACGTGGTGGACGCCGCAACGCTGGGGGCGGCGCTCGCGGTTCTCGAATCGGTCGCAATCGATGCGGTGCTGCTCGACCTGGGCCTGCCGGACACGACCGGGATCGGCACGCTGACTCGCATGCTGGCGCGCACGCGGGCGGTGCCCATCGTGGTACTCACCGCGACGGATGACGAGGTCCTCGCCACCCGGATGGTGCAGGCGGGAGCGCAGGACTACCTCGTCAAGGGCAGCATCGACGCGCGGCTGCTGGGGCGCACGCTCCGCCACGCCATGGAGCGGCACGCCCTGATGCGCGACCTGGAGTCGGCGCGGGTCCGGGAATCGCATCGCGCGACCCACGACGCCCTGACCGGGCTTCCGAACCGGGTGCTCTTCGACGACCGGTTGACGCGCGCCCTGGCGGCCGCCCAGCGGTATCAGGAGCAGGTCGCGGTCGGCTTCATCGACGTCGACGCGTTCAAGGACATCAACGATCGATTCGGCCATGCCGTGGGAGATCAGGTCCTGGTCCACGTCTCCCACCGGCTGCACGGCCTCATGCGCCAGAGCGACATGGTGGCCCGGTTCGGCGGCGACGAGTTTACCCTGCTGGTCGAGCGGGTCGGGGGGCGCGAGTCGTCGGAGTCGCTTCTCGCGCGCTTCGTCGCCGCGGCCACGCTACCGCTCCGGGTGGAAGGGCACGAGATCAGTCTGTCCTTGAGTCTCGGCGTCGCGGTATTTCCGGATGACGGCCAGAGCGCGGACGATCTGATCCGCGCGGCGGATTCGGCGATGTACCGGCGAAAGGCCGGCCGGCGGGCTCGTGCGCATGGACCGATCCTTCGGGTGAGCTAGTAGCGCCGGGCCCTCGGCCGACCCCCTATGAGTTTCTATGTAGGCTGCGTGCTGTTCCCGGGCCCGATTTGTCTGGCGGCGGGAGACGCGGCTAGATATGATTGAGAGTCGGCACGAGCGACCACCCGCCGATGTTGCTGGAACCCTCGTGCCGCCCCCTCAACAGGTCCTTTCCGCGAACCGAATCTATGACGCGAGCGGTCGCCTCATGATGCGGTCACCCCGGCCCAAGGAGGACCCGCCCGGGTCGGCCGAGCTCCCTCCTTCGGCGTCCCCCATTTCGGTGGTCCTCATCGAGGACAATCGGCTCCTGCGGGAGGGACTCGAGGCGATGATCCGGACCCAGCCGACCTTCCGGATCGTGGCTTCCTCGGCGGATGCCGAGGAGGCCCTTCGAACGGTGCGGGAGGCCAGGCCGGACGTGGTTCTCCTGGATTTCGGGCTCGAGGACCATGACAGCCTGACCTTGACCGCGACGGTGCATGGCGAGGTTCCCGGAGCCCGGGTGATCGTGATGGGCATCCTGCCGCTGCAGGAGGATGTCGCCCGCTTCGTGCAGGCAGGAGCGTCCGGCTTCATCATGAAGGACGCCTCGTTCGACGACTTTTTCGCCACCATTCGGGCCGTGGCCGGTGGGGCGGAGGTCCTTCCGCCGGCGCTGACCAACACGCTGTTCTCTCAGATTGCGCGCGGATCGCTCAGCGGAAACAATGCGAGCATCCTGGAATCGGTTCGCCTGACCGGACGGGAGCGCCAGGTCGTCGAGCTCCTCGGAGAGGGGTTGAGCAACAAAGAGATCGCAGCGCGACTCCAGATCGCGTTGCACACGGTGAAGAGCCATGTACACAATGTGCTGGAGAAGCTGGCCCTGCGGAGTCGTCTGGAAGTGGCGGCCTTCACCCATGCCCGGGGCATACCGAGAGCCGACCCGGACTAGGCTCCCACGCCGCACGTAGACCCTTCGATCTAGTTCTTCGGCATTCCATCGAATTCGCTCGTTGGATCGATTGTCCTTCTCGGCTGCCGTCCTACATTGCATGTCCACGTTGCACGGGGGGCACGTCGAGTGGCTTGTCCCCTCCCTTCCTCCCGGCGAGGCCATCGTTCGGGAGGACGCGAAGGACCGGGTGGATTCGTTGCTGGTGGTGTACCGAGTGGAGTGAAGCGAAGCGAAGGGCAACGAGGGGCCTGTTCGACAGCAGCCTGAAGCCAATCCGAATGGTGGCTCAGGGTCGAATGGGCCCCCCGTGTCGTTCGGGGCTCTCTCTCCGCGAGAGTGCCGCGGTCGCTCTCGCCACCAGGTCGTCGGGCGAGAACGGCTTCTCGAGCAGGCCTCCCTCGAAGCCCGGCAGATTCTGCAGTTCGAGCTCGTCGGCCGAATAGCCTGACATGAAGATGATGGGCATCGCCGGCCAGCGTGCCTTCAGTCGTCGGGCCAGCTCGGCCCCACCGATGCCCGGCATCATCACGTCGGTGATCACGAGCCGGGGTGGTCCGTCCCGGTCGACCAGCTCGAGTGCCTCGCCTCCATCGGCGGCGAGCATCGGTCGGAAGCCGCCTCGCGTCAGACTCCGAGCGACGATATCGCGCACGGCGGCCTCGTCGTCGACCACGAGTACGGTCGCGCCCGTTGGCGTGGCGTCCACGGCAGGGCGCGGCGGCAGGTCGGGCTCCTCGACCAGCTCGGAGATCGGAAGGATGGGCAGGCGCAGCGTGAACGTCGTGCCCACCCAGGGCTCGCTCTCCACGGTGATGAAGCCGTTGTGCTGCCGGATGACCCCTTCGACGGCGGGAAGGCCGAGGCCGGTTCCCTGGCCGATCGGTTTGGTGGTGAAGAACGGCTCGAAGACTCGGCCCCGGGTCTCGGCATCCATCCCGACGCCGGTGTCGCGCACGACGAGCGTCGCGTACGCGCCGGGCGGGATGGCGGCACCATCGGCGGCCGTCGCGCCGTGCGGCAGCGCTTGTTCCGCCGCGAGGAGAGTCAGCACACCGCCGGCACCCATCGCGTCGCGCGCGTTCAGGGCCAGGTTGACGACGACCTGCTCCAGCTGAGTCGGATCGATCCACACCGGGAGGACAGCGCACGCCTCGATCGTCAGCATCCGCTCCTCCCCCAGCAGCCGGCGAACCACGGGCTCAGTGCCGAGGACGACGTCGCACAGGTCGACCACGCGGGGCTGATGGGGTGCGCGGCGGCTGAACGTGAGGAGCTGCCGGCTGACGGCCGCGGCCCGTTCGGCCGCATGCACGACCTTCCGCACATCCACGAGGCAGTCTTCCGGCAGACGTTCGTCCTGAAGCAGAAACCCCCCGATGCCCACGACCACCCCCATCATGTTGTTGACCTCATGGGCGACCCCGCCCGCCAGCGCACCGACCGTTTCCAGCCGCTGGGCCTGCCGGACCCGTTCCTCCATCTGCCGCGCCGTCTCCTCGGCGGCCAGGCGCTCGGTGATGTCCCGAATGATGAGATGCGCCGAGAGTCGGCCGTGGTCGACGAAGGCGACTGCCCGCACCTCGACCTCGACCTCGGCGCCGTCGAGCCGGTGCAGGGTGTCGCGGACCGGCGGCGCGTCACCGGCGGGACATATGCCATTCGTGAGCTGGAGCTGAACCGACTTGAGATAGGGCGGGTGGAGGATGGCGTCGATCGGCAGGCCGGCGAGCTCCTCCCGGGACGCCGCGCCCGCGAGCAGCACCGCGGCGGCGTTGGCGAGGACGATGCGCTCGCCGTCGTGGACCAGGATGCCGTCGGGAGCCAGCTCGACGAGCTGTTGATAGCGCTCGTCGCGGTCCCAGCGATCCAGTGATCCGCCGCTGCCGGTCATGGCGAAACTTTACGGGGCGGAGCCAGGAGGCGGAGATTCGGCATCCCGGTGATGATGCCCTCGTATGCACGAAGCGACTCGCCGAGCTCCACCCCGTCGGCGGTGATTTCGTACATCCGGAATTCCCAGCTGTGCGAGCTGCCGCGCATCTTCACCACGACGAGCGCCTTGCGCAGCTCCCCGTCGATCTCCAGATAGCGCTGGCTGAGGATGTCGTCGGTCAGGAACGACACCTGATATCCGGTGAGCTGGAGCCCGGTATTCCCCTCCCGCTCGACGACTTCGACGGTCGAGAAAATGGTCACGCCGAGGCCGGTGAGGGCGCCGATCAGCCGGTAGAGCGACTCGCGGAAGTCCTCGCGGAAGGCCGGAGCGAGCGCCATCTCGAATCCGGAGATCGAGTCGATGACCACGCGGGTTGCGCCGATGGCCCGGACCGCCGAGCGGACCTCCTCCAGCGTCTCGTCGACCGACAGGTCGAGCGGCCGCAGGTAGATGATGCGCAGCCTGTCCTCGGCCACCGCCTTGCGCATGT
>Ga0256867_10000912_pt1 | contig 12110 bp, 9 predicted proteins | sample RVTome_15_FD_185939 | JGI IMG/M metagenome (GOLD analysis project Ga0256867, IMG submission 185939) | Soil microbial communities from uranium-contaminated site in the Upper Colorado River Basin, Wyoming, United States - RVT150D86 (HiSeq) ... | reverse complement strand
CTCATCGTCGCCGCTGCCGAGGCCGAGCACCGGCCCGTTGTCTACACGCTGCTCGTACTGGCGTCGGTCGGGACCTTCCTGAGCGTCGGGCTGAAGCTGCCCTGGCTGGCGTTCGGCGGCACCGGGAGCGGCGCGTCCGTCCGTGCCGTCCCGCGCGCGATGCTGGCCGCCATGACGCTGACGGGCGCGCTCTGCGTGCTGACCGGCGTCGCGCCCTCGCTGCTCTACGTGCTGCTGCCGTTCCCGCTCACCTACGAGCCCTACACGGCCACCCACGTCCTCGAGGCGCTGCAGGGCTTGACGGGCATCGCGCTGGCCTTCGTGCTCTTGCGCCGGCAGCTGGTCGGCAAGCCAGCCGTGGCGCTCGACACCGATCGGCTCTGGCGCGCGGGTGGGGCCTGGGTCGGCGGGCGCCTGGCGCCGGCGATCGCGCGGGCGGCCGGCGCGCTCGAGGCGGCGGCGGACGTGGCCGTCAGCCGGCCGGTCGGGCCGATGCCCCGCGCCACCGGCCGCCCGGTCGGTTACGCCGTGCTGCTCGCTGTCGCCGCCGTCGGCATCGCGCTCGTCGCGTTTCGCTGAGCCGGGGCTCAGGCCGCCGGCCGGATCGCGCGGCACCGCGCCCGGACGTCCTCCAGCGACGCGCAGTCTTTCAGGGTGTCCACGAGAGCCCCGAGCGGCGTGGCCCGGGGGCTGTCGTCCGAGGCGCCCGCCGTCAGGCCGGCGATCGCCGCCCGGCCCTCGGCGGTATCGAGCCGCAGGTCCAGGAAGGTCTCCCCGCCCCACCATTTCTTCTCGGTCACCATCATCCGACCGCCCTGGGCGTCCTTCTCGTGGTTCACGAGGATCTTCTTGCCGTCGTCGAGCGTGACCTGGCAATAGGCTCCGAGCTTGGGGTCGATCACGAACCGTCCGATCTTCGCCATGGCTCGTCTCCTCCGTCTTGAGCGAGAGGTCGACGCGTCACTCCTCCTCGTACTGCCGCTTGAGCGCCGCCACCACCGCCGGGTCGGCCAGCGTGGTGGTGTCGCCCAGCGCCCGGCCCTCGGCGATGTCGCGCAGCAGCCGGCGCATGATCTTGCCCGAGCGAGTCTTGGGCAGCTCGGCCGAGAAGATGATGTCGTCGGGCCGGGCCAGCGCGCCGATCTTCCTGGCGACGTGCGCCTTGAGCTCGTCCTGCAGGTCCTTGGTGCCGTCCACGCCCATCTTCACGGTCACGAAGGCGGCGATCGCCTGCCCCTTGATCTCGTGCGGCTTGCCGATCACGGCCGCCTCGGCCACCTGCTTGTGGTCGACCAGCGCCGACTCCACCTCCATCGTGGACACGCGATGGCCGGAGATGTTCATGACGTCGTCGACCCGGCCCAGGAGCCAGAAGTCGCCATCCTCGTCGCGCTTGGCGCCGTCGCCCGTGAAGTAGATGTTGTCGTACTTCGACCAGTACTGCTTGACGAAGCGATCGGGATCGCCCCAGATGCCGCGCAGCATCCCGGGCCACGGCTTGCGCAGCACCAGGTATCCGGACTTGGCGGGCTTGCCCTGCTCGTCCAGCACCTCGGCGTCGATGCCGGGAAACGCCCTGGTCGCCGAGCCCGGCTTGAGGACGGTGACGCCGGGCAGCGGCGTGATGAGGATGTGGCCCGTCTCGGTCTGCCACCACGTGTCCACCACCGGGCAGCGTCCCTGGCCGATGACCTTCCAGTACCAGACCCAGGCCTCCGGATTGATCGGCTCGCCGACGGTGCCGAGCAGGCGCAGGCTCGAGAGGTCGCAGCGGTTGGGGTACTGGTCGCCCCAGCGCATGAAGGTCCTGATGGCGGTGGGCGCCGTGTAGCAGATCGTGATGCCGTGCTTCTCGATGATCCGCCAGAAGCGGTCCTTGTCGGGAAAGTCCGGCGTCCCCTCGTACATGACCGTGGTCGCGCCGTTGGCGAGCGGCCCGTAGACCACGTAGGAGTGGCCGGTGACCCAGCCGACGTCGGCCGTGCACCAGTAGACGTCGTCCTCGTGAATGTCGAAGACCCACTTGTGGGTGGCCGTGATCCCGGTGAGGTAGCCGCCGGTGGTGTGGATGATGCCCTTCGGCTTGCCGGTCGACCCGGAGGTGTAGAGCAGGTAGAGGAGGTCCTCGGAGTCCATCGGCTCGGCCGGGCACTTCGGCTCCACCGCCTCGACAAAATCGTCCCACCAGACGTCGCGCCCCTCCTGCATGTCCACCGGCTGGCCGGTACGCTTGAGCACGATGACCGTGCCGACGTCGGGGCACTCCTTGAGCGCCTCGTCGGTGTTCTTCTTGAGCGGCACGATGGTGCCACGCCGCCAGCCGCCGTCGGCGGTGATGACCAGCTTGGAGTCGGCGTCGTGGATGCGGTCGCGCACCGACTCCGGCGAGAAGCCGCCGAAGATCACGCTGTGGGGGGCGCCGATGCGCGCGCAGGCCAGCATGGCGATGGCCACCTCGGGCACCATCGGCATGTAGATGGTGATGCGGTCGCCCTTGCGGACGCCGTGCCGCTTGAGCGCCGCCGCGAATCGCTGCACCTCGCGGTAGAGATCCCAGTAGGTCAGCGTGCGGGTGTCGCCCGGCTCTCCCTCCCAGATCAGCGCGGCCTTGGTGCGGCGCGCGGTGGTGACGTGGCGGTCCAGGCAGTTGTCGGCGACGTTGAGCTTGCCGCCGACGAACCACCTGGCGTAGGGGGGCTTCCATTCCAGCGCCTTCTTCCACGGCTTGAGCCAGCGCAACTCGCGGGCCTTGCCCTCCCAGAACCGCACCGGGTTCCGCGCGGCCGCGGTGTAGACCGACGCCGTGTTGACCAGGGCCCGCTTGGCGAAGCCCTTGGGCGGCGGGAATTTCCGCTTCTCCCGGAGCAGGGCCTCGATCGGGGCATTGGCGGCGGCTTTCGACTGGGCCATGGCTCGTCGTCCTCTGTCGGTGAGAGTATCAGCCTGGATCGGCGCCGAGCATATCACTACTGCTCGCCCGGGGATCCGCCGGCCGGGCGGCGCAGGCCGTAGCGGGTCAGCTTCTCGTGCAGGTTCTTGGGGTCCATATCAGCGTGCCTGGCGGCGGCGGTCAGCTTGCCGCCGTGCGCCTCCAGCACGCCGGTGACATAGGCGCGCTCGAACGCCTCCACCACCCGGGCCTTGGCCTCGCGGAAGGGGAGCCCCAGGTCGAGCGGGGCTCCGGCCACCCCGGCCCCCGTGAGGAACGGCTCGACGTCGGTGAGGGCATCGCCCTTGGCGACGATGACCGCCCGCTCGATGACGTTCTCCAGCTCGCGCACGTTGCCCGGCCAGCCATAGGCACACAGGGCCTGCATGGCAGTCGGCGCGATGCTCCGCACCACCTTCTTCGACCGGCGGGCGCTGACCTCGAGGAAGTGACCGGCCAGGAGCGGGATGTCGTCGACCCGCTCGCGCAGCGGTGGCACCCGCACCGGCATCACCGACAGCCGGTAGAACAGGTCGCGCCGAAACATGCCGCGATCGACCTCGGATTGTAGGTCCTTGTTGGTGGTGGCGATGATCCGCACGTCGACCTCGAGGACGCGGTCGGAGCCGATCGGCGTCAGCCGCTTGTCCTCGATCACGCGCAGGAGCTTGGACTGCAACGGCAGCGGCATCTCGCCGATCTCGTCGAGCAGCAGGGTGCCGCCGTGGGCCATCTGGAACATGCCCCGCCGCGTCTCGCTGGCCCCGGTGAACGCGCCCTTGCGGAACCCGAACAGCTCGGACTCGAAGAGCTCCTCGGGGATGGCCGCGCAGTTGACGGCGACGAACGGCTTGTCGCGCCGGGAGCCGGTGAAGTGAATCGAGCGGGCCAGCACCTCCTTGCCCACGCCCGTCTCGCCGTACAGCAGCACGGTGGTGTCGAGGCCGGCCACCGAGCGGATCAGCTCGAACACCGCGTGCATCGGCGCGCTGCCGGCCACGATATTACGCAGCGTGAAGCGCTCCTGGTTGCGGCGTATGGTGGCGCGGCTGGCCGCCTTGAGCTCGCTCAGCTCGATCGAGCGCCGCACGACCATGAGCGCCTCGGCGGCGTCGAAGGGCTTCACCAGGTAGTCCTCGGCGCCGACCCGCATGGCCTCCACGGCGGAGCCGATGGTGCCGTAGGCGGTCATGGCGACCACGGCGAGGTCGGGGTGCTCGGCCTTGACGCGCCGCACCAGCTCGACGCCGTCGATGCCGGGCAGGCGCTTGTCGGTCAGGACCAGCTCGACGTCGTCGTGCTTGAGCAGGTCGATGGCGTCCTCCCCACTCGGCACGGCCAGCACCTCGTAGCCGGCCACCTCCAGCGTGCGCTGCAGGGGCCGCAGGAAGACTTCGTCGTCCTCGACGATGAGGATGCGGTGCTTCATCGCTCACTCACTCCGATCTCGGCGGCGGCCGGCCGACCGGCCGCCGGCAGGACCAGCCGGACGGTCGTGCCGCGGCCCGGCACGCTGTCGATCTCGATCTCCCCCCCGTGGAGGTCCATCAGCTTCTTGACGATCGGCATGCCGAGGCCGGTCCCCGTCGGCTTTGTGGTGTAGAAGGGCAGGAAGATCTTCTCGCGGTGCTCGGGCCGGATCCCCACCCCATTGTCGGCGACCTCGATGACCACGCCGTCGCCGCGGTCGCCCAGGCGCACCTCGACCCGACCGCCCGGCGTGCGCTCGGTGGCGTCCACCGCGTTGTGAATCACGTTGGCCACCACCTGGCGCAGGCGCTGGCCGTCCACCGACGCCATCACCTCCCGGTCGAGGTCGCGCGTGGCCAGCGCGACGCCGCGGGCGCGGGCCTCGGCCGCACAGGCGTCCACCACCGGGCTGAGGATGCGGCCCAGCGCGTAGGGCTGGCAGTCCAGCCGCGTCTCCCGGGAGTAGTCCAGCAGGTCGGCGATGATCGTCTCGATCTCGGTGATGCCGGCCAGAATCGACTGGGCCATCTCCTGGGAGATGCGCGGGTCCTCGACCACGCCGGAGGACAGGAGGTTGGTGGCCATCTTGATCCCGCCCAGCGGGTTGCGGATCTCGTGGGCGACGCCGGCCGCCATCTCGCCGAGCGAGGCGAGCTTGTCGCGCTGGACGAGGCGCTGCTGGGTGGCCACGAGCTCGGTGAGATCGCGCAGCACACCGACCGTGCCCAGCACGCGGCGCTGGGCGTCGAAGACACACGAGACGGCCAGGTGGGCCGGAAAGCGGCGTCCGCTGCGGGTGAGCCCCGTCACCGCACCACGCCACGGGGCGCCGGCGGCGACGGCGGCCACGATGGCCGGCCCCACCCGCCGCCGGTCGCCCTCATCGAGAACATCGAGGGACGACAGGGCGGAGGCCGCCGCCGGCGAGCGCTCCAGCAGCCGCTGGCCGGCGGGGTTGAGGGTGATCAGCCGGCCGTCGACGTCGGTGGTGAAGATGCAGTCGTCGACCGACTCGACCACCGAGGCGAGCAGCCGCTCGCTACGTCGCAACGAGGACTGCATGGTCTGGAACGAGTCGACCAGCGCCTCGGCTTCGCCGGTGGAGATCGTGAACCGGTCCTCGATGATGGTACGGGCGGCGGCGCCGCCCAGCGAGGCGGCCAGCACGCGCTCGAGCCGGATGCGCAGCTCCAGCAGGTCCGGCAGGGTCAGCTCGCGCGGGGCCTTGCCGTCGAGCAGGCCGCGCAGGATGGCGTCGGCGTCATCGGCCGGGACGTACAGGTGCAACATGCGCTCGATCTCCGGCACCGAGAGAATGGCCGGCACCCGGGCCGGCCCCGCCTCGGGCACGCCGACGAACGCCGCCGCCTGGCTGCGCTCCTCGGCGTCCTGCTCGGTGGCGATCGACACCAGCAGGTAGGCGCCGACGTTGAGGAACAGCGACCAGAATACGCCATGGGTCAGCGTGTCGAGGCCCTCGACGCCGAGCAATGCCGTCGGCCGCAGCAGCGTGAGCCCCAGCGGCCCCGCCTCCACCAGCCCGACCGGGAGCACGCCGTCCTTGACGAGGTTGGGGACGATCAGCGTGTAGAACCACGCCAGGAAGCCCAGCGAGATCCCGGCAAACGCGCCCTTGCGGCTGCCGCGCCGCCAGTAGAGGCCGAACAGCACGGCCGGCGCGCACTGGCTCACCGCGATGAACGACAACAGGCCCATCTCCACGAGGAGGTGAGCCTCTTCCACCCGCGCCCACAGGTAGCCCAGGACCACCACCACCAGGATGCCCACCCGCGTGGAGTTCAGGCTGGCCCAGTACACCTCCTCGAACCGGCGGTCGCGCAGGATGAACGGCAGCACGATGTCGTTGGAGATCATCTTGCTGAGCGCCAGCGCGTCCACGACGATCATCGCCGTCGCCGCCGAGAACCCGCCCAGGAAAACGACGACCGCCACCGCCGAGGCGTCGTGGGCCAGCGGCAGGGCGAGGATCACGCTGTCGGCGGTGTCCACGAGGCCGCCGAACTCGATGAGCCCGCCGAAGGCGATCGGCAGCACGAAGACGTTGATGGCGAGCAGATAGAGCGGGAATGCCCAGGCCGCCGTCCGGACGTCGCGCTCGCGCGGGTTCTGCACGACCAGGACGTGGAACTGCCGCGGCAGGAGCATGACGGCCATCATCGAGACCAGCAGCATCGCCGCCCAGCGGGCGTACGACGCGGTGGGCGGCTGATCGAGGGTGAGGAGCCGCGACCATTCGGGATGGGCGGCCACTCGGGCGAAGATGTCGCCGAAGCCGCCGAAGAGTCCCCAGGTGACGAAGGCCCCGACCACCAGGAACGCCACCAGCTTGACGATCGACTCCACCGCGACCGCGGTCATGAGGCCGGTCTGCTCGCGGGTGAAGTCGAGGTTGCGGGCGCCGAACAGGATGCCGAACAGCGCCAGGGTGCCGGCCACCAGCAGCGTGGGATCGAAGCCCGACAGCAGCGAGTCGGGGCCCATCATCATGCGGAACGAGACCGACACCGCCTTCAGCTGCAGCGCGATGTAGGGGATCATGCCGCACACCACCAGCACCGCCACCAGGGTGCCGAGCGGCGCCGACTTGCCGTAGCGGCTGCCGATGAAGTCCGAGATCGTCGTGATGCGCTGCTCCTTGGCGACCCGGATCAGCTTGCGCAGCAGGGTGGGCCAGGTCAGCGCGATCAGGGCGGGGCCGAGGTAGATCGTGAGGAACTCCAGGCCGCGGTTGGCAGCCAGCCCCACCGAGCCGTAGAACGTCCACGCGGTGCAGTAGACCGAGATGGCGAGGACGTAGGTCACCGTGCGCAGGCGGGCCACCCGCAACCGGCGCCCGAAGCGCTCGGCCAGCGCGGCGATGACGAAGAGGAAGACCAGGTAGGCGAGCAGGATACCGACCAGCGGCGTCTGGGCGCTCACGGACCGTCCTCGCGGTCGGCCCGGCGGGCGGCCCAGGCCAGCACGGCCACGATGACCGTCCATACGCCGAACAGGTACAGGACCAGGGCCGGGACCCCCGCGATCAGCTGCGGGCGGTTGGCGATCGTCAGCAGCGGCCAGACCAGGAGGGCCGCGAACAGGACGAGGCAGGCCGCCAGCAGGTCCCGCACCCGCCCTGGCCCCTCCTGCCCGCGGCTCATCGCTCCCGAGTCAGCTCGGTCGGCTCCGCTTCTTGCGCGCCACGCCCGTCCGGATGGCAGCGTCGGCCACGGCCGCCGAGACGGCCGGCACCAGGCGCGGGTCGAACATCGACGGCGTGATGTACTCCTCGCTCAGCTCGCCCTTGCCGACCATGCCGGCGATGGCGTGCGCGGCCGCCAGCTTCATCTCGTCGTTGACCCGACGGGCCCGCACGTCGAGCAGGCCCCGGAAGATGCCGGGGAAGCCGCACGAGTTGTTGATCTGGTTTGGATAATCCGAGCGGCCGGTGGCCATGACCCGCACGAACGCGCCGGCCTCTTCCGGCAGGATCTCCGGGACCGGATTGGCCATCGCGAAGATGATCGCGTCCTTGTTCATCGCCTTGACGTCCTTGAGCGAGACGACCCCGGGCCCGGACAGGCCGATGAAGACGTCGGCGCCCTGCAGCGCGTCGCCAGCCGAGCCCTTGATCCGGCGCGGGTTGGTGTGCTCGGCGAACCACTCCTTCATCGAGTTCATGTTCTCGGTGCGGCCCTTGTAGATGGCGCCGGCCCGGTCGCAGCCGATGATGTGCCGGGCCCCCGCCTTCATCAGCAGCTTGGCGGTGGCGATCCCGGAGGCGCCGGCGCCGGTGACGACGAAGCGCGCCTCCGACATCTTCTTCTTCACCAGCTTGAGTGCGTTGATCATCGCCCCGAGCACGACCACCGCCGTACCGTGCTGATCGTCGTGGAACACGGGAATATCGAGGTCGCGCTGCAGCCGTTCCTCGATCTCGAAGCACCGGGGCGCCGAGATGTCCTCGAGATTGATGCCACCGAACACCGGCGCCAACGCCTTGACGATCAGCACGATCTCGTCGACGTCCTTGGTGGCCAGGCAGATCGGGAACGCGTCGACGCCGGCGAACTCCTTGAAGATGAGGGCCTTGCCCTCCATGACCGGCTGGGCGGCGCTGGGGCCGATGTCGCCGAGGCCGAGCACGGCCGAACCGTCGGTGACGACCGCCACCGTGTTCTGCTTGATCGTGAGCGTGTAGGCCTTCTCGGGGTCGTGGTGGATGGCCATGCAGATGCGGGCCACGCCCGGCGTGTAGGCCATGGAGAGGTCGTCGCGCGTCTTGACCGCCATCTTGCCCTTCACCTCGATCTTGCCGCCGAGGTGCATGAGGAACGTGCGGTCGGAGACGTTGACGACGCCGACGCCCTCCAGGGCGCGCAGCCGCTCGACCACCTGCTGGCCGTGACGTTCGCCGCTCGTCTTGAACGTGATGTCGCGCGTGATCGTGTTCTTGCCGACCTCGACCAGGTCGATGGCGCCGATGTCCGCCCCGCCCTTGCCGATGGCGGAGGTGACCTTGCCGAGCATGCCGGGCTTGTTCTGGATCTCGAGCCGGATCGTCAGACTGTGACTGGCGGTCGGAGCGTTGATCATGCTACTGCCTCCCCCGTTGGGACCGAAAGTGGCCGGTATTCTACTCCCGGCCGCCGCGGGCGGGGAGTTAATCGGGGGCGGGCGGGCGAGGAGCGCCCGGTCTCCCGCGCCCCTGCCGTTCCGGCCGGGCAGCTGGGTTCGTCAGCCCCTGTCCCGGTCCCTCGGCTCTCCCCGGCGGCGCCGGGACGGGGGTCGAGCAGGGGTTCGGGTACGACGGTGTCGTGCACCGCGTTGCAGGCTTTCATGCCTGCGTATACGCTCTGCGGCCAGGGGGACCCATGATCGACGTCAAGGCTGCGGATCGGGAGCTGCAGACGTACCTCAGGCCGCAGACGTTCCCGGTCGCGATCCGGATGCTGAAGCCCGGGGAGCCGATCCCCGACAAGGCCCGGCGGCCGGCGCGCGACTTCAAGAAGCTGTCGATGAGCTGCCAGGTCATCGACATGGCCCGCCGATACGGCTGGATGATCGCGCTCACCCGCGAGGACCACATCTGCTCGCTCGGCATCGCCGCCCTGGGGTTCGAGAAGCCGACCCACCTGCACGCCTCCGGGACACTCTGCGAGGGTATGTACACGGAGACGAAGGAGGCCGGCCGGCGTTCGGAGGCCGCGTCCGACCGGTTCGCCGTCGGCGACTGGCAGACCCTGCTGGTGGCGCCGCTCGAGCGGGCGGTCTTCGAGCCGCATCTGGTCTGCGTGTACGGCAATGCCGCCCAAATCATGCGTCTCACCCAGGCCGCGCTCTGGAAGCGGGGCGGCAAGCTGACCTCCGGCTTCAGCGGACGCATCGTCTGCTCGGACATCATCGTCACGACGCTGCTGACCGGCGAGCCACAGGTCATCCTCCCCTGCTCGGGCGACCGGATCTTCGGCCAGACCCAGGACCACGAGATGGCCTTCACCATCCCGTGGGGCCGCATGGACGAGGTCGTCGAGGGGCTGCGCGGGACCCACAACGGCGGTATCCGCTATCCGATCACGCAGTTCATGGAGTACGAGGCGAAGCTGCCGCCCCGCTACATGGAGGCCAACCGCCTGTGGGACGCCGAGAAGGGCACAGCGTCCTACTCCAACCGGGATCGCGTCGTCGCCGCCTACAAGCGCTCGTTCGCCGACCGGGTGCCGGTGTACCCGATCGTGGCGTCGTTCGCGGGCACGCTCGACGGGCTGTCGATCGAGGAATACTGCACGAACCCGACGCGCGCCATCACGGCGATGATGAACTACTACGAGCGCTTCCAGCCCGACGTCGTGCTGGCCTACAACGACCTGGCCAAGGAGGCCGAGGCGTTCGGTTGCCGCGTGAAGTTTTCCGACTACGTCGTCCCGTCGATCGATCAGCACGTGCTCCAGGACGACAAGGCCGCCCTGGCCCGGCTGGTGATACCCGACCCGTACAAGACGGCGCGGCTGCCGGGGTTCCTCGAGCAGTGCGAGGCGCTGGTGAAGGCCAAGCCGCCGACGGCCATCGGCGCGGTGGCGGTGGGGCCGTGGACGATCGCCATGCTGCTGCGCAACCCGGAGACGATGCTGCTCGACACCTTCGAGGACCCGCAGTTCATCCACGACGTGATGCGAGTGGCCACGGAGTTCTGCAAGATCTACGGCGACGCCATCGTGAAGACGGGCATCGGGCTGAGCTTCTCGGAGCCGACCGCCTCGATCAGTCTGATCTCACCCGACAACTATCGGGACTTCGTCGCGCCCTATCACAGGGAGCTGGTCGAGCACTTCAAGGCGAACAAGATCGGCGTCACCACCCACATCTGCGGAACGACCTACCCGATCTTCGAGGATCTCCTGCAGTGTGGCTTCACGACCGTCTCGTTCGACCTCGATCAGCAGAGCGATCCCACGCTCTACGTCGACCAGCTCGCCCGTTTCATGGACGTGGCCAAGGGGCGCGCCGTTGCCATCGGCAACGTCGACGCCACGAAGTTCGAGAAGACCTCCCGCGAGGCCATGTACGCCGACGTCAAGCGCTGCGTCGAGACGGCCGGCCGCCACTCCGGCTTCATCCTCTCGACGTCCTGCGAGATCCCACCGCGCTCGGAACCCGAGATCGTCAAGTGGTTCATGGACGCCGCCCACGACTACGGGCGCTACGACCGCCTGTTCTCGTGAGCGCTCGGCGCCGACCCGAAACACGAACGGGGCCAGCCTCCTGAGAGGCTGACCCCGTTTCGTGTCGGTGGGTCTACCGTCGCGCCGCTACCACTTGACCGGCTTGGACGGACGATGCGCATACCCACTCTCGCGACCGCCACCGCCACCCGGACGACCGCCGCCCGGCCGGCCACCCCCCGGGCGACCACCACCGGGGCGACCGCCGCCGCCGCCGCCGGAACGGGGGGCCTGCGGGTTCGAGATCTCGACGGTGATGCGCCGCCCATCGAGCTCGCGGCCATTCAGCTGCGAGATCGCGTTCTGGGCCTCCTCGGCCGCCGCCATCTCGACGAAGCCAAACCCACGCGACTGGCCCGAGAACCGATCGGTGATGACCGTCGCCGAGAGAACGTTGCCGCTCTGGCTGAAGAACTCTCTCAGGCCATCGCTGGTGGTGGAGTACGAGAGGCCGCCGATATAGAGCTTGGACGCCATAGAAACCCCCGATCTCTTCCGTTAATCGATCACGCCCCGCGAACCGGAAGAGACGTTGCGTCGGAAGCGAGGTCCGGCCGTCGGATCGGTCGAACATTCTGAGTGTACACGGGCGCCGACGCGGCGCAAGGGGACGGTGCTAGAGCGCCGCCTTCGCGAGCAGATCCTCGACCGTCACCGGTCGCGTGACCACCCGAAAGCCGGCCAGCTCCAGCGCCACCCGCGTCTCCAGCGGCGCCTCGGCGGCCACGGTCACGACCACGGGCACGCCAGGGGCGACGCGCTCGAACAATACCGCGTGCTCCCGCGTCGTGAGCCGCAGCACACCTGCGTCAACCACGATGAGCGACACCGGCAGCGAGAGCAGCACACGCACGCCTTCGCCGAGGCTCTCGGCGAGCGCGACGCCGACGTCGCGGCCCAGGCAGTCGAGCCCCAGGCGCTCACGCGTCGCACGGTCCTGATGGATCAGCAGCACACGCTTCATCACGTCTCCTTGTCGGGTTTGGGTG
>Ga0256867_10000910_pt1 | contig 12112 bp, 8 predicted proteins | sample RVTome_15_FD_185939 | JGI IMG/M metagenome (GOLD analysis project Ga0256867, IMG submission 185939) | Soil microbial communities from uranium-contaminated site in the Upper Colorado River Basin, Wyoming, United States - RVT150D86 (HiSeq) ... | reverse complement strand
TTCTCCTGGGCGCCGTCGAACACCGGGGTCGAGAACTCCAGCCCGAGCACCCGGCCGGCCCAGCCGAGGTGGGTCTCGAGGATCTGGCCGACGTTCATGCGGCTGGGGACGCCGAGCGGGTTGAGCACGATCTCGACCGGCGTTCCGTCGGGCAGGTAGGGCATGTCCTCTTCGGCCAGCACCCGCGAGATCACGCCCTTGTTGCCGTGGCGGCCGGCCATCTTGTCGCCGACCTGGAGCTTGCGCTTCATCGCGACGTAGGTCTTGACCAGCTTGATGACCCCCGGCGGCAGCTCGTCGCCCTTCTGCAGCAGCGCGACCCGCTCCTCGTTGACCCGGTGCAGGACCTCGATGTGCGAGTCGGTCTTGCGGTAGACGATCTCGACCGCGTCGAGCAGCTTCCGCTCGGCCACCGGCAGGCGCAGGATCTCGGCGCGGGTCAGCCGCTCGAGCGCCTGGCGCGAGATCGCCTCGCCCTTCTTGAGCAGGGTCTTGCCGTCGCGAGCGACGACGTCGGCGGTGACCTTCTGCCCGAGCAGGGTGTCGTTGATCTTCTTGTTGCGCTCCTCGTTGAGGATCCGCACCTCGTCCTTGGTGTTCTTCTCCAGGCGGGCGATCTCGGACTGCTCGATTTCCTTCGCCCGGGTGTCCTTCTCCACCCCCTTGCGCGAGAAGATCTTGACGTCGACCACCGTGCCCTCGATCCCCGGCGGCACCTTGAGGCTGGCGTCGCGGACATCGCCCGCCTTCTCGCCGAAGATCGCGCGCAGGAGCTTCTCCTCCGGGGTGAGCTGGGTCTCGCCCTTGGGCGTCACCTTGCCGACCAGGATGTCGCCGGCCTTGACCGTGGCGCCGATGCGCACGATCCCCGACTCGTCGAGGTCCTTGAGCGCGGACTCGCTGACGTTGGGGATGTCGCGGGTGATCTCCTCCGGACCGAGCTTGGTGTCGCGGGCCTCGATCTCGAACTCTTCGATGTGGATCGAGGTGTAGTAGTCGTCCTTGACCAGCTTCTCCGAGATCAGGATCGCGTCCTCGAAGTTGTAGCCGCGCCAGGGCATGAACGCCACCAGGACGTTCCGTCCGAGCGCCAGCTCGCCCTCGGAGGTGCACGGGCCGTCGGCGAGCACGTCGCCCTTCTTGACCCGCTGCCCCTCGCCGACCACCGGCTTCTGCGTGATGCAGGTGTTCTGGTTGGAGCGCCGGTACTTGATGAGCTGGTAGATATCGGCGCCGAACTCCTTGGCCTCGCCGGTCTCGATGTCCTCGCCCTCGACGCGCACGATCACGCGCTCGGAGTCGACCGAGTCGACCACGCCGCCGCGCTTGCACAGCACCACCGCGCCCGAGTCCTGGGCGACGATGTGCTCGAGCCCGGTGCCGACGATCGGCGACTCGCTGCGCAGCAGCGGGACCGCCTGGCGCTGCATGTTCGAGCCCATCAGCGCGCGGTTGGCGTCGTCGTTCTCGAGGAACGGGATCAGCGCCGCGGCCACCGAGACGAGCTGCTTGGGGCTGATGTCCATGTAGTCGACGCGGTCGCGCTCGACGGTGATGAAGTCGCCGCCGGCACGCGCGATCACCCGTTCGTCGACCAGGTTGCCGCGCTCGTCGATCTCGGCGTTGGCCTGGGCGATGATGTACTTCTCCTCCTCCCAGGCCGAGAGATAGAAGGCGTGCGGCTCGGCGTCGACCTGCCGCTTCTTCGCCTTCTTGAGCTTGTCATTGGCCGCGTCCAGGTCGTCGCCGACCACGATCTGGCCGAGCTTGAACGGCCCGTCGCCGACCTTGACCATCCGGAAGTGGTCGAGCACGCGGCCGTCCTCGACCTTCTTGTACGGGCTCTCGATGAAGCCGTAGTCGTTGATCCGGGCGTAGGTCGCGAGCGACGAGATCAGGCCGATGTTCGGGCCCTCGGGGGTCTCGATCGGGCAGATCCGGCCGTAGTGGGTGGCGTGGACGTCGCGCACCTCGAAGCCGGCGCGCTCGCGCGACAGGCCGCCCGGGCCGAGCGCCGAGAGCCGCCGCTTGTGGGTGACCTCCGACAGCGGGTTGGTCTGGTCCATGAACTGCGAGAGCTGCGACGAGCCGAAGAACTCCTTGACCGCCGCGATCACCGGCTTGGAGTTGATCAGGTCGTGCGGCATCGCCGAGTCGATGTCCTGGTGGACCGACATCTTCTCCTTGATCGCCCGCTCCATCCGCACCAGGCCGATGCGGAACTGGTTCTCGAGCAGCTCGCCGACCGCGCGCACCCGGCGGTTGCCGAGGTTGTCGATGTCGTCGACCCGGCCGACGTCCTTCTGGAGCCTGAGCAGGTAGCCGATGACGGCGTGGAAGTCCTCCGCCGACAGGGTCTTCTGCTCGACCGGCACGTCGCTGTCGAGCTTGATGTTGAACTTGAACCGCCCGACGCGCGAAAAGTCGTAGCGCTTGGCGTCGAAGAACATCCCGTAGAACAGCGAGCGGGCGCTCTCGAGCGTCGGCGGGTCGCCGGGGCGCATCCGGCGGTAGATCTCGATCAGCGCCTCCTTGGCGTCGGTGGTGGTGTCCTTGGCCAGGGTGTTCGACAGCGTCGCCCCGGTCAGCTCCCAGTCGGGGAAGAAGACCTCGAGCGGGGTCAGGTTGCGCCCGGCGATCCGCTCGTCGAGGTCCTCGGGCACCAGCTCGTTGGCCTCGAACACCACCTCGCCGGTGTCGAGGTCGACGATGTCGGCGATGAAGAACGCCCGCTCCAGCTCGGCGGCGCCGACCTCGATGCCGAGGCTCTCGCCCGCGTCGAGCTTCGCGATCTCCTTCTCGCCCAGCGAGATGCCGGCGAACACCGGGTAGCTGTCGCGGCGGCCGCGGCTCTGGCGGTCCTTGAGCCGCTCGGGCTCGAGGATCTCCGGCGGGATGGTCAGGGTGTAGCGCGCCTTGCCGTTGCCGCCGTCGGTCGGCCGCAGGCCGACCGCGAGGTAGAACTGGCGCAGGATCGACTCGTCGGTCTCGAGTCCCAGGGCGCGCAGGAAGACCGTGCCGTGGAACTTGCGCTTGCGGTCGATGCGGACGCTGAGCACGTCCTTCTGGTCGTACTCGAACTCCACCCACGAGCCGCGGTAGGGGATGATCTTGGCCAGGTAGGAGCGCGGCCCCTCCTTGGTGAAGAAGACGCCGGGGCTGCGGTGGAGCTGGCTGACGATCACCCGCTCGGTGCCGTTGATGACGAAGGTGCCGTTGTCGGTCATCAGCGGGATGTCGCCGAAGTAGACCTCCTCCTCCTTGGCGTCGCGCATCATGCGGGCGCCGGTCTCGGGGTCCTTGTCGTAGACGAACAGCCGGAACGTGACCTTGAGCGGCACCGCGTAGGTCATCCCCCGCTCCTGGCAGTCCGAGATCGAGTACTTGAGCTGGAGGTCGACCGGGTTGCCGCAGATGTCGCACTTGGTGACCCGGTTCTTGTTGACGAACCCGCACTCGCCGCAGGTGACGGTCTCCTCGTGCGGGTGGTCGGTCATCACCCGGGCGCCACAGTTGGTGCAGGTCATGCGCAGGTACTCGAGCCCCTTCAGCTCGCCGCACTTGCACTGCCACTCGCCGATCGAGTACTTGACGAAATCGAGCGAGCAGGTCTCCCGGAAGTCGGAGAACGGGAAGATCCCGGTGAACACCGCCTGCAGCCCGTGGTTGGCGCGCTCCTCGGGCAGCAGGTTCATCTGCAGGAAGCGCTCGTACGACTTGCGCTGGACGTCGATCAGGTTGGGGATCGGCAGCGACGTCCGGATGCGCGAGAAGTCGCGGCGCGGCGGGCGCGGCGAGCTCGGCTGATGGGTCTGGTTCATAGACTGTTGGAAACTCCTGATGTGGGGAGCAGAATTCCCCGTTTCAAGCAAAAGGCTTGCCAGGGCCTACCGGCCCGTTCGGACACGCGCAGCCAACCCGCCGGGCGGGCCGGCGAGGTGGCGCGGCGGGAGAGCGGCGGCGGCGACCGCCGTCACTTGACCTCGACCGTCGCTCCCGCCTCTTCGAACTTCTTGCTGATCGCCTCGGCCTCGTCCTTCGACACGCCTTCCTTGACGGTCGCGGGAGCCGACTCGACCAGGTCCTTGGCCTCCTTGAGGCCGAGGCTGGTGACCTCGCGGACCGCCTTGATGACGTTGATCTTCTTGGCGCCGACGTCCTTGAGCACGACGTCGAACTCGGTCTTCTCCTCGACCTCGGCGGCGGCTCCGGCACCGGCGCCGGCGGCCGCGCCGGCCGCCGGCATGGCGACGGCGGCGGCGGAGACGCCGTAGTGCTCCTCGAGCGCCTTGACGAGCTCGTTCAACTCGAGCACCGTCATCGAGTCGATCTGCTGGATGAATTCCTGGGTCGCGACCATCTCCTATCTCCTTGGGTCAAACCGTGAACTCGGTGGACTCTCTCGTCTTGGATCCGTCGGCCGGCAGCTCTATCCCTGGCCCTCGCGGCTCTTGGCCACCTGGTCGAGCACGCTGACGAAGCGCTGCGGCATCGCGCCGAGCGTGCGCACCAGGCGCGTGATCGGTGACTGGAGCATGAACAACAGCCGGGCGATCAGCGCGTCGCGCGAGGGCAGGTCGGCGATCTCCTTGATCTGCTCCGCCGGCACCGGCCGGCGCTCGACCATCGCGCCCTTGAACTGCAGCACCGGGGCGGTCTTGGCGAACTCGGTGAGCGCCTTGGCCAGCGGCACCGGGTCGCCGTCGCTGAACACCACCGCGGTCGGGCCGTCGAACTGCGCCTTCAGCCCGTCGAGCGCCTTGCCCTCGATGGCGCGCAGGGCGAGGGTGTTCTTGACCACCAGGTAGCTGCCGCCGTGCTCGCGCACCTTGGCCCGCAGCTCGGTGACCTGGGGCACCGAGATTCCCTTGTAGTCGAGCAGGAAGGCGTGCGGGGCCTCGGCGAGGCCCTGCTGGTAGCTCGCCAGCAGCTCGGTCTTCTGCTCTCGGGTCAGCGGCATCGGCGCACTCTCCTCGATCAGACCCTGGGCCTCGGGATCAGGCCTCGGTCGCGGTCAGCGACCCCTCGTCGAGGCGGATCCCCGGACCCATCGTCGACGACAGGCTCGCGGTCTTGATGTACTTGCCCTTGGCGGCGGCCGGCTTGGCCTTGACCACCGCCCCGATCAGCGACGCGGCGTTGGCCTCGAGCTGCTCGGCCGAAAACGAGATCTTGCCCACCGGCGCGTGGACGATGCCGGTCTTGTCGACCCGGAACTCGACCTTGCCGGCCTTGATCTCCTCGATCGCCTTGGCGACGTCGAAGGTCACGGTGCCGGCCTTGGGGTTGGGCATCATCCCGCGCGGACCGAGCACCCGGCCGAGCCGGCCGACCACGCGCATCATGTCGGGGGTCGAGACCACGGCGTCGAAGTCGAGCCAGCCGCCCTCGACCTTCTTGGCGAGCTCCTCGCCGCCGACGTGGTCGGCGCCGGCCTCCTCGGCCTCCTTGATCTTCTCGCCGCTGGCGAACACCAGGATGCGCTGGCTCTTGCCGGTGCCGTGCGGCAGCACCACGGTGCCGCGCACCATCTGGTCGGCGTGCTTGGGGTCGACCCCGAGGCGCAACGCGACTTCGACGGTCTCGTCGAACTCGACCCAGCTCGCGGCTTTGGCGGCCTCGACCGCCTCGCGCAGCCCGTAGGGACGGCGCTCGACCTTCTCGACCGCGGAGCGGTAACCCTTGCCGTGCCTGGCCATCGTCGCGCCTCCTGCGTCTCCTAAGCCTGGATCTCGATGCCCATCGAGCGGGCGGTGCCGGCGATGATCCTCTTCGCCGCCTCGAGGTCGGCGGCGTTGAGGTCCGGCATCTTCGTCCTGGCGATCTCCTCGACCTGGGCCTCGGTGACCTTGCCGACCTTGTCGCGGTTGGGCTCGCCAGAGCCCTTGTCCAGCCCCGCCGCCTTCTTGAGCAGCACCGCCGCCGGCGGCGTCTTGGTGATGAAGCTGTAGCTGCGGTCGGCGTAGACCGTGATGACCACCGGGATGATCATCCCCGGCTGCGACTGCGTCTTGGCGTTGAACGCCTTGCAGAAGTCCATGATGTTCAGCCCCGCCTGGCCGAGCGCCGGCCCCACCGGCGGCGCCGGCGTCGCCTGGCCGGCCGGGATCTGGAGCTTGATCTGGGAAACGACCTTCTTCGCCATCGCGCGTTCCCTCGTTCCTCCGGCGCCGCTTCCGCTAGATTTTCTGGACCTGCGAGAAGTCCAGCTCCACCGGGGTCTGGCGGCCGAAGATGGTGACCATGACCTTGAGCGTGTTGCGGTCGAGGTTGACCTCGTCGACGACGCCGGTGAAGTTGTTGAACGGACCGTCGATGATCTTGACCGGCTCGCCGCGGTCGAACACGTACTTCGGCTTCGGCTTCTCCTTGGCCGTGGTCACCTGCTCGAGGATCTGGTCGACCTCGTCCTGCGACAGCGGCGTCGGCTTCTTGCCGGTGCCGACGAAACCGGTCACCTTGGGCGTGTTCTTGACCACGTGCCAGGCGGCGTCGGACATCGCCATCTCGACCAGGATGTAGCCGGGGAAGAACTTGCGCTGGATCTCGCGCTTCTTGCCGTTCTTGTACTCGACCACGGTCTCGGTCGGGATACGGATCTCGCCGAACGCGTCGCCCATGCCCATCGCCTCGGCGCGCTGGCGCAGGGTCTCCTTGACCCGCTCCTCGAACCCGGAGTAGGTGTGGACGATGTACCAGCGGCGCTCGCCGTCGCGGCGCTCCTCGGCCACCTGATCTTTGACGCTCTCGGTCACCGTCACGCTCCGAACACTCCCAGGATCCCCTGGTAGATGTTGGCGATCACGTAGTCGGCGACGTAGAGATAGGCGCCGAAGATCGCGCTCGTCACCACCACCACGATCGAGGTCGCGACGACCTCGTTGCGCGAGGGGAAGGTCACTTTCTTCATCTCCGCCCGCACCTCGGTGAGGAACGTGCGGATCCTGGTCAGCCAGCCCATCGGTTTCGTTCTTCCTTCGAGCCCCGCTACGGAGATTGGCAGGCCAGGAGGGATTCGAACCCCCAACCCGCGGTTTTGGAGACCGCTGCTCTACCGATTGGAGCTACTGGCCTGTGTTTCTCGCTCGTTCGCTCCGCTGCTACTCGACGATGTCGGTGACGGTGCCGGCGCCGACCGTGCGCCCGCCCTCGCGGATGGCGAAGCGCACGCCCTTCTCCATCGCGATCGGCGCGATCAGCTCCACGGTCAGGTTGACGTTGTCGCCCGGCATCACCATCTCCGTGCCCTCGGGCAGCGTCGCCACACCGGTCACGTCGGTGGTCCGGAAGTAGAACTGCGGCCGGTAGCCGGAGAAAAACGGCGTGTGACGCCCGCCCTCCTCCTTGGTCAGCACGTACACCTCGCCCTTGAACCGCGTGTGCGGCGTGATCGACCCCGGCTTGGCCAGCACCTGTCCGCGCTCCACCTCGTCCTTCTTGGTGCCGCGCAGAAGCACACCGATGTTGTCGCCCGCCTGCCCCTGGTCGAGCAGCTTCTTGAACATCTCCACCCCGGTCACCACCGTCTTGGTGGTCGGGTGGATACCGACGATCTCGACCTCGTCGCCGACCTTGACGATCCCACGGTCCACTCGGCCGGTGACCACCGTCCCACGACCGGAGATCGAGAAGATGTCCTCGATCGGCATCAGGAAGTCCTTGTCGATCGCACGCTCCGGCATCGGGATGTAGCTGTCCACCGCCGCCAGGAGCTCCATGATCTTCTGACCCCACTCGTCGTCCGAACTCCCCGACTCCAGGGCCTTGAGCGCCGAACCCCGGATGATCGGGATGTCGTCGCCCGGAAACTCGTACGACGACAAGAGCTCCCGCAGCTCCAGCTCCACCAGGTCGAGCAACTCCTCGTCGTCGACCATGTCGCACTTGTTCATGAACACGACCATCGACGGCACCCCCACCTGGCGCGCCAGAAGGATGTGCTCGCGAGTCTGCGGCATCGGACCGTCCGCCGCCGACACCACCAGGATCGCACCGTCCATCTGCGCCGCCCCGGTGATCATGTTCTTGACGTAGTCCGCGTGACCCGGACAGTCCACGTGCGCGTAGTGGCGGTTCTCCGTCTGGTACTCCACGTGCGCCGTCGCGATCGTGATCCCGCGCTCGCGCTCCTCCGGAGCCTTGTCGATCGCGTCGAACGCCACGAAGTCCGCCAAACCCTTCGACGCCAGGATCTTCGTGATCGCCGCCGTCAACGTCGTCTTGCCGTGGTCCACGTGACCGATCGTCCCGATGTTCACGTGCGGCTTCGTGCGCTCGAACTTCGTCTTCGCCATGGCGGCCTGGATGCCTCCTGAAAGCTGGTCCGCCCCGCGAGGGGCGATGGGATGGTCGATCTCGGGTGCGCTGCCGGCTTACCGGCCTGGAGCCCACGACCGGATTTGAACCGGTGACCCCTTCCTTACCAAGGAAGTGCTCTACCCCTGAGCCACGTGGGCCGAAGCGGCCGGAAGGGCAGGCCTTCTGGCCTCCCCGAGGGCTCCGCGCCGGTCCCCCGGGGCGTCTCCGGCCGAAACCTGGCGAGTCTACCCCCGACCCGCGGCGGCTGTAAAGCCCCTCGGGGGCGATCCACCGTCCACCCGCCATCCAGCGGGCGGACTCCTGAGTATGCCAGAACGGCAGGGTCTTGTCTAGTGCCTGGAGCGGGAGACGGGATTCGAACCCGCGACCAACAGCTTGGAAGGCTGTGACTCTACCCCTGAGTTACTCCCGCTGAGCTGCCGAAACACCGTGAGGACATGGTGGAGGCGGCTGGATTCGAACCAACGTAGGGCTTTGCCCGGCAGATTTACAGTCTGCTGCCATTGACCGCTCGGCCACGCCTCCAGGATCTCAATGACCTTCTCGCGGGCGCCGGAACCGGCGCGCGAGGCGCTGGAGCCGGCACCCGGGATCGAACCGGGGACCAACGGTTTACAAAACCGTTGCTCTACCGCTGAGCTATGCCGGCCTCGCCGAGCCGGCCACTGGCCGGCGTGCGGCCGGCTTCGACGAACCGGACCCGGCAGCGCGACTCGGGCGATCGGCCGCCGCAACCGGCTCGGGATCGCCGATTCTAGCCGTGACCGCGGGCGGCGGCAACCCGGGAGCACAACAGCAGACCGCCCGTTGAGCTTCCCCGGCGGCGCCGTGCTCGCGAGCTACTACCGCGACGAGACGGTGGGTTCGGACCTCGGACGCCGAGTCTCCGTGCTCCCGGACCGCGCCGGCCCCGCCGCCTGAAGAGAATCGCCGGGCGATCGGCCTATCGTGGACCGCTGGGCGGCGTCCCCGGCCAAGGCTCCGGCGGACCGGGCGGGGGGCCGGCGGCAAGCCAGGCGGCGGCGCGGTCGCGGTCGAAGCAGAAGGCGGCGTGGAGGTCGCCGCGCGAGGTGCCGCAGGAGCGGAACAGCTCGGGGGCGGAGCGGACCCAGGCGTCCTCGACGGTCCAGCGGGGGGCGAGGGAGACGACCACATCCACCCGTTGCTCGACCAGCCGCGCCAGCCAACGGGGAAAGCTCGCCGCGGCGGCGCGGCGCCCGGCCTCGCGGTGGTCGATCACCTCGCCGCCGGCGGTCACCGGGACGAAGAGCACGCGGTTCTGCAAGCGGCGGCCGAGCAGGGGGTAGCGATGCCAGTGGTGGCCGCGGCCGTCCCAGCCGGCGGTCACCGCGAGGCGGAGCGGATGGGGGCCGTCGAGATCGCGCCACAACGACCAGGCTGCGGCGTAGACCGGGTGTAGACGGTGGAGGTGGAAGAGCGGCGCCCGCGGGCGCGCCGCCGCCTCCCACAGCGGGTAGCGCCAGCGCGCGCGCTGGGCCTCGAGGGCCGCGGTCGCGGCGGCGATCGTGAGCGCCGCGGCGAGCGCGACGACGGCTCCGGCCATTCGTCCACGGCGACGGCGTGCCGCCAGACCCAGCGCCGCCAGCGCCGCGGTCAGCGCCAGCCCGAGAAGGACCGCGCCCGTCACCGGCACACTCTCTTCGGGCACCCAGCCGCGCGGCCGTGCCTGCCACAGCGCGATCGCCAGGGCCAGGCCCCAGGTGGGACCCGCCCAGCGGCCGCGGGCGACGGCGCCGAGCGCCGCGAGCGCCGCCGGCACGAGGAGGAAGTAGCGGCCGGCGACCGCGGCGTCGAGGCTCCTCCGCACGGTCTCGAGTGCCGGGGTGAGCGCGACCGCCGCCGATACGGCCGCGGCGGCGGCGAGGATCAAGGCGGCGCCGCGCCGGCGCCGGTCCCGGAGCAGCACGGGCGCCGCCGCGGCGGCGAGCAGCAGGAGCGGCAGTACCGCCAGGCCGGGGCCGATGAACGCACCCTCCGAGGTCGGCCGCCAGAGCGCCAGCGCCACGGCCTCGGTGGTGCTCACCGGTCGTCCGACGGTCATCACGTCGACGCCGAGCCACGGCAGCAGATCGCGGCCGGCGATCCGCAGGCCGAACGGATAGAGCGGCGAGCCGGTCGCGGCCCAGTTGGCGAGATAGGCCGGCGCGCCGGTCGCGGCCGCGGCGGCGCAGGCCGCGAGCAGCCGCAAGCGGCTGGAGCGCCGCCGCAGGACCGCCGCCGCGACCACCGCCCCGAGCAACACCGTCGGCGCGGCCACCGACAGCTTGACCCCGACCGCCAGGCCGAGACCGGCGGCGGCGAGCACCGCGGCCCAGGGCGGCCCCTCGGGCGTCATCCACGCCCGCACGGCGAAGAGCGCGCCGAGCAGCACCCCCGCCGCCGCCAGGTTGTCGACGTACGCCGAGCCGATCAGCGCCAGCGAGGCGGGCAGGGCGCCGACGGTCGCCGCAGCGAGCGCCGCGCGGCCGCGGGCGGCTCCGAGCCGGCGGGCGAGGGCGTAGACCGCGAGCGGAACCGCCGCCCACGCCGCCGCTTCGATCAGCGGCACCAGGGTGTCGGTGCGCAGCGGCAGCATCGCCCAGCCCCACAGCAGCTCGCCGCCGGGAGCGAGGTGCTCGTAGATCTTCCAGGCGTCCGGTGCCGCCTCGGGCGCGACGCCGCCGTCTTGGACGAACCGGCCGGCCTTGAGCAGGTGGTACGTGAGGGCGTCCCAGCCGAGGGGCGGTGCCGCGGCCGCGCGCGCCAGGCGGAGCCCGGCGACCGCGCCGAGGGCGGCGAGCAGCCAGCCCGCCGGCCGCCTCAGGAGCGCCCCGAGCACCCGGCCGGCACGCCCGAGGTCGCCCCCGAGCGCGGCAAGGGCGGCCCGGCCGCCGCCAGGACCGGCGAGCGAGGCGTGGGCGGCGGCCGCGACCACCACCGCGAATCCGAGCGCCGGCCCGAGCCGGAACAGCCGCCAGGGCGAGAGCAGCCAGAAGCCGGCGGTGGCGAGCCAGAGCGCGACCAGCACCACAGCCGACCAGCGCGCCGCCAGCTCCGGCCCCGGGACCACCCGGCGCGCCACCAGCCACGCCGCCCATCCGAGCGCCACCACCAGCGCCACGGCGGCCAGACCGCCGGCGAACGGGACGGCGATCGTCCCGGCGGCGTTCACCGTGGTCCGGCGCCTCCTCGCCCCGGCGGTCCCGCGGGCGACGGGCTCGAGCCGGCCGTCCCTCCTCCCCCCGCCGCCGTGCGCTGGCGAACCGCCTCGTAGAGCAGCGCAGCGGCGGCGGTGGCGAGGTTGAGGGAGGCGACCCGGCCGCGCATCGGCAGGCCGACCAGCTTGTCGCACAGCTCGCGGGTGCGGCGGCGCAGGCCGCGCTCCTCGCCGCCGAAAACCAGGGCGACGCGGCCGGTGAGGTCGACGGTCCACGGCGGCTCGCCGCCGGCGGCGGCGCCGTAGACCCAGAAGCCGTCGGCCTTGAGGCGTTCGATCGTCTGGGCGCTGTTGGTCACCCGCTCGAGCGGCAGCCACTCGCCGGCGCCGGCCGCGGTCTTGGCCGCCACCGGCGACAGCGGCGCCGAGCCGCGGTCGCGCACCAGCACCCGGGCCGCGCCGGCGCCCTCGGCGACGCGCAGCAGGGCGCCGAGGTTGCGCGGGTCCTGGACGTCCTCGACCAGCACCACCAGGTCCGGGTCGGGGCGCTCGCCGGCCGCCGCCGCCGGGGCGGCGACCTCGGCGGCGAAGCCGTTGTGGGCGGGGCCGACGCGGGCGGTCAGCTCCGCGGCGGGC
>Ga0256867_10000909_pt1 | contig 12114 bp, 10 predicted proteins | sample RVTome_15_FD_185939 | JGI IMG/M metagenome (GOLD analysis project Ga0256867, IMG submission 185939) | Soil microbial communities from uranium-contaminated site in the Upper Colorado River Basin, Wyoming, United States - RVT150D86 (HiSeq) ... | reverse complement strand
GATTTCTCTGTGCAACCTCTGTGTCCCTCTGTGTCTGTGATTCACGTTTACCAAGAAAAATCACCACAGAGACACAGAGGACGCAGAGGTTGCACAGAGAAGAAATTCAAATTAGGACACCAACAGAACTTGCGAGCTTGTTACGCAGAGGACGCAGAGTTTACGCAGAGATGAAATAAGGACGCCACCCATTACTCGAGGACGCAAGACGCGAAGATCAACCTCAAGACGATTGTCTTCGCGTCTTTGCTCTTGCGAGGGAAGGCCTACTCAATCTCAGGAAAATCCAGAGAAAGTAGATACACAACAGTAGCTCTCCCCTCCGCCCCCTTGGCGACCAGACGATAACCTCCTCGCCCGCTACCGACATTCCAGATAGCTTGCGACTTCGTTAAAGTCGTGGCCTTCGTTGGATCTCCAAACCTGGCAAAGTGAATCTCCTTTCCAGGACGAACAAATGCGCTGATCCAAACGATCCGGCCTCCGCCGTTGGTCTTGAATGCGAGCGTGGCAAAGTCAGTTTCTTTGAGTGTCCACGCTTCCTTGCGTCCCCCGTCACGCGTATCACGACCTCCGCCGGTGCCCATTCGAGCGAGTTTCGACCGGGCTTCCTCGAGATTAGTCCCGATCCCAATCCCGTCAAGCGAGTCGATGGGACTAGTCTGCACGCTCTTTTGTGCGTAAGCAGAAGCCGTTAGCAAAAGCAACATCAGCAGACTGGCAATACAATTTCTCATGATCATGATCACCTCACTTATGAAACTGAACATTTCCCTGTGTGAGCGCACCCTCGCGCATCGAGTTGACGGCTCCGGCGATCGTTATCTTGAATCGATCATTCGTTCCCGGATCACCATTGTCTTCAACCTCGACGGTGAACATCACCGCTTGTCCGTTAATCGTTGCTTCACCACTGAACATCACTTTATTGCTGGCCAGACGGGTAAAGCCCGTGATCCTGTCAGACGCGAAATTGATGTTCTGTTCTTTGTCGTGATACTTCAAACGGCCGCTCGGCAGGTCGTCCGCGTTAATCTCAAAGCTAACGGTCTTGCCGAGAATTTTTCCACTACCCGTAACTCTGAAGGCCTGGCCGTGATTGGCGCCACCACCACCGCCGCCACCGCCACCGCCAAGCTGGCAACGGTCAATGGTGAACAACGTGCCGCCACGCGTGATGTCGGTTTTTGCATTCGCCCCGCTGGTGAACGTTTGGCCGCGTAATCCTGTGAGCACAGAACCGAGACCGATCGCCGGGCCTTTGGTTACGAAAGGATTAAGCTTGCTTGCTGACACTTTGACAGTAATCGTCTTGTTCATCATATCGAAACTGCCTGAATCAGCAGCGCCTCGCGTGGCATATGCGAGCGTGCCGTCAGAGAGTCTCCGCACGGTGCCGAACGTGAATTGGCTGGCGGACAAGAACGGTTCTGTCGTGATTGTCAGCGGTGTTTGTGCGCGCACAAAGAACTGATCGCCTCGATCCGCAAGTCCGAAACTGTAATCACCGGCTGGACTCAAACGCGTATCAGGAGCATTAGCTGCGAAGTTCATGCGCCAGCTGGAGGCAGGAGGAACGATCGTTAGATCTGAAACTTTCATCGTTGCCACAATCACTGGTCCACCGAGTGTGGTTTCGCAGGAGTATTTGACGGAAAGGATATCGAGACTGTCATTAAGTGGCAGGACCGCAAGCAGACCAACTTGGACATCCTGAGCGAAGTCTGTTACCTGTGGAGCATCGGCTGAAGGCTTCGCCTTCGGTGGCAGACTGGCGCCCTCCACTGGAGCCGGAACGTTCGTCGTTCCTCGGTTGTTGATGCTTGGGCCGGAGATCTGTCGCGTTACGTACGTGTGCCCATCGTAGTCGTTGTGGTCATCGGTATAGCTGATGACGGCAGCGCCTGTCGGATCGAAGGAAACCTGAAAATAATCGAGCAGATTTCGGTTTGCTGTGCCCAGCGTACCGCCGGTCGAGATGTTGCTCGCGTGAATGAAATGGTCACTTGCGGTGACCTGGCGAAAAGTCGGAACTTCCTCATCCGCATTGAAGCTTTGCGCGTAGAAAACCTCCCAGTTCGCGTCGTCATTATTGACTGCGTTGGATGTTCCGTACCAAACGATTCCCACCGAGCCAGGCGTTGGACCGGTTTCGATCCATGGAAACAGCGTCGTGCGTGTGTTTGTGCCGTCGCTGACACGAACGCGGTTACTCCAGGTTCTGCCGCCGTCGATGGAGTGTCTAAGGAAGGTTTTGAAGCCGTTGGAGTAGACAACGTATGCCGTACCTACTTCCTCCTGCGCACCAGTGGCCGGGTTCAACCATTTGCGACCGTCATCGGCAACTTTGACGACGAAGAAGATGTTCGCCGCGTTCTCGTTGGTCTCAGAAACCCGTGTGCAGGTGTAAGAAGCTGGCGCAGCAGCCGGCGAGCTTGGCCTGCCAACGCAAACCTGCCCGGTGCTGCCGCTGACGTAAACGGCTCCGGATGCCTGATGGACGTCGAGATAACCAACCTGTCCTATTGCGCCGACAACTGTCGCTGGTCCATAAGTGAACCCGCCATCATCAGAGCGTTGGACCAATGCGATTGTCGGTGCGATGGTTCGGTAAAGCAGATAGACGGAGTTCTTTCCGTGAAACTCCACCCACTGCCGGTCGTCAACCGGAACACCACCGGTGGCATTGCCCGCGGGATTGAGCTGAAAAGTTTCCCCGCGGTTTGTCGATTTGCCGGTTGAGATATTAGCCGCGACCAGACTCGAGTAAGCCAGCACGGGTGGTGCATTCGGATCGTTGGTGTCAAAGCCGACTGCGAGTTCGACGTCGCCGCCACCATCCGCACCGAGAGCAGTCGCCGTTTGCTGCGTAAACGAATCCGGCTGCCCACGATATATCGGATTACGCATGTAGGGATCGTAAGTGGCGCTGCCTGGACGCAGATCGAAATACCAAAGATCAACGCCGGCCGGCACGCCGCGAATAGCCGAAGTGTAATGGTTGCCAAACTTGTCTGTTCGGTTGCTGGGTTCCCCGTCGCGACGGGCAACGGGCGCTTTAACTGTTACGTTCGGGCTAAATGTGATGCCGTCTTTAACGTAATTTGCTTTTCGGCCAGGTGGTTCTGGTCCAACGCTGGCAGTTCCGGTGTATGGATCGCCGGGTGTTACAGCAAACACAACCAAACGTACGAGGTAAACACCTGTACCAGTGGAACTGGGATCGATGCTGCCGACTTCTTGAGTGCTGGGCGAACCGTTTCCGTCTTGTGAAACGACCGGCCCTTCACATGGACCATTGCTGGGACAGTTCTCGCCTTTATGAATGTAAAGATCGTAGTCGTTGGCGGGATTCAACCAGTTGATATTGATGTTTACTACTTTGCCGGCCCAGTCTTCTTCGGTGCCGGATACCGTTAACTTAAACGTGTCGCAGTTAGTGCCCTCAACGCACGTAGTTTCATTGACGCAGGCGCCGCCCGTGACTGGTCCTTGCCAAACTACATTCGGACCAGTTGGGCTAATCGTTCCGGTCGCAGGATTTGACGCTTGCACCCCGCGTGGTGGATTGAGAATGGTCCAGAGACCACAGATCGACACACAGATAGCAAGAGTTATTGTGATCCTTTTATGCATTTCACAGACCTCCAAGTTCGTCGGAAAACTCAGGGGGGGTGCTTGCGGAGGGAATGCAGCATTTTTCTCCTGCTTGACAGAGAAAAGGTTGCGAAACGGTGGTATCTCTCGAATAAAGATATGACGGAGAGCAGAGTTTCTCTGAGATCTCGCGGAGTCAGCAGAAGGCTATTTAAAAGTGTAGGTAATAGTGCCTTCTGTTTCGCGGCCGCGAAGCTTTTCCGGTGAGAAAGTTGACTTCATTGCTGCTTCGGTGGAGGCGCCTCGCATGAGCCAGTCGCCGCCCGATCCTCGTGCCCAGTAAACTTGTCCGTTCTTATCAACCATGACGCGCACGGTCACCGTGCCCGATACTGGCTCTGGTCCATTCAAAGGATACTCCGCCTCCGGGAGAGACACCGCTTTCCCAACTAACTCTCCGCCCACCTCCGGCAATCCTTGTTGAACATTTGTCTGCTGTGCTGCCGCATTTCGCGCAGCGGCCCTGTTTGACTTATACAAATACGTTGTAATCAGTGAACCCACAACGATCGATCCACTAAGCGTAATCACCACCATGATCCAAAACAGCGGCGGATTAGCCTTCGGGGGGTCGGAAATTATTGGCTCATCTGCATCAACGAGCCGAACAATATGGTGGGCGCAGTACGAGACCAGATCACCGTTGTAGATCGCGTTGCACTTCGGACATCGTTTGCGATTCGTTTTTGGAAGCGAAACCTTTGCCGGTTGTTCGATTGCAGGCGCTGCGATTGGCTGAAAGTTCGTTACCGGTTCAGGCTTCGCTGGCTCCGGGGGAGCGATGGGTTCAATGGCAGGAGGTTCAACCGCCGGTGGTTCTTTCGCAGCAACCGTCATAGGCGGCGGTGGTTCCGGCTCAGGTCGCGGCGGTTCGGGACTGGACTCGTTTCGGTTAACCCGGCGGAGTTCCTGCTCGTCCAACCTTTGCTTTAGCCCGGCTAGCCACCTGCGACTCTTTTCCTCATCGGAGACCGTCTCCCTGATCTCAGGATCCGGCGCTGTTTGAGGTGCTTTTACGACCAACCTCTCCGGTTCTTCAATTTTGACTACTATTCTTCTTGGGGCAGCGGGGGATTCAGGACTATTTGCGAGAATTTCGAGCGCTTCCGTCGATCCCCTTCGTTTTGCCCATTCAATCGCGTTGAGACCAAGATTGTCGCGCAACTGCGGATCTGCGCCGGCTTTAACCAGAAGTTGTACGAGATTTGTGTGACCGAAAATGACCGCGAGGATAAGTGCAGTTTGACCTCCGCTGGTACTTTCATTCACGTCCGCGCCCCTGGCCAGGAGTGCAGCTACAGCGCTTTCATCGCCGGAAGTCACGGCGTGGGTCAATTGAATTAAAGAACTCAACACACGGTCCCTTCAAGAAACTCCGCACAACGTACGAGAGGGCTCGTGAGATATTTTACGGGCGATTGTGTAAAAGGCGAAAGCCTTTTGAGATCTCGGATCCCAGATCTCAATAGGGTGGTGGAACAAAAGCTGAATTGAAACCAAGCGCCGCGGGGAACTGCGCCGGCGTTGGACGCATGCCCGTGCGGACCCAAAGATCGATGGCGCCGACTGCGGTCAGAATCTGGGGTCCGGTGAGATTACAGTGACCAACACCGGTCGTGTAGGTTTGAAACAGCAGCTCCTCTTTGTTGACCGACGCATTCAACTCCGCGTAGGCAGACTCATTTGCGACCACCAGCAGCGGGTCGATAATCGTGTGTACGGTCAGAATGGGATTGCGGATCTTTCCGTTGAAATCGGTGTTATTGCGAACATAGTTTCGGGCCGAGGGTTTTGCTTCGATGTTGCGGCGTGCGTTCATTTGAGCGAGCCAGGCATCGACCACAGGACCAGGCACTCCCAGACCAGCAAGATAAGCCTTCTCCGCGTCAATGAGCGTGTAGTTCTGATCGATGTTCTGGACGATTGGTCCACGAGCGCGGCGCTGGAGTTCAGCACGTGCTTCTGTGAGGAAGAAGAAATCAGTGAGTACCCAACCTGGGAAAAAACCGGGTGGCGGTGGCGGCATGATGCCGCGGCCAGGGTTCTTGGCTACCAATCGAAGGAATTCAAACTTTGGAAAGTTTGCGATGTTGCTGAGCTCTGGAGCTAACTTTGCGAGGACCTCCGTATCAAAATCGATATCGTTTCTGACTTCACCGACTGTTCCCCAAGACGCGGGAATTCCAAAGACCACGTCGTAAGCAAGATAAAGAGGTACACCACTGTCCCAAAGGCGAGTCGCTCCGGCGCCGGCGCTGCATAGACACAGCGCCCCGTCATAGATGCCATTAAACTGTTCCATGCTCTTGAAACCAACGAATGTTCCAAGCGAAGCTGCGACTATGATTGTCCTTTGGGGCTGTCCGACACTCTCACGAAAGAAGACGGCAAGGTTCTTCGTGTCCTGAATTGCATCTTCGATGGCCCAGCCATTGTCCTTGAAGGCACTTCCGGCTAAAGCGAAACCCTGAGCGAGTAAAGGAGCTTCCAGGGCTGCGTTCGGGGCGACATCAGCATTTCGATTATCGATCTCACCGGGGTGATCGGCCTTGTCACGATAGCCGTGTGCAAAGATGAGCAGCGTTCCATTCCAGACTTCCGGCACTCGGATCCGAAAGGGCGCCCCATGGATTTCACCTGACAGATCGAGAGGCGCTGCCTTGGCAGCCGGAGAGCGATCGACCAGGGTAAGTGAGAGGAGTAGAAAGAGTGTCAGAGCGACGAGAATTCTCGCAGAGGCTTTCATCTGAATGTCCCCCTTTTAAAGCTGAAGTGGACGGGAGACTATCATTGCCAGAGCTGACGCCGCAACTAATAAGAAGACCGGGTTACAGGATGTACGGGATGGCAAGGGCAATTGCAGTAATCCTGTAAATTCAGCAGTGCCCTATTTCATCTCTGCGTAACCTCTGCGTCCTCTGTGCCTCTGCGGTTTATTTGTTTTTACTCCGCAATTTCACCGCCGAGGCGCAGAGGACGCAGAGGTTACGCAGAGATGAAATTAGGGCATTACCGTAAATTCTGCAATCCTGTCAATCGTTATTTCGTCATATCTACGCGGGCGTAGAAGATATTCGTCTCCGGCAGTTTTTCATCCTGCGCCACAACGATCGCCAGGCCCTCCTCTTTGCTACCATCCTTGCGTGAGAAGAGACAGACCGCGCCGCGATTCTGTGTATCTTCCGTGTCGCCGATGCAGCCTTTCTCGTGCGCCTTCCACCCGGCCGCCTTCATTCGATCGTTGGAATAAAAATCTTTTACATCCTGGGCGGACTTGTCCGTACGGAAAGAGATGAAGTTGACCTTGCCTTGCATCATGGTGCGAATCATGAGGCGAGCTCCCAACGGAATCTCGAGATCCGCTTTCGTAGCGCCTTGAAAAGGCGGCACGTCCGGCCACAAGCTGCTGACCGTGCCCGCATTCTTGTCGCCCGCCAGCCTTTCGGAAAGCTTGCAGGAAACGACTACACCCAGAATCAGAGTTAAAGCCAGAATGGAAGCCGATGCTTTCATACCTGCCCTCCTAACTAAGGTTGCTTTAACGCGTTACGATCGCCTTGACCTGGCCGCGTTTTAGCAGTGTGACAATACCGTTGCGCCGATACCATACACCATCTCTGGTGCGCCAAACCTCATCCGCATCGATTTTTCCACCACTTGTCAGCATTATTACGGGTTTGCCACCCTGTCTGGTTCCCATTCCTGGTCCACTTGTTGACACTGGATCGGTAGTGGAGCGCGAGTGCGAGGTCGAGATTCCCGCTGTGGAAGTCTTTGGAGATGGCGAAGGTGATGGCGAGGGCGAGACAACCGGCGAGGGGGAAGGCAGTGTCACTACTGGTTGCGACGGAGCAGCAGGTGCGACTGTCGCTGGACTCTGTGTTGCCGCAGAGGTCTTCCGCGACTGTTGGCCAACACCATAGTAAACCGCGAATACCAACACACCAAAAATTAGGCCAGAGGCCGCAGCTATGGGCAGGGCTTTTCGTCTTTGGCGGCCCGCCTTAGTTGGATTTGTCGCGGCATCAATCTCAGCCTCATCCACAACCTCCAGAGGCGTCTTATCGAAGTCGCATCTTTCGTCCGATTCGGGATAGAGGAACAGGCATTGGGGGCAACGTTTCATGGCGGTGAGTTTCTCTCTGCGTCACCTCTGCGAAGCTCTGCGTCCGCGGTGATTGAATCGTAAGCACAACCTTCCCGCAGAGCCGCAAGGCTACGCAGAGGTGACGCAGAGGTGGCACATAATGCTTTTTCAGAATTTGAAGGGCTTCTTCAGAATGCGGCCTGTCTTCTTGATGATGGAGCCAACCTTCGAGTCGTCTTTCTTATCAGCGGTTCCCGTTTTGGTTTGAGAGCTCGTAGCAGTTTTTGTCGTAGCTTTTTTGACGGGCGCTGCTGTTGGCGATTTAGTTGCCGCCGGCTTCGCTTCTTCTTCGGCCGGTTCGCCGGGCCTACTCTCTAAGGCGGCTGCTGGATTTTCGTTGGAATCAGACGGTTGGTCCTGCGGGACGGCCTCCGCGGCCGGAGCGGGGTTCGCCGTACTCGTTGCGGTTGATGGCGTGTAGGTGTTCCGCTGAGTCGACACGTAGTAAACCATGCCGAGAACGAGAGCGAGAATGAGTGTCGCAAACGCAGGAACAGCGCGGCTTCGCCGTTGAGTCTTTGGAGGCACAGTCGTCAACGCATGAAGGTTCGGAAGTGCTCGAGAATCTAAGACGAGCAGAACTCCATCCATGTCGCAAAGGCTCTGGTCGTCCTCATAAATAAACTCGCACTGGGGGCACCTTTTCATTGCGCTCTCCTGGATTATCGGGCTGTAGCTGATGGGGCCTGCGGATTGTGGAAGTCGGCGTGAGTGCGCTCCGCAGGGCTCAAGAGTACACCCGAAGGGGTGGGGAAAACAATACTGATGGCAATTTTCAGCAAAAAAAGCCGCAGGAACAGCGAGCACGGTAAGTGGTGCAGTTTGGATTTGGCCGCGATGGGCATCGGTCAGTACGTAAGGATTGATCATCGGGGCATTAGGAATTGAGTATCGGGTGCATTAGCCCGACCGTAAGGGAGGGCTCTGCCTTTTGCGCGGCAAGACCAACCTCCCTGACGGTCGGGCTAATGCCCCGAATTCCTTACGGTACGTCAAGTTGTATTCCCGCGAGCAGGGGCAGATGAACGGGAATCAAGAACCGGGGCCAACCAAGACCCAAGACTTAAGGCCAAAGGCCCAAACTATAAATACTTTTCCCGAAGCCCCTGAGTGTGATGGGTGAGATGGCCGGCGATTATGTAAGCCAGCGCGCGCACTGTGAAAGAGCTGTCACTGGCGATTCCGCTCCGCGACCAGGCCTCAATCGGAAGGTTATTGAAGAACGATATTGTCCCCAAACGGACCGTTCTGAACTCTTCAACCAGTTGAGCCCAGGGCGTCCCATTCGCCTGAGCCACTTGAACAGCAAGTTCCTGATCGAAACTCGGGAGCGGCTCCTGGAATCCCCGCGCGAACCAGAACGCGCGGCCCACGAAAAGTCGCTCACAGTCGTTGACGTGATTCAAAACTTCCCGGATGGTCCACTTTCCCGGAGCGTAAGTCTTCAGACTCTTCTCTTCGGAAATTCCTTCCAAAAACTGAAGACTTTCGCCGAGTTGAGACTGAATAGTCGGAACGATATCTTCACTCTCGATAAGGTCAATGTATTTGAAATAGTAGGAAGCGGCTTCGTTTGTTTGGGGTCGTGTCATTTGGCCGGGAATCGTAGCAAAGTTTCGGCATTTTCGTAACCAACCCTGCCTTCCCGGTGTCTATCTAAGGTCATAAGGTGATAGAAAGATTGGGCCTGAAAAGGGAGCATAAACAAGGGGTTAAGAGCATGAAAGAAAGAAAGAATTATTCAATTTCGCAATTTGCAATTGGCATTTTCGCAACACTGTTGCTATCGATTGTACCCGCGGTTGCGTTGGCTAATCCTGTTCAAGGGGCAATAGATCCTCAACTTGCCAGGCGTGTGCGACGTGAGTTGGTGACACTTCCGTACTACGGCGTATTCGATAATCTCGCATACAGCCTCAACGGCGGTACCGTAACGCTTTACGGACAGGTAGTGCGTCCGACGACACGTTCAGACGCAGAAGGCAGGATAAAGAGACTTAACGGCGTGACGCGCGTGGTGAACAACATCAAGGTGTTACCGTTGTCTAGATTCGACGATAACATCCGGGTTGCGACGTATCGTTCGATTGCGCGCACGGGTGGGCTATATCGTTACCTGCAGGGAACAAATCCATCGCTGCACATCGTGGTCGACCGCGGACACGTGACATTGGAAGGCGTTGTTTCCAGTAGCAGTGATCGGACATTGGCATACATGGCGGCTAACCGCGTTCCGGGAACGTTTTCCGTAAGGAATAACTTGCGGATCGAAGGTGAAGAACCGAGGTAAGCCGCAGCAGGGGCAGGAGCAGGAGCAGGAGCAGGAGCAGGGGCAGGAGCAGGGGCAGGAAAATGCCCCTGCTAACTGCTCCTGCTCCTGCCCCTGCTCCTGTCTGAATCTGTGGACGCGGCAATTCCCATCAAGAACCAGAACATCATCGCAACCTCAGCATCCCCGTAGTTGTAGTTCACCAATGAACTTACGAGAAACGCTGTAAGCGCGCCCAGCGTGCCCAGCAGAATGCCGTAGGAGTTGGTGTCACTCAAATCAGCGGAGCTTCTTGCGGCACGCGCGATAGTTAACCAAAACAGAATCATCATCCATAGCCAAAGAACCAACATTGGCAATCCCCGGTCGAATGCCAGTTGCAAGGGAGTCGAGTGCAGGTGAAGCATGTCTTTACCGGGGAATCCCCATTCGGTCCAGTGCATCTTCATCGCGTCCATGCCGTGTCCAAAGATCGGATGAACCGGAATGCGCGACAGGCCAACGCGAGCAACCTGCATACGTAGTGATGAACTCGGATCACCGAGCAAGAGAGAATTCCGGTCACGCGTTTGCCAGACGACAACAGCCCCGAAAGCAAGTACAAAGAACAACGCGAAGGTAAATACCACCCTGTAATTGCCGCGCAGCGACCTCCAGGCGATCACACCGGCGCCAACCACAAAAGCAACGATCACCGTTCTCATCGCTGTGAAAACAAGCCCCAACGTCAACAACGACGCCGCGACAATTGCGACTCTGAAATACCGGTTCGCGCCGTGATTCCTGAGGTGGGCCAGTCCGAGACCTAATGCAAGCAGCGCGATCATTTGCATCAACTCGGCGAATGTTTGGTAATGCCGCGTCCATCCCGAAGCGCGAAATTGATGATTTCGATTGCTCCCAATTATTCCCGAAGGTGACGGCTGCTGGTGTTGAGCAGGAGTGAGCACCAGTCCGGGACGCTCGACCTGCTCGCCACGCGAAGTAATGCCAACCGTCACCGGCGTGCCTGGCTGCGTAAGCTTCAATGTCTGATCGAGATCAGCTACGGAATAGATTCGACGACGGCCAATTCGCCAGATCGTGTCGCCCGGTTGAATTCCAACTTGATGAAGAGGACTGTTGTTTGCAATCACCTCGACCACAACTCCGCGTCCTCGCACCAGGTCGAAGGCGCTGTAGAGTGCTCCGGCGCTACCGGAAACAATCAGTAACGCAACCAGATAGAGCGCCGAACGTTTGTTGAGTATTGCCCGCGCTAGATAGAAGAGAAACACACACCACGACGCGTGGAGCTTCGCAATACTGATTCGAGGTTCTTCCGAGAGTAAAGCGGAGGCGAGGGTCCAAAGCAGCGACAACACAATGACAAGATCAAACTTCGACCGCCTGAGGCCCAGGCTACCTGTCCCGAGCGTTCTGATTAGCCACCCTATGCCGGCGATTACTACGGCGGTGGCGCTTGCAGCTATCGAGTGTGGCGCGAGAAGAACGTATACTACGAGTCCTGCGAGAGCAATTTGCTGCCCCAGCTTTGACAATGGAGACTGATCGGCGTTGGTTGGAAATACCTGCGTTGACACCCTTTATTTACGCATGTTAGCGTATCACGCGGCTATTCGCCGGAGTTGCAAGTGGAGTTTTTGACAAGCGCTTATCTCGAATGGCATTGTCCCGCTGCCCGCTGCTACGATTAAAGCCGCCGACACCGTTTTAATGATACATAAGATTCCTGATGGCTTTCGATAAAGCTAAGGTCCTAAAAGCCGCCGAGAAATTCCTTTCACAGGGGAAGATCAACGCAGCAATCAAGGAGTATCGGCAAATCGTCGATAACGACGCTGACGATCTCACTACCTTGAACATGCTGGGTGATCTTTACGTGCGCTCTGGCAAAAAAGAGGAAGCAGTCTCGTGTTTTGAACGCATCGCCGAACACTACAGCGCCCAGGAATTCAATCTCAAAGCGATTGCGATGTACAAGAAGATCGAGCGCATCCGTACGCGCGATCCGATCATCTCTCTCAAACTTGCCGAACTC